>Ga0172375_10007037_pt1 | contig 15538 bp, 11 predicted proteins | sample LakKiv1m_FD_114537 | JGI IMG/M metagenome (GOLD analysis project Ga0172375, IMG submission 114537) | Freshwater microbial communities from Kabuno Bay, South-Kivu, Congo - kab_092012_11.1m | ecosystem: Environmental > Aquatic > Freshwater > Lake | place: Democratic Republic of the Congo... | reverse complement strand
CCAACGGCAGCGGCAAGTCCACTTTTCTCCGCATTGCTGCTCTCTTGGAACCCGCGGACTCCGGAGAGGTGCGCTATTTCGAGCATGGCAACGTTCTCCCCCCTGACCTGGCCCTGCGCCGCCGCCTCACCCTGCTGCTCCCCAAGATCGGGGTCTTCAACACCTCGGTATTCAACAACGTGGCCTATGGCCTGAAGATCAGGGGCCGGTCCCACCGGGAGACTGAAGAGCGGGTCAATGACCTGCTGGTAACCGTTGGCCTGGCCCACAAGGCCCGGCAAAACGGCCTGGATCTCTCCAGCGGCGAAACCAAACGCTTGGGGCTGGCTCGGGCCCTGGTCATCGAGCCCGAGGTCTTTTGGCTGGATGAGCCCACTGCGAACATTGATCCTAAAAATACCGAAATCATTGAACAAATCATCTTGGACATGAAAGTTGCGGGAAAATCCACCATAATAGTAGTGACGCACGATCCCGCCCAGGCCCGCCGGCTGGGTGATCACTTACTGGTTATGGAGCATGGCAGAATCATCCCCATGTAGTGACTCTCACGCCGCGCCGCCGGTTTTCCCCAGGTTCAAGCCCCTGGTCCTGGAAGATCGGGACATCATCCGGAACCTCCTTTGGGCCTATCAACCCGAGACTTCTGAGCTGACCTTCACCAATCTCTTCATGTGGCAATCCCACTATGGCTACCATTGGTGCCTGGACGCCGACCGGCTCCTGGTGGCGAGCTTTGCCGGCGGCCGCCCCAACTGGGTCCTGCCGCCCGTGGGACCTGCGCCTCGGGCCGACCTCTGTCGCCGGGTGTTGGAATGGCTGCGGGATGCACAGGAGGTGGACGGACCCACCATTGAGCGGGCCGACCCGAAGCTGGCTGCCGAACTCAGCGGCCACTCTGACTTTGTGGTGGAGGCGGTGAGAGATCATTTCGATTACGTTTACCGCAGCCATGACCTCATCCACCTGGCCGGGGGTAAATACCATTCCCAGCGCAACCATATCAACAGTTTCACCCGGTCCCACCATTATGGTTATGAAATCCTCCGGGAAGACCATCTTCCCGCTTGTTTGGACTTATGCGCCAGATGGTGTAAGGTGAGAAGGTGTGAGGAAGACCTGACCCTGATGGGGGAATGGGCGGCCATTGGTGCGGTCCTCACCAATTTTCAGGCCCTTCAACTCCAAGGGGCCGTGATTCTTATTAATGACCAAGTGCAAGCCTTTTCCTGCGGCGAATTGCTCAATAAAGATACGGTGGTAATCCACCTGGAAAAGGCCGATCCGGAGTTGCGAAGTCTTTACGCGGTCATCAACCAGGAATTCACCCGACAGGCCTGGGCCGGGGTCCCTTTCATCAATCGGGAGCAGGACCTGGGGGAGCCGGGCTTGAGGAAGGCGAAGTTATCCTACCATCCGCACCATTTGGTGGAAAAGTTCCGTATCCGCCTGGTTTAATATCATTTTCGCTTTAAACTGCAGCAATATCCAATCTGTAACTTGTTTTTTAAGGCGAATTGTTTTAACGAAAAACGAAAAACCAAAAACGATATTATGAAACCCAACCTTGCCCTTACCGCCGCTTCCCGGCAGAGCAAATGGCTGGCTGCCCTGGGGCTTATCCTGGCTGCCCTGGCCTTGTCTTTCATCCTGGAGATCAGCGGGGCCATCCAGCCTTATCGCCTCAAGACCCTGGATACCCTTTTCCGCCTTGTGCCCTTGCCGGCCGCCTCCCCCGAGGTAGTGGTGGTGACCGTGGATCAGCCGGACCTGGATTTTTTCAAAGACCAGGGAGTTACCTGGCCCTGGCCCCGGCAGCTCTATGCCCCGCTCATCGACTATTGCCGGTGGGCCGGGGCCAAGGCGGTGGTTTTCGACATCCTGTTCACCGAGGCCTCGTCTTACGGCCCCGAAGACGACCAGCGTCTGGCCCAGGCTGCGGCCGCGGCCGGTAACGTAACTCTGCCGTTTTTTCTGTCCCGGGACGCCAAACCCCCCAACCCCTCGGAAAAAGAATTGCTGCAAAAGGCAGGCCTCACCATCCCCGGCCCGCCGCCCGGCCAGCAACCCGCTTATCGCTCCGTGGTTACCCCCATCCCGCCGCTGCTTCAGGCCGCCGGCGCCCTGGGCAACGTGGAGTGCCGCCCGGATGCGGACGGCATCTTCCGCCGGATACCCCTGGTGTTGCCCTTTAAGGACAAGTGGCTGCCCACCCTGGGGTTCGCGGCCTTTCACCGCTTCGGAACCCAGGGTGCGGTGCAATTTACCCCCGGCAACGTGCGGGTGGGCCAGACCAATATTCCAGTGGATCAACAGGGGCTCTTCCTCCTGAAGTTTCGGGGTCCCAGCCGCAGCCATAAACGCTTCTCCGCGGCCAACGTCATCGCCTCGGAGGCCCGCCGCCAAAACCATCTCCCCCCGGTCTATCCGCCGCAAGCCTTCGCGGGCAAGTGGGTGCTGGTGGGCCTCACCGCGCCGGGCCTTCTGGATCTGAAGGCTTGCCCGGTGGCCTCGGTTTATCCCGGAGTTGAGGTACACGCCACCTTGCTGGATAATCTCCTGAGGGGAGACTTCCTCCGGCCGGTGCCGCCATGGCTGCTTTGGGCCGGGGTCCTGGTCCTTTCCGCCGCCATGGTCCTGGTGGTGCTATGGTTTTCGGGGCTGGCGGCCACCCTGGCCGGATTGGGGGTGCTGGCCCTGGTTTACCTGGGCCTGGTAGTGGCGGCCTTCCGCTTTAGCTGGTGGGCCGACCCGGTGCTGCCCGGCATCGCCCTGGGCTTGAGCTTCGCCCTGGCCGCGGCCTTCAGCTACGCCACCGAAGGCCGCCAGAAGCTCTATATCCGGCGTATGTTCGGCCAGTACATGTCCGACACCGTCATCAACCATTTGCTGGAACACCCGGAAAAGCTGCAACTGGGGGGCGAGCGCCGCCGGGTCACCCTGTTTTTTTCGGACCTGGCCGGCTTTACCACCATCTCCGAGCGCCTCGATGCCGAAACCGTGGTGGGCCTGTTAAATGACTACCTGTCCGCCATGACCGAAATAATCCTGGACGAGGAAGGCACGGTGGACAAGTTCGAAGGGGATGCCATCATGGCCTTTTGGGGCGCGCCTTTGGACCAGCCGGATCAGGCCCGGCGCGCCTGCCGGGCCGCGCTCAAACAACAGGCAGCCCTGGCCGAATTGAACCGTCGCTTTGCCGGCCTTAATCTGCCGCCCCTGACCATGCGCATCGGCCTGCATACGGGAGATGCCATCGTGGGCAACCTGGGTTCGGCCAAGCGCTTCGACTACACGGTCATCGGCGACACCGTCAACCTGGCCTCCCGCCTGGAGGGCGTGAACAAATTTTATGGTTCCCGCATCATGGCCAGCGAAGTCACCGTGGCCGCGTGCGACAGCGGGGTGGAGTTCCGGGAGCTGGACCTGGTGGCGGTGAAGGGCAAGACGCAGGCGATCCGGGTTTTTGAGGTTTTGGGGCTCACAGGAGACCTGGCCCCTGAGGTCATGCGGCGACGCCAGGAGTTTGCCCAAGCGCTGGAACTCTACCGCCGGGGCCGGTTCCCGGAAGCCCAGGCCGCGTTCGAAACCATCCTGGCCGTAAACCCCCAAGATGGTCCTGCCAAAACCTTCTTGGCCCGCTGTCGGCAATTCCAGACCGCCCCCCCTGCCGGAGATTGGGACACGGTCTTCCGGCCGGATGCCAAATAAGGTATGATATAAAGAAGTTATGGTCTTTGTTTTGAAAGAGCCGCAGGGCTGGATCTTTTCTTATTGGTGGCGCAGGCTTTCCAGCCTGTGCTGGTGGGCCGAGCCCATTTTATTGACCACGGTTTTCTGACCTCTGACCACTGGCTACTGATCACTGACAATGCGCGACTTCGACAAGACCAAATCCCAGCTCGTTGAAGAGCTGACTACCTTGCGGCGGCGCATCGCCGAATTGGAGATCTTTAAGGACTACCGCAAGCTGGCCGAAGAGGCCCGCCGCCGGGCCCTGGGGGAGTTGGAATACCGCATCGCCGAGCGCACTGCGGAACTGGTGGAAGCCAACCGCCAGTTGAAACAGGAAATCGAAGACCGCAAGCGCACCGAAGCCGAACTGCAACGGACCACGGAATACCTGGAAAATGTTATTGACCACTCGGTGGACGCCATCGGCATCGTGGACCGGCACGGCAAATTCATCCTGTGGAACCGGCGGGCCACCGAAATCTACGGCTACACCCGGCAGGAATTGGCCGACAAGACGGCCTTCGAGCTCTACCCCGACCCTGGAAAATTGGACTGTATGCTCCAAAAACTGCGCGCCGACGGGGTGGTCAGAGAATTTGAGATCCCCATGCAGAAAAAGGACGGCACCATCGTCCCCATGGATATCTCCATCAGTTTGCTCAAGGATGATGCTGGCCGTACCATCGGCAGCGTCTGTTTGGCCCGGGACCTCTCGGAGCGCAAGCAGGCGGAGGCGGCCCTCAAGCATGCCCAGGAAGAGCTGAGCCGGTACTCCCGGGACCTGGAACGCCAGGTGCGGGACCGCACCCAGGAAATAAACAGCATTCTCCGGTATACCCCTTCCGTGGTGTACATCAAGGACCGGGCCGGCCGCTACACCCTGGTCAATTCCCGCTATGAGGAAGTATTCGGACTCCGCAATGACCAGATTCGCGGCAAGACCGACCACGAAATTTTCCCCCGGGCCATGGCCGAGCAATTCCGGGCCTCGGACCTGAGGGTGCTGACTCACCGGGAGTCTTACCAGGTGGAGGAAGCCATCCCGCAGGCTGAAGGTACGCGCACCTATCTTTCGGTAAAATTTCCCATTTATAATGATCGGGGCTTCCCCACCGGCTTGTGCGGCATTGCCACGGACATCACCGAACTGAAAAAGGCCCAGGATCAATTGCGGCGGCTCTCCGGCAGCATCATGGCCAACCAGGAGAAAGAGCGCCGGGCCATCGCCCGGGAACTGCACGATGAGTTGGGGCAGGTGCTCACTGCCCTGCGCATGGATGCAGTTTGGCTCAGCGCCCGGCTGCGACAGCCAGACCCCCAAGCCGGCGATCGGGCTCTGGCCATGTGCCAGCTCATCGACCACACCATTGATGCAGTCAGGAGCCTGGCCACCCGCTTGCGCCCCGGCGTGTTGGACGATTTAGGGCTCCTGGACGCCCTGGATTGGTATATTACGGATTTTGAGAAGCGCACCGGGATCGCCTGCATCTTTAAGCACCGCAACGTGCCCGAAGTGGACGGCATCGGGGCCACGGCCGCCTACCGCATTGCCCAGGAGGCCCTGACCAACGTCACCCGCCACGCCGGGGCCACCCAGGTCAAGGTGAGCCTCCAACCCGAAAAAGGCGCCTTGACCCTGTCCGTGGTAGACAATGGCCGGGGTTTCGATCTCAAGGAGATTGCGGCCATGGAGTGCCTGGGGCTGGCGGGTATGCGGGAGCGCGCCGGTCTGTTGGGCGGCAGCCTGGAAATTCGATCCCGGCCCGGGAAAGGCACCAAGGTCTACTTCAAATTGCCCGCCCAAGGCAGCGGAGGATAGCGTAATGATCCGGGTCCTGTTGGCCGACGATCATGATATTGTGCGAGCCGGTCTGCGCCGCATCGTGGAAGACTGCGGCGATTTCGAAGTGGTGGCCGAAGCCGCCGACGGCCAGGAGGCCATTCTGAAGGTCCAGGAGACCTCGCCGGAAGTGGCGGTCATCGATATTTCCATGCCCGGCCTGGACGGCCTGGAAGTCGTCAGCCGGCTGCGCACCTCCCACCCCAAGCTGCCCATCCTCATCCTCACCATGCACGAAGAAGAGCAGTATGTGGTCCGGGCCCTGGAGGCCGGGGCCATGGGCTATATCACCAAGCGCTCGGCCCCGGAGCTCTTGGTGAAAGCCCTCCGCAAAGTCCACGCCGGCGGGCGCTTCCTCACCGATGCCGCGGCCGAAGCCCTGGCCCTGCGATTGGCCCGGGGCAACCAGGGCGGCTCGCCCCTGGATTCGCTGTCCACCCGGGAAATCCAGGTCCTCCGCCACCTGGCCCTGGGCAAGACGGTCCGGGAGATTGCCGAAGACTACCACCTGAGCACCAAGACCGTGGACACCTACCGGGCCCGCCTGCTGAAAAAACTCAACCTACGCAATAACGCCGAACTGTCCCGCTTCGCCATCCAGAACCGGGTGGTGGACCTGTGATCCAGTAAACAGTGAGCAGGGCTTAGGGCGGGAAAGCGCAGCGCATCCCGCCTTAAGCATTATGCCGTTTCTATATTTCAAACGATTATCATCTGCTGTCCAAACGAACATATTGCGGGATTAAGTAATACATTAAACCAAAACTCATCGGTGGGGCGGGCCTTCGTGCCCGCCACCATTTAGAGAGTCCGCTGCAACTGAAGGTGAAAATAATCTGACCCAAATTCTCGAAGGCGGGATGCGCTATGCTTTCTCGCCCTACGGTGCTCTTACTCTATAATACTCTTGTAAGAAAAATTCTTACAAAAAAATCAAAGATTGTCCGATTTGCAATCTTGTCCACTTCCTATATTCTTTTTAAATATCTCTTCCTTCCGTAGTTCGGGTGGAAAAATCTGTGGAATAATGATCGGGCGGCGGAATCCGGGTGATCTATCCCCGGAACCAAGCCCTTGTATGCGCTTGAAAAACCCTGCAGCATAATCCTGGTTGAAGAGGAACTGCCATATGAAGACCGTATCGGAGAGAATCCGGGAATTGAAGGAGAAGGAGGAGCAGATCAAGGCCATGGGCGGGGCCAAGGCCGTGGAGAAACAGCACACCAGCGGCAAACTCACCGCCCGGGAGCGTCTGGACCTCTTTTTTGACCCGGGGACCTTCCGGGAAACCGATATCTTTGTAAAGCACCGCTGCGTCAACTTCGGCATGGAGAAGGTGGAAATCCCCGCGGACGGCGTGGTCACCGGCTTTGGAATGGTAAACGGCCGCCCGGTGTTCGCCTTTGCCCAGGATTTTACCTCCCGGGCCGGCTCCTTGGGCGAGATGCACAGCAAGAAGATCTGCAAGGTCATGGACCTGGCCCTGAAGGCGGGGGTGCCCTTTGTGGGCTTCAACGACTCCGGCGGAGCCCGCATCCAGGAAGGCGTGGACTCGCTTTCCGCCTACGGCCAGATCTTCTATAGGAACGCCATCGCTTCCGGGGTCATCCCGCAAATCTCCGCTATCATGGGCCCCACCGCCGGGGGCGCAGTCTACTCCCCGGCCATGACCGATTTCATTTTCATGGTGAAGAACACCTCATACATGTTCATCACTGGCCCCGACGTCATCAAGAGTGTCACCGGCGAAGAGATCACCTTCGAGGATTTGGGCGGCGCCATGGCCCACAACGCCAAATCCGGCGTGGCCCACTTTGCCTGCGAGTCCGACGCCGACGCCATCGACCAGATCAAACGGCTGCTGAGCTTTCTGCCCAGCAACAACATGGAAGACCCGCCCATCGCGGCCTGCACCGACCCCGCAGGCCGGGAGGAGCCGGCCCTGGACGCCATCGTGCCCGACGACCCCCGGGCTTCCTATAACATGCACGACGTGATCCGGGCCATCGTGGACGACGGCGATTTCTTCGAACCGCACCAATACTTCGCCCAGAACATGATTACCGCCTTGGCCCGTCTGAACGGCCGGCCCATCGGCATCATCGCCAACCAGCCCCAGGTGCTGGCGGGTTGCCTGGACGTGGACGCCGCGGACAAGGCCACCCGGTTCATCCGCTTCTGCGACGCCTTTAATATCCCGCTCTTAACCATCGCCGACGTGCCCGGCTACCTGCCCGGCAGCGACCAGGAGTGGCACGGCATCATCCGCCATGGCGCCAAGCTCCTGTGGTGCTACTCCGAAGCCACGGTGCCCAAGATCACCCTGGTGACCCGCAAGGACTACGGCGGCTCTTATCTGGCCATGTGCTCCCAGGATTTGGGCGCAGACATGGTGATCGCCTGGCCCACCGCCGAAATCGCGGTGATGGGGGCCTCCGGCGCCGCCAACGTCATCTTCCGCAAAGAAATCAAGGCGGCTGAGGACCCCGTGGCCAAGCGCCAGGAAATCATCGATAACTACGAGAACCTGCTCTACAACCCCTATATTGCCGCATCCCGGGGCTTTGTGGACCAGGTGATTACGCCCCGGGAAACCCGGCCCCGGCTCATCGAGGCCCTGGAAATCCTGAGCACCAAGCGGGAGACCCTGCCGGCCAAGAAACATGGCAATATTCCGGTGTAAAAAGAAGCGGTCAGCTATCAGCGGCCAGCTAAAAGATCAAGGCAAATCCCCCTTGCCCCCCTTTGGCAAAGGGGGGGGAAGCTTAAGCGGATGAATGAAGCGGAGGGTTTAAAAGTCCCCCTTTGAAAAAGGGGGATTTAAAGAGGTCGTAGCTGAAAACACCGCTGCATTAACCAGAGGAGAGCAGACTTGAAATCAATCAACCCCCAAATCCTGGCCGCCATCAGCGGAGCCATCGCGGCCTACATCGCCGACGAAGAGGTCTATCAGGTTGCGGCCCTGGGACAGGCGGCCCGGCCCGCGGGCCCGCCCGTTAACCTCTGGGCTTTGGCCGGACGCCAGCAAGCCATGCAGCTCCGGCTCTTGATGCAGCGCCGGAGTTTAAGATAACAGGTTTTGTAGGGGCGCACCCGTGAGTGCGCCCTCATCGGGCGGACACGCAGGTCCGCCCCTACATATGACAAAGGAGCACATAATGGCCGGAAAAAACCCCATCAAATTTACTGACACCACCTTTCGGGACGGGCACCAGTCGCTGCTGGCCACCCGCATGCGGTCCGAAGACATCATCCCCTTCATGGAACGCATGGACCACATGGGCTATTTTGCCATCGAGGTCTGGGGCGGCGCCACCTTCGACACCACCCACCGCTTTCTGGGCGATGACCCCTGGGAGCGGATCCGCACCATCAAGGGCATCTTTAAGAAGACCCCCACTATGATGCTCCTCAGGGGCCAGAACCTCGTGGGCTACCGCAATTACGCCGATGATCTTACCTACCGGTTCGTGCGCTACGCCGCCGAGGCCGGGGTGGATATCTTCCGGGTCTTCGATGCCTTAAACGACATGCGGAACTGGGAAGTGGCGGTCAAGGCCCTCATGGACGCCAAAAAGGAAGGCCTCATGGCCCACTTCCAGGCCGCGGTGTGTTACTCTCTGACCCAGCGGCGCATGGGCGGCCCCATCTTCAACCTGGAATACTACGTCAACTTCGCCAAAAAATCCGAAGAGATGGGGGCCGACTCCTTTGTCCTTAAGGACATGGCGGGCATGTGCTCCCCCAACGACGCCTATGCCATCATCAAGGGCATTAAGGAAACCGTCAAGATTCCGGTGGAGTTCCACACCCACTACACCAGCGGCTCCGGTTCCATGAGCTATCTCAAAGCCATCGAGGCCGGGGTAGATGTGGTGGACACTTGCCTGTCGCCCTTTGCCCTGCGCACCTCCCAGCCGGCCATCGAGCCCCTGGTGGTGGCCGTGGAGGGCACCGACCGGGAAACCGACATGGACCTGGCCAAACTCATTGAGATCGGCTACGACCTGGAAAAGGTGGCGGTGAAATACCGGGACCTGCTGGACACCTCCAAGATGGCCCAGATCGACACCGGGGTGCTGCTGCACCAGATTCCCGGCGGCATGTACTCCAACCTGGTGAACCAGCTCAGGGAGTTGGATGCCATGGACCGCATCCACGAAGTCATGGAAGAACTCCCCCAGACCCGGAAGGAACTGGGCTATCCACCCCTGGTAACCCCCACCAGCCAGATCGTGGGCATCCAGGCGGTGATGAATGTGCTCTTCGGGCGTTACAACAAGGTGACCGCCGAAAGCCAGGGTCTGGCCTACGGCCTCTACGGCAAGACCCCGGCCCCCCTGGACCCGGAAGTGCAAAAGCGCGTCCTCAAAGGCTACGAGAGGGGCGAGACCCCCACCACCGGGCGGCCCGGGGACATCCTGGAGCCCGAATGGGACAAGGCGGTAGCGGATACCAAGAGCATCGCCAAAAACGAGGGCGACATCCTGATCTACGCCCTGTATCCCACCACCGGCATGCGCTTCTTGAAGTGGAAGTACGGGTTGGAGCCCATCCCCGAGGACGTCAAGGGCAAGACTCTGGAGCAGGTAAAGCTGGAAGACGATGTCTACCTGACCATCAAGCAGAAGAAGCTCTTCGCCAAGGTCAAGGAGTACCTGGATTCCCTGGAGCAGGCGGCGCCGGAGAAGGGCGCGGGCCTCAGGAGCTTCAATGTTTTTGTGGACAGCAAGTACTACCAGGTGGAGGTGGAGTGTACCTCAGGGGCCCCGGTGATCAGTAGCATAGGCGTCTCGCCTGTGGCGGCTGCACCCCGCCCCGTGGCGGCGCCTGCCCCGGCCCCCAAACCCGCGGCCGCGGCGGCCGAGACCCTGGCCGCAGGGGATGTGCCCCTGAAAGCCCCCATGCCCGGGATGATCATCAGCTATTCCGTCAAGGTGGGGGACAAGGTCAACAACGGCGACCTGATCTGCGTGCTCGAAGCCATGAAGATGCAGAACAGCCTTCCGGCCCCGGCTTCGGGAGTGGTGAAGGCCATCAACTTCGAGCCCGGCGCCTCCGTGGCCAAAGACGCCACCATCCTGGTTATCGGGAAGTAAATCTTTGTCATAGGGCGGGGTCTCCCCGCCCCACGCCATTCCTCCACTTATAGTAAGGGGGGTCGGGAACAGCCAGCCCGGCCCCCCACTTTCTTTTTCCACCTATCAGGGTTGCCTCAACTTCAGACCCTAACCTCTCAGAACTGGATGATGGGCCTCCCTGACCTCTGCCCTTTTTGGCCTAGGATTGCTCCAAGTACCGTTGATATGGTGTGATATTACCTGCAGCCAGGAGGGGACCCATAAAGTCAAAAAGTGTCGATAGGGGCTGGATAGGGGAAGCCTGTAAACTTGTTGATAAGTTTCTGGATATAGAAGCAGCAAGCGACCCCGGCTATATTTCTTTTAAATTACCAGGTATATATTGCTTGACAAAATACTATAAATATGCTTATCATAAAATCCCAGATAAAGCCAAACCCGCTTTAAGACGGGGACGGAAAGCTACGGGTCTCTATGAGATAGCCGGGTTGCCTGGTAAAGGCAGTCTGGCTTTTTTCTTGGAAACCAATTGTCGGCCATATAACTTTATTAAGGATTGAATGGAAGTATTTATATAGCCATTTGTTAACCAATCCTAAGCAAGTTGTTGCAAAACTGACATGCGAAGAGAAAGGTAGGGCTACCATGAAACGGTCCAACAATAGCAGTTCAGGATGGGGTTTATTTCATGCGGTCTGGGTCACTTTAACAATGGCACTGTTTTTGTGCCAAATGTTCCTGCCCGCAAAGGCCACAGCCTACACTTATGATGTTTCCGCACAAGCGGTTGCTTGGGGCTCTAAGGATGGTGAGCCTGTAGAAAGTTCAGGTGGTGGGAGCTACAACCCCCTGGCTCCTTTTGGCTTGATAGCAGTTGTCAGTGCAAGTGCGGAATATAAGAACCCAATGGGATTTGCATCAGCAGATTGCGCGGTATATGGGATGGATTCATCTTGGGGTAATGATTCCCCGTATAAAGATAAAAAGTTAGGTGTTGAGCCCATGGCATTTGTCCAAACTGCGTTTAGTGGATTTTGATTTGTGGTGGACTATGAGTACCCCAAAAGTTATGGCAGCGCTATTATGCATGTAAATCTCAAAGTCCAACCTAAATCTGATGCGCCAAGTGTAACTTATATTCCACTAAGGCTAAAATATAACTTGGAAATCATAAATAACGCCACTGCTCATTTCATTTTTTTTGATGATGCTGGAATCCCCCTCTTTTCTAAATATATTCATGGTGGAATAAGCGGTGATACAGCTTATGGCATTTTCCCTTATAATGCTCCTGCTACCGGGGGAACTTATGAGATTTATGTCGAGGCTCATGCCTTTTCGGGTAGAGAAGTTGGAAATTCCCAGGCAGTAGTTGATCCCTTTCTCTTTATCTGGCCAAAATGGGAATATGCTGAATATTTTGAGGTTCTTGAAGAATCGTCCCTCCATCCGGGTGAGTGGGTTAAGGTAACTCGAAAGTGGGAAACTCCCATACCGGCACCCGACGCCATGCTCTTGCTTGGTTCTGGTCTCCTTGGATTAATAGGATATGCCAGGAGGAAGCTCTTGAAGAATTAAATCAATATAAAATTTAAGAAGTTAAAGGCAGGGTCACCATGGCCCTGCCTTTTTTGTGGCCGTGTATAAAAGATAGATCTTGCGATATCAACATTAAGATCCTGTAGGGGGGAAAGCGCAGCGCATCCCGCCTTTAGGCCAGTAGTCCCTCAGCTATTGTAAGCCAGCACCACCCGCACTGCCTCCCGGGAGTTGCGCAGGGCCAGGGTGCAGAGGCTGACCGCGTCGGCGCCCAGGTCGAAGTAACGCTGTGCGTCCTCCAGGCTGGTGACGCCACAGCCCATGACCAAGAACAGGCCCACCTTGGAGCGTAATTCCCGGTTGTATTTATAAGCCAAATCGAAGGCCGGACCTCCGGAGACGCCCCCGCCGCCCACTTCAGCAAGGGGCGAGCGCTGCAAGGGAAAGACGATGTTGTAGGGGATGGTGTTCACCGCGTGGAGGGCGTTGACCCCGAGGCGTTCCAGCTCTTGGGCGAGCTCGAAGGGGTGGCAGATGCTGAGCTTGGCCACCAAGAAGAGGTCCTGATGACTGCGCCGCACCTCCAGGGCGCACAGGAGGCTTTGGGCGACATTGTGACTAATGGCCTCCTCGGAGTTGGGGCAGGAAAAATTAAGTTCCAAGGCCTTAAAGTGGTGACCCAGGCTGTGACGGTAGATAGCCACAGCCTCCAAGGATTCTCGGATGGCCATGTCTGTACCCTTGATGAATTCAGGATAAATATTAGGGATCACTTTGAGCCCTAGATCGCAGGCCTTGGCTATATCCGCGGCGCAGGCCGCTGCGCCTTGGTTGGTCAGGCCGTAGGAATTAAGGAGCCCCATCCCCGGCAGACGCCGGATGTACCTCCAGGTGAGAGGGTTAGCGGGGATGAAGTTGCCCCGGCGCGGAAAGCGGGTGGCGGATTTGGTGAACACCGCGGTGCCGGTATCGCTAACCGCCTTAAGCAGCCGCCGATAGCCGGGAAGCAGCGTGTAAGGGAAGATGCCGCGGCCGTCATGCCCCAAAGCGGTGGAGATGACCACGGGAGATATGGGTTTGTTTGCCGATTGCATGTTTGTGGGGTTCACGTGAGTTGGGCCAGGGCAATTTCCTCCTCCACCTGGCGGGCCGCAGCCACTTTAACGTCAGCCTGGCGGATGGGACGGCCCACCACGATGTAGTCGGCGCCGTTGCTGATAGCCTCGAAAGGCGTCACAATGCGCTTCTGGTCGTCGCCGGGCACTGCGGCCCAGGCTGGGCGAATCCCCGGGCAGACCGCCAGAAATTCCCGCCCGCAGGCCTCCTTGACGGCCTTGACCTCCCGGCCCGAACAGACCACCCCGTGGCAGCCGGCCTCCTGGGCCAGTTTGGCCTTGCGCACCACCAGGCGGGTGGGGTCCTGGGCAAACTGGGAATCAAAACCCAGGGCCAGAAGATCATCTGCAGTTATGCTGGTGAGAACGGTAACGGCCAATATTTTGGCGCTGCCCGAGGAACCCACAATTTTCTTCAATCCGGTGGGGCCCAGGTCGCTGGGAACGGTAAACAGTGCCAACCCGTGGACAATAGCGTGAAAGGCCCCGAGCACGGTAGCGGGGATATCATACAACTTCAGGTCCAGAAAAATCCGCTGAGGTCCCAGGATTTTGGCCAGCTCTGCCAATAAACTCGGCCCCTCTGCCAGAAAGAGCTCCAGCCCCACCTTGAAGAGGCCCACGTGATCCCGCAATTCATGCACGCAGGCTAAAGCACTGGCTTTATCCGGCACATCCAGGGCAAAAATCAAACGTTCTCGGGGAGTTAACATGGCTTTCCACTTTCTCGTCGGGTCAACTTGAGGGGCAGTTTTTCCCCTATTGTCAAAAACTATAGTCTAATCCGGAGGCTCTGGCAAGGCCTGGGGCCTGAACTGCAATAACGCAGAATAGGCTATTGTTGCCGCTGCATAGTCGCAATGGCATAACTTTGCTGGTCCTGAGGCCGAAATCCCCTTGACAATTTAAGACCTTATGATAAAAACAAGCAGTCGGGAGCGATCAGTAATGGTATCAAAAGAAGTATCCAAAACAACAATAGAGGATAGACTAAGTAATCTTGGCAAGAATCTTTTAGTTTTATTTATAAGCCTGATTTTAGTATTAGGTTTCTGTGAATTGATCTTGCGAGTTTATAATCCCTTGGGCTTTAGAATTAAAGGCAACAAAATTATCCTCCCCATTAATAAAAAAGAGATCATCCATCATGAAGGCGGGTTGGGGAAACTGGACAGGGTGGTGGTCCATCAAAGAAATTCCCTGGGTTTCCGGGGACCGGAACCGCCCGCCGATTTTGCCAATGGTCTGACCATCGTCACGGTGGGCGGCAGTACCACCGAATGTTTCGACCTGGCCGAGGATAAGACCTGGCCCCAGGCTCTGGCCATGAAGCTCATGCCTGACTTCCAGCAACTCTGGCTCAACAACGCCGGTCTTAGCGGCAACTCCACCTATGGACACTACATTTTGATGCAGGATTACCTGGTGAAGTTAAAGCCCAAGGTAGTGCTCTTCCTGGTGGGGATTAACGACGTGGGCATCAGGGGGGAGCGTGATTTTGATGAAAGAATTCATGGCCTGAACTTCCGCTCCCTGGAGCGCTTCCTGGCTTCCACCGCGGTGCACAGCGAACTGGCCACCGCCGCCTTGAATCTGTATCGTTTTTATTTCCCCAAATCAACCATGATCAATAATCAGAATGATCCCCAGGAGACCGATCTTAACAAACTACTGCCTTTTACGGTCTCGCAAGCAGCGCAAGCCGTTATCATTAAAGATCACCAGGACCATTACTTGGAACCATACAAGAAGAGGCTGGAACAACTCATCGTTATTTGCCGTGAGCATAATATCACCCCCGTATTGTTGACTCAGCCGGTGCTTTACGGTAATAATGTCGACCCTGCCACCGGAGTCGATCTAGGGGATAAATTTGTCGCCAAGGATATGAACGGCGCCACGGCCTGGAAAGTTTTGGAGCTGTATAACGATGTTACCCGGCAGGTGGGCGGGGAACAGGGCGTCCTGGTGATCGATCTGGCTCGCCAAATGCCCAAGGACTCCCGCTACTATTACGACCTGATGCACTTCACTAATACCGGCGCGGACAAGCTGGCGGACCTCATTGCCGCACAATTGACGCCGTTTTTAGCCCAGAAGTTCCCTCAGTATTATAAGGGATCGGCTTCTCCCCGCACCACCGCCCCTTAGTTTTCGACTTTTTCTTATTCCTATTTCTTACAGGGGGTTGGGAGGGGAGTTTGAGGGGCGGGTGGGGGAATTGACTT
>Ga0172375_10007035_pt1 | contig 15541 bp, 9 predicted proteins | sample LakKiv1m_FD_114537 | JGI IMG/M metagenome (GOLD analysis project Ga0172375, IMG submission 114537) | Freshwater microbial communities from Kabuno Bay, South-Kivu, Congo - kab_092012_11.1m | ecosystem: Environmental > Aquatic > Freshwater > Lake | place: Democratic Republic of the Congo... | reverse complement strand
CCGGTGGGCGTCGCCGCCTTCGTCGTCTGCTGGTTCGTCATCCCCCCGCGCATCCGTCAGGCGCGAGCCGCGGGGGGCATCGACATCCCGGGCATCGCCATCTCGGGCGTCGGGCTGTTCCTCCTCACCCTGGGGCTGGTCCAGGGCAACTCGTGGGGCTGGAGCTCCCCGGCGATCGTCGGCCTGCTCGTCGTCGCCGCGATCTCCTTCCCGCTGTTCATGTACTGGGAGATGCGCACCCCCACGCCGATGTTCCCGGTGAAGCTCCTGCGGATCCGCTCGTTCACGGCCGCCAACACCTCCATCATGTTCCTGGGGATGGCCATGGGCGGCACCTTCCTCATGGTCGTCATCTTCATGGTCTCCGTACTCGGCTACTCCGAGCTGCGAGCCGCGGTGGCTCTCACGGTGATGCCGGTGATCGCCCTCGTCGTCGCGCCCAACGCCGGCCGCCTCAACGACCGCATCGGGCCACGGTTCCCGGCGGCGGCCGGAGCCGCGTTGTTCGCCCTCGGCCTGATCCTGCTGGCCCGGCTCGGCGGCGACACCGATCTCTGGGACATCATGTGGCGGGTCGCCTTCATGGGCGTCGGCATGGGCCTCGCGATGCCGACCCTGTCCGCGGCGTCCATGGCGTCGCTGCCGCCCGAGGTCCGCGGCGTCGGCTCGGGCTCGCTGAACACCATGCGCCAGGTCGGCTTCACCATCGGCGTCGCCCTGCTGGTCGCCATCTTCACGCACACGGTCGCCGACAACGCCCGGCTCGCCACGAGACAGGCGGTCGGCTTCGTCGCCGCGCAGCCGCAACTGAGCGCGGCCGAGAAGAGGGCGTACTCGGGGACGATCCTCGGCAACGCCAGATCGGCGGCGGAGAGCGGCGGCGGCGCCTCCCTGCTCACCACCGACCCGCTGCAGGGCGCGCCGCAGCCCTCCGCCGGATCCGAGCAGGCGCAGACTCGCGCGCAGGTCAACGAGGGCGCCGCCGTCATCTACAGGCAGGGTGTCGCCGAATCGTTCAGCTGGCCGTTCTACGCCGCCGCGATCGCCGCCCTTCTCGCGGTCGCGCCGGCGCTGCTGACCGGCCGACGGCTCGGCGAGCACGAGGGGCACCACGAGATGTCCAGAGCAGAGCGTCTGGAGGCCGCCGGGCGAGCCGAGGCGGACGAGGCCGGCGCGCCGCTGACCGAAGCATGAACGGCGGCCGTCAGGAGAAGCCGGCCGCCGGCCGACACGGCGGCCGGCGGGCGGGCGGCGCCGGCACCCGGGAGATCATCCTCGCGGCTGCACGGGGCGCCTTCGCCGCGCGCGGCTTCGACCACGCCACGATCCGCGCGATCGCCGCGAAAGCCAGGGTCGACCCGGCCCTCGTCATCCACTACTTCGGCTCCAAGGACGCGCTGTTCGAGGCGGCCCTGGAGCTCCCGGTCGCTCCCGGACGCATCCTCGAACGTGCCCTCGCCACCGGCGGCGACGCGATCGGAACGACGCTGACCCGCGCCTTCCTGGAGGCCTGGGAACCGCCGGAGACGAGGAACCAGCTCCTGGCGATGCTGCGTTCGGCGACGACAAACGACAGAGCCATGGCCATGATCCGTGACCTGCTCGTCCGGCAGGTCTTCGGACCGGTCACACAGGCGCTCGGCGCGCCGGATGCGCGTCTCCGGGCCACCCTCGTCGGGTCGCAGTTCATCGGGCTCGCCATGATGCGGCACATCGCCGGCCTCGAACCGCTGGCCTCTGCGAGCGTCGACCAGCTGGTCGCGGCGGTCGGCCCCACCATCCAGCGCTATCTGACGGGAGACATCGACACCGCCTGAACGCGCCGCCGCCGGGTGTAGCATTCGGGCAGCGGCCTGCCGGCGCGGACCACCGTGTCGCGGCCCGGGTCGCGCCGCCACGCAGCCGGGGAGGTCGCCGTGTCATCCCAGCGTCAGCCGGAGAACTGCCCGCCGGGCGGCGGGAGGTCCGGAGCGTCCTCGCCGGCGGCGGGACCCGGCGCACCAGGCTGGCCCCGCTCCCTCCAGATCCTGGTCAAGCCCAGCGGCTCCGCCTGCAACCTGCGCTGCGACTACTGCTTCTATCTGGACAAAAGCCGCCTGTACCCCGACGTGGCCGCCGCAGCGATGCGCATGGACCCGCGCGTGCACGAGTCGTTCGTCGACCAGCTCATGGACGGGCAGCTGCCCGGCGCCGGCGTCACCATCTCCTGGCAGGGCGGCGAGCCGACCCTCATGGGACTCGACTTCTTCCGGCGCGCCGTGCGATACGCGCGGGAGCGCGCGCCGACCGGCGCGCCGGTCGGCTTCACCCTGCAGACCAACGGCACCCTGCTCGACGCCGAGTGGTGCCGCTTCCTGCGCGACGAGCAGGTGCTCGTCGGCCTCTCCGTGGACGGCCCGCCGGAGCTGCACGACACGTACCGGCGGGACGCACGCGGACGCGGCACCTTCGCGCGCGTCGCCCGGGCGGCGGAACTGCTCAAGGAGCACGAGGTGGACGTCAACGCCCTCTGCTCTGTCCATGCCGCCAACGCGGAGCATCCGCGCGAGGTGTACGCCTTCCTGCGGGACGACCTGGGCATGGACTGGATCCAGTTCATCCCCATCGTCGAACGCGTCAATGACGACGGGTCCACCCTGCTCCAGCAGGGGAGCCGGGTGACCGGGCGCTCCGTCTCTCCCAACTCCTGGGGAGCATTCCTGCTCGCGGTGTTCGACGACTGGTTGCAGACCGATGTGGAGCGCGTCCACGTGAGCATCTTCGAGTCCGCCTTCGCCTCGTGGGTGGGTGTGCCGGCGCTGATGTGCGTCTTCGCGGAGACGTGCGGCGAGGCTCCGGTGCTTGAGCACAACGGTGATCTGTACGCGTGCGACCACTTCGTGGAGCCCGACCATCTGCTCGGCACGATCACGGAGACGCCGCTGCGCGAACTGGTGGCCTCGGACCAGCAGCGGCGGTTCGGAGCCGCCAAGCGCGACGCTCTGCCGCGGGTGTGCCGGGAGTGCGACGTGCGCTTCGCCTGCAACGGCGAGTGTCCCAAGAACCGCTTCGTCCCCGCGCCCGACGGCGAGCCGGGACTCAACTACCTCTGCGAAGGCTACGCCGCCTTCTTCCGCGGCATCGATGCGCCGATGAGGCTGATGGCGCGGCTCTACCGCGCCGGCCGCGCGCCGGCGGAGGTGATGAGACTGCTGCCGCCGGGCTTCTCGGTGACGCCTTCCGACGACGGCGCCGACGCGGCAGCGCCGCACCGGGAGCCACCGCCGTGAGCTCCCGGCGCGACCCGCAGGCCGCTGCCGACGTCGCGCGGCTCGCCGCCTACCTCATGTCCGGCTCGCTGCGCTACGCGCGGGGGATAGCCGACGACGTGGAGGCGGCGATCGCCGGCGAGTCGGGGGCGGAAGCGCTCGCGGCACCGGGCGCCGGTGGCGAAGCCGAGCCCGGCGCCTCGCCGGCAGGCGTGGTCGCCCGCTGCGCCCGCGACCTGGACGGCCGCCCCGCGCGGACGCTGCCGCTCTGGGCCGGTGCCGCGGGGCGGTCCGGCCCCTGGCTCGAGCCCTTCCCGGACCACCTCTACCCTGAGCTCCCGGCCTCGCCCCACCTCGCTCCGCGAGAGACGATCGACCTCGCCTTCGTCGCCGCACTCCAGTACCTGCCGCCGGAGGATCGCGCGGCGATCGTGCTGGGCGACGTGCTCGCACCGGCCTGGCCGCCGGACACGGCGGCGCCCGCCCCGCACGGACCCGGCACCGCGACCGATGCGGCACTCGCGGCGGCCCACGCACGTCTCGTGCGCGCCCGCGCGGCGCTCGTCGGCACAGGCGGCGGCGCCGGCACGCCGGACGGCGAGAGCACGGCCGGAGACGAGGCGGCCCTGATGCTGCGCCTCGTCTTCCACTGCGAGAGCGCCGATCACGACGGTCTCGCGGCGCTTCTGGCGGCGGACGCGACCCTGCAATGCGTCCCGGACGGCGTCACGCTGCGCGGCCGGGAAGCCGTCGCAGACGGTCTGCTCCGCGGAGAGGCCACCGCCGGACGGCGCTCACCCGGCCCGCCCGGTCTCCCTCTCGCTCCCGGGCTTCGGCGCCTGCTTCCCCGACGCGCCAACGGCCGCCTGGCGTTCGGCGCCTACCGGCGCCGTGCCCACGGTGAGCCGTTCCGCGCCCATTGCCTGCTCGTCGTCGCTATGTCCGGACCGCTCGCCACGGGCGTCGTGAGCTTCGCGCTACCGTCCCTCTTCTCCGCCTTCGACCTCCTGGGAGAACTCGCACCACAAGGTGAGCGGCAGCGGGCGGAACAGATGTAAACGCTCGACTACATCACCGCCCCCGGATAGTATCCCGGTCATCGGGGAGCTACGGACCACCGTACACCGGGAGGACTGGATGACCGCCGACGACGGCCCGAAGAGGAGGTCGCGTCGCTCGCGCGAGGAGGTCACAGAGGCGCTTGTGGACGCCGCCGCGGAGCTTCTGGCGGAGCGCTCGTCCGGGCACGTCACGGTCCGCGACGTCGCCGCCCGGGCCGGCGTGAACCCCGCCCTCGTCCACCGCTACTTCGGCACCAAGCGGGAGCTCATGCGCGCCGCCGTCGCGCGCTCGCAGAGACGCATCACCGCGACGGTCGGCCACATGCAGGACCCCGTGAGGGGCGCGGAGACCGTCCTTCACGCCACCCTGCAAGAGAGGGCGCTGGTCGCCAGCTTCGCGCGCGCGATGCTGGACGGCACGCTCGACGACCTCCCGCCCGGCAACCCCGCGATGGCCGGGCTCACGCAGCTGTTCACCGGGCATCTCGAGCGGTGCGGGTCCGCCGGCAGGCGCGATCCGCGTGTCGTCGCCGCCTGCGTCAGCTCCGCGGCTCTCGGCTACGCGCTCTTCGGTGAACTCGTGCGGCGCGGCACCGGGCTTGACGATGAGCCCCACGACCGCCTCGAGGCGGAGATCGTCGCGACCCTCCAGGACCTGGTCGGAACGGCGCTCTCCTGCCAGCCTGATGGCCCTTCCGCCGGCCCGCCGGCAGGCACGCGGAACGACCCGCACGACGACCCGCCACCGCTCCCCGGCCGGCCGGGCGGGCGCGCGGCGGCACATGACGGCAAGATCCCGGCGGCGCGTCGCCGAGACCGCGACCCAGAAGGGGGAAGATAGCAATGGCACACGAACGTCACTGGGTGGACAGCGGCGCCATACCTCCGGACGGCGGCGAGCGCATCCTGGGCGATGCGCTCGACGTCTACGCCGAGAACCGCGAGCCGCGCCTGCTGCACCCCGACTGGCTCGACACGGCGGAGCAGAAGCTCGCCTCCCTCGAGAAGAAGACCGGGAAGAAGCCCAACCTCCTCATCTACATCCTCGACGACGTCGGCTGGGGCGACTTCGGCTGCTACGGAGGCGGGCATCTGCGGGGCGCCCCCACCCCCAACTTCGACCGCCTCGCGGAGGGCGGCCTGCGACTCACCTCGTGCTACTCGCAGCCGAGCTGCTCGCCGTCGCGCTCGACCATCATGACGGGCCGCCTGCCGATCCGTCACGGCATCCTCACGCCGCCCATGTACGGCCAGCCGGGCGGCCTGCAGGACGAGGTCACCGTGGCCGAGCTGCTCAAGAAGGCCGGCTACGCCACCCGCGCCGTTGGCAAGTGGCACTGCGGCGAGAACGAGCACTCCGTGCCGCAGAACAAGGGCTTCGACGAGTTCTACGGCTTCTACGGCGTCAGCGACATGTACACGGAGTGGCGTGACAACTACTTCTACCCCGAGATCGCCAACGACCCGTTCATCTTCGACGCGGTACGCAAGGCGAAGTTCAACAAGCACAACATCAAGGCGAAGCCAGGGCAGTACGACATCCCCGAGATCGAGCAGGAGGAGATCGACCTCGAGACCGTCAAGGACCTCGACGAGAAGTGGGCCGCCTACTCCGTCGAGTTCATCGAGTCGATGAAGGACGCCGACCAGCCCTGGTTCCTCTACCACGGCACGCGCGGCTGCCACTTCGACAACTATCCGCCCGACAGCTTCAAGGGCAAGTCCCGAGCCAAGCACCCATTCCACGACGTTCTGGTGGAGTGTGACGACATCTTCGGTCGCCTCTTCGCGGCCCTGGAGAAGACGGGCCAACTGGAGAACACGCTCATCTTCGTGACCTCGGACAACGGTCCCGAGATGGAGAGCTGGCCGGACAGCTCGTACACGCCGTTCCGCGGCTCCAAGGGCACCACTTGGGAGGGCGGCATCCGCGTGCCCGGCATCTTCTTCTGGAAGGGCATGATCGAGCCGGGCGTCTCGTCCGACGGCCTGTTCGACTTCTGCGACCTGCTGCCCACGTTCTGTGCCCTGGCCGGCGTCACCGATCTCCCGGAGGACCGCTTCATCGACGGCGTGGACCAGCGCGGCTTCCTGCTGTCCGAGTCGGCCCCCGAGGGCACGTACTGGGCCATGGACCCGGCGTGGATGTCCAACCGCGCCGCCGTCCACGCCTGGCTGCTCGACCAGCTCTCCGCCACCCGGGTCGGTCCGTGGAAAGCGTTCACCGTCGTCACCGAGATGGACCACCACGACACAGTGACCCCCGGCGGCTTCTCAGGTCACACCAGCAAGATGACCTACGGCAAGCAGTTCAACCTCTTCCTCGACCCCAAGGAGGAGCACAGCAACGCGATCCGCAAGATCGTCTTCATGCCCTTGCTGGCCGACTTCGCGGCGCAGCACCTCAAGACGTTCGAGAAGTACCCGCCGCGGATCCAGGTGAAGGGCCAGGAGGCCGTCTGATGACCTGAGGCCGGAACGGCGGGCTGGTCGATGCCGGTACGGCTGCCACCTGGACGGCGGACGGCGCGGGAGCGCTTGCTGCCGGTCGCCGGCTGGCTGCCCGGCTACCGCCGGGCTGACCTCTCCGGCGACCTGCTCGCGGGACTCACCGTGTGGGCGCTGCTCGTACCGGAGGCGCTTGCGTACGCGAGCATCGCCGGGGTGCCGCCGCAGTACGGGCTGTACTGCGCCCCGGCGGCACTGCTCGCGTACGTCGTCTTCGGCGGCTCCCGGCACCTGATAGTGGGGCCGTCGTCGACTGTGGCCATCGTCTCGGCGTCGGTGGTGGCGCCGCTGGCGGCCGGCGGCGGCGAGAAGTACCTCGCGCTCACCATCGCCCTGGCGCTGGTGACCGGGGTCATCCTCGTCGTCGCCGGCTTCGCCCGGCTCGGCTTCATCGCCAGGCTGCTCGCCAAACCGGTGCTCGACGGCTTCATCCTGGGCCTGGCGCTCACCATCGTGGTCGGCCAGGCCGGCAAGCTGCTCGGCGTCCAGGCATCCGGCGAGACGGCGCTGCAGAAGACCGTGAGCATCGCCGGCCAGATCGGCAGCTGGACGGCGCTGCCTCTTGCGATCGGCGGGATCGCACTCGTGGCGTTGCTGGTCCTCGAGCGCTACCTCCCCCGACTCCCGGCGGCCATCGTCGTCGCCGGAGCGGGAATCCTCGCGACCTACGTCCTGGGCCTCGGTGACCACAGCCTGGAGATCGTCGGGCGGATCCCCGGCGGGCTTCCAGGCTGGGAGCTCACGGGCGTCGGGATCGAGGATGTGTACCACCTGCTGCCGGGCGCCCTGGCCGTCGCGCTGATCGGCTTCACGGAGTCGATCGCCGTGGCCAAGGCGGACGCCGCGCGCAGCGGTAGGGAGGTGGACGCCGATCAGGAGATGATCGCCAACGGAGTCGCCAACCTCGGGTCCGGGCTGTCGCAGGGCTTCGTCGTCGACGGCAGCCTGTCCAAGACGGCCGCCGGCCAGGCTGGCGGCGGCCGGACCCAGATGACCTCGCTGGCCTGCGCGGCGCTGGTGCTCGCGACGATCCTCTTCCTCACCGGCCTGTTCACGTACCTGCCGGAGGCCGTATTGGCAGCAATCGTCATCGCCGCATTGCGCTCCTACTTCTCGGTCAAGGGCCTTGCGCGGCTGTACAGGGTGCGCAAGGCCGACTTCGGTCTCTCGGCGGCAGCGCTGGCCGGTGTGCTGCTCTTCGGCGTGATGCCGGGCGTCGGGATCGGCGTGGTGCTCTCACTGGCACTGCTCCTCGTACGGACCAGCAGCCCCGACTCGGCCGTGCTCGGACGCGGACCGGCCGGTGGGTTCGCCGACGTGACCACCCACCCCGGGTACCGCACGCTGCCCGGAATCCTCATCTACCGCTTCGACGGGCCGCTCGTGTTCCCGACGGCGGAGCGCTTCGCGCACGAGGTGCGCGCGCTCGTCCGTGAGGCGCACGCCGGCGAGCGCGACGGAGGGCCGCCGCTGCGCACCGTGATCGTCGACTTCGAGACGGTCGCCGACATGGACACCACGGCCGCCGACCAGTTCGAGATCCTGGTGCGCTCGCTCGAGACCGAGGGCATCCGCTTGATAGCGGCCCGTGCGCACGCGCGGGTGCTCGACTTCATGCGGCGGGACGGCCTCATGGAGCGGCTCGGGGAGGACGCCTTCTTCGTCCGTGTGGAGGAAGCGGTCGAGAGCCTGCCCGGCTCGGCCGGCGGAAACGCGACAACAGCACGAGGCGGCCGCTCCCGACAGCCGGACCTTCAGGACCACCGGTGAGATCCCGCGGCCGGCCCTCAGCGCCGCGCCACTCCATGCGGTCTAGATGAAGCGGGAACGCAGCGCCGTCGCCGCCTCCAGAAGCTCGTCCGGGGACGGATCCGGATGGCCGGTGAGTTGCTGGTCGAGCCGGGCGGCTCGCTCCGGATCGAGACGGTCCTCCAGCGTCCGGAACAGACCGAGACGCACGCCGACCGCGAAGCGCGCCTGCTCGGCCCGCGGCAGCGCGAGGAACTCGCCGAGCATGCCCAGCAGGCGCTCCCGGTCGGCGGGCAGCGACCCTTCGAGGTCCGCCAGCAGGTTGAGGGAGTGGTCCGAGCGCAGCTCGAGACGCGCGTCGCCGAGCGCTTCGAGGAGGTCGCGCAGCTCCTCAGCCACCTCGACGTCGTCGGGCAGGTCGAACTCGCCGGCCTCCGCACGCGCGGCCAGCGGCGTGCCGGGCGCCACGGCCGCAGTCCGCAGCCGCACGACGAGCGGCGACCCGTTGGGCGCGGTCGCCGCCACGGCCCGGATCACGCGGGCGGAGCCCGCAACGTGCACCGCGGCGGCCGCGCGCCCACCGAGACCCGGCATCAGGTAGAAACAGAGCTCGAGGCCGGCGCGCAGGACGTTCTCGCCGGCCACGATCAGCTCGTCGCCGGTACACCCCTTGTCGACCGCCGCCAGGATCTCGTCGGCGCCCGACTCCAGGCCGAGATGGACGCGGGTCAGCCCTGCCTCAGCGAGCAGCGCGAGCTGCTCCGCCGAGCGCCGCGCAAGCGTCGCGGCACGCCCGTAGGTCGTCACGCTCGTGACGGTCGGGAAGCGCTCCTTCACACGACGGACCACCCGCGCCAGTCTCTCGGGCCTCACGGCGCACGGATCGGCATCCTGGAGAAACGCGTGCCGGGCGTCGTCGCGAAGGAACTGCGCGACCTGGAAGGCCTCGGTCGGCACCAGCCCCTCGCGCACGGCGGCGATGCCCCGCACACGCAGGACCTCGGCGGCGGCAGCCATCGCCTCCACGTCGGCGAGGACGTCTTCCACAGGCCGCAGAGAGGCGCTGGCGCCCTTGTACACGGGGCAGAAGGTGCAGCGGTTCCAGGTGCAGTTGCGGATCACCCGCACCAACAGGCTCCGCGCCTCGCTCGGCGGCCTGATGGGCCCCTGCTCGAAGCCACGCACGGCGTCGGCGGAAGTCAGAGACGGCAGACCGTCCACGCCGGCGGCGTCCGCGGCGCTCAAGAAGCGCTCTCCGAGCGCCGCTCGCTCCGCGACGCCGTCGCGCGCCGCAGCCACTTGTCGAGCTCGACCACGACGAAGGCGACGAGGCCGACGCCGAAGATCGGCAGCCACATCCAGGCCTCGAGCGGCGCGCTCGAGAAAGCGGAGTTCATGAACGGCACGTACGTGTACAGCAACTGCAGGACGATCATGATGCCCACGCCTCCGAGCACCCAACGGTTCGAGAGCGGGTCGATGGTGAAGACCGACTGCGTCAGCGAGCGGCAGTTGAACAGATACATCAGCTCGACGAACACGAAGACATTCACGGCGACGGTGCGCGCGACGTTGTCGCCGAGGCCGCTCCACTCAGCCCATTCGAACAGGCCGAAGGCCCCCAGCAGCAGCAGAGCGCCGACCAGGATGATGCGCTGGATCAGCACGCCGGTGAGGATCGGCGTCTCCGGGCGACGCGGGCTGCGCTCCATGATGCCCTCCTCCTTGGGCTCGAAGGCGAGCATGAGCCCGAGCAGGACCGCGGTGGTCATGTTGATCCACAGGATCTGCACGGGGAGGATGGGCAGGGCCGTGCCGAGAAAGACGGCAGCCATGATGACGAGGCCCTCGCCGAGGTTCGTCGGCAGTGTCCAGGCGATGAACTTGGTGAGGTTGTCGAAGACGCCACGGCCCTCCTCGACGGCGGCCTCGATCGAGGCGAAGTTGTCGTCGGTGAGCACCATGTCCGCTGCTTCCTTGGCGACGTCGGTGCCGCCGACGCCCATGGCCACGCCGATGTTGGACTGCTTGAGGGCAGGGGCGTCGTTGACGCCGTCGCCGGTCATGGCGACCACGTTGCCCCGGCTCTGCAGCGCCTCGACCAGGCGCAGCTTCTGCTCGGGCGTCACGCGCGCGAAGACATCAGTGTCGTGCGCGCGCGCTATCAGCTTTCTGTCGCTGAGCTCCTCGAGCTCGCGGCCGGTGAGCGCGACGTGGTCGTCCTCCGCCCGGTCGGTCAGGCCGATCTGTCGGGCGATCGCCGCCGCCGTGATCGCATGGTCGCCGGTGATCATCTTGACCTCGATCCCGGCGGTGTGGCAGGCCTTGACGGCCGCGATCGCCTCCGGACGCGGCGGATCGATCATCGCCTGCAGACCGAGGAAGGTCATGTCCGCGAGGTCGTCGTGCCTGAGGTCGGAGGTGCCCGCCGGCAGGTCGCGGGCCGCGAAAGCGAGGACGCGCAGGCCCTCGGAGGCCAGTCGCTCGATGTCGGCGTGCACAGCCCCGGCGTCGAAGGGCACGCGCTCTCCCCCGGCGTCGAGCGCGTCGGCGCACCTGTCCAGAACGACCTCGACGCCGCCCTTCATGTACACCACGCGCGCCCGGCCGTCTCCGCCGTCGTGCATCGTGGCCATGTACTGGTGGAGAGACTCGAAGGGGATGGAGTCGACGCGAGGGCTGTCCTCCTGCGCCCGCTCCCGCTCCAGTCCCGCCTTGGCCGCCGCCGTGAGCAGGGCCCCTTCCGTGGGGTCGCCCTGCACGGTCCAGCGACCCTGGTCGTCCTGCAGGATCTGGCTGTCGTTGCAGAGCACGCCCGCCGTGAGGATCTCGCGCAACCCCGGCGGCAGGGCGCCGCCGGCGAGGGCGTCCGAGGACTCCCGCTCGGCGAGACTGCCTTCGGGATCGTAGCCGGTGCCGCTCACCTCGTAGACGCGGCCGGCGGTGATGACCCGCTGGACGGTCATCTGGTTCTCCGTCAGCGTTCCTGTCTTGTCGGTGCAGATCACGGTCGTGCTCCCGAGCGTCTCGACCGCCGGCAGCTTGCGGATGATCGCGCGCCGTCTGGCCATGCGCGCCACGCCGATCGCCAAAGTGATCGTCACCGCCGCGGGCAGACCCTCGGGTATGGCGCCCACCGCCAGGGCGACGGCAGCCATGAACATGTCGACCAGCGTCTCGCCGCGGAACAGCCCGACGACGACGGTGACGGCGCCGAGCGCCAGGATGACCACGAGGAGCAGCGTGCTGAACGAGGCGATCTTCTTCGTGAGGGGGGTCTGCAGATCCTCCGCCTCGGAGATCAGCTCCGAAATGCGTCCGATCTCGGTGTCGTCGCCGGTGCCGATCACGACGCCTGTCGCCTGCCCGAAGGTCACGAGAGACGACGCGTAGGCCATGTTCGTGCGATCGGCCAGGTCCTGGTCGTGGGCGACCTGCTCCGGCGACTTCTCGACCGGCAGCGACTCACCGGTCAGCGCCGATTCATCGATCTGCAGATCGCGGGCTCGCACCAGCCGGAGGTCGGCGGGTACCTTGTCGCCGGCCTGCAACAGCACCACGTCGCCGGGCACGACCTCGACCGCCGAGACCAGGACCTGCTCGCCCGCCCGCATCACGCGCGCGTCCGTGGTCATCGTCTTCGCAAGCGCCTCGATGGCCTCGACCGCCTTGGCCTCCTGCACGTAACCGATGGCGGCGTTCACCAGCACCACGCCGAAGATGACCGCGGAGTCGACCCATTCCTTGAGGAACAGCGTGATGGTGCCCGACGCGATCAGGATGTAGATCAGCGGCTGGTGGAACTGCAGCAAGAAGCGCTTGAGAGTACTGGGTCCGCCGCGCGTCGTCAGGATGTTGGGCCCGTACCGCTCCTGGCGGTGCTTGACCTCGAAGACGTCCAGCCCCTCGTCGACGTCGCTCTCGACGAGGTCGACGACCTCGTCCGCGGTGAGGTGGTGCCAGTTCTGCGCGCTCGTGTGAGCCACGCCATCCCTCCGTTCAGTCCATCAGATGCTCCGGGAGTCGGACATCGCCGCGGATCTCGCGCATCACCGCATCCCGTACGACGACCGGACGGGGGTGCAGACCCTCGTCCGGCGCGAGCGAGCTTCGTTGTCTGGTCCTACCCGCAGGCGTGGAAACGTCACCTGCCGTGCGGCGTGCGCTCCCGCCTCACTCGTAGTGGATGGCCTCCAGGATGTCGATCTTCGCGGCCCTGCGCGCCGGCAGGATCGCGGCGATCACGCCGACGATCACCGCCAGGACCAGGAACACCAGGAGCTGCGTCCAGGGGACCGAGAACGTGATCCCCATGCCGGCGAAGCGTGTGTTCACGACCCAGGCGAAGGCGATGCCGACGACGATCCCGAGGATCCCGCCGATCACAGAGGTGATGACGCTCTCGTAGCGCACCGTGGCGCGCACCTGGGAGCGCGACGCCCCGATCGCTCGCACCAGCCCGATCTCGCGGGTGCGTTCGTACACGGCCAGCACCAGTGTGTTGACGATGCCGAAGAGCGAGATGATGACGCTCATCGCGAGCAGGCCGTACATCAGGTTCAGGAGCTGGTTCACCTGGCCGACGATGCTGTCCTTGTACTCGGCGTTGTCGCGTACTTCGGCGGTGGGAACGCCTTCAAGCGCGGCCTTCAGGGCCTCGGAGTTGGCCGGCGTCGCTCCTCCGGCCGTCTTGACGAAAGCCATGAAGTACTGAGGACGCGGGAAGAGGGCGTCGTACCCCTGGTTACTCACCGTGACTCCATTGATCATCATGGGGTCACGGTAGATCCCCAGGACCTTCAGGCTCCCGGTCTTGCCGTCGGCGGTCGTGAGACGGAAAGTGTCGCCCTTCGTCACGCCGAGAGAGTCGGCGGTCTGCTCCTCGACGACGACGCCGTCCCCGCCGAGCTGCTCGAGCAGTCCGTCGTCGCCGTCGATCCAGTCGAACTGCCAGAGCCGCTGGAAGGTGCCGTAGTCGATGCCGTACACCGCCGTCGCCGCCCTGTTCGGGCCGGCCTCGACCTGCTGGACGTTGAGCGCCGAGACCACTTCCGCCGAGGGGACGGCCTCGGCGGCGCGGATGGCCTCGGCCGGCAGCGGCAGGAAGTTGGCGCCGGTCAGCACGTAGTCGGCGCGCACGGTCTTGTCGTAGCTGTCGACGAACGAGCTCTTGAGCCCCTGGGCGAAGACGGCGACGAACACCACGACGCCGAGCCCGATCATGAGCGCCGCCGCCGTCGCCGCCGTGCGCTCAGGGTTGCGCCGCGCGTTGTCGCGCGCCAGCCGGCCGCTGACCACGGAGACCCGCTGCAGCGGCCAGCCGATCACGCCGGCCACCGGGCGGACGAAGTACTTGCTGACCACCGCGACGGCAACGAAGATGAAGATCGCGCCGAAGGCGATCTGCCCGAGGCGCGCCGTCGTGCCGCCGGAGCCGTACATGCCGCCGAGGATGCCGAGCGCGCCGAGCACCGCGGCCACGCCGGCCATATACGGCATGAACCGGGCGAAGCGGGACGGCGGCAGTGCCGCCCCCTCTTGCAGCGCGGCGACCGGCGGCACGCGCGTCGCGCGCAGCGCCGGGATCACGGCCGACAGCAGCGTCACGCCGATGCCGACCACGAGCGCGACGATCACCGTGCGCGGCTCCATCACCAGCCCGCTGCGCGGGATGTCGACGCCACCGGCCTTGAACAGCGCGTTGACGCCGCTGGCCACGCCGAGCCCGGCGAGGAGGCCCACCAGGGAGGCCAGCACGCCCATGACGAAGGCCTCGCCGGTGATGCTCCACATCACCTGCCGGCGCGACGCGCCGAGTGCGCGGAGCATCGCGAACTCGCGGCGCCGCTGCGCCACCGTCATCGAAAAGGCGTTGAAGATGATGAACGCGCCGACGAGCACGGCGACGCCGCCGAAGCTGAGCAGCACGGGCGTGAGGAACTGGCCGATCGCCTCGCTGACCTGCTTCGTCTGGTCGGCGGCGGCCTGCTCGCCGGTCTTGACCTCGGCGTACTCCGGCACCGCGGCGCGGATGCGCTCGGCCAGCGTCGCCGGAGCAACACCCGGCTCGGCCTGGGCATCGATCTCGCTGACCTTGCCGTCGAGGTCGAACCAGCGCTGCGCGTCGGCGAGCGTGGGGTTGAGGATGAGCGAGCCGCCGAGAGATGAGGCGCTCGCGAAGGTGAAGACCCCTGACACCGTCGCGTCGTAGGCGCCGGTGTCGGTGATCACCTGCAGCGGCGCACCGACGGCGAGCTTCTCGTCGGTGGCGAGCTTCTGGATGACGCCGATCTCGCCGTCGGCCTTCGGCGGTCCACCCTGGACGTACGTGGTCTGGCTGATCTCGCTGGGCACGTAGCTGAAGAACAGCGTCGGCGAGCCCCCGGTCTGCACGACCTCGCCGTCCACGGCCACCGCCCCCATCCCCGAGACGTAGCCGGAAGCCGCCTTCACCCCGTCCACGGCGAGAACCTCGTCGATGAGGCTCTCCGGCAGGGCCTCACTCGCCGAGCTGAACTGGCTCGTGAACTCCGCCTTGCGCGTGATCGTCACATCCGTGCCCTCAAAGGCCTCGCTGAAGATCTCGTCGAAGCCGCGGTTGATCTGGTCGGTGAGCACGAAGGTACCGCTGATCATCGCGACCCCGAGGAGGATCGCGAGCGTCGTGAGAAAGGTGCGCAGTTTGTGCGCCGTCAGGCTGCGCCAGGCGATGCGGATCATCCCGCGTCCTCCAGGGACTTGATCACCTCGTACACCTCGTCGCGCCCGAGACGGCCGCAGTCGTGGGCGATGTGGCCGTCCTTGAGGAAGACGATGCGGTCGGCGAAGGTGGCGGCGTGAGCGTCGTGCGTGACCATGACGATGGTCTGCCCGAGCTCGTCACGCGAGTCGCGGAGGAGCTGCAGGACCTCCTCACCGGTGCGCGAGTCGAGGTTGCCGGTGGGCTCGTCGGCGAAGAGCACCGCGGGCCGGCTG
>Ga0172375_10007033_pt1 | contig 15542 bp, 15 predicted proteins | sample LakKiv1m_FD_114537 | JGI IMG/M metagenome (GOLD analysis project Ga0172375, IMG submission 114537) | Freshwater microbial communities from Kabuno Bay, South-Kivu, Congo - kab_092012_11.1m | ecosystem: Environmental > Aquatic > Freshwater > Lake | place: Democratic Republic of the Congo... | reverse complement strand
TTAAATACCGAAATCGGCCGCTTAATCGCTGAAGTAAAAAAGATTACGCATTTGCCTGTTGCGGTGATTACCAATGCCACGCTTTTACATCACCAACCGGTGCGCCAGGCGCTCTCCGGCATAGATTTAATCGTTCCGTCACTGGACGCGGTGGATACTAAAATTTTTAAGCAGATTGACCGTCCGCATGCCGGGATAAAATTAGATAAGGTTATCTCTGGTTTGATTGCTTTTAGAAAGGAATTTCACGGAAAACTCTGGCTTGAAATCATGCTGGTGCGCGGAATAAATGACGACCTACGGCATATCCGGAAGCTTAAGAAAATAATTGAACTTATTACTCCGGATAAGATTCAGTTGAATTCTCCTGTACGCGCCACCGCCGAAAAAAATGTATTTTCAGTGGATAAAAGTAAACTAATAAAAATTAAAAAAATACTCGGTCCCAAAGCGGAGATTATTTAGTCCGCGAAACAAACACCTTATTGCTTTGATCCGGTGCCGTCCCCGTGAACGCTAGTGAACGGGGATCAAGCTCCTTTAAATTTTTATCCAGCGCCGTCCCGCCGTTCTTTGGCGGGAAGATAGATATAATTAATGCTTAGGCAGTTTAATTTGTTCTTAAAAGATTTATTCTATCGGTAATATTTCTATTTACTGTGAACCGTTAACCGTGAACTGTTAACTAAATGCGCCTGTAGCTCAATTTTAGCAAGCAGATGACTTACGGAGTGCGCAGCACGACGTAAGTCATAGGCCGAAGGCCGTCTGCGAGCTAATCCCGTTATCTGCGAGCGGTTCCCAAGAGGGAACCGCGAAGCGGGTAGATAACGGGAGGATAGACGTTATAAATGCGCGCCTGTAGCTCAATTGGATAGAGCATCTGCCTTCGGAGCAGATTGTTGGAGGTTCGATTCCTCCCAGGCGCATAATGAGGGATATTTTAATGAGCATGTTCAAAAAAACTACCTTTGTTTTTTTTATTTCAGCATTTCTATTTTTAGGCTGCGGCCGTAAAGAATCCAGGAAAATATATTTTAAGCAAGATGTTTTCACTGTGGAGGTAGCCAAGGACCAGAAACAGTATGGCCGCGGATTGATGTTCAGAAAACAAATACCTGCTGACGGAGGCATGCTTTTTATCTTTAGAAACGAGGCCAGGAGGTATTTTTATATGAAAAACATGCTGATCCCTCTTGATATGATCTGGCTGAATAAAGATAAAAAGGTCATCTGGATAAAGAAGAATGCGCAGCCTGAAGGAAAGGGTTATTACGAAGTGATTGATTCCGGGCAGTCCGTACAATACGTTTTGGAGGTTAACGCAGGCACGGCAGATAGAATTGGTTTAAAGGCCGGGGATCGTTTAAATTTTGAAGATTAAATTACTTATTAATGCTATAATATCCCCGTACCAAAAAATCAGTCTTTTTTGTAAGAAAGAGAGAGGGGGATTACAATGAAGATAATCATGCTTTTACTCTTATGCTCGTTATGTGGATGCGCTACCTCTCCTAAGCCAGGCGCTACTACTATAGCATACTCTCCCAACCTTAAAACCCTGACCCAGCCGCAAGCTTCATCCTTAGCCACCCCTGCAACCATTACTCCTATCGGCACAGGGCTTAAACCTAGCGGCCTGGTTCCAGACACCAAAGAGATAGACAGTATAATTGCCTCCCTAAGCCAGGCCTTAAAAACCGACCCCTATGATCCGGGTATCTATTTTAACCGTTCTATCGCCTACTACTATAAAAAGAACTATAACTTAAGCTGGAGTGATTTACATAAAGCCGAGGCCCTAGGGCTCAAGCTGGATCAGAAGTACCTAAAGTTCCTGGAAAAAATTCAAGCCGCCTCCGGAAGGCGGGAATAGATAGAGAAATCTAGTAGATGAAAATCAAAGCGAAAGACTGGCTCATATTTATTTCTCTAGCGGCATTGTGTTTCGGCTTTTGGTTTAAATTAGAATACCCCCGTTTTACCTCCGTAGACCTATCATTCGACAAACAACAGGCATTAGCCAAGGCTGAAAATTATTTACAGGCCAAAGGCGTAGACACCAGCCGTTACTGCCGGGTCATTATTTTCGGCGCCAACGAGGACCCTAACCGTTATTTGCAGCATGTTACCGGTTTAAAAGGAGAAGAGGAGTTTATCCGGCAGCATGATTTTGATATTTTTTTCTGGAAGGTCAGGTTTTTTAAAGAACTGCAGAAAGAGGAGTACCGCGTTTATATCAGCCCGCGCACCGGAAAGATCATTACCTATGTGCATACGATCGATGATCTCGAACCCAGGCTTGATCTCGGTAAAGAGGCCTCCAAGCAGAGAGCTGAAACCTTTTTGCATGAGACCTTTGGAACGGATTTAAATAACTACGAGTTCCATGAAGAGAAAACCAAGCGTTATGAAAAAAGAGTGGAGTATTCTTTCTCCTGGGAGAAGAAAGGCGTATATATTCCCTGGAAACAGGGGCAGGGCGGGGCAAAATTACTGGTTGATGTTACCGTTGCCGGAGACGAAATAAGGGAGTTTTTTAAGGATGACCTGGATCTTCCGGATAAATTCCAGCGCTATGTCGAAAACCAGCTGCTCCTGGGGGAATTGTATTACCGTATTTTTTACCTTATTTTCATGGCGCTCCTCGTTTTTTCCATCAGCATTGTTTTAAAACGCAAGCAAGACTTAGTCCCGCGTCTGGTAAAAAAATGGTTTTATTTTCTTGCCGGGTTCCTGGCAGTGGTCAATATTTTAGATATCTTGAATAATTTACAGAATATCATTATGAATTATCCGACCAGTGCCAGCTGGGGTTCTTTTCTGGGGATCTCCCAGACCGGCGTATTATTTTCCATTGGTTTTATGGTGTTAAGCTTTATTATGCCGGGTATCGCCGGAGAATCACTTTGTGACGAAAAGCTCTCCGAGAATAAATACAGCGCCTTTTTGGTCTATATCAAATCAAATTTTTTCAACCGCGGTGTAACGCAAGCAATACTTTTAGGCTACCTGATTTGGATTATCATGCTGGGGGTACAGGCAACCATCTTTTATTTGGGGCAGGAATTTTTAGGGGTCTGGAGGGAATGGTACAGCATGATTTCTTTTTCTTCGGCTTATCTGCCTTTATTGAGTATGTTCGTGATTAGTTTGACTGCCAGCTTTAAGGAAGAGGTTATTTTCAGGCTTTTTGGCATAAGTTTCACCAAGAAATATTTGCGCAGCTCTTTGGCTGCAGTGGTCATTACTTCTGTTATCTGGGGGCTGGGGCACACGATGTACGCGATTTTTCCGGTGTGGTTCCGGATCATCGAGATCAGCCTGATCGGGTTCTTTTTAGGTTTCATATTTTTACGTTTCGGTATTATTGCGCTGGTTGTCGCGCACTATCTTTTCAACGTATTCTGGTGCGGTGCCCCTTATTTATTGGGCCGCAGCTCCGTTTATCTTTTCTTCGGTTCGATCTGCGTATTGGGCATACCGTTAGGTTTTGCCCTGGTTGCTTATTTCTTAAATAAAGGAGAGGCGCAAAAGCCCAATCAACTTTCGCTGGATAGGAATCAAAAGTATAATTTAAGCATTCTTGTTGCTTTTATTTCTGCTAAGAGAGTTGAAGGGTGTGTTCCTGAGGCCTTAAAGGAAGAGCTGGTTAATCATAATTGGGATAAATTTCTGGTGGATTTAGCCATAAAAGAGGTCTTTAATCCATAAAGATAAAAAAAGCTCATTGTGCAGCTAGGGAGAGGAAAATAAATGAAAGAACGCAGAAGATACGTGCGGATTAGAGATGCATCGCAGATATCTTATGAGGTTATCCCCGGAGAATATATCCGGGAATATGCGACCAAGGATATCAGCCAGGGGGGATTGAAATTTACAACCCATGAATTCATCGCCAAAAACAGCCACCTCAAAATCAAATTACATTTGCATAAATACTTTTTTAATTTTGAGGCTTTGGTCAAGTGCGCCTGGGTAAATAAACTTCCCTATAATGATGAATATGAGGTAGGGGTAGAATTTATCGATGTACCGCAAGAAGCAGCTGGACATTTAATAAGTTATATTGAGGCTTTTCTTAAGACAAAAGGCGAGTAATGCTTCAGGCAGGATTTTTATAGCGAAGGAGAAATATGCGGACAATCATAAGGAACGGGTTAATTATTTTGGGCTTTTTAATTTTTTCTACTTCCTCTGCTGCCGCGGAATTTAAAACCGATTCGGTGGTCAAGGTCTTTGTAACTTATAATACCATCGACTATCTCAATCCCTGGCAATCCCGGGGGATCCGGGAGATCACCGGCTCAGGATGTATTATCCAGGGTAACCGTATTTTAACCAACGCCCATGTCGTTAACCACAATACCTTTATCCAGGTGCGGCGGGAATCCAGCCAAAAAAAGTATATTGCCCAAGTAGAAGTGCTGGGTAATGACTGTGATCTGGCGATCCTGCGGGTGGATGACCCTGAATTCTTTAACGGGGTTACGCCTTTAGAAATCGGCGAGCTTCCTAATTTGCAGGATAAAGTTACGGTGTTGGGTTTTCCGATGGGCGGGGACAAGCTTTCGATTACCCAGGGAGTAGTTTCGCGCATTGAGGTTATTGATTACGTGAACAGCGATCAAAGCTTGCTGGGAGTGCAGATTGACGCGGCGATTAACCCCGGTAACAGCGGGGGTCCGGCGATTAACGAGGGTAAAATCGTAGGTATAGTTATGCAGGGGATATCCTCCAGCCAGAATATTGGCTATATCATTCCTACGCCGATTATCAACCATTTTTTAAAGGATTTAGAAGACGGTAAATACGCAGGGTTTCCTTATTTAGGAGTATATTTCAACAATACCGAGAACAAGGCCTTGCGTCAATATTACGGGGTCGGCGATCAAGCCGGCGGAGTTTTGGTGACCAGCATACTGCCTTTTTCCTCAGCGGATGGGCTATTGGAGGAGGGGGATATAATACTGGAGGTAAACCAAACAGCGATAGGGGATGACGCTACCTTTGCCTTCAGGAACAATGAGCGTTTAGACATGCAGCATCTGGTTAATATGCAACAGATCGGCGAAAACGCGGTATTGAAAATCTGGCGCAAAGGAAAGGTTGATACCGTGAATATCCCGCTTAAGCCGGTAGCGGATCTAGTAAAAATCGCCAATCATTTCGAAAAACCGTCCTTTTACATTTATGGCGGACTTATTTTTACCGTCTTAAGCAGTGACCTAATCAGCGTTTGGGATCATAATATGGCGCCGTTATCCTTTTATTATTATTACGACGGTCTAGGCAGATTAAATGAAAAACGTAAAAAAGATATTATCGTGCTTTTAAAGGTCCTGGCTGATGAGGTTAATATCGGTTACCATGACCACACCTATGAAATAATCTCCAAGGTTAACGGCAGCGAATTTGATTCATTCGAACAGTTCGTTAAGCTGATCGAAGGAAACCAGGGCGAGAATATCGTTTTTGAGAATGAATATAAGGAAAAAATTATTCTTACCTGCAAGGATATCGATAAGATTACCCAGGATATTATCAGAAGAAATAATATCCCGAGTCAGTTCTCCGAGGATGTTTCCGGCTGGCGCGGGAAGCAAAAATAGGAGGAAAGTTGAAGAATAGATTAATCGGGTTATTAGTGCTGGGGATTGTTTATATCATAATCGGGGTATTATTTCTGGTAATCTTGCCGCTATTTTCTATTTTATATTTTGTGGCAGGTATCGGTATTCTAATGTTAAAACCTTTTGGCAGATATTGCGGGTTGGCTGCTTCGATCTTGGGGATTATAATTAACTCTTTAACACTAGCGCAGTCCTTGAAGCAAGGGATCCCTTTGAATATTCTTATAGCGGTAGTTTTAACTTATTTAGTTCATGCCGGTATAATTTATTATCTTACGCGGCCCAAAGTGATTGAGCAGTTTAAGTAAAGATGCTCTATTAAAAACGATCACTGCACATAAAATTGGAGATTAGATGGAAGAAGAAGGAATTAAATTAATAAAAATATTAGGTTGGAGTATTTTTGTTGTTGCCCTTATGTTTTTTGAGATTAATCTATTGAGTTTTGTTTTATTTTGGGATAATACTAAAATTAGTTTACTTTCTAGGTCACTATGGATAATGATTTGGTCTCTTTTCTACATAGCATTGGCAATCGGACTACTGCATTTAAAGACTTGGGGAAGGATAGGTATTGTAGTATTAGGGATATTATTTTTAGCATTTGGCATTAATTTTCATATTGATTTTTTGCCGTATTTATTTCACGGGCTATCTCATACTCCGAAACTGTTAAGTCTTACGGTAGTGCTAGCCTGTGGTTTTGTTTTATTGCAGTTATTAATCTTTATTGTATTGCCCATTTTTATAGTTATTTACTTAACGCGGCCTAAGGTAATCGCACAATTTAAATAACGGCCTAATAAAAAACAGCTGCTTACAGAAAAAAGGGCCGGGGGCAATATCATAAGATAGATTTAAACTTATATTATAGAAAATTGAAAGGTTTATTTTTGAAGGCGTTTTATATTAAGTTATTCAGCATAATTATCATTTGTTCTTTAGGGGTAATTATCTACTCCAATACTTTTTTTACTTCCTTCCAACTCGATGATTTTTCTTCCATAGTTGCAAACCCTGCGGTAAAAAATATTGCCAACCTGCAAAATATCTGGAATTTCTGGCCCACGCGTTTTATCTCCTATCTTTCCGTTGCCTTGAATTACCATTATCATCAGCTGGACGTATTCGGCTACCATTTTTTAAACCTGGTTATTCATTTGGGTTCGGCGCTCCTTGTTTGGTGGCTGACATTGTTGACTTTTTTTACACCGGCGATGAAGGGCCTAAAGATTACTAGGCGGGCCTATCTCATTGCTTTTTTTACAGGTTTGATATTTGCGGTTCATCCGGTTCAAACCGAAGGAGTAACATACATTATTCAACGTTCTGCTTCTTTGGCTACCCTTCTTTACTTAGGGTCTTTGAGCCTGTATGTTAAATCCAGGCTGTTAAAAGAACAAATGGGGAATACGTTAGTTTTTAAATGCTGCTATGCTTTTTCCCTGGCCGCGGCGGTAGCGGCTATGTTCACTAAAGAGATGGCGATAACCTTACCGTTAATGGTTAGTCTATACGAGCTTACTTTTTTTAAGATCGAAAAAAGTTACAACTGGAAATACCTTGGGCCCTTTTTGTGCACCCTGCTGATTATTCCTTTAACAATGCTGTTGACTCAATCGGTAAGTTTTACCGGTTTGCACCGCGTAGCAGAGCCTGGCGCCGGAATTACTCCTTGGCAGTATCTTCTGACGCAATTTAGAGTTATTGTTACTTATATAAGGCTCCTTTTTATCCCGCTTAACCAGAATTTACATTATGACTATCCGATAGCCGCGAACTTTTTCAATCTACCTATTCTTGCCAGCCTGCTCTTTCTCGTCAGTATTATAATTTCCGGTATAAAGCTATTTCGCAATTATAAATTGGCATCATTCGGTATTTTCTGGTTCTTCCTGGCGCTTATACCCGAATCCAGTATTATTCCTATAAAGGATGTAATTTTTGAGCACCGGCTTTATTTACCTTTGGTAGGTTATAGCCTTATTTTAGTAAGCAGCCTTTATTATTTATTTCAAGAGAAAAGAATCAAATTTGTCATATTGATATTGTCTGTAACAACTATTTTTTATTCCGCATTAACTTACCAAAGAAATAAACTCTGGAAGAATGAGCTGACTTTATGGGATGACGTTATCCGTAAATCTCCCCATAAAGAAAAAGCTTATGTAGAGCATGGTCTTTTCTACCAGGCTGTAGGCAATCCCAACCAGGCTATCTCTGAATTCAGCAAGGCGATAAAGATCAATCCTCAATATGCCCGTGCTTATGCTAACCGCGGGAATGTTTATCAGGTCCAGGGTAATCTTAATCAGGCTGTCTCTGATTACAATAGGGCCATAGAATTAAATCCTTATTATGCCGAAGCTTACAGCAACCGCGGACTTGCCTGCTATGTTCAAGGTAACATCAACCAGGCTGTTACTGATTTTAATAAGGCGCTGGAAATTAATCCTGATCTTGCCGGAACCTATCGGAACCTGGGGGATGTTTATTATTCTAAAGGTGACTTTGACCTAGCCATTCTTAATTACAATAAGAGTATCCAAATTAACCCTCGTTCCGCACTAATTTATTATAATCGGGCCATCGCGTATTTTTTTAAAAAGGAATATAGCAAAAGTTGGGATGATGTATATAAGGCTGAAGCAGCAGGACTCAAATTAGATCCAAAGTTTATAGAAAAATTAAAGAAGGACTCCGGCAGGGAAGAGTAAGCAACTAATTTAATCAAAGGCACCCTAGAGAAAATGCTGCTATATAGGCTATGTTAAAAATATCCACGATTTCATCAAAACGCTGCTTGCAAATCCGGTAAATTTAAGCTAAAATAATGAACACTTTAAACAGCCATTAGCAGCTCATTCCCTTTTCGGGGGATTTCGCTAATGGTATGTAGAAAACCTATATTTAGGGGCCATTAGCTCAATTGGCAGAGCAGGACACTCTTAATGTCAAGGTCGATGGTTCGACTCCATCATGGCCCATAATTAATTAGATAGGTCGTAGGTTCCTGCCTGCCGGCAGGCAGGCGACTCCTACATGGCCCACTTTTTCCTACCTTCGTGTGTGGTGAAAAACTACGAACTATTAGAACATACCGCAGATATCGGCATCAGGGTGAAGGCTTTGACCTTGGCTGGACTGTTTAGAAAAGCTGGCCTGGCGGTTAAAAGTCTCTCCGCCGAAAAGCAAAAAACCCAATATCCCCAAAAACATAAGATTGTAATCATCCAAAAAGCTGATACCCTAGAGGAGCTTTTTGTTAATTGGTTAAATGAACTACTGTCAAAAGCTGCTGTAGAGGGATTAGTTTTTGAAGATATTCGGGTTAAGCAGGTTAATGAAAAATTTATCGAAGGATTGGGTATTGGTAGCGACATAAGAAACTATAAAATTAATACCGAGATTAAGGCTGCCACTTATCATCAGTTAAAAGTACAGAAAAACGGGATTGTCTGGAAAGCAGAGGTAATCCTTGATGTCTGAAATAAAGTTAGAAAAAATTGATGATTATCGCTGGCGAATACCTCGCAGTTTTAAGCCGGGGATGCGCGTTCCGGGAATTATCTATGCGGATGAGAAGCTGCTTAAGGATATTTATCAGGACAAAGCAATCGAACAGGTGGCCAATGTTGCTTTTTTACCCGGCATAGTTAATTATTCCTTGGCTATGCCAGATATTCACTGGGGGTATGGATTCCCTATCGGAGGAGTGGCAGCTACTGATATTGCCGAGGGAGGGGTAGTTTCTCCGGGCGGAGTGGGTTTTGATATAAACTGCGGGGTCAGGATGCTTAAGACTAATCTGCAGTATGAAGAGATTAAAGATAAGCTCAAAGAATTAATCTACGCTTTATTTTCCGATGTCCCCACAGGAGTGGGGTCAAAAGGAGATATCAGGGTTGGCCGCAAAGAAGAGAAGGAAATTCTGCTTAAGGGAGCGGGTTGGGCAGTAGGGCAGGGGTATGGTGTACAGGAGGATTTGGAATGTACGGAAGAGTCCGGCGCAATAGAAGGCGCTGATCCGGAAGCAGTTTCCGAAAGGGCTTATGAAAGAGGCAAGGCACAATCCGGTACCCTTGGATCAGGCAATCATTTTCTTGAAGTCCAGGTTATCGACCAGCTTTATAACCGGGATGCCTGTGATGCTTTAGGACTTGATTTGGATCAAATAACCGTAATGATCCACTCTGGCTCACGCGGATTCGGCTATCAAATTTGCGATGATTATACGCGCAGCATGATCCATTGTTTACAAAAATATAATATCAATGTTCCTGACCGGCAATTGGCCTGCGCTCCGGTAGATTCTTCCGAAGGTAGGCAGTATTTAGCAGCAATGCGTTGCGCTGCCAATTATGCCTGGGCAAACCGCCAGTGCTTGATGCATCTTACACGTCAAACATTCGAACGGATATTTGCTACTCCGTGGCATAAAATGGGAATGCAGCTTATTTATGATGTGGCGCATAATATTGCCAAGGTTGAAAAGTATGTTATAGACGGTAAGGAAAAAAAGCTTTGTGTGCATCGTAAAGGTGCGACGCGCGCCTTTGGCCCAGAGAGTCCGGGGTTGCCTGAAAAGTATAAAAAACTGGGACAACCGGTAATTATTCCCGGAGACATGGGCAGAAACTCCTATTTATTACTGGGTACCCAGAAAGCCATGGATGAAACCTTTGGTTCTACCTGTCACGGAGCAGGCCGCGTTAAATCCCGCACCGCGGCGCTTAAGTCCATAAACGCAAATGTTTTATTGAAAGAGCTGGAATCAAAAGGTATAATAGTCAAAGCATCTGGCCGGGGTACGATCGTGGAAGAGGCCCCGCAGGTGTATAAAGACGTAAATGATGTGGTGGATGTAGTGCATAATGCCGGGCTCTCTAAGCGCGTCTGCCGGATGCGACCGCTTGGCGTCATCAAAGGCTAAGAGGGAGCCCTGAGCTTGTCGAAGGGCGACCGTTAGGTGTTATTAAGGGTTAAAAGGAAGTCCCGAGCTTGTCGAGGGAAGGCCATTAGGCGTAATTAAGGGGTAAGGAGTGAAATGCTAGATATAAAGTTTATTAGAGAAAATCAGGAACTAGTAAAGCAAGCAATTAAAAACCGAGCTTTAAAGCTAGATCTAGACGCGATTATCCGTATTGATGACCAGCGTCGTAAAGCTTTAAGCGAATTTGAGGAGTTGGCTGCTAAACGCAATAAAGCTAATGATGAAATCAGCGTCTTACTGAAGGAGAAAAAAGATCCTAAAGAAAAGATTGCCTCGATGAAAGCAATCTCTACTCGTATCTCCGAACTGCAAGGACAAATTAAGGACCAGGAATTGGAACTAAATAAATTGCTTTTAACCATTCCTAATGTACCGCATACGTCTTTACCAGTAGGGGATCCTACACAGAATAAGGTAGTGCGTACTTGGGGCGCACCGCGCAAATTTAATTTTAAACCGTTAAGCCATGTGGAAATTTGTCAGAATCTGGATATCGTAGATTTTAACCGGGCGACAAAAATTACCGGATCCAACTTTATCCTTTTTAAAGGGTGGGGGGCAAAGCTTGAACGGGCATTAATTAATTTTATGCTCGATCTGCATACACAGAAACACGGCTACACCGAGATTTTCCCGCCTTTTCTGGTTAACCGTGCCTCAATGCTTGGCACAGGCCAACTTCCTAAATTGGAAGAGGATATGTATAAATTAAAAGACGATGATTTATTCCTGATTCCTACGGCCGAAGTTCCGGTGACTAATATCTTCCGGGATGAAATTTTAGAGGAGGATAAATTACCGGTTTGTTATACTGCCTATACTGCCTGTTTTAGAAGGGAGGCAGGTTCCTACGGCAAAGACACCAAAGGTTTAATCCGGGTGCATGAATTCGATAAAGTAGAGATGGTCAGGTTTGTTAAGCCTGAAGATTCTTATAATGAGTTAGAAAAGCTGGTCACACATGCCGAAGAGGTTTTACAGCTTTTGGATTTACCCTATCGAGTACTCATGTTATCCACCCAGGATTTAAGTTTTTCCGCCAGCAAGTGTTATGATCTTGAGGCTTATACTGCGGGTCTGGACAAGTGGCTGGAGGTTTCCAGCTGCAGTAACTTTGAAGGTTTTCAGGCGCGGCGGGCAAATATCAGAGTGCGGCGCAAGGAAAATAAAAAGGTAGATTTCTTGCACACCCTAAACGGTTCCGGTATTGCCCTAGCCCGCACGGTAGTGGCGATACTGGAAAATTACCAACAGGAGGATGGTTCGGTATTGATCCCTGCGATACTGCGACCATATTTAAATGGCCAAGAAAGAATTACCCGATAAAAAGGCACCTAAAGAAAAGGAAGCTCCGTTTTCCGCAGAACCTAGCGGGCTCGGCGGTGATTTCTCCGCTAAGATTTCCGGCCTCTCCAGTAAGGCTTTCGGAATCATTAAATTTATCCTGGGCATATTGATTTTGCCTTTTGTTTATTCCAGCTTATCTTCTTTCTTGCACGAGTTCGGATTGGTAAATAAAGAGCTGCAATGGATGTTTTTTGACGGGGTGATCTGTTTCCTGGGGGTATATTTGTTTATCTGGGAGCCGGCGGCAATTTATAACCGCGGGCATAGGCTGATCGAGATTGTTTTTAGTTTCTTGAAACCCATGGTGAACGTGGCTCCGTTTATCCTGCCTATTTACACGATTTTATTTTTTGTCCTTTACGGTTTATTATCCTTAGGGATCAAGGACAGATGGTTAACCGAATACATGCTTTTTCTGGTTGGTTTTAGCGCTATTTTGCATCTGGTGTTTTCAGCAAAAACCATCCGCACGAAAAAAGGGGATTTTTTAAAAGGAAATTATATCTTTGGGTTTTCGTTTATATTTATTTTAAACCTTGCGTTGCTTTCCCTGTGCTTCAGTTTTATTTTTAGCGAATTTTCCTTTGTAAACTTCTGTAATATCTCCTTTGCCATAGCCAAGAATATATTTTACGTTATCCTTAAGCAGCTTTTCGTGTTTTGATCATTCTTCTGGTGGGGTGGCTGAGTGGTTGAAAGCGGCGGTCTTGAAAACCGTTGTGGGCGTAAGTCCACCCAGAGTTCGAATCTCTGCCCCACCGTTTTTACCTTTTAAGGATAGTTTTGGAGAGTTGGCTGAGTGGTCGAAAGCGCGCGCCTCGAAAGCGTGTGTCGTCGTAAGACGACCGGAGGTTCGAATCCTCCACTCTCCGTTCTGCTTCGCCCCTGAATCTTTGATAGACGGTAGGGCTGCGTAGAACGTCGGATTTTTAAAAATTGAGAAAGCAGGGTTTCGCTGTGTGTAGTAAGCAAAAGCATCTAGCGCCAATGGTTTCTGGTAGGAGTCATGCGAATGAAAGCGTCTGCTTGTTAAGATTTATATACCTAAAATTGCTTTAATGCGTTAAAATATACATCTCATAGTTAAGATCAAAAATTTTGGAGAGGTGCCGGAGCGGTCGAACGGGCGTGTCTGGAGAACACGTGAGCCGCAAGGCTCCCAGGGTTCGAATCCCTGCCTCTCCGTTAAAATTTCGGAGTTTTTCGGCAGCGTAAATTCTAACGCTGCTTCAGGAATTCTACGCAGCGCATTCTTTATAGATATATAGCGCGGAGTAGGACCCTGCCTCTGCGTTTTTCTTCATCCTAGGGTTTTTCTTAGAGTCCTGCGGGAAATAATCTTTGGGAAAGAGGGTTAATATCATGGAAAGAAACTTTGTCCGGGTGTTTTTAACCAAAGCCAGTCTGTTGATCTTAGCGGGTTTGTTTGTCCCTGCCGGCCTCATTGCCGGTACGATATCAGTGCTTTCTTGCGATGCTTGCGAGTATGAATCGGGCCAATTATATGTTGGTTCGGGGTTTGCCGGAATCGAAAATACGATTATTTTTTGCCCTCATTGCCAGAAATATATGGCCATTCCTACTAAAGCGGTTGTCTCGGGCGATTTCCAGAATAAGAAAATCATTAAACCCATAGCTGAAGAGGTTTTCTTGGGTCAAAAATGCCTATATTATAGTTGTCCTAAATGCAGGGGCAAGGCCTACGACTATCAGGGAAAAACATGTCCTTTGTGTTTGAAGGGGAAGATTTCCAAACTGGATGTTGGTGATTGGGATTAGCGATTTCTTTAGGGCGTAATATTAACCGGGCTGCCGGATAAGAAATGGATAAATCAAATATACACGAAAATGAAACTTTAGCCTCCATAAAAAACCGACATAGCGTAAGGATGTTTCTGGATAAACCGATCAGCGACGCGGATCTTAAGGTTATTCTTCAGGCGGCAAATCAAGCACCTTCGGCCCATAATCAGCAGTCCTGGAGGTTTATTGTTGTGCGGGGAGAGAAGAAAAACGATCTGGTTAATTTAATTTGCGCTAAGGCCGGGGATTTTCCTAAACCCGCCTCGGCGTTATTACGCCTGGCTTCCCGCAGTATCGCTTCTAGTCCCGTGGTGATCGCCGTGGCCAATAGCGGAGAACTTATTTCCAGGGGCACCGAGTTATTTAAAGTGGATAAGGAAACCGGGCATGATTTTTTCAGGATTATGGAAATCCAGAGTTCGGCGGCGGCAGTCCAGAACTTGTTGATTGCCGCGACCTCATTAGGTATTGCCACGGTATGGCTGGGAGTTTTGGTATTGATTAAAAATCATATTTTAAACTTTCTCGGAGAACCCGCGGGAGAATTCATGGCGGTTATCCCTATCGGGTATTCTGCCCGTCTAAGCCTGGGTCCGCAAAAACAACCTTTGAATATGGTGGTAAAATATCTATAATATATTAAACAAGAACGGAGGTTATCATGTTTCTCAAATTTCTTCCCAAGGAATTTAATTTTTTTGATCTTTTTGACAAGCAGGTTGATTACGCGGTTGACGCCGCAAATTATTTTAAAGAGCTGGTACGAAAAGGCAGCGTTGATGATGCCTCTTTAGAAAAAATCAAGAATATCGAGCACTCCGGCGATGATGTAGCGCATGATATTTTTGACAATTTGAACAAGACTTTTATTACTCCTTTTGACCGGGAAGACATTCATGCCTTGGCTAAAGAATTGGATAATATCACGGATATGGTCAATACTATCTCCAGCCGGTTGAAGATTTATAAGCTTTCTCCGAATGACAAGCATTTGGCGGAATTTGCCCAGGTAATCTCGGATTCGGTTAACGCGGTATCCTGCGCGGTGAAGGGCCTGCGTAACAGCAAAAATCCCAAATTGATTCAAGAGTCCTGCGTAGAAATTAACCGCCTGGAGAATGTCGGCGACACTATGCGGGATACGATTTTTGCCGAGCTTTTTGAAAAAAATAAGGACCCTATCGCCATTATTAAATGGAAAGAGATCTATCAGGACGCGGAAACCCTGCTTGATATTTGCGAAGATGTCACGCATGTTGTGGGGGCCATACTTTTAAAACAGGCTTAATCAATGACCTTGATTGTTATTTTTCTTATACTTCTAGCTTTAATTTTCGATTTTCTCAACGGTTTTCATGATTCGGCAAACTCCATCGCCACGGTTGTGTCCACGCGGGTGCTTTCTCCGCGCTACGCGGTCATCTGGGCAGCTATTTTTAATTTCGTGGCCTTTCTTTTCTTTGGGCTGCATGTAGCCAATACGATCGGCAAGGGAATCATTGATATTGCCATTGTGGATAAGGCAGTTATTTTCGGGGCATTGGTCGGCGCCTGCGGTTGGAATATTATTACCTGGTTTTTTGGACTGCCTACCAGTTCTTCCCACGCTTTAATCGGCGGCATGGTCGGAGCGGCCATAGTAAAAGCCGGAACAAAATCCCTTATCTGGGGTGGTATTTTAAAGACGGTGGCGTTCATTTTTATCTCACCGCTGCTCGGGCTGATTCTTGGTTTGGTTTTAGGGATTATCGTTTATCGCTTGTTTC
>Ga0172375_10007032_pt1 | contig 15542 bp, 10 predicted proteins | sample LakKiv1m_FD_114537 | JGI IMG/M metagenome (GOLD analysis project Ga0172375, IMG submission 114537) | Freshwater microbial communities from Kabuno Bay, South-Kivu, Congo - kab_092012_11.1m | ecosystem: Environmental > Aquatic > Freshwater > Lake | place: Democratic Republic of the Congo... | reverse complement strand
CGCGGCAGGCAGCGCCCGCGTTCAGGTGCAGGTCAGCGCTGACATGATGCCCGGCGTGGTGAGCCTGCCGCACGGCTGGGGCCACAACCTGCCCGGTGCGCGCATGCACCTGGCCAGCACGCGCCCCGGGGTCAACCTGAATGCTTTGCTGAACGATGGCGCCCGCGATCCGCTCTCGGGCAACGCAGTGCTCGGCGGCGTGCCTGTTCAGCTCACGGCGCTGGTCACTCCCGCGTGATGCCTGCCCAGGTGTGGGCTCAGTTGTGCTGCGCCAGCCGTTTGCCGTGCGGCAGCGTGGGCAGGCGCGCCAGCAGGTCGCGGCAGTAGCCGTCGATCTTGAGACATTTGTTGATCTCGTCCACCGGCAACGGGCCTGAGACGACGACCAGGTCATTGGCCCGCGCCACCGCACCACTGGCGCGCAAGCGCCTGCGGGTGTTGTTGGCCCAACAATGGATGCGCAAGGGGCTGCCGTGTTCGCGCAGTGCGCCCGTGCTGGCCTCAAACGCAATGGCGACGCTGTCGGTGCGCAGGCGCAGCCGGTGTTCGCCGGTGATCCGGTTCGCGGGCGTACTCAGATCGTAAAGATGGTAGTGGCCTTCCTTGAGCTGGTACTGCAGTGTCATGAAACCTCCGATCAATGCCGCCTATTTTGACAAAGACCACCCACGCTAAAGCTCAAAAAACGGCACAAATGGCGCTGATTTCGCCCGCTCAACCCGAATTCAAGGGAAAACCCCGAAAGCCGGGTAGCGGCGTATAAACGGGCCATCAGTATCCGTACAGCAAAGGTTCTATGAGCACGTTCGACCCTGACGCATTGGAGTGCCTGGCCGCCATCGTGGAAGAGGGGGGCTTCGAGCGCGCTGCGGTGCGTCTGTCGATCACCCAGTCGGCCGTGTCGCAGCGGCTGCGCTCGCTGGAAGAGCAGGTGGGTACGGTGCTGATTGTGCGCAGCCGCCCGCTCAAAGCCACCACCGCCGGCCATCTGCTGCTCAAGCACGCCATGCAGATGCGCCTGTTGCGCGCCGACCTGGAGCGCGACCTGAAAGAGCTGTCACCTGGTGTGGCCTGCGGCGGCGTTGACGACGAGCGGGTGTCGATTGCCGTCAACGCCGACAGCATTGCCACTTGGGCCTTGCCCGCGCTCACCCCGCTGGTACAACAGGGGGTGGGGCTGGAGATCATCACCGACGATCAGGACTTCACTTTTGAGTGGCTGCGTGAAGGGCGCGTGCTGGGCTGTGTCACCACGCTCCATTCGGCCCTGCGCAGTTGCAAGGTGCAAGCGCTGGGTGCCATGCGCTACGTGGCGGTGGCCGAACCCGCCTTTGCCGCCGAGCGCTGCCCACAGGGGCTGCATCCGCACAATTTCAGCCAATTGCCGTTCATCGCGTTCAACCGCAAAGACGATCTGCAGGCGGAGTTTGTGGCGCGGGTGTGCGGCCTCAAGCACGTGGCACTCAGCCAGGTCTATGTGCCCAGCTCTGAAGGGCAGGTGCGCGCGGTACTGGCGGGCTGGGGCGTGAGTGTGTTGCCAGAACTGAAAGTACGCGAGCATCTGCGCCAAGGCACCCTGGTGGAGTTGATGCCCGGGCACAGCCTGCCGGTGGCGCTGTACTGGCATTGCTGGAATCTGAATTCGCCGCTGCTGGATGCACTGACCTCTGCACTGCAAGCCGCTGCGTCCGGCGTGCTGGCGACTGATCCGGAAAAGACTGGTCAGTAGCGAAATACCCCGACAAAGCCAAATTTCGGACAGCTCGGCTAATATGCAGACATGAACTCTGCAACCGTGGCCAGGCCTTCTTTCAAGCAACGCATGTTGCAGGCGCGTGAAGACGCCATCGTCCATACCGTCAACCGTTTGCTGGCCGAAAAAGGCTTTGATGCGATGACGGTGGATGAGGTGGCGGCGCAGGTGGGCATTGCCAAAGCCAGCCTGTACAAGCACTTTCCCAGCAAGGAAGACTTGGCCGCCGCCGCCATGGCGCGGCTGATGCGCCAGGCGCAAGACTTTATTGACCACTTGCCGCAAGAGGCGTCACCGCTGGACAACCTGCGCGCGGTGGTGTGCTGGGTGTTGCAGCTCAAGCTGGCCGGTGACATGCCGATCCTGCCCAGCCAGAATTCAAGTCTGCGCGCCACACTGGTGGCGCACCGTGACTACATGGACGGTCTGATGGAGGTCAGCGACCGGCTCGGCGCCTGGATCGAGGCGGCGCAGGCGCAACAACAGCTTAACCCGGCGCTGCCAGCCATTGCCATCCTCTACACCTTCTTTGCGCGCGCCTGTGATTCGGTGGTGGAGTTTCTTCAGACCGGCGGGCTGTTCACCGACGAACAAATCATCGATTTGGTACTGACCACCTGCTTTGATGGCCTAAAACCCCGCTAGCCGCTGATCAAGCTCGATAGCGTGCTACTGTATTTCTAGCGCACGATCAACACTGGCACGCGACAGCTGGCCAACACTTCTGTGGCGACCGAGCCCACCACCAGGTTCACCAGCGCCCCGTGTCCGTGCGAGCCCATCACCACCAGGTCAAACTTGCCGTCAGTGGCCAGCTTGGAAATAACCTCGCCGGGTTTGCCCGTCTTCCAGACGCCCTTGGCACTGACACCATGGCGCTCCAGAAACTTGTTGACCGGCGTCAGCACGCGAAGACCTTCGTCTTCGTAGTACTTCTGGACCAGCTCTTTGCCCAGCGCTGCACGCGCCTGGGTCGGCAGAACCACTTGCGCCGTCAGCGCAACGTATTCATGCTTGGGCGAAAACATGTCATTCGCCGCCAGATAGGCCAACATCTTTTTGGTGTACCCGCTGCCGTCAACCGCGAGAAGAACTTTCATCGTCAGACTCCTTGTAAAGGTCGTCCCAGTTTACCCAGAATGGACACGTCGGTGGGTCATCTTGGGTCAAGAAAACACTGACTTTGAGCGCTGCCGCTGCGCTGCGTTGGTACGCTGTACCCATCAGGCCAGCAGCACTGCACTCAGTCCGGCCCGATGCAGCGCCTCCAACACGTCCTGGATGTGTTGCGGGCCACGGGTCTGAATCACCAGCTCGATGTCAACGTTCTGCGCCGCCAGTGTGGTGAACGCGCGCTGGTGGTGCACTTCGTTGATGTTGGCGCCCGCTGCGGCCACGGTAGCGGTAATGGCCGCCAGCGAACCCGGCACGTCACGTGCACTGACGCGCAGGCGAGCCAGACGCCCGGCGCGCACCATGCCGCGCTCGATGATGGCAGCCAACAGCAGCGGGTCAATGTTGCCACCACACAGCACCAGACCGACGGTTCGGCCTTTGAAACGCTCAGGGAACCGCAGCAATGCCGCCAACGCCGCCGCACCGGCACCTTCCACCAGTGTTTTCTCGACTTCGAGCAACAGCACAATGGCCTGTTCGATGTCGCCCTCGTCTACCAGCAACAGGTCACTGACGCGCCTGGCGATGATGTCCCGAGGCAACTGACCCGGCGTGCCCACGGCAATCCCTTCGGCGATGCTGCTGGCACCCTGTGGCAGCTGCGTGCCCTTGATCGCGTTGTACATGCCCGGAAAGCGCGTGCTCTGGACGCCAACCACCTCAATGCCGGGTTTGATGGCTTGTGCCGCCGTGGCCATGCCGGCGATCAGTCCTCCACCACCCACCGCCACGACCAACGTGTCAAGCTGCGGCACCTCGGCCAGCATTTCCAGCGCTACCGTTCCCTGCCCGGCGACGATGTCGGCGTCATCGTACGGGTGGACAAAAATCAGCTGCTGCTGCTGGGCCAACGCCAACGCATGAGCGCGGGCCTCGTCCAGAGTGTCTCCGTGCAGCACCACCTCTGCGCCAAAGCCCCGGGTTCGCTCGACTTTGACCCCGGGCGTAAAACGAGGCATCACGATCACGGCCCGGATGCCCAGCCGTTGTGCGTGGTAAGCCACACCTTGCGCGTGATTGCCCGCGCTCATGGCAATGACGCCACGCGCCCGCTCGGCAGTGCTCAGTTGCGAGAGTTTGTTGCAGGCGCCACGCTCCTTGAACGACGCAGTGAACTGCAGGTTCTCGAATTTCAGGAAGACACGGGCACCGGTGATGTCCGACAGGGTATGCGACGCCACGCACGGTGTGCGCAGAACATGGCCGTCCAGACGGGCGGCCGCTTGTTCGATGAAAGTGAGATTGAGCATAGTTCAGCACCACAAAACGGAAGTTTCCCCAAGCCAAAAAAACGCCGGTCGACAGGCGCAGGCCCCCAGCTTACACTCCCAATTTTGCGGGTCGTTGGAAAGTTGCCTTGCCGCGACTTTTGGGGAAAGTCTGTGTCACTTTACATCCTGATTGCCAACGTCCGTCCACCATGTTCATTGCATCTGTCCTGAAGCAGTCCACGCGGGCCCGCCTGGTCGCGCTGACGTTGCTGATCTGCGCGCTGAGCGTCGGGACGCTGGCCGGATACACCGCCGACCTGTTGCAACGCGACGCCGAACGGCAGGCCAGTTTGCTGCAGGCGACCGCAGCGGCGTTGCTGGCGCGCCAGATCAATGCACAGGTTGAGCTCCGACTTCAGACGCTGGACGGCTTGGCCAGGCAACTGGCCGCCGAACCACCGGGTGAGCCAGGCCGCTTGCGGCACCACGTGCAACAGCAGACAACGCTGGCGCATCTGTTCAACGCTGGCTTGCTGGAGATTGATGCCGATGGCATGGTGACCGACAGCGTGACACCTGCGCCTGCTGTGAGGCAGGTCACGCTGACACCGACGGATCAGACTTTCCTGGACCAGCTTGGCGCGGCAACAGTCGCCCGCCCGGGCCTGGGGTGGGAGCGTCCGGGTCAGGTGGTGAGCCTGGTGGTGCCGTTGCCTGCACCTGGGACGGCGCAACCCCGGCGCTGGATCATCGGGCAGGTGGAAATGCAGGCGCTCGGATTGATGCTGCATCTGGGCCGCGGCCTCGGGGTCGATGCCGCCGAGGGGCTGCAGGTGTTGTCCGAGAGGTTCAAGGCCGAGGTTGCTTCCAACGCCACGCATCGCATCACAGCGACGGGGGCAGCGTCTGACCCACGCCCGGATCTGGCCACGTTGCTGGCTGCCGGGTTGGGCACGCATACGTTGCACAGCGGCGATCAGGGGGCGGTGCTGCTGTCAATGGTGGCCATTCCGGTGGCCAATTGGCGTCTGGTGGCCCACGTGCCGTTGCACCGGGTTCTGGAGCCCGTGGTGCTGGCGCAGCAACGCCTGTGGCTGGTAGCCGCATCGCTGGCGTTGCTGTGCACCGCGCTGATCGGTGGCGTGCTGTGGCGTCAATTCAGACCCGTGGTGTCGGCCGCACAGGCACTGGCCGACCCCGTGGATCTGCATACGCTGCCCGAAGCGTTGCCCGCGTGCGGGCCGAACGAGGTGGGCCTGTTGATGGCAGGCATTCAGCGCCTGTTGCAACAACTTCGCACACGCCAGCAAGAACTTGATGCGCAGACCGATGAACTGACCCAGATCAACCAGCAGTTGCAAGCCATTCTGCAACACGTACCGCAGTTGGTCTGGCTGAAGGACTTGCAAGGGCGTTACATCACCTGCAACACACAATTTGAGGCGTTCTTTGACCTCCCCATCGCCACTGTGATGGGTCACACGGACGACGATTTCTTTTTGCCGGAACAGGCCCGTCTGCATCGGGAAGATGATGTGCGAGCCATGCAGTCGCGCAGCATGAACACGGTGCAGCGATGGTGTGTTTCTGCGCAGAGCACGCACCCGGTGCTACTGGAGATCAGCAAGGTGGCTTTGCGCGACTCAAATGGCCACTCGCAGGCGGTCTTGGGCATCGCGCAGGACGTGACCGAGCGTTGGCGTTTGACGCAGTTCGAGCAATTGCGAAGCCAAGTGCTGGAGCTGTTGGTGCTCAACACGGCGCTACCGGTATTACTGCAGACCCTGGCCGATGGCCTGCACAACATGCAATCCGAATGGTCCTGCGCGTTCATGCTGGTACAGGATTCGACCGAAGGTGGCAAGCATCTGAACGTGGTGGCCAGCGCGGGTCTGGATAGCGGTTGGATCGAACACATGCGGGGTGTGCGCGTTGAGCAAGGGGTGTGCAGTTGTGCCACCGCCGCCGCGACCGGCAAACGGGTGCTGATCAGCGACATCGCCCACTCCGATGCCAGTCCGCAGTATCGTGAGCAAGCACATCGGTCGGGTCTGGTGGCGAGCTGGTCACAGCCCCTGCTGGACCAGCAAAGTCAGGTGATTGGCGTGTTGTCGATCTATCAACGGGTGGCGGCAGCGCCCGAGGCTTCGGACCTGACGCTGCTGACGCATCTGGCCAATCTGGCCGAAATTGCGCTTCAACGCGCACGTGCCGATGAACGTACGCGAGCCAGCGCCAGCAGTTTCCGCGCCCTCAGCGAAAACACTCCCGAGGCGGTGCTGGTGCATCGCCACGGTGTCATCCTGTACGCCAACCCGGCAGCGGTTCGCCTGTTTGGTGCCGCCTCTGTACTCGAACTGGAACATAAAACGGCTCAGCAGTTGATTGCGCCAGAGTGCTGGCCCAAGCATCAGGCGCGCATTCAGGCCATCGAAAGTGGGCAAGCGGTGGAGGCCTGCATTGAGTCCCGCTTTGTGCGGCTCGACGGGCAGTTCATCGACGTCGAAGTGCAGGGCACCCCCGTGCTGTTCGACGGCGCTGCCGCCGTGCACGTGTCGGTGCGCGACGTGACTCAGCGCAACGAGACGCGGCGTCAGTTGCAACTGGCCGCCAGCGTTTTCGAACACGCGCTCGAAGGCATCATGATCACCGATGCGCAGGCCAACATCGTCGACGTGAACGCTTCGTTTTCGCGTATCACTGGCTATGGTCGCGACGAGGTTCTGGGACGCAATCCGAAGCTGCTGCAATCTGGTCGGCACGACGCGGCGTTTTACCGGCAACTGTGGAACGCCTTGCTGCAGGACGGCCGCTGGTCCGGTGAAGTATGCAACCGACGCAAAGATGGGCAGCTGTATACGCAGATGCTGCACATCAGTGCGGTACGAGGGGCACAAGGTGAGTTGCAACAGTGTGTGGGACTGTTGTCGGACATCACCGCACGCAAGAGTCAGGAAGAACGCCTCAACCAGCTGGCGCATTTTGATGCGCTGACCGGTCTGCCCAACCGCACTTTGCACGCTGACCGGCTGCGTCAGGCCATGGCCAATGTCATGCGGCGACACCGCAAACTCGGGGTGGCCTTCGTCGATCTTGACGGCTTCAAAGCTGTGAACGACAGCTTTGGCCACGACGCCGGAGACCATGTGCTGGTGACCCTGGCCAAACGTATGCGTCAGGCCCTGCGCGAGGTGGACACGTTGTCCCGGATCGGTGGTGACGAGTTTGCCGCCATCATTGTGGATCTTGAATACCAGAGTGACTGTGACCCGCTGTTGCAAAGGTTACTGGCGGCGGCCAACGAACCGATGCGTTACAAAGGACATCTCTTGCAGGTGTCGGCCAGCGTTGGCGTGACGTTTTATCCGCAGGCTCAGGGTATTTCGGCCGACCAGTTGCTGCAGCAAGCAGACCTGGCCATGTACCGCGCCAAGCATCAGGGCAAAAACCAGGTTCAGGTGTCGGGTTTCTCGGATCTTTGATCCGAGCGGTTCCTCAGGCGGTGGCGCTGGCACGCCGCCCCAACCAGGCGGCTGCCACGATCATCACCCCAGCCACCACCACCGTCAGGGTCAAAGGTTGGTCATTGACAACCAGCAGCAAACCCGTGGACAGCAACGGCGTGAGATAGCTGAGCAAACCGATCTGACGCGGGTCGCCGGTTTTAAGGGCTTGATCCCACAGAAAAAAAGCAGCACCCATCGGACCCAGACCAATCAGGACAATCAGCACCCCATCACGCACACTCAGGGTAACTGCGGGCTCCATGATCGCGTGACACAGCAAGGACAACACGCCCGACAGCAAGGCAAATCCACCGATGGCCGATGTGGCAAACGGTGCCACCCGGGTTGTGAGCAGCGAGTAGCTGGACCAGATGAATGCCGCTGCAGCGGCAGCAAGGTAGCCCCAGGACCACTGCACCTGCGACAGCGCCACATGGCCGCTACCCCCCAGAATCACCAGCGCCGCGCCGCAAAATCCCAGAACTGCGGCGACCACATGCAACGCACGCAACTTCATACCCGGCAACAGTACTGGTGCCAGCACCACGATCAACAGTGGCCAGAGATAGTTGATCAAATTGGCCTGCACCGGCGGCGCATGGCGCAGCGCCACAAACAGCAAAAAATGGTAAAGAAACAGGCCATACACCCCCAACGCAAGGGTTGCCAGTGGAACGCGCCAGCGCGCAAGCTTGAAGCCGCAAATCGGTAACGCGATCAGGCTGCCGATCAGCAGCGACAGTCCGGTCAACAAAAACGGCGGCACGTGGCCCAGCGCCACACCCAGGCTGGCCAACGACCCCCACAACGCAATGGCCGCCAAGGCCAGCAGTGTCGAGCGCGCTGAGTGGTTCCCTGGTGGGCGTCTCATGCGCCCGTCGCCGCGTCATCCATGCTGGAGCGCTGCCACAGGTTGATGCCACCTTCGACCGCGTGTTGATCAATGGCGTCCAGCTCGTCGCTGGAAAACTCAAGGTTATTCAATGCGCCGATCAATTCGGTAATCTGGCTGGGCTGGCTGGCACCAATCAGGGCCGATGTCACACGCGTGTCGCGCAGAACCCATGCCACGGCCATCTGCGCCAGACTCTGACCGCGCGCCAGCGCGAGGTCGTTGAGTGCGCGCACATGCCGCAGGTTCTGCTCACTCAAAAAGTCCGGCCGGAACGAGCCCCCGCCGGGACGATGGATACGCGCGTCATCGGGCATCCCGCCCAGATACTTGTTGGTCAGCAAGCCCTGCGCCAACGCACTGAAAGCGATGCAGCCGATGCCCAGTTCTTCCAGCGTGCCAAGCAGCTCATGTTCGACCCATCGGTTGAGCAAGTTGTAGGACGGTTGGTGGATCAGGGTGCGCACGCCCATACTGGCCAGAATGGCGTGGGCCTGGCGGGTCATTGCTGCCGAATAGCTGCTGACCCCGACGTACAGCGCCTTGCCCTGTTGCACCGCGCTGGCCAGCGCGCCCATGGTTTCTTCCAGCGGCGTCAGCGGGTCAAAACGGTGTGAATAAAAAATATCAACATACTCCAGGCCCATGCGGCGCAGGCTCTGATCCAGACTGGCCAGCAGGTATTTGCGCGAGCCGCCGCCCTGTCCGTAGGGGCCCGGCCACATGTCGTAGCCCGCTTTGGTGGAAATGATCAACTCGTCACGGTAGGGTTTGAAGTCGCGCTTCAAATGCACACCGAAGTGGGTCTCGGCGCTGCCAGCGGGCGGTCCGTAATTGTTGGCCAGATCAAAGTGCGTGACGCCGGCGTCAAACGCGGTGCGCAACATGTCGCGCTGCGTCTGCAGAGGCGTGGCGTCACCGAAGTTGTGCCACAGGCCCAGTGTGATGACGGGCAATTGCAAACCACTTCGGCCGCAGCGGCGGTAGCGCATGGTGTCGTAGCGTCGGGTGGCCGGCTGGTTGTTCATAAGTGGCGTCGGTGGGGTTGCATGAAGGGCACCGATTTATATCAAATGGGGCGGTCACCGTGTTTCAAGCCGCGTCCAGCGCGTCTTGGAAAACGTGCACCCGATTGCGGCCGGATTCTTTGGCAACATACATGGCGCTATCGGCGTTTTGGAGCAGCACCGTGTCACTGGTCCCATGCTCCGGGAACAAGGCGATCCCAATGCTGGATGAAATTGCAACGGTGTGGTTACCCAAAATAAACGGCTTCTGCAACGCGTTGCGGATTTTGTTGGCGACCACCATCACGTCTTGCGCAGACGCAACGTCCAGCAGCATCACGACAAACTCATCACCCCCGATGCGTGCCACCGTGTCCGATTCGCGCAGCAGGCATTGCTTGAGGCGTTCGGCTACCGCTTTGAGCAATTGGTCGCCGACCAGATGACCCAGTTCGTCGTTGACCGGTTTGAACTTGTCCAGGTCGATGAACATCAGCGCCAGCTTTTGTTGTTCGCGGGCCGCTACCGCCACCGCCTGCGCCAGTCGGTCTGCCAACAGAGCGCGGTTGGGCAGGTCGGTGAGCACGTCGTAGTGCGCCAGATGGTGCATGCGCTCTTCACTGGCCTTGCGCTCCGAGATATCCGAAAACACGGCCACGTAATGGGTCAACGCACCCCGCGTATTGCGCACGCACTTGATCGAGAGCCACTCCACGTAAAGCTGTCCGCTCTTGCGACGATTGCGGATCTCTCCGTGCCAGCCACCTTGCGTGTTGATGCTGTTCCACATCGCCTGATAAAAGGCGTCGTCGTGTGTGCCCGACGCCAGCAGACTGGGCGTCTGGCCAATAACGTCTTGTGGGCTGTAACCGGTGATGACGGTGAAGGCCGGGTTGACCGAGATGATGGTGTTGGTGGCGTCGGTTACCGTCACGGCTTCGTCCATGGTGTGCAACACGGTTGACGACAGCTGCAAAGCCTGTTCGTGCTGGTGACGTTCGGTAATGTCGGTGTGGGTGCCGATCATGCGCAGTGGCTTGCCTTGCGCATCGCGGCTGACCACCATGCCACGCGACAGGATCCATTTCCAGCTACCGTCCTTGCACAACATGCGCCGTTCGCTGACGTAGGTGGGTGTACTGCCATGAAAGTAGGCCTCGCGTTCGGCGACAACCCGTGGCAGGTCGTCCGGGTGCACGCGCGCGTCCCAGGCTTCGCGGCGGTCCTGTAGGTCGTGTTCGGCAAAGCCATACATTTCTTTATAGCGCCGCGAAAACACCACTTCACCCGTTTGCAGGTTACGGTCCCAGACGCCGTCGCCAGCACCTTCCAGCGCAAATTCCCAACGCTCTTCGCTTTCGGCCAGCTCGGCTTGCGCACGCTGGCGCGCCAGGCTTTGCTCGATGAGCCGGTCCTGTGCGCGCTTGACGATTGAAAACACCGTCAGGTACAGCAACGCCAGCAGGCCGAATACCGCACCGACCAGTTTGAGTTCGCGCTCGCGAATCTGCGCCAGAACCAGTGTGGCATCGCGGTAAATTTCAAACACACCGGTCACCTGTCCGGTCACCGGATCCAAACGCGGGATGTAACTTTCAACCATGTCCCGGTCCGTCAGCTCACCTTCGAAGGTGCTGATCTGGTTGTGATGAACCAGCTCGGAACTGCTGCGCCCCTGCAGCGCGGCCACCACGCCAGCGTTCTGGCTTTTGTCCTGGCCGATCTGGCTACGTTCGTTGGAGTAGACCGTGCGCCCGCGCAGATCATAGACTTTCACCTTGAAAATGCTGGTGCCATCCAGCAGCTTTTGCATATGCTGATAGATTTCTGAAATGTGCGGATTGCGGACCAGTTCGGTATTGGGTAGACCCGCTGAGTCGCGAATCAGCGGGCCAAAGTGGTCATCCCAGGTTTCGTTGGAGATGATGCGCGCGTGGTTGACGTGCTGGCTTTGATAGTCGTTGATCAAATTGTCGACCGACAACTCACGAAACACATAGCCCAGTAACGCAGCCACCACCACAAAGGCCAGCAGGCTGGCCACGCTGAAGCGACGCAGCAGCGAATAGCTGGTGTCGTGTTCCAGAGGGTTCGATTTGGTCATGGCAGACGCTTTGTGCGGACCACAATGGTACCTTGCGATCTGGCACCGAAAGTCGCCCCGTGCTAAACAACGCTTAAGCAGAGAGCGGTTTGAGCAGTTCCTGCACGTCACTTTCGCTGAACAGCGGCTGCTTGCGCCCGACCGCGCCGCTGTACATGCTGTCGGCCAATGCGGCCTTGCGCTCTTGCAGCGCCAGGATGCGCTCTTCAATTGTGCCTTGGGCTACCAGCTTGATGACCCACACGCTCTTGGTCTGGCCGATGCGGTGGGCGCGGTCCGTGGCCTGGTTTTCCACCGCGGGATTCCACCACGGGTCGTAATGGATCACGGTATCGGCTTGCGGCAGGTTCAGGCCCACGCCGCCGGCTTTCAGGCTGATCAGAAACAGCGGCACCTCGCCACTGGTGAAGCGCTCGATCAGGGCGTCGCGCTTCTGGCTTTCACCGGTGAGCTTGACCCAGGCGATGTTGCGTTGGGCCAATTCGGTTTCGATCAGCGAGAGCATGCTGGTGAACTGCGAAAACAGCAGAATGCGGCGGCCCTCTTTGAGCATCTCGGGCAGCATGCTCATCAACTGTTCCAGTTTGGCCGAGCTGGTCACTTTTTTGGCCGAGGCCAGCTTGACCAGATGCGGGTCGCAACACACCTGGCGCAGCTTGAGCAGGGCATCCAGAATGGTGATCTGCGATTTGGCCAGGCCCTTGGCGTCGAGCGCTTCACGCACGGTTTTTTCCATGCCCAGGCGAATGGTTTCGTACAGGTCGGCCTGCTTGCCCGAGAGTTCCACGCGCATCACGGTTTCCACCTTGGGCGGCAACTCATGCGCCACCAGCGCCTTGGTGCGGCGCAGCATGAACGGCGTGACGCGCGCGCGCAGCTGCATCATGGCTTCAGGGTCGCCCTGTTTTTCAATGGGCTTGCGAAACAGCTCGGCAAAACGCTTCTGACTGCCCAGAAAGCCGGGCATCAAAAAGTGGAACAGGCTCCAGATTTCCCCCAGGTTGTTTTCCATGGGGGTGCCAGACAGGCAGAGTCGATACCGCGCCTTGAGTTCGCCGGCCACCTCTGCGACGTGGGTGTTGGCGTTTTTGATGTTTTGCGCTTCATCGAGCACCACCAGGTGCCACTGCAGCGCCAGCCAGCGCTGGCGGTCACGGTGCAGCAGCGAATAAGGTGCGATGACCACGTCGTGGTCTGTCATGCTGTCGGCGGCTTCGTGGCGGTCCAGGCCATGATGGACCAGACAGCGCAAGTCGGGGCAAAAGCGTTCGGCCTCGCGCTTCCAGTTGCCCATCAGGCTGACCGGGGCGATGATCAGCGCGGGTTGGGTCAAACGGCCGGCGTCCTTTTCGATCTGAATATGCGCCAGTGTTTGCAGCGTTTTGCCCAGGCCCATGTCGTCGGCCAGAATGCCCGCCAGGCCGTATTCGCGCAAAAACTGCAACCAGTTCACGCCTTGCTGCTGGTAGGGACGCAGGTCAGCCTTGACGCTGGGGGGCAATGCCACCGCCGGCAGCCCGGTACGCCCTTTGAGACGCTGTACCATCTCGCGCAGGTGCTGGGTACCGTCCCACACCGCGCCTTCGCCCAGGCTGGCGGCCGTGCGCATGGCGTCCAGCCGCGAGAGCTTGAGGCTATCGCCCGAAAAATCGTGATCGCGGTCGCCGACCAGCTCCAGCAAGGCGCCCAGCCAGGGCTTGAGGTTGTTGCTGGGCACGCGCAAAAAACCGCCTTGCGGGTTGGGTAAATACAGATACGGCGGCAACACCGGCAGGCCGCTGGCTTCATCGCGTGGGCTGTCTGCGGCGGTGGCGATCAGCCCGGGCAGCATCGGCAGAATGTTGTGACGCACGCCGTCGATCTCGATGCCTAGCGACAGGTCGAACCACGGCGAGGTGGCTTCGTCCTCGCCCTGGTGTTGCAGGTTGACCTCCAGCGTGTCGACGTGGCGGATCCAGTCTTGCAGGGCGTCGTCGGTGGTCACTTCAAAACCGGCGTCACGCAGCTCGGCGTAGTCGGTATCGACCCAGCGCAGCCAGGTCTGTTGCGCGCCATAGCCCATCACACCGAACACACCGGTGCGCACATTGGAGAAACCCAGGTCCAGCAGCAACGACATCCATTCCAGCTCGGCCTCTGGGTCGCGCTGCAGCCGCGCACGGCCGGACTTGCCTTCAACCACCACGGTGCGACCTTGGCCAACCCACCAGCCTTGGTGTTCGCCGTAGGCAAAACGCAGCGTGGCCTGCATCAAGCCCTGCTGGGCCACGTCTTGCGGTGGGCTGGGTTTCAGGTGCAGGCAGGGACGCGGCTCCAGATCGGTCAGGATGGGCAGGGACTCAACGACCGGCGGCAGTGGCACCGGGCCGAGCTGTTGCACCAGGTCATTCTGCAGGGCTTTCAGGACCTGGGCTTGCATCGGTGGTGCCTTCAGCAAGACGGCGATCTGTCCGGCACTCATGCCTTGCAGATCCAGCAAGCCGCAGACGCCGCGTGTGGCATCCAGATAGAGCGGGGGGTTGTTCAAGCAAATACGCCCTTCGCCACCTTCAAGCTGGGCGCGCAGCGCCCAGGCGTCTTCGCCAGATGGAGGTTGCGTCACCTCGTTCCACACCCAGCTGATGTGCTGGGTTGGACCCCATTGCACCGGTTGGCCCAGGGCGTTATTGGCTTCGGCGACAAACAGCCGCCCCGTGCTGGCCGCCTTTTGCAACGCCTCCACCCCGTATTTGCCGTCAGGGGTAACTTTGGACTTGGCGTTGTAGCTGTAGTAGTAACTGATGTTGCTGCCGGGCATGGCCCGCATCAGCTGCAACAGGTCGAGGTCGGTCTCGCTCGCCAGGTCGTAAATCGGCTGACCGCGTTCAGGAAAGAACCGCATCGGCTTGGGCTTGGCCCAGCCACCGGTCACCTTGGGGTGGGAGAGCATGACCTCCAGCGTCAGCTGGGGGCTCTGGCCCTGCGGCCCTTGCGTGCCCAGCAGGTACAGAAACTGCTCTTGCCGCTGGGCCTGCGGACTGCGCTGGGCACGCGGTTCGGTGCGCGCCACATTGCTGCGTTCAAGCTCCTTAAGCCAGCGCAGCACCTGGTTTTGCGCCTCTTGGCGAGCGATGTCCCGTACCCGGTCTTCGAGCGCCTTGATCTGGGCGTTGACCTGCTCCAAGGACATCTTTTTTGGGGGTGCTGGCGTCAGGGGCGCGCTGTCGCCAAGCAACTGAGCGCCTTTGTAGGCGGCCTTGATCATCAAGGCCACGCCGTGCTTGCATTGGTAGCCCACCGGGCAGGTGCAGTCGCTGTCCCACTCCAGCACCTGACCGGCCGGACCGCGCGTGACTTCAATCGTCACTTCGTACGGCTGGCGCTGGCTGCCTTGCACTTCCCCCATCACGAGCCAATCGTCCTTGAGCGGCTCGATTGACAGGCCCAGCACGTGCTGATTGCGGTACAGGTCCAATCCGCGTGCGTAGGTTGCGGCGTCACATTGCCGAAGCAAGGTGGACAGGTCTAGCCAGAGCCCCTGGGTCGTTGCAGAATTTGATGCCAAATCAGCCTCTAGCCCTTTGATATTGTTGATCGAACGCTATACGATCAGGAGCTAGCGGCAGTTGTATTGGTCAGCGCGTGCCCGGCCTGCTGGTCGGCGTGGTAGCTGCTGCGCACCATGGCGCCAACGGCAGCGTGGCTGAAGCCCATCTCATACGCTTTGGCCTCGAACATCTTGAAGGTGTCCGGGTGCACGTAGCGTTTGACCGTCAGGTGCGCGGTGCTTGGGGCCAAGTATTGGCCGATGGTGAGCATGTTGATGTGGTGCGCGCGCATGTCATGCATCACCGCCAGAATTTCGTCGTCGGTTTCGCCCAGGCCCACCATCAGGCCGCTCTTGGTGGGAACGT
>Ga0172375_10007031_pt1 | contig 15543 bp, 15 predicted proteins | sample LakKiv1m_FD_114537 | JGI IMG/M metagenome (GOLD analysis project Ga0172375, IMG submission 114537) | Freshwater microbial communities from Kabuno Bay, South-Kivu, Congo - kab_092012_11.1m | ecosystem: Environmental > Aquatic > Freshwater > Lake | place: Democratic Republic of the Congo... | reverse complement strand
AGGTCGGCGCCGCGCTGGGGGCCGCCCCGGCTTCGACGGCGTCCGCCGCCGAAGAACTCATCGAAGATTCCGCCGCCGCCCTCGCCGAAGATGCTGCCGAGGATGTCCTGGATGTCGGCGGAGTGTGTGAAGTCGCGCGAGAAGTCGAACCCTCCGGGACCGAAGGTCGACTTCATTCCCTTGTGGCCGAACCGGTCGTACTGCTGGCGCTTCTGTTGGTCGCTGAGGACTTCGTAGGCCTCCGAAACTTCCTTGAACTTGGCCTCGGCCGACTTGTCGCCCGGATTGCGGTCCGGGTGATATTTCATGGCCATCTTGCGATAGGACTTCTTGATCTCGTCCGCCGTGGCTTGCCGGGAGACTCCGAGTAATTCGTAGTAGTCCTGTTTTTGTACGGCCACGGTCTACTCCTTTTCCGGGGCGGGCGTGTCGGTCACGGGCGGTGGGGGCACCGGCGGCGACGGCGGACCGCTGGAGACGATCACCTGGACGGGACGCAGGAGGAGATTGCCGAGTCGGTAGCCGCGCCGCATCTGCGAAATGACAACGTGCTCAGGGACGTCGGCGCTGGGGTGGAGCGTTACGGCTTCGTGCACGTGCGGATCGAATGTCTCGCCGACGGCATCCAGTGGCGTGAGGCCGAACTTGCCCAGGACGGCAAAGAATTGCTCCGACACAAGGCGGAAGCCCTCGATCATGGCGGGATCGGCTTTGTGTTGAACGGCGGCGGCCAGCGCGTACTCGAGGTGATCGAGTGCGGGCAGCAACTCCGTGATAAGCCCCTGGGTTGCGCGAACCGACATCTCTGCCCGTTCGCGTTCAACGCGTTTGCGGTGGTTGTCGAAGTCGGCCTGCAGACGGAGAAGTCGTTCGTCGACAACGGCGACTGCGGTTGGGGGCTGAGGCGTCGCGGCTTCCGTCTCGGTGGCCGGCTGTGATTCCGGCGGGCGGGTCGCAGCAGCGCCAGCCTCAGCAGCGGGTGCGTCTTCCTTCTTGTTTTTGGACTTGAACATAGTGCTCGGTGTGTTTTTCGACCATCGTTTGGTGGAGGCGATAATGTACCGACGCGTGGATCATCCGTCAATGAAACGCGGATGCGCGCAACGGCGATTCATTGACTTCGCGGTGATTCGCCGTGTAGGCCGCAACTCCGATTGCGGCCCATTCCGCGGCCGGAACCGGAACCGACCCGATCCTGACGCGCGGGTGTACTGAAACGCGGATTCGCCCGGATGCCGCCCGCTGCGCGCTTTCTGCTTGTAACGCCCAGCATGCGCCCGTACTATCTTCAGCCGTGTCTGTCATGCTTGGTATCGTCTGGAGTCATGCGTCGGGTGTGCAACGGGTTTCGCACCGACGGAATGGTTGCTCACGATTCTCGGTGTAACTGATCGTCTGGCAAGTAGAAGGCCAACGTAGCTCAGTCGGTAGAGCAGCTCATTCGTAATGAGCAGGTCGTCGGTTCGATCCCGACCGTTGGCTCCATCACGTGACATGGAGTTTGTTATGGCCGACCTGACCCTTGAACAGAAGCAGACCGTGGAGGGGTGGATTCGGGATGGCGCAGGATTGGCGGAGGTTCAGACCAGGCTGCGGGAGTCCCTGGGGGTTTCCCTCACCTACATGGAGGTGAGGCTTCTTGTTCTGGAACTCGGCGTCAAGGTTCGTGAAGCGGCCAAGCCGCCACCGGTTCCTGACCTGTCCAAAGCAGGGGCTTCCGGACGCCCCATGCCGACTGAACCGGATGAGGAGAACGCGGCATGGCAGGAGCCGGAACCGGCGCCGCATGCCGGCGCGGCCGGCGCGACGGTATCCGTCAGCGTGGATCGTCTCATCAAGCCGGGCAGCGTTGTCAGCGGCAGTGTGACGTTCAGCGATGGGGTTACGACTACGTGGGGCATCGACCAGTTCGGTCGCCTGATGCTGTCGGGTGGGCGTCCCGGGTACAAACCGTCACAGAATGATGTGATGGAATTTCAACAGCAGCTTCGCAAGGTTCTGGAGCAGAAAGGATTCTGAGCGTGGAGGCGCTCGGATTCCCCCGACGGATCGAGATGCTGGCGACGGATCTGGACGGTACCGTCATCGGTGGCGTCCAGGAGTTTCCTCTCTACATGGACTTCCGGCGCGAGTTGGCGCGGCTTCAGGAGACCGGGGGAACGGTATGGGTCGCCTGTACCGGACGCACGCTGGCCAGCTTTCGTGACTTCACGCAACCGCTGTCGCGGATGGGTGTTGAGCCGGATTTTGTCATCGTCCGTCATGCATACATCTATGTGCGAACCCGTTTCGGCTGGATTCCGAACGTCCTCTGGAACTTCCACATTCTGTACCATCTCTGGATGGACCTCCGTGCCACGGAGCAGGCGCTGAGGGCTTGGCATCGGACGGTTTTATCCTGCGCGATCGGTGTGCGAACGTTGCGCATGAACAGCGAACGCCGCACACTGCAATTCGATACCGGCGAATCGGCCTCGTTGGCGATGGAAATGCTTCGGCGCTATTTCCCGGCATGCCGTCACATTCAGGTGTCGCAGCAGGGACCGCAGCTCGACGTGCGGGTTGTCCCCTTCACGAAAGGGCTGGCCTTGCAGGAACTCGGACGTCGTCTCGGAATCGACCGCAGCTCGATTCTGGCCATTGGCAACGGGCACAATGATATCAGCATGCTGGACGAGTCGGTCGCGGCGATGACCGGCTGTCCCGGCAATTCCGAGCCCGAGGTGATGGAGCAGGTCAGTCGTGTCAAGGGGCACGTGGCGGACAAGCCATCCTTGGGCGGCGTCCTGCAAGTGCTTGAGGCGTACCGGACGGGCGCCATTTCCAGCGCATTGCCAGCGGCCGTTGTCAGCGCGCCGCGCCGCGACGGTTTTCCCCGGAGGCGCAAGCATACCCCGCGTCATCGCCTTCCGTCGTTCCGTGTCCTCCTGCTGCTGGCGGTCATCGCGTATACCGCGTTGCTGGTGTTTGCCAACTTCGGACTGTTGCCGGCGTCCGATCTCATCATGAAGCCTTACAGCTTTTTCCTGAAGGTCGTTGAAAAGATCTTCTTTCTCTTCTGGAAAGGCTGAAGCACGATGGCGGCCATTCGGCCACGACCACGGAACGGGGAGGGGAACAAGACGTGACGACGGGTTTCATCGGAGCCGGCAAGATGGCCGAAGCCATGATGTCGGCGTGGCTCAAGGCGGGGATGGTCGCCGCACGGGGGCTGGTTGCCGCGGACACGGATGAGGCGAGGAGGCGGGCGATCGGCGAGCGGCTTGGCGTGCGGACTACCGCATCCAATGCCGAGGCGGCGACGGCGGAACTGGTTGTGCTTGCGGTCAAGCCGCAGCAACTCGACGGCGTTATCCAGGAACTCCCCGCCGGGGCGTTGGCGGGACGCCTGGTCCTTTCCATTATGGCCGGCAAGCGCACGGAGTCATTGCAGAAGGCCATGCCGGGCGCGCGGATCGTTCGCGTGATGCCGAACCTGCCCTGCGTTGTGGGGGAAGGCATGAGCGCCTTCTGCGCGGCGGCGGGCGCAAGCGACGAGGATGTCGCTCGCGTGCGCGCGTTGCTCGGAGCCTTCGGCAAGGTGATCGAGTTGCCGGAAGATCGGTTCGACGTGGTGACCGCCCTGAGCGGATCGGGTCCGGCCTTCTTCGCGTATGTGCTTGATCGATTGGCCGGTTCGGCGGTAGCGCAAGGTCTCTCGCGCGACGAGGCGCTGCTGCTGGCCGGGCAGACCATGCTGGGCACCGCGCGCTTGCTGTTGGAGCAGGGCACGGATCCGAAGGCGCTGATTGCGTCCGTCGCTTCGGCCAAGGGGACGACCGCGGCCGGTCTGGCGGTGCTTGATGCCTCTGACGTTGGCGCGGTCCTGAAGCGAACGCTTGCGGCTGCGGCTCAACGCAGCCGCGAGCTCAATTCCTAGTCGAGCGCCTCAGTCGCCCTTGCCGGTCGCGGCTTCCTTGATGAGGTTCAGCGCGATGACCTCACGCTGGATCTGGTTGGTGCCTTCGTAGATCTGGGTGATCTTCGCGTCGCGCATCATCTTCTCGACCGGGTACTCCTTCATGTATCCGTAGCCGCCGAACACCTGCACGGCGTCGGTCGTTACACGCATGGCCACGTCGGAGGCGAAGAGCTTGCACATGGCGGAGATCTTGCTGATGTCCTTGGCCCCGCCGTCGATGTAACGGGCGGCCTGGTAGACCAGTGTGCGAGCGGCCTCGACCTGGGTGGCCATGTCGGCGAGCATGAACTGGACGCCCTGGAATCCGGAAATCGGCTTGCCGAACTGGCGACGCTCGCGACTGTAGCGGACGGCTTCGTCGGTCGCGCCGGCGGCAATGCCAAGCGCCTGCGCGGCGACGCCCGGACGGGACTTGTCCAGCGTTCGCATCGCGACCATGAATCCCATGCCCTCGCGCGCGATCAGGTTTTCTTGCGGGATCCGGCAGTCCTGGAAAATGACTTCGCGTGTGGACGAGGCGCGGATGCCCAGCTTGTTCTCCTTCTTGCCGAACGAGAGGCCGGGGGTTCCCTTTTCGACGATGAACGCGCTGGCTCCGCGCGGGCCCTTGGTCTTGTCCGTAATGGCGATCACGGTATAGATGTCCGCGTCTCCGCCGTTGGTGATCCATTGCTTGGTTCCGTTGAGGACATAGGTGTCGCCGTCTTTGACCGCCGTGGTTCGGACGCCGCCCGCATCGCTGCCGGCTGACGCTTCCGTCAGGCAAAATGCGGCGAGCGTCTCGCCCTTGGCAATGCGAGGCAGGTATTTCTTCTTCTGCTCGTCAGAGGCCGAAATGAGGATGGGATAGGTTCCGAGTCCGGTTGCGGCGAGGGACAGGGAAATGCCGCCGCAGGCCTTGGAGAGTTCCTCGACGGCAACAACCGTCTCCATGACGCCGCCGCCCATGCCGCCGTACTCGGTCGGGATGGAGAGGCCGAACAAGTCGGACTGAGCGAAGACCTTGACGACTTCCCATGGAAATTCGCCGGTTTCGTCGTAGTGCTCCCGAACCGGTTTGATCTTGTCGTGAGCGATTTGCCGGCAGAGATCCTTGATCATCTTCTGTTCTTCAGTCAGACCGTAGTCCATTGCTTCCCTCGTTTCTCCGTGGTTGGTCATGGCGCGCCCTATTGCCGATTTCAGCAACGTTCGGTGGGGCGCGTCAACCGGCGGTACTCTAGAGGGGGCTGGGCGGGAGGGGCAAGCAGAAAACGACAGCAGAAAGCGTAGCCGGCAGCTTTTGCTTGTCAGGGCGGGAGCCCTCTGGGAAGATAGACCGTGTTCGCGGACGAAGAAAGCGGATGCCGCGACTCAGGAGAACAATAGCCATGGCACATCAGATCTCGGACAAGTGCACGAAGTGCGGAAGCTGCGCTTCCGTTTGTCCCTCGGAGGCGATCAGCGAGGGTGACAAGCAGTACACCATCGACGGGGATAAGTGCGTTGACTGCGGCCTCTGCGTTGACTAGTGCCCGGTCGAAGCGATTTCGGCGGGCGTCTGAGCGCACCCCGTCCGGTTCCGCCACTCCGGCGAAGGGTCCTCGGAGACTGACGCCGTGTATCGCTACCTGTTTGGCCCGGTTGCATCGCGACGGTTCGGCCGATCGCTCGGTGTCGACTTGCTGCCGGCGAAGATCTGCACGTTTGACTGCCCCTTCTGCGAGATCGGTCGCACCCGGATCCTGACGCTGGAACGGCGCGAGTATGTCCCGACGGTCAAGGTGATTGACGAACTCCGGACATGGGCGGCCTCGGGGGAAAGGGCTGATTTCATCACCCTGGCGGGATCGGGGGAGCCGACGCTCCACACCGGATTCGGCAGCGTACTCGCCGCCGCGCGCGGTCTGTGCGGCGCCCGCACGGCACTGCTCACCAACGGCAGTCTGCTCGGCGATGCGGCCGTACAGGCGGGTGCCGCTCTGGCCGACGTCGTAAAGGTGGCGTTCAGCGCGGGCGACCCGCGAACCTCGGGGCGAATCAACCGGCCGCATGCCGGACTCTCGGTCGAGGCGTTGTCGGGAGGCATCACGGCGTTCCGGAGCGTTTTCGGGGGCGAACTCTGGGTGGAAGTTTTCGTTGTGGCGGGGATCAATGACGAGCCGGAGGTGCTGCAGCCGGTGGTCGACCGGATCGCGCGCTGGCGGCCCGACCGGGTGCATCTCAACACGGTGGATCGGCCGCCGGCCGACCCGGGGGTGCGCGCGCCGTCCCCGGAGCGCATGGGCGCGTTGGCGGCCCTGTTCGATCCGCCCGCGGAATGGATGTGTGCGTCGGCCCCCAGCGTGGCCGGGTCGGGACCGGTGGACGATGACCGGATCGTGCGGATGCTGGCACGCCGCCCCGGTGGCGCGAGCGACGTGGCCGCCGCTTTCGGCCTGACTCTCGCGGAGGCGGAGGCGCGGTTGGCGTGCCTCCGTGAACGGGGCGAGATCGTTGACGTGCGCGCTCCGGGCGGCAGCCGGTTCCGGGGGCGCACGGCGGGTTGATGGGCCATCGTAATCGTCGCATTCCAGGGCTTTCTTTTTGGCTTTTTCTCTGCTGTGCGGTGACGTAATCTTATGGTTTTGCCTCGTTCTGACCGGATTGGAGTACCTATGGAATGGCTCAAGAAGATGTTCGGCACCAAGCACCAACGGGATCACCGCCGCCTGAGGCCGATGGTTGAACGGATCAACGCGATTGAGGCCGAGTACCAGCGACTCACCGAGGACCAACTGCGGGCGAAGACGGAGGAATTCAAGCGCCGGCTGGCCGCAGGCGAAACGCTGGGTGACGTGATGTTCGAAGCGTTTGCCGCGGTTAAGAACGCGTGCCGTCGACTGGTGGGCCATACGGTTCAGGTGTGCGGTCACGACCTGGTCTGGGACATGGTTCCGTTCGACGTCCAGATCATGGGTGGCATCGTTTTGCACGAGGGTAAGATCGCCGAGATGGCGACCGGCGAGGGCAAGACGCTGGTGGCGACCCTGCCGCTCTACTTGAACGCGCTGAGCGGCAAGAACGTACACCTGGTGACGGTCAACGACTACCTGGCGCGCCGCGACGCCCAGTGGATGGGCAACGTCTACAACCTGCTGGGAGTCTCCGTCGGCTGCATCCAGGAATCGATGGGTCCTGCCGAGCGACGGGCTGAGTACGCCAAGGACATCACGTACGGGACCAACGCCCAGTTCGGTTTCGATTATCTCCGCGACAACGGCATGGCCTGGACGCCGGAGCAGCAGGTACAGCGCGGCTATTGCTACGCGATCGTTGACGAGGTGGACAGCATCCTGATCGACGAAGCCCGCACGCCGCTGATCATCTCAGGCCCGGCGCCGGTCTCGACGCACCAGTTCCAGGAACTCAAGCCGCGGGTGGAAGAACTGGTCCGCCGGCAGCGGACGATGTGCAACACGCTGGTGCAGGAAGCGAAGGACCTGATCGACAAGGGCGAAACGGAGCGGGCGCAACTGAAGATGTATCAGGTCTATCACGGAATGCCGAAACACAAGCAACTGGCGCACCTCTTCGAGGAGCCGGCGATCCGGAAGTTGCACGAGCAGATCGAGAACGCCATGGTTACGGACCTGCGCAAGGAGCAGGCCCGGGAGTTGCGCGAGGCGTTGTTCTTCACGATCGACGAGCGGCAGCACGATGCGGGACTCACGGAGAAGGGGTGCGAGGCCTTGAACCCGTCCGATCCGGACATGTTTGTGCTGCCCGATCTGATTTCCGCCATGTCGGCCTTGGACGGCGACGCCGCGCTTACCGAAACCGAGCGGGCGAAACGCCGGGTCCAGATCCAGGAGAGCTTCGCCGACCGCAGCGAACGGATCCATAACGTGGATCAGTTGATCCGCGCGTACTGCCTCTACGAACGCGATGTGGAGTACGTCGTGCAGGACAACCAGGTCATGATCGTGGACGAATTCACCGGCCGTATCCTGCCGGGGCGCCGCTGGAGCGATGGTCTGCACCAGGCCGTCGAGGCCAAGGAAGGCGTCCGTGTCGAGCGGGAGACGCAGACGCTGGCCACCATCACGATCCAGAACTACTTCCGCATGTACGAGAAACTGGCCGGCATGACCGGAACGGCCGAGACCGAGGCGTCCGAGTTCCGCGACATCTACAAGCTCGACGTGGTCGTGATTCCCACAAACCGGCCTTGTCGGCGCGTGGACAACAATGACGTTGTCTACAAGACCCATCGCGAAAAGTTCAAGGCGCTGATCGACGAGATCTCCGAGTGTCACCAGCGCGGTCAACCGGTGCTCGTGGGCACCGTGAGCGTCGAGACCTCGGAACTGCTCAGCCGCATGCTCCGGCGCGCCAAGATCCCGCATAATGTCTTGAACGCAAAGAACCACGAGCGGGAGGCGGAAATCGTGACGGGAGCCGGGCAGCCGGGATCGGTCACGATCGCCACGAACATGGCCGGCCGTGGAACCGACATTAAGCTGGGCGAAGGCGTCGTCTGGCTTCCGCGCGACACCGTCCGATCGGGGGTGCGGCTCGAGGACAAACAGGCGGACGGCCGGACGCTGCGCGAGCAGTTGTTGGAGAAGCCGTGCGGTCTCCATGTGATCGGTTCTGAGCGGCACGAGGCGCGCCGGATTGACCGCCAGTTGCGCGGGCGCTGCGCCCGGCAGGGGGACCCGGGGTCGTCGCGCTTCTACGTCTCGCTTGAAGACGATCTGATGCGGCTGTTCGGCTCGGACCGCATTGCCGGTATTATGAGCCGCCTTGGCCTGGAAGAGGGTCAGCAGCTCGAACATCGCTGGCTGAACCGTTCGATCGAGACGGCGCAGCGCCGCGTCGAACAGCAGAACTACTCCATCCGCAAGCGCACGCTGGAGTACGACGACGTGATGAACCGGCAACGCGAGATCATCTATCGTCTGCGCGGGGACATCGTCCGCAGCGAGCATGTTCGCGAGCATATCTACACCATCTTCGAGGACGCGATCGTGCGCCAGATCGAGGGCACCCTCGTGGATGACAGCGAACGGGCAATCCAGGATTTCGTGACGTGGGTGCAAAGCACCTTTCCGGTTTCCCTGCGCCCCGAGGACGTCAAAACGTTCGAGCGGAACCGCGGGGACCTGGCCGATGAAGTCCTCAAATGGGCGCGCGAAGCCTACGATCTTAAGGCCGCGTTGGAGAACCCGACGCATGTGGGGTCCATGGAGCGCCAGATCATGCTCCAGATCATCGACTCCCACTGGCAGGACTACCTGCGCAGCATGGACGCGTTGCGGCAGGGCGTCGGACTGCGCGCCTACGGACAGCGGGATCCGCTGGTGGAATACAAGCGCGAAGCGTTCGGCATGTTTGCGGAGCTGATGAAGGGTATCAGTATGGAGATATCCGGCGCCGTGTTCCGGGCGTCCACCTCGGTGGATGCATTCGCCGCGTTTCTTCACGCCTTGCCGGTCAAGACCGTCCACGAGCAGGTATCGGTACTCGGCCATGCGGCGCAGAAGGAACCCGAGGCGGCGACCGCTCCGCGTGTCCCGAATCCCGAGGATTTTGTGATGCCGCAGCAACGGGACGAACCGAAGGTCGGCCGCAACGATGCGTGTCCGTGCGGGAGCGGAAAGAAGTACAAGAAGTGCTGCGGCCGGGCGGCCGGCGTGGCATGACAGCGGCGATCGCCCAACCGCGAGGACTGCGCCTGCTTCCGCGGCTGGCGCGACCGGCCGCCGTCGTGCTGAGCGCCGGTCTGCTGGCGTCGGCCTTTCCACCGTTCTCGAGCTCGGAGGCGGCGTGGATCGGCTTGGTGCCGTTGCTTCTGCTTGTTCGGCACACCCCGGCCTTTTCCGCCTTCTACTGGGGGCTGGCGACCGGCGCAGGGTTTTGGCTGGTCAACTTGTCGTGGATGTTGGCGCTCGGGCGAACCGGCTGTCCGGTCCCGCTGGCCGTGCTGGCATGGATCGGACTCGCTGCCTATTCGGCCCTATTCTTCGGCGCTTTTGCAGCCGTTGCGTCGGACGCCTTCCGCCTGAGCGTCGGAACGGAAACGATCGGGGAGGATGGCAGAGGCACACCGTGCGAACCGGAAGGCTGGCCGGAGCGCTTGCGCCGTTCGTTGCTGATACCCGGTCTGGCGCTGCTGTGGATCGGGTTCGAGTGGCTTCGCTCGAACCTTTTCGGTGGTTTTCCGTGGAATGCGCTTGGCATCAGTCAGTTCCGCAATCTCGCCGTGATCCAGTTGGCCGAGTGGGGCGGCGTGTATGCCGTGTCGGGCTTGCTGGTGCTGGTCAACGTGGCGGTCACGTTGACACTCCTGCGCATGGTTGACTTGTGGGTGTTCCGGCGGGGTACCCGATTCCAGATTGAGTTGGCGGTCGCGCTGGCAACGATGGCGATCGTGATTGTGGCCGGAAGCAAGACGGCCCGTCGGGAGTTTGCGATTGAGCGTCAGTCCGATCGCGTTCGCCTGGCCGGTATCCAGCCCGCGATTCCGCAAACCAAGAAATGGGACGAGGGGCTTGTCGAGGTGGTGAGCAACGCGCTTGTCCGGCAGTCGCAGCTTGCCGCGGTGGGAAAGCCGGACCTTCTGATCTGGCCGGAATCGTCGGTTCCGCTGATGGCGGGAAGCGACGACGAATGGCTGCCATACGTGGAACCGTATGCCACCAATGGCGTCCCGGTGCTTGCCGGCGTTGTCGAATATGAACTCCTGCCGTCGGACGGCTCCCTGGCCTGCTACAACAGTTCCATCCTGGTGGACACCAACGGTGCCGTGGCGGGGAAGTATCGGAAGCAACACCTGGTGCCGTTCGGGGAGTACATTCCGTTGGAGCGATGGATTACGGCGCTGAAGCGCCTGGCCCCCATGGGGTACAGTTGTGTGCCGGGCCGGGAGTCCACGGTGTTCCCATTGCCCGGTTGCGGGACCTCGTTTGCCGTGTTAATCTGCTTCGAGGATACCGTTGCCGAACTGGCGACCCGCGCGGTCCGGCGGGGGGCTGCGTTTCTCGTAAACCAGACCAACGACGCCTGGTTCGACGAAACGGCCGCGCCCGTGCAGCATATGGCCCATTGTGTGTTTCGATGCGTCGAGAACCGGGTGGGCGCGGTCCGTGTCGCCAATACGGGTGTGACCTGCTACATTGACCGCACGGGCACGATCCAGGACGTGCGCGCGCTGGCTGCCGCGGAATGGGACCTGGGGGCGGAAGGTTTCAAGAGTTCGGCCCTTGCGGTCAGGGATCCGCGTGAGGCGTTGACGCCCTACACGCGGCGTGGGGATTGGACGTTTGCCATACCGGCCGCCATGGTGGCGGCGGCGACGACGGCCAGTCTGTGTTTGCGGGTCCGTCGACAGCGGCGGGCGGAGCGCTTGGTGGGCCCAAGGGCGGGAGAACAGTCATGATTGAAGACATCAAGGCGAAGTTGGCGGAGTTGCAGGCGAAGCATGTCGAGATGCGGAGGTATCTTTGACGTCGAACGCCGCAAGAAGGAACTGGCCGCTCTGGAAGCCGCATGCGCAGCTGCCGGCTTCTGGGATAACGCGAATCAGGCCAAGGCGACGATTGACAAGGCCAACCAGCAGCGGGCCGTTCTGAAGCCGCTCGCGGAGCTCGATGCGGCGCTGCAGGACGCGGCCGTCCTCGTTGAGCTTGCCGAAGGCGAGAGCGATCCCGCCCAGCGTGACCATGCGCTTGCCGAGGCCGGGACGAATCTCACGAAGGCCAATGACCGCGCGCAACGACTGGAGCTGCAATCGCTCCTGGGTGACCGGCTGGACGGAAGCAACGCGTATCTGACCTTCCATGCCGGCGCGGGCGGAACGGAGTCGTGCGACTGGGCGGAGATGCTGCTGCGCATGTACCGGCGCTACCTGGAGACGCGGGGATTCGAGATTGAAGTCCTCGACTACCAACCGGGAGAGGAGGCGGGCATTCGCAGCGTTTCCATGCTGGTGACCGGCGCCTATGCCTACGGGTACACCAAGGCCGAGCGCGGGGTGCACCGGCTGGTTCGCATCAGCCCGTTCGATGCCAACAAGCGCCGCCACACCTCGTTCGCCTCGCTCGATGTGGTGGCCGAGATCAGCGACGACATCGAAGTCGAAATCAAGGAAAACGATCTTCGCGTGGACACGTACCGGTCCAGCGGGGCTGGCGGGCAGCACGTGAACAAGACCGACTCCGCCATCCGCATCACCCATATCCCGACCGGCGTCGTGGTGGCCTGCCAGGCGGAGCGCAGCCAGCACAAGAACCGTTCCAAGGCTTTCTCCATGCTGCGCGCGCGCCTGTACGAATTGAAACAGGACGAGCAGCGCAAGGACATGGAACGGTTCTACGGCGAGAAAGGCGAGATTGCCTGGGGTAGCCAGATACGCTCCTACGTGTTGCAGCCGTATACGCTGGTCAAGGACCATCGCACGGAGTGCGAGACGTCAAACGTGAATGCGGTCCTGGACGGCGAGATTCAGGAATTCATCGAGGCCTACCTGAAACAGCGGGCCGAGGCGCGTAATCGGCGACAGGCCGCGGGCCGGTAGCCGGGAAGGAGACGGACGATGGCGCTGAACAGCATGACCGGGTTCGGACGCGGCGAGGCGTCGGCGGGAGGCGTCAAGGTTGAATTTGAGATTGGCTCGGTCAATCGAAAGCAGTTTGACGTGCGCGTGTCGCTTCCGAAGGGACTCCAGATTCTTGAACCGCAGGTCGCGGAATGCATCCATCGCCGCGTTGCGCGCGGTAGTCTCACCTGCGCCGTCACCATCGAGATGTCCGGCGCCGTTCGGCGGGCAGGCGTCACCGTCGATGGGGAGCTGGCCGCCGCGTACGTGACGGAATTGCGACGCGCGGGTCGACGATTGGGTTTGGCCGACAGGGCCACGCTGGACACGCTGATTCGCCTGCCCGACGTGGTCCGTTGCGAGGTCCTTCCGGTCACGGCCGAACGTTTGTGGCCACTCGTGGAGAAGGCCCTCCGTCAGGCCCTCGGCCGCTTTCTGGCGATGCGCGCGCACGAGGGTTCGGTTCTTGAACGGGATCTGCGGCGGCGGGTCGCGCGCTTGCGGCGGACGGCGTCGGCGCTTCGACGGTTTGCCCCGGCCGTGACGCGGCGGTACCGCCGGGCGTTGCTTGCCCGGCTGCGGGCGGCCGGCCTGGGCGATCTCTCGCGCGATCCGGCCGTGGTCAAGGAGGTTGCCCTCTTTGCCGACCGTTGCGACATCTCGGAGGAGTTGGTGCGTCTCGAGAGCCATTTCCAGCAGGCCGATCGGTTGCTGGGGTCACGCGAGCCCGTGGGACGGGCGCTGGACTTCCTGTGTCAGGAGTTGTTCCGCGAGATCAACACAACCGGTTCGAAGGCGAACGACGCCTCGATTGCGCGACACGTCATCGCGTTCAAGGCGGAACTCGAATCGGTGCGGGAGCAGGTGCAGAATGTCGAATAGGCGGGAAAAACGCCGGCCGTTGCTGATTGTCATCTCGGCGCCCTCGGGCGCGGGAAAGACCACGCTGTGCAGCCGCCTGACGGCCGCACGGGGCGACGTGGTCCGGTCGGTCTCGTGCACGACGCGCGCCCCGCGAGGCGGAGAAGTGAACGGACGCGACTACCATTTCCTGAGCGAGCCGGAGTTTGACCGCCACCTCGCGGAGGACGCGTTCCTTGAGCACGCGTGCGTTCACGGGAGTCGCTACGGAACCCTTCGCCGCACCGTTGAGGAGACGATGGCGGGCGGACGAAGTGTCGTGTTGACGATCGATGTGCAGGGCGCCGCCCAGATACGGGCACGCGTGGCGGCGTTGCCGGAAGACGATGCGTTGCGGCGGGGACTGGTCGACATTTTTGTCGCCCCCCCCTCGCTGGAGGCGTTGCGTCATCGGTTGGTTGGACGGGCGGAGGATTCCGCGGAGGTGATCGAGCAACGGCTGCGCAATGCGGAAGGGGAGTTGCAGCAGCGTGATGCGTTCCGGTACCGTATCGTCAACGACAATCTCGATCGGGCGTCAGGCGAACTCATCGCGCTGGTTGACCGCGCGGCCGTCGGGCGCAATGGCGGGCTTGAGCCGGACGGGGAGAACGACTAGGATAGCGACGGTTCGAGGACAGGATTTGAGCCATGAGCAAGCGACCGACACGGATTGTGCTGGGCGTGACGGGGTCCATCGCGGCCTACAAGGCGGCTGAGCTTGTGCGGCTGATGGTCGGGCGCGGTTGGGAGGTCTCGGTCGTGATGACGCGCGCCGCCGGCCGGTTTGTCGGCGAACTTACCTTTCGGACCTTGTCCAGAAGGCCCGTGGCGCTTGAGATGTTTCCCGAATCGGAGTCCTGGCAGCCGGAGCACCTGGCCTTGGCGGAATGGGGCGACGTGTTGCTGATCGCCCCCTGCACGGCGAACGTGATCGCCAAGCTGGCGCATGGGCTGGCCGATGACCTCCTTTCCGCGGTGGCGTTGGCGTCGAAAAAGCCGCTGGTCATCGCGCCGGCCATGAACGAGGGGATGTGGGACGCCGTCGCCACGCAGAACAATGTTCAGGCGCTTCGCGTCCGCGGTGTCGCGGTCGTGGAGGTCGGGACCGGCGACTTGGCCTGCGGCTACCTCGGGCGCGGCAGGCTGGCGTCGTTGGAATCCATTCTGAGGTCGGTCGAAAGCAAACTGGGCGCAGGGGAGGACTAGACTATGAACAAGGCGTTGGTGACGGGGCTGGTTATTCTGGGGCTCACGGTCGTCGTGCTTCTGGTGAATGCGCGTGGGAGCATGGATCTCAATATCGTGTTTGCCTCGGTATCCGTGAACAAGGCGTTGGGACTCCTTGGGTTCACAACGGTCGGCGTGTCGGTTGGTCTCCTGTTGAAGTAGCCGGAGTTGCAGGCGTACCGACTCGTTTGCGGCGGGCGAACGCTTGTTCCTTGCCTGCGACCCGCCAGGGGGCTGTTCGCGAGAATGCGCGGTCTGCTCGGGCGGCCGGGCCTGCCTTCCGGCGAGGGGCTGTTGCTCTCGCCCTGCAACTCGATTCACACCTGGTTCATGCGGTTTCCCATCGACGTGATCTTTGCGGACGCGCATTGGCGTGTGGTTGCAGTTCGCCGGAGTGTGGGGGCCTTTCGCGTGGTGGTAGGCGGACTGCAGGCGCGCCATGCTGTCGAAGTCCAATCGGGCTGGGCGGATCTTGATGGGGTGCAGGCGGGACGACAACTCGCATTGTACGAGGCGTAGTCCTCGTTGTTCCACGCCTGTGCTCGTCTGGGGGCGCGTTGGAGCGTCAGTGTTGCTCGATTGGCGTAAAGATCCGCACTTCATGGGCCGGTATGGTCTTGAAGACGTGCGGCCTCAGTTCGATCTTCACGTTTCCTTCACTATCCTTTTCCACAAGCATGCCCTTGTAGGATCCCGTCGGTGTGACGACTTCGCAATCAACGATGAACTTCCGGTCCAGTTCGAAGTGTTGTTGGGTGACCTCGCCCTGCTTGATCTCGATCGGCACGACTTTGTTTGCGTAGCCGCGGCGCGCCAGTTCAAGCTGGTGTTTGCCGATTGGGACGTTGGTTGCCTTGACAGGCTCGGAAGCCGTGCCGGGATCGTTGGGTTT
>Ga0172375_10007029_pt1 | contig 15549 bp, 16 predicted proteins | sample LakKiv1m_FD_114537 | JGI IMG/M metagenome (GOLD analysis project Ga0172375, IMG submission 114537) | Freshwater microbial communities from Kabuno Bay, South-Kivu, Congo - kab_092012_11.1m | ecosystem: Environmental > Aquatic > Freshwater > Lake | place: Democratic Republic of the Congo... | reverse complement strand
TTGGCTGATCAAGCGCCTGATCAAGGTGGGGGCAAGAATTTCCTTTCATGCCCGCAGATGGTATGTCCATGTGGCTTCAGCTTTTCCCCTGGCCCATCACTACCGGGCGGTGCTGGCCTGGGGTGGTTAGAGCATCACCCCTTAAAAATCGGCGAATCCAAAGGGAGTGAAATCTTTAAAATCTACAAAAAAATATTCAGTCTGATGGAAATTCGTGCTATCTTGCGCTCAAGAAAACAATTGGGCCACAACCAGAGTAACTTCTTTGGGTATTTTGTCCGGACAGTAGGTTCAAAAACAGGTTTTCAGCCGCAGCGGCCAAGGCTCCTGCATAATCTCGGATTAAAGCTGGTCGGGACGGGCGGATTCGAACCGCCGACTTCCTGCTCCCAAAGCAGGCGCGCTAACCAGGCTGCGCCACGTCCCGAGTCTGGCGGGAAGCGCCGGGGCGCCCCCCTTTGATATACCTCAGTCCAGTTCGTCCTGTAAGGCGGCCAACAAGTCGCGGAAGGCCGCCAGGGCCCGGGCCCGGTGGCTGATGCGGTTTTTAACCTCCGGGCCCAGTTGGGCCATGGTGGCCTGATATTCCGGCACCCAGAAGACCGGGTCGTAGCCGAAGCCCTGGTCGCCCCGGGGTTTACGGGCGATGACCCCGGCGCACTCGCCCCGGGCCCGAAAGAGGCGGCCGTCCGGGAGGGCCAGGGCGATCTCGCAGATGAAGCGGGCCCCCCGGGCCTCCCAGGGCACGTCTTTCAGCTCCTCCAGGAGCTTGCCCCAATTGTCGGCGTCCGTGGGGGGCCGGGGAGCGGTCCGGTCCAGGGCGTAACGGGCCGAAAAGACCCCGGGGGCGCCCCCCAGGGCGTCCACCGCCAGACCGGAGTCGTCCGCCAAGGCCGCCCGGCCGGTGAGCCGGGCCACCGCCCGGGCCTTGGCCGCGGCGTTCTCCGCAAAGGTGGCCCCTTTTTCCGGGATCTCCGGCAGGTGGGGAAAATCGGCCAGGCTCAACAGATCCACTCCGGCCTCCCGGAGGATCTCCTGAAGCTCCCGAATCTTGCCGGGATTGCGGCTGGCCATCACCACGGCGGGGGGAGCCACGGGCTCAACACCTCTTCCTGGATGCGGGTGAGCTGTTGCAAGCCCCCCTGGGCCAGCTCCAGCATCCCGTTGAGCTTGGCCGCGGGGAAGGGGCCGCCCTCCCCGGTTAACTGCACCTCCACCAACTCCCCCCGGCCGGTGCCCACGAAATTGGCGTCCACCCGGGCCTGGGAATCCTCCTCGTAATCCAGGTCCAGCAAGAGATTGTCCCCCAGGAGGCCGACGCTCACCGCGGCCACCTGATCCCGGACGGGAAAGCCGTCCACCAGTTCCCGGCGGCGAAGGCCCTCCAGGGCCAGGCACAGGGCCACAAAGGCCCCGGTGATGCTGGCGGTGCGGGTGCCGCCGTCGGCCTGGATGACGTCGCAGTCCACGATGACGGTGCGGGGGCCCAGGGCCTGGAGGTCCACCACCGCCCGGAGGGACCGGCCGATGAGGCGCTGGATCTCCAGGGTCCGGCCCCCCGCCCGGCCCCGCCAGGACTCCCGGTCCTGGCGGGGATGCGTGGCCCGGGGCAGCATGGCGTATTCGCCGGTGACCCAGCCGCCCCCGGAGGCTACACGGAAGGAGGGCACCGTTGCACTGACGGTGGCCGCGCAAATGACCCGGGTGCGCCCCCAGGTGACCAGGCAGGAGCCTTCGGCAAAATCCAGATAACCCGGGGCAATGGCGATCTCCCGGAGCTCATCAGCCGCCCGTCGGCCGCGGCGCCGCATCATTTTCCCCTTTACCCTTTTCCCCCCGTCTTAAGGGATTGGCGCAGGGTGTCGATGACCATGGTGAAGGTCTCGGCAAAGGAGGTGGGGGAAACCCGCCCCACTTCGATAAATTTAACCACGATCTCCTTGGCCGCCTTCAGGAGCAGTTCTTCCCGGGGGGTCAGGGGGAGCGGCGATTCTTTGTCCCGGCCCATAAAGGCGCCTCCCTCAGGGGTTGATTTTTTGATATAGTAAGCAGTGGTTGGTTAGCAGGGGACAGTAATCAGGGAGACAGGCCCCCCGGCAGGGGAGGCTCTCACCCCTCTCTGCTCACTGCTCCCGGCTGCCTGCTCACGAAAAAATTCCCCGCCGGCCAGAAGAAGGCCAGTTCCGATGGCCGGCGGGGCGGGTAAGAAGAACCGGAGCACAGCCCTCCTTCAGGCACATGATAAACCAGGGACACCCGCAAGGCAAGGGGGAATGCGTGAGCCGCATCCGGATTCTGGCGCCTCAGGTGGCGGCCAAAATCGCCGCAGGCGAGGTCATCAGCCGCCCGGCCGCCGCGGTCAAGGAGCTGGTGGAAAACGCGTTGGACGCCGGCGCCCAAACCATCAAGGTGACGGTGGAGGAGGGGGGACGCAAGCTCATCCGGGTGGTGGACGACGGCCAGGGCATGGCCCCGGCGGAAGTGGAACTGAGCCTCAAGCACCACGCCACCAGCAAACTTAATGCCGACACCGACCTCCTGAGCATCACCACCCTGGGGTTTAGGGGCGAGGCCCTGCCGTCCATCGCGGCGGTGAGCCGGCTCACCCTCATCAGCCGCCCCCCGGGGGCCCAGGCGGGCTACCGGCTGGCGGTCCGGGGGGGGGAGGTCCTGGAGGCCTCGCCCTGGGCGGCCCCCCCCGGCGCCCAGGTGGAGGTGGCGGATCTCTTTTTCAACACCCCGGCCCGGCAGAAATTCCTCAAGAGCCCCGGAGCAGAGCAGGCCCAGATCCTGGAAATCCTCCGGCACCTGGCCCTGGGCTACCCCCGGGTCCACTTCACCCTGAGCACTCCGGCCCGGACCCTGTTAGCAGCCCCGGCTACGGCCAGCCTCACCGAGCGCCTGGCCGCGGTCTTCAACCCGGAACTGGCCGCCCACATGCTGCCCCTGTCCCTGGCCCAGGGGGCCTGGCAGGTGACCGGCCTGGTGACCGAGCCGGATTTCAGCCTGGCCAGCACCCGCTTCCAGGTCTTTTTGGTAAACGGCCGGGTGGTGGCCGACCGTATCCTGGGAGCAGTCCTGAAAGAGGTCTACGCCGGGCTCCTGCCCCGAGGCCGCCATCCCGGGGCGGTGGTCAATCTCTTTCTCCCCCCCGAGGCGGTGGACGTCAACGTCCATCCCGCCAAAACCGAAATCCGCTTTCAGGACCCGGGGAAGGTCTATCCCTTACTGTTGAGCGCCCTGCGCCAGGGCCTGGGGCCCCTTCATGGGGAGGGCCCCCGGTACCAGGTGACCTGGCAGCCGGAGGCGCCCCCCCGGGCGGCCGAGAGCCCGGCAGGCCAACTGTTTTCCCGATGGGAGGCCGGGCTGGCGCCGGCGGGGCCCCGGTCCTGGTCGTTCCCGGCCAGGGCCCCGGCCCCGGGCCCTCTGCCCCGCCCCGGCCCCCGAAGTTGGCGCTTTCAAGACCTGAACGTCCTGGGGACCCTGGCCCTGACCTACATCCTGGCCCAGTGTCCCGACGGGCTTATCCTCATCGACCAGCACGCCGCCCACGAACGCGTCCTCTACGAGGCCCTCAAGGCCCGGGGGGCGGCCGCCGCGGTCCAAACCCTGCTCTTTCCCCGGGTGGTGGAAGTCAACCCGGCCCAGGCCGATTGGGTCCGGAAGCACCTGGAGGAACTGGCCCAGGCGGGCCTCCGGCTGGAGCCCTTCGGGGGGGCCAGCTTTCTCCTCACTGCGGTGCCCGCCTGCCTGGCCCAGGCGGACCTGGAGGCGGTGGTGGCCGAGGCGGTGGAGGCCCTGGCCCCCCTGAAAAGCTTCACCCGGCCCCAGGAGGTCCAGGAGCAGGCCCTCCAGGTGATGGCCTGCCGGGGGGCGGTCAAGGCCGGCGAGACCCTGGCCCCGGAGGCCATCCAGGCCCTGCTGGTCCAGCTGGACGAGATTCCGGTCTCCTCTCACTGCCCTCATGGGCGGCCCCTGTGGCGCCTCCTGAGTTATGCCGACCTCCGCCAGAGCTTTGGCCGGTAAAAGGCGAGGGGCCAAGAGTGGAAAAGGAAAAAAGGTTGAGGGGGAAAAAATTATCAGTCCCCTGAACCACGAAATCAGCTGGTGTAATGAACCTCACCTCCCCGCAGAGTAAAGAAAAACCCCGGGTGGCGGCCCTGGTGGGCCCCACCGCAGTGGGCAAGACCGCAGTGGCCCTGGCCCTGGCCGAGCCCCTGGGGGCCGAGATCGTCAACGCCGACTCCCTCCAGGTCTACCGGGAGCTGAATATCGGCACCGCCAAGCCCACCTTGACGGAGCGGGCCCGGGTCCCCCACCATCTCCTGGACCTGGTGGACCCCCCGGAGCCGTACGACGCGGCCCGCTACTGCCGGGAGGGGCGGGAAGTCCTGGCCGGGCTGGCCCGGCGGGGGGCGCCGCCCCTGGTGGTGGGAGGCACCGGCCTCTATCTCAAGGCCCTGCTCCGGGGCCTTTTTCCTGAAGGCGAACCCCAAGGGGCGGTCCGGGACCGCCTGCGCCGGGAACTGGGGGTCCTGGGCCTCCCGGCCCTGTATGCCCGCCTCCTCCGCCTGGACCCGGCCACCGCCGCCCGGCTCCACCCCCACGACACCTACCGGATCCTCCGGGCCCTGGAGGTGATGGAGGCCACCGGCAAGCCGCTGTCGGCGTTCCTCGCGGCCCACCGCTTCCAGGACGCCCCTTATCAGGTGCTGAAGCTGGGGCTGAACCTCCCTCGGGAGGAGCTCCACCGGCGCATCGAATGGCGGCTGGAGATGATGCTGGCGCAGGGATGGCTGGCGGAAGTGCAGGGGCTGCTGGAGCGCTACCCCCCCACCCTAAAGCCCTTGCAGGCCCTGGGCTACCGCCACCTGATCCACTACCTCACCGGGCGCTGGCGTTGGGAGGAAGCCCTCTCCCTTCTGGCCCGGGACACCCGCCGCTACGCCAAGCGCCAGCTCACCTGGTTTGCCGCCGACCCGGCGATCCGCTGGTTCCACCCTGACCAGATCGACGCCATGGCGTCGGCCCTGGCCGATTTCTTCGGATAGGTTGCGGGGTGAAAGAATTACTGGAGCAGGTGCTGTTTTTGGAGATAATCGCTGATAATTGCGCCGGCCAATTCGTGGCCGGCAATATTCCAATGGGTATCTCTTACCAGATAGAGGGGTTTGGATTGGGCGGCTTGCTGCAGGGGTTCGGTCAAATCCAGATAATGAACGTTTCTTTCTTTTAAATAATTGATTAATGTGCGGTTAGGATAATATAAATCTATGGATTTTTCCGGTATATTAAACTTTTTTAACAACGTCTGGCATAACTTTTGCTCAACTTGCAGCTGATCCGGAAGGATGACCACTACCAGAGTAACTTTTCTTTGATTGCACCAGGTAATTATTTTTTCCAGGACACCGGCATCCCGGTTCCATAATTTATTAAACTTGTCCCTTTGCCTTTTTTCAAAGATATCCAACCTGGCCTTCTCGATCCGCAAGAATTCTTCCTCCGAAAAAGTCCCTTCTCCCTTGCGGAGGGAGTCCCACCAGACTGTCCACCGCGCCCGCCCGAACTGGTATATCCAGAGTTTCTTCAGACTCAGATAGGCCAACGGGTTCCGCTTCATGTGAACCGGCTCGATAATAAATAATCCGATGCGCTTGGTATCAAAATTCATTTCCAGGAAATCATTGCCGATAAAAAACTCCATTAACACGAGATCAGGTTTAAATGAATCTCCGTATTTTTCTAAGGTATTCCAGTAATAACCCGGACCGGTATTGGATATCCCCGCATTTACCACTTCATATATTTTGTTATGGTTTAATGCGTTCAGTTGTTTTTCTATAATATTGTGGTAATTTAACTTCTCTCCTTTGAAAAATTCCGAAAATGAGTCGCCGACACCCAAGATTCTGAACACCTTGGGATCTTTCTGAAAAATGCTCGCATCAAAGAATTGTCGATTAACAAAATCGGAAAAGTCCCCCGTGATGCTGTATTTTGTTCCTAAAAAACTTGGCTGGGTCAAACGAATAATTAATTCAATGCTATAAATCGCCACTAAAACAGAAAAAATCACCAGGAGAATATTAATCAGTCTTTTTTTGAACAACATTCAGAATCCTCAAAATAAATTATGAGTGACCCGGATTACCTTCCTGAGTCGGTCCCCAACTGCTGGGGAAATCTCCGCAGCCGGTTTTAACCCTGGCAACCGCCCCTTTCACCAGGCAAACCTGGGCGTCGCAGGCATAGTAGCACATGCACTCCGGCGAAATCAATGTCGCCCCGGCAACCGCCATATTTTACCCTCCCTCGGCCAGGATGTATAGACTGCAATAGGGGTAAGGGTTTATAATGAAACCATGAGTTGGCGCTGCGGCATCATCGGCCTCCCCAACGCCGGGAAGACCACTATCTTTAATGCCCTGACCGCCGGGCAGGCCGAGGTGGCCCCCTACCCCTTCTGCACCATTAACCCCAACATCGGGGTGGTGGCCGTTCCGGATCCCCGCCTCCGCCGCCTGGGGGAGCTGCTTCAGCCCCAGCGCCTCACTCCGGCCACCATCGAATTCGTGGACGTAGCCGGGCTCATCCAGGGCGCCTCCCGGGGGGAGGGGCTGGGCAACCAGTTCCTGGCCAGCCTTCGGGAGGTGGACCTCCTGGTCCACGTGGTGCGCGTTTTCGGCGATGAAAAGTGCCCCCATCCCCTGTCGGGCCTGGACCCGGTGCGGGACGTGGAGGTGGTGGAAACCGAAGTCCTCCTGGCCGATCTGGAGATCCTGGGCCGGCAGCGCCTCAAGGTGGAGAAACGGGCCCAGGCCGGCGATAAGGCCGCGGCCCAGGCCCAGGCCACCCTCCTCCGGGCGGAGGCCGGCTTGAACCGCGGCGCCTGGGCCCGGGACCTGGAGCTCAGCCCCGGGGAGATCAAACACCTGGAGGGCGCGCCCCTGTTGACCCTGAAGCCCTGTCTGTTCGTGGCCAACCTGAGCGAGGCGGAGTTCGCCGGCGGCCGGCACTATGCCGCCCTGCAAGACCTGGCCGCGGCCCGCCGCCGGCCGGTGGCGCCCATCCTGGGGGACCTGGAAATGGAGCTCCAGGCCTTTCCGCCCGAAGAGCGCCGGGAGTTCCTGGCCAGTCTGGGCCTGGCCGAATCCGGCCTGGACCGCCTCATCCGGGAGTCCTCCCGGCTGTTGGGCCTGGTGACCTTCTATACCATCGTGGGCCCCGAGGTGCGGGCCTGGCACGTGCCCGTCGGCACCCCGGCCCCCAAAGCCGCCGGCCAGGTTCATTCCGACATGGAAAAGGGCTTCATCCGGGCCGAAGTGATGCCGTTTACGGCTCTGGATGAGCTGGGCTCCCCCGCCCGGGTCAGGGAGGCCGGCCTCCTGAGGGTGGAAGGCCGGGATTATCTCGTGGCCGATGGGGACATCCTGTTGTTTCGCTTTCAAGGCTGACCGCGCCTTAACCCGGGCATTTGCTTTTAATGCGAATTTGTGATAAAAAAGAGGCAGAAGGAGGTGGACAAGAATGTTCCAAGTTGGCCAGTTGGCCGTGTACCCGGCTCATGGAGTGGGGGTGATTGAATCGGTCCAGGAACGGGCGGTGTCGGGAAATCAGGAAGAATTCTACATCATGCGCCTCCTGGATAGCGATATGATTATCATGATCCCCACCGGTAATGCCCGGAACATCGGACTCCGGGACATTATCGATCTCCAGGCGGTCACCCAGGTTTACGAAATCCTCAGACACCGGCCCTCCCGCCTGAACAACCAGACCTGGAACCGCCGTTACCGGGACTACATGGATAAAATCAAAACCGGTTCCCCTTTCCGGGTGGCCGAAGTCCTCCGGGACCTGACCCTGCTGAAAACGGAAAAGGACCTCTCCTTTGGAGAGCGGAAGATGTTGGATACCGCCAAGAACCTCCTGGTGAAAGAACTTTCTCTGGTGAACAACGCCGGGGAAGACGAAATGGAGGCCCAACTCCTGGCGTTATTGGACGCCACCGAGTAATTCACCTTTCCAGAAACCTAGACAGCACAAATTGAACCGCTACCCCCGTTCTGGTGCCATATTGAACACGGCAAGGAGTGCCGGGACCATGCTTTCTGACCGACGTCGGCCGCAACCTCCCACCGATGCGACGTCGGGGGTCTTTTGTCCCGCCTTTGATCCTTCCTGAAGAAAGGAGGTGAAAGCTCGGTGCTGCAAAAGATGGTCACCGGGGTCATCCTGGGGACTATTTGCGCGGTCAGCGGCTATCTGATCGCCTCGCAAATCCCCCACTTCGATCACCTCTGGTGGGCCGGTTACGCCGGCGCGGCTGTGGGTCTGGCGGTGGCCTTCCTGACCCTGGGGCTGGAACAGGTCATCAAGCGCATCCCCCTGAAAACCATTGTCGGCAGCACCCTGGGCCTGTTTGTCGGCCTGGGGATCGGCAAGCTGGCCAGCTACCCCTTTGACAAATATCTGGAACTTCCCAACCTCCAAATTCCCTTATATATCTTTTTTTCGGCAATTTTCGGTTATATCGGCCTGGTGTTGGGGGGCAAGAAAATGTCCGAGGTGAGCACCCCCTACTTTCTGGACCCCGCCAGCAAGCCTTCCCGACTTTCCGTGAAAATCCTGGACACCAGCGTCATCATCGACGGTCGCATTGCGGATATCGCCGAAACCGGCTTTGTGGAAGGCACCCTCATCGTCCCCAAGTTTATCCTGGAAGAACTCCAGTATGTCGCCGATTCCTCGGACGATCTCCGGCGCTCCCGGGGCCGCCGGGGTTTGGACATCCTGAAAAGGCTCCAACAGCAGAATCCCTTGCGGGTGGAGTTCATCGAGGACGATATCCCCGGGGCTGCGGGGGTGGACTCCAAACTGGTGGCCCTGGCCCTGAAGCTCCGGGCCAAGATCCTGACCAATGATTTTAATCTCCACAAAGTGGCGGAACTCCAGGGCATCGAGGTCCTGAACATCAACCAGCTGGCCAACGCCATGAAGCCCGCGGTCCTGCCCGGGGAAACCCTCCACGTCCTTATCCTCCGGGAGGGAAAATCCCAGGGCCAGGGGATCGCCTACCTGGATGACGGCACCATGGTGGTGATCGAAAACGCCCGGCGCTTTATCGGCCGGGAAGTGGAGGTGACCGTCACCAGCGTCCTGCAGACCACCGCCGGGCGCATGATCTTCACGGAAATCAAGAACGGCGGGGCCGCCATCCGGAAGGTGTGACCTGGAAAGGATTTTCCCAGTCAAATATCCATCTTCCCAGGAGGGGATTATGAGGCGTTATGGTGCGGCTTTGATGGCCGTAGGGCTTCTGTTCGCCCTGACGGCGACCATTTCGGCGGGGGCCGACATCCCGGATCTGAAGGGCACGTGGGTAATACAGGCCACCGGGATCGGATCGGTTAAACCAAACGAATCTCCGCCCCCTAAGCTTCATCCGGAGAAACTCGGCTTTCATGAGGTTGAATTCCTCCTGATGATTGACCAGCAGGAGGGATTTCGCTTCTCTGGCTCACGTGAGTCAAGCAGGAAGAAAGAAACCGTCTCCGGCGTAATCGGGTTTGACAACCAAAGCGTGTACATGGTGGATGATGACGGCATGATTTTCGGCAAACTTATCTCGCCGGACAGGATGGAGACTATCTATCTCCACGTCACCAAACACCACTCGATAGCCAGCCGGGAGATAATGATCCGGAAACGGTGATGGCCTTCTTCAGATGCTGATCTATGGATGGCCCTGAATCCCTGGCCGTCACCGTGCCCCCGCCGAAGGCCGGCGCCCGCCTGGACCAGTTCCTGGCCGGCCAGTTGGGCTGGTCCCGGGCCCGGTTGCAAAAACTCCTCAAGTCCGGGCGAGTGCTGGTCAACGGGGTCCTGCGGCCTGCGGCCTACCGGGTCCGGGAGGGGGACTCGGTGGCGGTGGCGGTGCCGGCGCCGGCCCTTAGCCATCTCGCCCCCGAACCCCTGCCCCTGGCCATTCTCTTTGAAGACGACGACCTCCTGGTGGTCAACAAGCCGCCGGGGCTGGTGGTCCATCCCGGCGCGGGGCACCGGACCGGCACCCTCTTGAACGCCCTGGTGCACCACTGCCCGACCCTCAAGGACATCGGCGAAGTGAGCCGCCCCGGCCTGGTGCACCGCCTGGATAAAGACACCAGCGGCCTCCTGGTGGTGGCCAAGACCGCCCTGGCCCACGCCAATCTGGTGGCCCAGTTCCAGGCCCACGCCATTGCCAAGGAGTATCAGGCCCTGGTCTGGGGCCGCCTGCCGGAGGCGGAGGGCATGATCGACAAAGAGGTGGGCCGCCACCCCACGGTGCGCCGCAAGATGAGCGTCCACCCCCGCCGGGGCAAGGCCGCGGTCACCTTCTGGCGGGTCTTAAAAGAATTTCCCGGCCCCCTGACTTTGGTGGCCCTCTCCCCCCAGACCGGGCGCACCCATCAGCTCAGGGTCCACCTGGCCTCCGAGGGGCACCCGGTCCTGGGGGACGCCGCCTACGGCGGCGGGGTGAGCCGCCTGGGGGGCCACCCCAGGCTCCTGGCCCTGAAACCCCTGGTGCGCCGCCAGCTCCTGCACGCCTGGCGCTTACAAGTGACCCACCCCCGCACCGGGGCGCCCCTCACCTGGGAGGCGCCCCTCCCGGCGGATTTTCAGGCGGTGGTGGACAAACTGGAAATCCTGAATTAACGTAGGGTGCGCCCTGCGCACCTTCCAATGGACTTTCAGATGTAGAATTAATGGTGCGCGGTGCGCCCCTTATGTGCTTGAATTAATTTGGGTTATGTTTAGTGAATAAGGAGGGCGACTTCATGGAAAGCGCTCGCGCCGAAATACGCTATGCCGGTGGCCGGGATATCCCCAAAGAACAGGCCAAAGAAGAAATTAAGGCCCTTTTCGCCGCAAAAAAGACTGATGAGCTGCTTTACCTGGACGATATCATGGACAGGCTTGGTCTGCGCTATGAATTGGTGGCGGCGCTCTGTGAGGAACTCGAGCGAGCCGGAGAGATTCGCGGGGTTAAAATCGATTACGACATCCACTCTAAGGTTGCGGCGCTCCTGAAAACCGAGGATGCCGACCTATTAAGGCGTCTGGTGGACCTGCTCTTTGAAAAATTTTACGACCCGGAGCCGCTGTCACCCAAAGAGAAGCAGGCCATAGCCGAAAGCGAGGCGGAACTAAAGAAAGGGGATTTTATCACCCTGGAAGAATTGGAAAGCAAGTTAGGGCTATGAATTATGTCGTGCGCTTTACTAAGCCGGCCAGTAAGAAAATAGAACGTCTTGACCACGTTACTGCCAAGAGGATACATCGGCGTCTCCATGTGTTATCCTTTGATCCCCTCGAGCCGTCTATGTCATACTCCCTTGAAATGGACAGGGAGAAACGGTCTTCCAGGGTAGGAGATTGGCGAATTATTTATCAGATTGAAGAAAGTGAAAGGGTAATAGCGGTCCTGTCTGTTGCCCCTCGGGGGCGGGCCTACCGCAAGTTGTGAAAGAATTCAAACCAAACAAAGGTAGGGCGGGCACTGCCCGCCATCAAAGACGGGAATGAAAAGGTGGGCTATAATATGCGCAACTCATTGTTAGTTACTTATCTTATAATATTTTTTATGTTTTGTTTCCCTATTATTGCATTCCCACAAAATAAAATTGCTGTTGAAGTATGTCATTCGGGAAGCGATATAGTCGGACGAAGACTTGTTTATCAAATAAAGGAAAAGATAAGAAGGTCTGGTTTATTAAGGCTAACAACTGCCAATGAACCAAGATTTAGATTAAGTATTATAACGATAGACAATGCAGTTGAAAAGGAATATTCAGGATATAGTGGCTCATATAGCTTAGCCTGGATCTTATGCGTTAAAAAGGATTTTTTAGAAAAAAAATTTATAACCCATAACGTAGGAATTTGCGGAGGCAATCGTGTTAACGAAGTTGCAGAAGGAATAGTCGCAGAAACAGATGAGATGGTCAGCGATTTTTTAAAGGTAATTGGTGGGACTTATGAATAAGTTGTGTGAATAATTCGCTACCATGCTCAAAATCGCCATCACCGGGGGGGCCGGCTCCGGCAAGAGCACCGTGGCCCGGATGTTTGCCGAGTTGGGGGCCGAGGTGTTGGACGCCGACGCCGCGGCCCGGGAGGCGGTGGCGGTGGGCGCCCCCGCCTGGCGGGAGCTCCGCCGCCTCTATGGCCCCCTTTTTTTTAATCCCGACGGCTCCTTGAACCGATCTAGGTTAGCACAGCGGGTGTTTGGGAACCCCGAGGAGCGCCGCCGCCTGGACGGCCTCCTCCACCCCCGGATAACCGCCTTGCTCCAGGCCCGCTTGGCCGAGCTGGAGCGCCGGGGCGCGCCCCTGGCGCTGGTGGAGGTGCCGCTCCTCTACGAAACCGGGCGGGAGGGGGCCTTTGACCGGGTCATCGTGGTCTCGGCCCCCGAGCCCGAGCGCCGCCGGCGCCTCCGGGGGCGGGACCGCCGGGGGGAGGCGGAAATCCGGGGCATCCTGGCGGCCCAGTGGCCCCTTCCGGACAAGGCGGCCCGGGCCGACTACGTGGTGGACAATGGCGGGGATTTGGACCACACCCGGCGCCAGGTAAAAAACATTTGGGCGGATTTGAAAAATCAGCTTGACACCGGCAGCTAAAAAGGTTAGCGTCCGATTTAACCTACCTTAACGTAATCTGCTGACCCGTTACAACAAGAAGAAGTTAAGGAAAAGTCCCGATTATCCCCTTGATTGTAGTTGGAACATATCCGCACGCATATCCTGCATAACGGCTCCGGGCCCCGGGCGGCCCCCGGCCAGTCATGAATCAGAGAACCTGACCGTGGATAGAAGTTCAACTAATTGACAACAAACGAACCCCTGAGGGGGGAAGTATTAGTATGCCTGAACCAGAGGTCATAATGAATTTATCCGAATTAAAACACAAGAAGATCAACGACCTGGCTACCCTGGCCCGGGACCTCAGCGTGGAGGGCGCCGCCGGGATGCGCAAGCAGGAACTCATCTTTGCCATCTTACAGGCCCAGGTGGAGAAAAACGGGGTCATCTCCGGCGGCGGGGTGTTGGAAATCCTGCCGGACGGCTTCGGGTTCCTCCGGGCCCAGGACTATAATTATCTCCCCGGGCCTGACGACATCTATGTCTCGCCCTCCCAGATCCGACGATTCAATCTGCGCACCGGCGACACCATCGCCGGGCAGATCCGCCCCCCCAAGGAGGGGGAACGCTATTTCGCCCTCCTCAAGGTGGAGACGGTTAATTTTGAAGATCCTTCCGTGGCCCGGGACAAGATCCTCTTCGACAACCTGACGCCCCTGTATCCCGACCAGCGTCTGCGCCTGGAGACGGACCCGGACAACTATTCCGCCCGGATCATGGACCTGATGACCCCGGTGGGCATGGGCCAGCGGGGCCTGATCGTCGCCGCCCCCCGCACCGGCAAGACCATGCTCCTCCAGAACCTGGCCAACAGCATCGCCCGGAATCACCCCGAGGTGGTCCTCATCGTGCTGCTCATCGACGAGCGGCCCGAAGAAGTCACCGACATGGAGCGCAGCGTCAAGGCCGAAGTGGTCAGTTCCACCTTTGACGAGCCGGCCCAGCGCCATATCCAGGTGGCGGAGATGGTCCTGGAAAAGGCCAAGCGCCTGGTGGAGCACAAGCGGGAGGTGGTTATCCTGCTGGATTCCATCACCCGCCTGGCCCGGGCCTACAACACGGTGGTGCCGGCCAGCGGCAAGATCCTCTCCGGCGGGCTGGACGCCAACGCCCTGCAGCGCCCCAAACGCTTTTTCGGCGCCGCCCGGAACATCGAGGAAGGGGGCAGCCTCACCATCATCGCCACCGCCTTGATAGATACGGGCAGCCGCATGGATGAAGTCATCTTCGAGGAATTCAAGGGCACCGGCAACATGGAGATTCACCTGGACCGGAAGCTCACGGAAAAGCGCATCTTTCCGTCCATCGACATCAACCGCTCCGGCACCCGGAAGGAAGAGTTGCTCCTGCCCCCCGAGGACCTCAACCGCACCTGGATCCTGCGCAAGCTCCTCTCGCCGCTGTCCCCGGTGGACAGCATGGAATTCCTGCTGGAAAAACTGCGGGGCACCAAGAACAACGCCGAGTTCCTGGCGGCCATGAACCGCTGACCGGAACGTGCCTGAAGCCGGTTCATCAACAGGGGCGCATGGTTTGCGCCCTTTGGTATTTCTGGAGAGCGCCCATGTCCAGCCTGAAGGAGCTGGTCCGCCTCATGCAGGAGCTGGAAAGCCAGTTGGCGACCTGCATGCGCTGCGGCCTGTGCCAGGCGGTCTGCCCCCTGTTTGCCGAGACCGGGCGGGAGGCCGACGTGGCCCGGGGCAAGCTGGCCCTCCTGGACGGCCTGGCCCGGGAAATCCTCCGGAATCCCCGGGGCGTCCAGGACCATCTGACCCGCTGCCTGTTGTGCGGCTCCTGCGCGGCCAACTGCCCCAGCGGGGTCAAGGTCCTGGATATCTTTATCAAGGCCCGGGCCATCCTGACCGGCTACCTGGGGCTGTCCCCCCTGAAAAAAGTCATCTTCCGGGGGGTCTTGAGCAAGCCGGCCTGGTTCGACCGCCTGCTGGGCTGGGGGGCCCGCTTCCAGGGGATTTTTGTCAAGCCGGTGGACGACCTCCTGGGTTCCTCCTGCGCCCGCTTCAGGTCCCCGTTATTGGCCCCCCGTCACTTTAAACCCCTGGCCCCGACCCCCTGGCGCCTGCAGACCCCCCGGCTGGACACCCCCCCGGGGGCCTCCCACCTCAAAGTGGCCTTTTTCGTGGGCTGTTTGATCGACAAGGTCTTTCCCCAGGTGGGCCAGGCGGCCCTCGCGGCCCTGCAGCACCACGGCGTGGGGGTCTATCTCCCCCCCGGCCAGGGCTGCTGCGGCATTCCGGCCCTTTCCGAGGGCGACCCCCAGACCTGCCGGCACCTGGTGCGCCACCACCTGGCCCTCCTGGAGGATAAAGCCCATCCCTGGGACTATCTGGTCACCGCCTGCGCCACCTGCGCCTCCACCATCAAGACCCTGTGGCCCCTGATCATGGCTGACGAAGGCCCGGACGAACAGGCGCGGGTTGCGGCCCTGGCCGCCAAGACCCAGGATATCAGCCAGTTCCTGGTGGATAAGGTGGGGGTGGCCCCCGCCGCCGCCCCGGGGAACGAAAGAATCCCGGTGACCTACCACGATCCCTGCCACCTGAAAAAAGCCCTGGGGGTGGCGGCCCAGCCCCGGGTCCTGCTGCAGGCCAACCCCGCCTATGTCCTGCAGGAGATGGCCGAATCCGATTGGTGCTGCGGCTGCGGCGGCAGCTTCAATCTCCAGCATTATGAAACCTCGGCGGCCATCGGCCGGCGCAAGCGGGACAATATCGCCCGCTCCGGCTGCCGGGTGGTGGCCACCGGCTGTCCCGCCTGCATACTGCAGATCACCGACATGCTGTCCCAGGCCGGGATGCGGGTTAACGTAAAGCATCCGGTGGAAATCTACGCCGAGGGTTTGCCC
>Ga0172375_10007028_pt1 | contig 15550 bp, 9 predicted proteins | sample LakKiv1m_FD_114537 | JGI IMG/M metagenome (GOLD analysis project Ga0172375, IMG submission 114537) | Freshwater microbial communities from Kabuno Bay, South-Kivu, Congo - kab_092012_11.1m | ecosystem: Environmental > Aquatic > Freshwater > Lake | place: Democratic Republic of the Congo... | reverse complement strand
TCAACACTTACAAGGCAAACAGGAATTGAATTTGTAAAAAGGTCAACTTGTGCAGAATCAGAAGTTATACAATTATAAAAATCTGAAACAGATACGGAATATGTACCTGCATTTAGATTGTTTATATTCGCTGTAACAATACCATTTGACCATTGATATGAATAAGGTGCAATACCACCAGTTGTAACTGTTGTTATATTTCCATCGCTATTCCCGCAGGTAGCAGTGGACGGTGTTAGATTGACTGTTAATTGACTTGGTTGTAAAATTGTTATTGTGGCGGGACTTGTATTAATACAACCCTGACTATCGTAAACATTAACTGTGTAGGTGCCGGCACAAAGACCTGTTGCATTAGCTGTTGTTTGAATTGGCAACGTACTCCATTGATAAGTGTACGGTGGTGAGCCACCCATTGCATTACATATAGCAGAACCATTGCATGACCCATAACAAGTTACATTGGAATGTGATAAAATATAAACAGATGGATTAGATAATGGTATTATATGTACCCATTGTTGGATAGTACATCCCCATGAATCGGTAACAATAACACTATAATTACCATCAGAAGCCAAACCTGTAGCGGTTTGAGTTGTTTGTCCATTACTCCACAAATAAGAATACGGAGGCATACCTGAGCTTGATGTTATCGTTGCAGTACCATTTGGCGGGTAGCAGGCACTGGGAGTTACAGATGTTGTTGCTGTGAGCATAGGAGTTTGTGATATTGTTACCGTAGCGCTTGTAAAACAACCATTCACATCTGTAACTGTTACTGTATCGTTGCCTGCAACCAGCCCGGTTGCAATAGAACTTGTTTGACCATCTGACCAATTAAACGAAAATGGGGAGTATCCTTCTATTATATTTGCTATGGCAGAGCCATTGTTGGTACTATTACAATTCACATTATGTAAAACATTTGCTGTAGCTGATAAATATGGTATTCTGCTTATAAAAATATCTGAACTGCCAGCTAATGAATTGAAATTATATGTACCGGAATCCGGGTCAAAGTCAACTGTTCCTGTATAGAACCCTGTGGTAAAAATATTTCCAAAATTATCTACAGCAATAGAATTTGCCTGATCCTCACTTACTCCCCCGATTATTTTTGCCCAAATAAAGTTGCCTGAGTTATCTAATTTAGAAATAAAAATATCACCACCACCGGCTGAGGTAAGGTTATATGTTCCGACTCCGGGGTCAAAATCAGCAGTTCCATTAAAGTAACCTGTTGTATTAACTATTCCGTTAGCGTCAACAGCAATTGAGTTGCCATAATCGTTTCCAATTCCGCCAATTTGTTTAGCCCAAACAAAGTTGCCGGAAACATTCAATTTACTTATGAAAATATCATTATTAGTTGAAATGAGATTGTAAGTCCCTGAACCTGGGTCAAAATCAGCAGTTCCATTAAAGTAACCTGTAGTAAAAACATTGCCAGTTAAATCTACTGCAATTGAGTTTCCCTGATCTGCGCCATACCCACCCATTTTTTTTGCCCAGATAAAGTTACCGGAAGAATTCAATTTACTTATGAATATATCGGTACCTCCTGCTGAAATAAGATTGTAAGTTAATACACCTGGGTCAAAATCAACAGTGCCATTAAAGTAACCCGTAGTATAAACATTACCAGATACATCAACAGCAATGGAATTTCCAACATCTGAGCTTGTACCACCTAATTGTTTTGCCCAGACAAAGTTCCCCGAAGCATCTAATTTGCTTATAAAAATATCAGCAGATGAGCCTGAGGACGATAAATTATATACCCCTGTACCCGGGTCAAAATCAGCAGTGCCATAAAAGAATCCAGTAGTATAAACATTTCCTGATGCATCAACTGCAATAGCTTTGCCATTTTCTGAACCTGAACCACCTAGTTGTTTTGCCCAAACAAAGTTGCCGGAAGAATTTAATTTACTTATGAAAATATCAGAAGAACCTACAGAAGTAAGATTATAAGTTACTGTACCTGGGTCAAAATCAGCAGTACCACTAAAAGAACCAATTGTATAAACATTACCTAAAGCATCAACTGCAATGGAATTTCCAACATCTGAGCTTGTACCACCTAATTGTTTTGCCCAAACAAGTTTACCTGAAGAAGTTGTCTTGGTTACAAAAACATCAGAAGATGTAGCAGTAAGATTATAGGTACTTGTATCGGGGTCAAAATCTGCTGTTCCCTGAAAATAACCTGTTGTATAAATATTACCTGATGCATCAACAGCAATGGATGGACCGTAATCGTTATTATTACCTCCCATTGAAAGCGCCAGTTTAAATGGTTGAGTAATGTTAATAGTATCATTTACCGAACAGCCAAATACATCAGTAACAGTAACAATATTATTTCCAATTGGAAGTGCAATTGCTGTTTGGGTCGATTCCATACTAGACCATAAATAAGAAAAAGGAGAATAACCTTCTGTAACACTAACTATAGCAGAACCAGAATTAGTTCCTCCATTACAAATTAAATTATTTATAATTGTTGTCTCAATTATAAAAGGATGAATTTTACTGATAAAAACATCAGTACCACCTAATGAAGTTAAATTATACACACCTGTACCGGGGTCAAAATCAGCAGTTCCTGTAAAGTAACCTGTTGTAAATACATTGCCGGTTAAATCTACTGCAATTGAGTTTCCCTGGTCTGCGCCATTTCCACCCATTTTTTTTGCCCAGATGAAATTGCCGGAAGTATCTAATTTACTTATAAAAATATCTGTAGAATTTGCAGTTAAATTATATGAACCAGAACCGGGATCAAAATCAGCAGTTCCTGTAAAGTAACCTGTTGTATAAACATTGCCTGAAGTATCTATGGTGATTGATTTCGCTTCATCATTGCTACTGCCTCCAATTTTTTTAGCAAAAATAAAATTACCTGAACTATCTAATTTGCTTATAAAAACATCTATTGAACCAGACGAAGTAAGATTATAAGTTCCTGTTCCTGGATCAAAATCAGCAGTACCACTAAAATAACCTGTTGAATATACATTTCCTGATGTATCAACAGCAATGGAATTTCCAATATCAGTGCTTGTGCCACCTAATTGTTTTGCCCAGATAAAGTTACCGGATGAATCTAATTTACTTACAAAAATTTCATCACTTCCAACTGAAACAAGATTAACTGTTCCAATACCCGGGTCAAAATCAGCAGTATTACTAAAGTAACCTGTTGTATAAACATTTCCTAAAACATCAACTTTAATTGAGTTTCCAACATCTGAACCTGAACCACCCAGTAGTTTTGCCCAAACAAAGTTTCCAGAAGCATCTAATTTGCTTATGAAAACATCATTACCTCCGACTGATGTCAAATTAACTTGATTTGTATCAGGATTGTCAGGATTAAAATCGACTGTTCCAACAAATCTGCCGGTTGTATATACATTTCCCGAGGCATCTGTTGTGATGGAATTACCAATATCAATATTAGTTCCGCCAATCTTTTTAGCCCAGACAAAATTACCATTTGAGTCTAATTTACTAATAAAGATATCGTCATTACCTGTTGAAGCAAGATTATATACTCCAGCACCTGGATTAAAATCAACAGTTAGTCTAAAACGACCTGTAGTATACACATTTCCGTAAACATCAACTGCGATTGAGTTTCCCTGGTCTGTGCTGGTTCCACCAATTTGTTTTGCCCATACAAAGTTTCCATTTGCATCGAGTTTTGAAATAAAGATGTCATCCCCTCCATTTGAAGTTAGATAACTTGTGTCAGGTCCTGGATCAAAATCTACTTTACCTCCAAAAAAACCTGTTGAGTAGATATTACCCGAGGCATCTAATACAATAGAACTTCCTTCTTCTGAACTTGTTCCACCAAATTGGCCTGTAAATGAACAAGTTTGGGAAACGCTAATTTGGGCAACGCTTAAAATAACAAATGTAAAGAGAATTGTTATAAAAAGTTTTGGTTTCATATATATTAAGTTTTAATACTTTGTAAAAATAACTATTTTTTAAATAACTTTGAACAAATATTTATTTACTATTAATAATTGTATTAGCATATATGAAACACAAAATTTTATTAAGTATAACTATTTTAATTGCTTGTTCGTTAATTTTTTTATCGTTTATTAATTTTTCGAACAACTCTGAAAGTCAATTTGTAATAAAGACCGAGTTTGGCGACATTACTTTAAAATTATACGACCAAACTCCACTTCACCGCGACAATTTTATAAAGTTAGTAAGCAGTAATTTTTTTAACGACTTATTGTTTCATAGGGTAATAAAAACTTTTATGATACAAGGTGGCGACCCCGACTCGCGAAACGCTAAGCCCGAAGCGGTATTAGGGAATGGCGGACCGGGATATAATATAAAAGCAGAAATTGTAAACGGATTATTTCACAAAAGAGGCGCATTAGCAGCCGCAAGAGAATCGGATATGGTAAATCCAAATAGAGAATCGTCGGGTTCGCAGTTTTATATTGTACAAGGAAAAGTTTTTACAAACCAAGAACTTGATATGGTAGAGCAAAACCAGAACCAATCAATAAAAAAACAGGTTATAGGAAAAATATTATATGCACCCGAAAATAAAAGTATGTTAGTAAAACTCGATTCGTTACAAAAAACAGGAAATAAAGAAGAGTTAAATAAATTTATTATGACCATTAACCCACTGGTAGAGAAAGAAATGGCAAATGTCTCAAAATTTGTATTTACTGCAGAGCAAAGAAAAGTTTACACAACAATTGGTGGTGCTCCGCATTTAGATGGTGCATATACTGTTTTTGGAGAAGTTATTGAAGGAATGAATGTTGTTGATAGCATTGCTTCGGTTAATGTTGATAAAAACGACCGGCCTATTAAAGATATAAAAATGAAAATCACTTTAAAATAAATACCATTAGGGAAATCTAAAAATGCCTAAATCGTCATGCTGAATTTAACGTCATGCTGTCCCGATCACGAAGCATCGGGATTCGGGATTATTTCAGCATCTTATAATAAAGAGATTCCGAAACAAGTTCGGAATAACGAATAACAAGTTCAGAATGATGTGGTAATTAATTTTTAGATTTCCCATTAAAAAAATGGCTATTACTCCACAATGTAAAAAAATTATAATTTGTTATTAGCAACATTTTTGTTAATAGCACTATGCTTAAAGCTGTACAAAAAATAAATTAATAAGCCAACAATAAGCCAAATAATAAATCGTAACCAATTTGTTATTCCAAGTTCAGACATTAAATAAAGGTTAGTAATTAAGCCAAGCACTGGTATAAGCGACCATTCTCTAATTATTGCGAACATTGTTATAACTATTGATAATAAAACAAATAAATATAAAGGAATATTATCGATTATAAAGTTTTTAAAAACCACAAAATCGTAAAATTGTGTATTGTTGTAAATAACCAACAATGCAATAACTACAAGCCACAAGGGTGTTAAAAAATATCTTGAATTAATAAAAAATATTTTAAAACTTCCGTTTAATTTATTTGTGCTTTTTTTATCGTCTAAAATTAGCACTCCACCCGAAACCAACACAAAGGCAAACAAAGTACCTATGCTTGTTAAATCGGTTACTTCGGTTAAATTTAAAAATAATGCCGGGATAGCAACTATTAATCCGCTTATAATTGTTGAAAAAGCAGGTGTATGAAATTTTTTATGAAGTTTACTAAACTTTGGCGGAAGTAAACCATCGCGGCTCATACTCATCCATATACGTGGCTGTCCAATTTGAAAAACAAGTAAAACACCTGCCATAGCGATAATAGCACCGGCAGCAATAAAACCCGAAAATTTTAAAAATCCTATTTTTTGAAATGCAAAAGCAAGAGGGTCGCCAACGTTTAATTCGGAATAATTAACTAATCCGGTTAAAATTAGACTTATTAACACATAAAGTACAGTTGTTATAACAAGTGATAAAATCATACTTAATGGCAAGTCGCGTTTAGGGTTTTTACATTCTTCGGCAGTAGTAGAAATAGCATCGAAACCAATGTATGCAAAAAACACCCCTGAAACGCCTTTCATAACACCTGCAATTCCGTTTGGTGAAAAGGGCGACAGGTTATTTGGATTTACATAAAACGCACCAACAGATATAATAATAAATAATATTAATAATTTTAAGCCAACCATAATATTTCCGGCAACTTTTGTTTCGTAAATTCCGATGTAAACGAGCGATGCTATAAGTAAAACAATGGTAAATGCAGGAATGTCGGCAATAATTTTAATATCGAAAAAAGTAGGAGCAGATGTCCATGCGTTATATGCTTCGCTAATAGCCGGTGACAAATTTTGAAACGGAACACCATCTTTCATTTGAGAAACCGCTTCGGCAAAACCTCTCGAAGCCGAAAGATAATCGACAGTTAAAAAAGCCGGGACATGAAGACCAAAGCCACTTAACAAAGAAGTAAAATAATCGCTCCAGGAAATAGCAACTGCAATGTTTCCGACAGCATATTCCATAATTAAATCCCATCCGATTATCCAGGCAATTAATTCACCAAAACTTGCGTAGGCATAAGTATATGCACTGCCACTAATTGGGATTGATGAAGCAAATCGGGCGTAACACATTGCTGAGAAGCCACATGCAATAGCTGTAAAAACAAATAAAAGCGAAACTGCCGGACCGCCTGTTGATGCTGCTTTTCCAATAGTGCTAAAAATTCCGGCACCAATAATTGCAGCAATACCAAGAGCGGTAAGGTCAAATACGGTTAAACTTTTTATTAATTTTGTATTGTTACTAGTTTCAGAATCTTTAAAAATTTGAGTTAAAGATTTTTTTCTGAAAACATGGTTTATCACAAGAGGAAAGTTAATTATTACTCAACTTCAATATTTTTATCGTTCGAATAACCACGCATAATACCACGTGTAGAGTTTTTTACAAACAAAAGTATTTCGTCGCGTTCGTTAGAAGCAGGAAGTTCTTTTTCGATATAATCGAGTGCCTGACTAATGTTATAACCACGAAGAAATAAATATCTATATATCTCCTGAATTTGTTGAATTTGTTCGTTGGTAAAGTTTCTGCGTCTTAATCCAATGGAGTTTACGCCGGCATAACTAAGGGGTTCGCGTGCAGCTTTAACATAAGGAGGAACGTCTTTGCGAACTAAGCTACCACCGGTAATATATGTTTGTGTACCAATATGAACGAACTGATGTACGGCTACAAGTCCGCCAATATTCGAAAAATCGTCAACAATAACATGTCCGGCTAAAGTAGCATTATTGGCTAAAATACAATTGTTACCAACAAAACAATCGTGTGCAATATGCACGTATGCCATTAAAAGAGTATTATTTCCTACAACTGTTTTAAAACTTGCTTTAGTTCCTGTTTATTGTCACAAATTCTCTGATTAAGCAATTGTCGCCAATTTCGGCAGTGGTTTGTTCGCCGATAAATTTTAAATCTTGAGGTATAGCAGAAATAACAGCACCTGGGAATATTTTACAATTTTTACCTATTCTGGCACCTTCCATTATGGTAACATTTGGTCCAATCCATGTACCTTCGCCAATTTCAACATTTTTATCGATAGTAACAAAAGGTTCAATTACTACGTTATTTGCAATTTTTGCTTCGGGGTGAACGTATGCTAACGGTTGTTTCATTTTCTATATTATTAATTATTCTTTTTTTGCTATTTGTGCCATTAATATTCCTTCGGTAACAATGTTATTGCCAACGTAGGCAGTGCCTTTCATTGTTGCAATTCCGCGACGAAATGGTGCAGCGAGTTCGAGTTTAAAAATAAGCGTATCGCCCGGAATGACTTTCTTTTTAAATCGTACTTGTTCTATTTTTAAAAAGAGTGTTGTATAATTTTCGGGGTCGGGAACAGAGTTAAGAACGAGGATGCCACCTACCTGTGCCATTGCTTCAACAATAAGAACACCAGGCATTACAGGTTCAGAAGGGAAATGTCCGACAAAAAAGTTTTCGTTATAAGTTACGTTTTTTACACCTACAACCGACGATTCGTCCATATCGATAATTTTATCGACTAATAAAAAAGGATAGCGATGAGGCAATCGTTTTCTAATATCATTAATGTCTAAAAGTGGCTTAGCATTTATGTTATATAATGGAACAGGGCTTTTATTTTTTTCTTTTTTAAGTTGTTGTTGTATTAGTCGTGCTAATTCGATATTTGTTTTGTGACCTGGTTTTGTTGCAATAATTTTACCTTTAATTGGCATTCCAACAAGCGATAAGTCACCAATTAAATCGAGAAGTTTATGTCTTGCAGGTTCGTTAGTATGTCGTAAAATTGTATTATTTAAAATTCCTTTTTGTGGCAAAAATTCGAGGTGGGGTTTATTAAACAAATCGGCTAAATGGTCAATTTCTTCTTTAGGAAGTTCTTTATCAATTATTACTAATGCATTGTCTAAATTGCCTCCTTTGATTAGTCCGTTTTTGGCAAGTGTTTCGAGCTCATGAAGAAAAACAAAAGTGCGAGCAGGTGCAATTTCTTTTTTATAATTCTCGATACTTTCGAGCGATGCAAACTGATTTACAAGAACACTTGAATTGTAATCAATAAGTACAGTTACATCGTAACCTTCATCGGGAACAACAAGGTATTCTATACCTTTTTCGGGGATCGAATAGCTTATTGGTTGTTTTATTTCGAAATATGTCTTTAGTTCAGATTGTTCAATAATTCCAACTTCTTCAATTGCTTTAACAATTAACTCGGCACTTCCGTCTAATATTGGAACTTCGGGACCGTCAATTTCAATAATTGCGTTATCTATTTGTAATCCATACAAAGCGCTTAGTAAATGTTCAACAGTGTTTACAGATACTCCATTTTCGCTTAAAGTAGTGCCACGAGCAGTTTGTGAGACATTATCGATAGTCGATTTTATTGTTGGTTGTCCTTCAACATCAATTCTTTTAAACACATAACCAAAATTTGCGGGAGCGGTTTTAATAGTAACATTTGCTGGCTTGCCTGTGTGCAAGCCATCTCCAGACAAACTAACTTGCGATTTTATTGTTTTTTGTTTTTCGCTTATCATTAATTTTTTTTTACAAAGATATAGCTTGTAATTAATATTCAAAAAATTAATAAAAATGAATTAAAAATATTGAGCTATGTACGTTATTATCAGATTTTTACAAAATGTCTATTTTGCACTTTGTTTTATTTGTTCTATTTCTTTTTGGAGTTGATTAAATTTTTTGAAAAAATCGGGAAGGTTTCTAAACATGACATAAGATTTTTGGTAATCTTTAATTGAAAAAGCCGGTGACCCTTGAATTATTTCGTTATCTTTTATATTGTTTCCAATGCCCGACTGTGCTGCAATTTTTACATTATTTCCAATAACTAAATGCCCTGCAAAGCCACACTGACCGCCAATCATACAATTTTTACCTATTTTTGTTGAACCGGCAATTCCGGTTTGAGCTGCAATTACAGTATTTTCACCAATTTCGACATTATGGGCAACTTGTATCAGGTTATCGAGTTTAACTCCTTTACGAATAATAGTAGAACCCAAAGTCGCTCTGTCGACAGTAGTGTTTGAGCCAATTTCAACATTTTCTTCGATAACAACATTACCAACTTGGGGAACTTTTTTATAATTATCGTCTGATTGAGGTGCAAAACCAAAGCCATCGGCGCCAATAACCGAATTTGAGTGAATTGTACAATTGTCGCCTATTTTGCAATCGTTATAAATTTTTACTCCTGAATAAATATTGCAATTGTTGCCTATTTTAACATTGTCGCCAAGAAATACGTTAGGAAATATTTTTGTATCGTTGCCAATGGTTACGTTTTCTGACAAATAAGCGAATGCTCCAACATAAACGTTGTTTCCTGTTTTTGCTGTTTGGCTTATAAAAGTTGGTCGTTCTATTCCGTTTTTTTGATTTTTAATTTTTTGATATGCCTCGAGCAATGTGGCAAACGACTGATATACGTTTTCAACTTTTATTAATGTAGGATTTGTTTTTTTTTGCGGAACGAATGATTTATTAATTAAAACTATTGATGCGTTTGTAGTGTATAAGTATTTTTCGTATAACATATTGCCCAAAAAAGCGATATCGCCAATTGCAGCTTCTTCGATTTTTGCTACAGATTTTACAGTAACTTCGGGGTTCCCGTCAATTTCGCCATTTAGCAACAATGCTATACTTTGTGCAGAAAATTCCATCAATTTTTTTGGTAAATTTATGTTTTTTAAAGCAAATAAAAAAATAATAAAATTTGGTGAATGTTACTAATAAACTAATCGGCTTATATAAAAGTTTTTAATTGATTTGCCTGCCTTTAAAAAACTTGTTTCGTTTAAAATCTGTTCTTTATTTTTCATTTTGTTAACATTGGTAAATATTAACCGACCATAGCCAAAATTAAATTCATTTTTAAAATCGTAATACGAGCCAATGACAGTTAGTTTGTTATTTGTTATAAGTTCTTTAAATTTTTTACAGGCGATATTAACCTGATAGTCGATATTGTGTTGAATTACAAGCGATAATTGGTTTTCGAAGCTTAAATTTGTTTGTTTTGAATTTAAAAACGGGAACAAAAAGTCGAGCTCGGCTTTAATACTACTCGATTCTTTACTAAAACCTTTCATATAAGCTTTTATGGCACCACAGTCGGAATGTCCCATAATTAGTAAAACAGGAGTTTTTAAGTGTAAAATTCCATAGTCAACAGAGCCCTCGCATGTTAAAATTTGGTTGCCAATGTTTTCGATTTCGAATATTTTATTAATTGTATCGGGCATAATAGCATTTGTTGGTACTCGTGAGTCGGCACAGCTTACCAATGTAATATAAGGATTTTGATGCGAGGAGTGGCTTGCAAAATACTCTGAATCGTGATTTTTTACGAATTCGTTATTGCCTTCAACAATTTCTTGTATGATTTTATCGACTTCCATTTTCTAATGTTATTAATACAGTTGACGATTCTATCATGTCGCCTACTTTAACATTTATTTTTTCTATTTTACAGTTTTTTGGAGCGTAAATTCGATTTTCCATTTTCATGGCTTCAATTATGATAAGAGCATCGCCTTTTTTATAGTCTTTATTTTCTAAAGCTGGTATTTTTATTACCTTTCCGGGCATTGGCGATAAAACATTATTAGAGTCTTCGGTAAAATCTTCTACTCTAAAAACCGAATTATCTTTTTTTAATACATCTTTTCGTAATAAATTAAAAATATGTCCACCATAGCTTAAATAAGCACTACCACTGTCGTCTTCAGAAATATAAACAGTTTGGACGGTATCGTTAATCGTGAATTTTAATTTTCCGTTCGAGTTTTCTAATATTTTGCAATTTGATATAACATTATTAATTGAAAGTTCATATTCTTTGTCATTTTTTTGTTCAACGCCAACGTAGTATTCATTATTATTAAACATTATTTTAACATTTATTACGTCGCGCCAATAGCCAATAATATTCCAAACATTATGTTCGTCGGAAAAATGTTTTCGTTCCTGAAATGCCCTGTTATTGATAGAATACAGACAATATGCAAATAATATTAAGTTCGAATCTGTTTTATTTTTTTCGGTATTTATTTGTTTAACAATTTGCAGAGTATTAATATCGCAAAATTTTGTGTTTATTTTGTTATTAATAAATGACTGGCTTTTTAGCAGTGCTATTAAATATGAAATATTAGTGTTTATGCCATGAATAATAAAATCGTTAAGCGAGTCGAGCATTTTTCTTGAAGCCAGTTCGCGGTTGCTTTCACAAACAATAAGCTTGCAAATCATAGGGTCAAAGTAGCTTGTTATTTCTGTTGAATGTTCTATTGAAGTTTCGATTCTAATGTTATTTAACCGTGGTGGCTTGTAAAAGCACATGTTACCTGGTGAAGGCAAAAAGTTGTTTTCGGGATTTTCGGCATAAATTCTACATTCTATTGCGTGTCCAGTTTGTTTTATATCGTTTTGTTTTATTCGTAATTTATTCCCTGCAGCAATATAGAATTGTTCTTCAACAATATCGATACCTGTAACCATTTCTGTAACCGGGTGTTCTACCTGAATACGGGTATTCATTTCGAGAAAATAATAATTTAAGTCGTTATCGACCAAAAACTCGATGGTGCCGGCACTATCGTAACCAATTGCTTTGCCAATAGCAACGGCGGCTTCGCCCATTTTTTTTCGTACATCGTTGGTAATAGTTGGCGATGGTGATTCTTCAATAATTTTTTGGTACCGGCGTTGAATTGAGCATTCGCGTTCGAAAAGATGAATTACGTTACCATGCTTATCGCCTAATAGCTGAATTTCTATGTGTCGGGGTTCGTTTATAAATTGCTCTACATAAACCGTTTCGTTTCCGAAATACGATTTTGCTTCGCGACTTGTTGCTTCGATTGCTTCTTCAAATTCATCAATTTTATTGACAATTCGCATACCTTTTCCACCGCCACCTGCCGCTGCTTTTATTAGTATTGGGAATTTAATTTTTTTTACTGCTTTTAACAATTCTTCTTTTTTGCCAATTGCTCCTTGTGTTAAAGGAATATTTAATTTTTCAACAAAGTTACGAGCTTCTATTTTATTACCCATAATACGCATCGATTCGGTATTCGGACCAATAAAAACAATACCTGCTTTATCGCACTCAGCCACAAATTGCGAGTTTTCCGACATAAAACCATACCCTGGGTGGATTGCATCGCAGTTTGTTTGCTTTGCAATATTTATTATTTTATTAATATTCAAATATGTTTCGTTAAGCTCAGATATCCCCAAACAATAAGCTTCGTCGGCAAACGAAACGTGTAACGAATTTTTATCAACTTCGGAATAAACGGCAACGGTTTGAATACCAAGTTTTTTTGCTGTTCGCATTATTCTTACTGCAATTTCGCCACGGTTAGCAACAAGTATTTTGTTAAAAATTTTCATTTAATATTATTATTTTATCCAATTAGGTTTTCTTTTTTCTAAAAATGCTTTCATACCTTCTTGCCCTTCTTCCGAAGCTCTTATGTCGGCAATAACCTTTGCAGTATAATCACAAGTTTGAGGTACAGTTAAATTATTACAAACATCAAAAATTAATTGTTTACAAATTGTTACAGCTTTGGGTCCGCTTGTCAGCAAAAGCCCAATAACATTTTGAACATACAACTCTAAGCTTTCGGAATTATCGAATGATTTGTTTACTAAATTATATTTTTCGGCTTCAGTACCGTTAATTCTACGCCCGGTAAGCATAAGCTCTTTTGAGGCATGTTCGCCAATTCGTTTAATGACAAAGGGAGATATAGTAGCAGGAACAATACCTATTTTAACTTCGCTTAATGCAAAAGTAGTGTCGTTTAAGCAATATGCCATATCGCAAGCTGAAACAATACCGATTGCTCCTCCTAAAACAAATCCGTGAATATTAGCTATAATCGGTTTATTACAAGTATAAATAGAATAGAAACAATTATATAGCAATTTGCTTTCTTCAATATTTTGGTCGTATGTTTTGTTTATAGAGTTTTTCATCCAGTTTAAATCGGCACCGGTACAAAACGACTTTCCTTTACCTCGCAAAATAACAACAGCAACTTCAGGCAAATTGTTAATTTTATTAAAACAATCTGTAATTTCTGTAATCATTTCGTTATTAAAGGCATTGTGTATTTCGGGGCGGTTAAGCCAAACGGTTGCTACGCCGTTATTTAATTCAAATAATATTGTTTTAAAATTATTCATAATTTTTTTACATTCTGTAAACTCCAAATTTTGGTTCTGGGAATTTTTTATTTAACGACATGGCTATTCCCATCGAAATGACTTTACGAGTATTTACGGGGTCAACAATACCATCGTCCCATAAGCGAGCTGTGCTAAAATATGCCGAACCCTCGGTTTCGTATTTTTCTAAAATGCTGTTTCGAAGTTTATCAATTTCTTCTTGCGGCATTGTAAGTCCTTTTTCGGCGAGTTGGTCTTGTTTTACCTGAATAAGTACATTTGCAGCTTGTTCGCCACCCATTACCGATATTTTAGAATTTGGCCACATTAATAATAGTCGAGGTTCGTACCCTCTGCCGGCCATAGCATAGTTACCGGCACCGTTTGAGCTTCCAAAAATTAAAGTAAACTTTGGTACATTAGCGTTAGCTACTGCATGAACCATCTTGGCTCCGTTGCTGGCTATGCCACCTCTTTCGTATTCTTTACCAACAATAAATCCGGTTATGTTTTGCAAAAACAAAATTGGTGTTTTTCGTGCACAACAAAGCTCAACAAAATGAGCTGCTTTAAGCGATGATTCGGAAAATAAAACACCGTTGTTTGCTATTATTCCGACAGGATATCCCATAATACGTGCAAAGCCGGTTACTATTGTGGGTGCATAACGTGCCTTAAACTCGTGAAATTTACTGCCATCAACAATTCGCATAATAATTTCTTTTGAGTCGACAGGTTTTTTTAAGTCGATGGGGGCAATGCCATAGAGTTCTTCGGGGTTATAGTATGGCTCTTCGATTGGTGCAATGTCGAGTAATTGTTTGTCGGTAGCTTTAAATGTTTCGAAAATATTGCGACAAATTTGAATAGCATGATTATCGTTTTCGGCAAAATGGTCGGATACGCCCGAAATGGCGGTATGCACATCGGCACCACCAAGTTCTTCGGCAGTTACAACCATACCGGTTGCTGCTTTAACTAATGGTGGTCCACCTATAAAAATTGTTCCTTGTTTTTTTACAATTATAGTTTCGTCGCTCATTGCCGGCATATAAGCACCACCAGCAGTACATGAGCCCATAACTATTGATATTTGAGGGATACCTAAAGCTGAAAGCTGTGCCTGGTTAAAGAAAAACCTTCCGAAATGATATTTATCGGGAAAAACATTGGCTTGGTCGGGCAGAAAAACACCACCCGAATCGACCATGTAAACGCATGGCAAATGATTTTCGAGAGCAATTTCTTGTGCACGTATATGTTTTTTTATTGTTTCTTTCATGTATGTGCCGCCTTTTACAGTTGCATCGTTAGCAATAATCATAGTTTCACGGCCATGAATAACGCCAATTCCGGTTATTATTCCTGCACTCGGAAACTCATTATTGTACATTTCGTATGCAGCTAAAGCCGATAGTTCTAAAAAAGGAGTGTTAGGGTCTATTAACAAATCGATGCGTTCGCGAGCTAAAAGCTTGCCACGCTCTTTATGTTTTTTAACGGCTTTTTCGGAGCTTCCATTTTTAACCGATTTAAGACGGGTTTTATATGTTTCTAAAAGTTTTAAATATGCTTCTTTATTGCTTTTAAACTCATTAGAATTAACATCTATTTTTGTTTCTAAACGATACAAAGTATTAAATTTTTAATGGTTATTAAGTTAGCAAACCTAATAAAAATTAAGAAAAGTTACAAAAAAAATGTTTATGTGTTTTGTAAATAAATTGCCACGAATGCACGAAAATATTCTAATTCCTAATTGGTATTTCACTACACGAAATAAAACTCATTAGTGCAGTAGTGGATATT
>Ga0172375_10007027_pt1 | contig 15553 bp, 14 predicted proteins | sample LakKiv1m_FD_114537 | JGI IMG/M metagenome (GOLD analysis project Ga0172375, IMG submission 114537) | Freshwater microbial communities from Kabuno Bay, South-Kivu, Congo - kab_092012_11.1m | ecosystem: Environmental > Aquatic > Freshwater > Lake | place: Democratic Republic of the Congo... | reverse complement strand
TTTGGCTCCTCCTTCCCACGGGTGACCCGGGACGTAAGGTGACTTTGGCACTTCGATGCCGTACTTGTCACGGGAGGAGTCCATCCCATCATTCAAAATGGTCCAGGTGCAAGGCGCGCGCGAAAAACAACGAGCGGAGGCGTACTTCCAGTACGTCTTAGCGAGTGGTTTCGCGCGCAACGCCGCAGATCGGCCATTTCCAACAGGCTGAGAGGCGCCGTGGCCAGAGCGCGCGCGGCATCGGCCGTGGCGCGGAACAGGAGACGAGGCGCATGCCGTCCATCGACGATAAGGAACAGGATCGCTCGCGCAGCGCCATGCTGCCGGTGGAAGATATGGATTTCTTGCTTCGCGACGAACTTCGCGGCGTGCGCTTCCAGCTCGAATACAGCAAAGCCGAACTGCTGCTGCGCGACTGGGGCATCCGCTCGACGGTGATCGTGTTCGGCAGTGCCCACACGCCCTCGCCGGAGCAGGCGCAGGCCGCGCTCGCGGCCGCGCACACCGAGCAGGACATCGCCGGCGCTCAGCGACTGATTCGGCAGTCGGGTTTCTACCAGCACGCGCGGGAACTCGGGCGCATCGTCTCGCAGCGTGGCGGGGCGTTCGCGCCTCAGCGCCGCTGGCGCGACAACGTGATCGCCACCGGTGGAGGCCCTGGAATAATGGAGGCAGCCAATCGCGGGGCATTCGAAGCCGGTGCGCCGAGCATCGGCTTCAACATCACGCTGCCGGCCGAGCAACACCCGAACCCCTACACCACACCGGAGCTGACCTTTCGCTTCCACTACTTCGCGATGCGCAAGATGCACCTGGCGATGCGCGCCAACGCGCTGATAGTGTTCCCCGGCGGCTTCGGCACGCTCGACGAATTGTTCGAAATCCTGACTCTCGTGCAGACCGCCAAGGCTCCAAAGGCGCCGATCGTGCTGTTCGGCGAGAGTTATTGGCGCGAGCTGATCAATTTCGAGTTACTGGTGAGCGAGGGAATGATCGAAGCGGAGAGTCTTTCGTTGTTCGCCCACGCCGACACGGCCGAGGACGCGTGGAACGCGATGCTGCGTCTGGGCCTGCAGGCGCACACGCCGAGCGAGGGCTGAGGATGGAACCGCAGCGGCGCGCGCTGTAGACCGGGGCAAGGACGCCAACGTGAGCAACGCCAACTTCGATCCTGCGTCGGACTGCCGGCATTCGCGCACCGTGCGGCCCAAAGACGCTGCGACTCTCATCCTGGTGCGTCGCGACGGTCCCAGGCCGCGCGTGCTGATGGGGCAGCGCTCGCGCGGTCACGTGTTCATGCCCGACAAGTGGGTTTTCCCGGGCGGCCGTGTCGATCGCACCGATGTGCTCGCACCCGCGGCTGCGGAACTGCTTCCGCAAGTCGAAGCGCGTCTGGCCGAAGGCAACGTGCGGCGCCGTGCGCGCGCGTTCGCGTTGGCCGCGGTGCGCGAGACGTTCGAAGAAACCGGTCTAGTGGTCGGCAAACCCGGAGCGCTGCGCGGAACGGTGCCGGCCGCGTGGGCGGATTACGCCAAGTACCAGGCGGCTGCCGACCTCTCGCGTTTCGCGTTCGTGTGCCGCGCGATCACGCCGCCGTACCGGCCGCGGCGTTTCGACGCGCGCTTCTTCCTGGCCGAGGCCGAAGATGTGTTGCTCGACGATCGGCCGCACGCCAGCGGTGAGGAACTGCTGCACGTGGAGTGGTTCGACTTCGACGAAGCGGCGAGTCTCGACCTGCCGATGGTCACACGTTTCGTGATCGGCGAAGTACGCAGGCGCCTAGCCGGAGAAGATGTCGAACCCCAGTTCCTGCGTTGGCGGCGCGGCGGCTGACCCGGGAATTCCCAGGTCGGCAAGAGTGAGATCCCGGTGCACTGGCTGCTCTTCGCACGGCTACTGGGCTTTGCGACCGGCGAGCAGCGGTTGCGAGCGAATCCCAGGTCAGTTGGTCGCGATGATCAACGCGCGGCCCGGCGGAACCACGACACAGGGCAGACTCGCACGCTGCAGTTGCGCGCAGGCCTGACGCGCGTCGGATTCGCTCAGTCCATCGAAACGCGGGCTCACGTTGGAGCCGTAACCGGCCAGCATCATCGGTGCTTTGCCGAGGGAGCCCGGCACACGCTCGCGCGCTTCCATGCCGCGCTTCTCGGCTAACGCGCGGTCGCGATAGAGCCCGATCTGCACCGACCATGTAGTGGCGGGAACGGCTGCCGCCTCTCGAGTCTGCGGCGTCGCGGCGTTGGCCTGCCTCGCCGTGTTGTTCGAGGGCTGGGACGTGTTCGGTGTGGCCGCGTTGGTCGGTGTTGCTGCATCGCTCGGGGCTTGCGGCGTCTGTGCAGTCGCTGCGTCGGTCGGTTTAGCCGCGTCGTGCTGCGGCTGAGGCTGAGGCGTCTTGACCTTGGCGAGCGAGGCTTGCGGCGTCTGTGCGGTCGCGGCGCCGGTCGGTTTAGCCGCGTCGTGCTGAGGTTGAGGCGTCTTGTCCTTGGCGCTCGGGGCTTGCGGCGTCTGTGCGGTTGCGGCGCCGGTCGGTGTGGTCGCGTCGTGCTGAGGCTGAGGCGTCTTGTCCTTGGCGAGCAAGGTTTCGGTGGCTGCCGAGCGCGATGCGGAGGGGATCGGCGGCGCCGCCGCCGATGTTGCTGCGGCTGGTGCCGTTGTCGTCTTTGCAGCAGCAGTGGGTGCCAATGCTGCTGGAGCAGCCACCGGTGCGGCGACGGCCGCGCCGGGAGCGGTCGCGGCGTCGGCGACCGCGCCGGCCGCTTGCGCGGGCGCACTCGAGGCACTCGCGAGCATGACGAATTCAGGACCGATACCCGCGTAGGCGAGGTCGAGAAGCTGTGAGGCGTAATCGCGTGTCCAGCGCATCGTGTTGCCGCCGAGCACTACGCTGATGAGACGCTTGCCGCCGCGTACGGCAGATGCTGCAAGGTTGTGGCCCGACGAATCGATGTAGCCGGTCTTGAGTCCGTCGGCGCCCGGGTAGGTACGAAGGAAACGATTCTGATTCGGCCAGCGCTTACCTGCGAAATCGAAACTCGGCACCGAGAAAAAGTGGTACTGCTCGGGGAAGTCGCGCACCAGTGCGCGCGCCAGCACCGCCAGGTCGAGCGCACTGCTGACGTGCCCGCTTTCGGGTAGGCCCGAGGCGTTGCGGAACGTCGAATGTTTCATGCCGAGGTCGTGGGCCTTGGCGGTCATCATTTCGGCGAAGCGGGCCTCGCTGCCCTTGGCCAGAGCCTCGCCGACCACGCAGGCGGCGTCGTTGGCAGATTTCGTCGTCATCGCCTGGATCGCGTCCTCGAGCATCAGGGTACTGCCGGGACTGAGACCGAGGCGCGAGGGATCGCGCGAAGCCGCGTGTTCGGACACCGGCAATCGATCCGTCAGTTTGATCCGTCCTGCCTTCAGCGCGTCGAAGGTCAGGTAGAGGGTCATCATCTTGGTGAGCGAGGCCGGGTAGCGGGGGAAATCGGCGTTGCGTTCGTAGAGAACCACGCCGGTGTCGCTGTCGAGCACGACTGCTGCGTACTTCTCTGCCTTCGCACCGGGATCGACAGTGCCTAGTACAGCGCCGCCAGGGACCGCGGCACCGGCCGCGCGGGCGACGAGCAGCAGCACCAACCCGCAGACGGCCGTCTTTGCCCTCATTGCTGCCCTCCTCCTGCTGCGCTCTTTCCGGCTCGTAGGCCGGTCGCTCCCGTCAGGCTGCGATTTCGTCTCATTTACTCCATCGGATAGCGAATGTCTCTACTGATATCGTCGACTGCCGCGACCGCTTCCGCGGAGAGTTCGACTGAAGCGGCCGCGAGGGTGTCGGTGAGTTGTTCCGCGCGCGTGGCGCCGATGATGGTCGAACCGACGAAGTCGCGGGTCAGGGTCCAGGCGATCGCAAACGTGCTCGGCGCGATTCCTTCCTTGCGGGCGATTTCGGCCATGCGGTCGAAGGTCGCGCCGGTGCGCTCGTTGACGAAGCGCTGCACCATGTGCGAGCCGCGGCCGGTGTTGTGCCGGTAGTTCGAGAAGCGCGCGCCGTCGGGCCAGTTGCCGTTCTGGTACTTGCCCGACAGCATGCCGCCTCCGAGCGGGCTGTATGGCAGCAGGCTGATCTTCTCGCGCTTGCACACGCGCGAGAGTTCGTCCTCGAAACGGCGGTGCATCAGGCTGAAGTTGTTCTGGACGGTCTGCACGCGGACGAGATCGTGCATTTGCGAGACGCCGAGGCTCTTCATCAGACCCCACGCGCTTTCGTTGCTGCACCCGACCGCACGCACCTTGCCCGCGCGCACGAGTTCGTCGAGAGCCGCCAGGGTTTCTTCGTACGGTAGGTCGGGGTCCGGCCAGTGGGTCTGGTAGAGGTCGATGTAGTCGGTGCCGAGCCGCCGCAGGCTGGCTTCGACCGCACGCTGGATCGAGTGGCGGTCGAGGCTGGTGTTGCCCGATCGCACCGGCGCGATGAACCAGCCGCCGCTGGGCCCTGCAACCTTGGTGGCGACGATGACCGAGTCGCGCGGCCGGCCGCGCAGCCACGCACCGACGATTTCTTCGCTGCGGCCCGCATACTCGGGTGACGGCGGCACCGGGTAGATCTCGGCGACGTCGAGGAAGTTCACTCCGGCGTCGAAGGCCCGGTCGAGGATGGCGTGGCTCTGGGCCTGGTCGGCCTGGACCCCGAAGGTCATCGTCCCGATACAGATTTCGGAAACCGTGAGGCCGCTTTGACCGAGACGCCGTCGTTTCATTGATTGATTGGCCTTGCGCCGATCCCCAGCGCGATCGGCGCGACCAAGAATTGTAGCTCCGGCACTCTCGCGTCGCGAGCCGCCGTCAGGGGCGCGGCGCAGGGTGTCGCGAAGCCAAGACTTTCTTGTCGCGCAGTTCCTGCGGAAGCGCGAAGGTCACATTCTCTCGCGCCGTTTCCAGATCGCTCACGTGCGTGCAACCGAGCCGGCGCAGCCGATCTATGGTCTCCTGGACCAGCGACTCGGGAGTGGATGCCCCGGCCGTGAGCCCCACCGATGAACGGCCGGCGAGCCAGTCCGGATCGATGTCGTTGGCGCATTCGATCAGGCGCGCGTCGACGCCGCTGTTCTTGGCGACTTCGACCAGACGATTGGCGTTGCTCGAAGTCGGTGAACCGATCACCAGTACCAACTCGCTGGTTCTGGCCAGTTCCTTGACCGCGGTCTGGCGATTCTGGGTGGCATAACAGATGTCGTCCTTGTCCGGAGTGCGCGCTGCGGGGTAACGGCGCCGGATGGCCTCGATCACGTCGCGCGTGTCGTCGACCGACAGGGTGGTCTGGGTGACCACGGCGACGCGCTCGCTGGTCGGCAACTGCAGCTTCTCCACGTCTTCGGCGGTCTCCACTAGGTGCATGCGGTCGGGGGCGTGACCAAGCGTACCCTCTACTTCGACGTGGCCGCGGTGCCCAATGAGCAGGATCTGATAGTCCTGGCGCGCGAATCGCAGTGCTTCCAGGTGCACTTTGGTCACCAACGGACAGGTCGCGTCGATTACGCGCAGGCCGCGCTCGGCGGCCGAACTGCGTACCGCAGGTGATACTCCGTGTGCCGAGTAGATCAGCAGGCTGCCGGTGGGGACCTCGGCGAGATCATCGACGAAAACCGCCCCGCGAGCCCGCAGCCGATCGCAGACGTGGCGGTTGTGTACGATCTCGTGACGCACGTAGACGGGAGGACCGTACTGGTCGAGAACCAAGTCGACGATCTCGATCGCGTAGGAGACCCCGGCGCAAAAGCCGCGCGGGCTGGCGACCAGGACTCGCTTGGGGGTTGGTTCCTGTCGCGGCTTTCCTTGCATGCTCAGAGGCGTGGGGATCCTCGCTGGGGCCCTGTGCTGGCGGCGACTGTGACACACTCGCGAAGCGGTCTCCACGCGGGGTTGGCAACGCCGAGGCCGCGCCTGGCTCGCGTGTCCGATCATTACGGGAAGGGAAAGAGAAAAAGCGAGGGTCCGCGTCGCCGCCGCGTTCCCATTTGCGACGCGGACCCCCAGCCCGGCAACAGTTGCCGGGCTAGCCTGTGCCAAAGCGGAATCTACTCCTGGCCGAAGCAGACATAAGCAACGGTTGTGCCATGGGTCGTGCAAGCCACGCGGCCGACGCTCGGGAACTGCTGATTTGGCTGCAAAAAGTCGAGAACCCGTACCTGGGTCGCGGCCCGCGAGCAGCCACCCGCGAGGATCGCAGCGGTGGCAGGCCTGGGAAGTTCGCGCTAAGGGCTTCCCAAGAATCGGATTTTGCGCGTCAGCTATAGCCTAACGAGCGCAGACCCGGTACAAACGCGAACCCGGGCGTGACAGCTACTGCGGCGGCGAGCCCGTGACGGGCGACCCGCCGGACGCAGCCGCGAGTGACCGCCGGGCGCCACCGCTAAACGAGATGAGATGCGACGACGTAACCTGCTGACGACCCAAGACTTGGCCCTGGTGGCCCTCGAGTTCCGTCGAGCAATCGAGCGTAGCAATCTGCGCCGCCACGCGCGCGTCATGAGCCGTTTCCCGCTCGGTTGCTGCAAGCAGAGTTCGCAACTGCTGGCGCGTTTTCTGGTCACCGAACTGCAGGTACCTCTGGTCACCTTCGTGCACGCCGAACGAGGCGGCGGCAACGGGAATTTCTGGCAGTCCCACGTCTGGCTGTGCGTAAACCAGCACCACATCGACATCACCGCCGACCAGTACCCCGAGGTCGAGGCTCCGGTAGTGGTGAGCGTGAGCGGAGGCTGGCACACGACCTGGGACCGCCAGCGTCACCTGACCTACGGCGAGATGATGAACTTCGACCGTTGGGAAGCGCTGCGTTTCGAGCGCATGTACCGTGCGGTGTTCAAAGCGCTGCAACCCACGCCGCGACCGCGGCTGCACGTTCCGTTGCGCAATTCGGGCCCTCCGGCCGAACCGGCCTGACCAAGCGCGGGCCGCTCCAAGTGCACGCGCCGGGTTGCACCCGTATCTTCCAGTATCTCGCGGTATCCTGCGGCATCTGGCCACGCGTCAGGTCTTACGGACTGGAGTGGGCGCCGCGGCTCGACTCGGCTTGCTGCATGTCCTACCCCTACGCCGGACGGCGTCTCAGGCGCGGTCCCGGGAGAACGCGAAGTGAGCGATGCGATCAAGCTCGATGACCTCAAAGTGGACACCACCAATCTCTACCGTGAGGAGGTTTACTCTGACCTGCGGGTAGCCTCGATCCGCCGTCTGGTTCCGGTCACGGTGGACGGCAGCGTCGACCCCGGCCGCCCGCTGCTGTTTACCGCTGAAACGCAGATTCTGACTCCTCAAGGTCTGGTGCCCGTGCATGCGCCGGTCGAAGCCGCGACGTTGGCCGAGGCGATCGAAAAGTTTCCGAGCGCGATCCAGGCAGGCGTCGATCGCATGATAGAAGAAGCGCGCGAGATGCGGCGTCAGGCCTCCAGCCGCATCGTCACTCCGCAAGAAGTCGGCGCCGGCAAACTCATTCTCGGGTGAACGCTACGCCCGCGGCGGATCGGAGCTCGCGCTCAATCGGTCGGCAGCGCGACTACGAAGCGAGTGCCGCGTTCTCCGGTAGGTTCGATCGAGATCGATCCGCCCATTCGGTGACAGGCCAGGCGGCAGAACGGCAGTCCCAGGCCGCTGTCGACGTAGGCTGCGCCGCCCTTGCGGGTAGGCAGCGGTCCGTCACCGAAGATCGACGTCTGCACTTGCAATGGCAGGCCGGGACCGTCGTCGGTGACGGTGATACGGCAGCGGCCGGCTTCCGGCAGCGAACAGGACACCACGATGTGGCCTCCGGCCGGTGTGTGGCGGCAGGCATTGACCAGCAGGTTGGAGACGACGCGCCGTACCAGCACCCGGTCCAGACGCTTGGCGAACACGGTTTCCAGGTCGCGGACCGTCAGTGTGTGCGCGGTCTGTTGAGCGAAAGGCAACAGTTGATCGACACACTCGCGCACCAGATCGGATACGTTGAAGCGTTCGGGGATAAGCGGCAGGTCTCCGCCCGGCGCACGTGCGTGCGTGACGATGTTGTCGATGATGTGCAGGACGTTCTGTCCGCTCGACTCAATCAGGTCGAACTGCTTGCCGGGCGGCTCGGCGCGATCGCGAAAGCGTCGCAGTCCAGCGCGCGCGGTCGCCATCATCGCGGTGACCGGACTGCGGATGTCGTGCACCACCATGCTGAGGAGTTCCTGCCGTTTTTCTTCTTCTCCCTGTTTGGCTTCGAGCGTCTCGCGCGCCCGTTCGGCTTCGTAGGCGTGGACCTCGGCCAGCGATCGCTCGATGTAGCCGCCGTAGATGTAGGCGTCGGTGGCCAGCGCGATGTCGAGCGCGACGATCTTCCACAGCGAGTCCAGGTAGCTCTCGACGCGCTCGGGGTCGGAACCGTAGCGTTGGAAGAGCCTGTGTCCCGCCAGCCGCATCTGGATCAGATAGGCTCCGAGGTACCACTGCGGCGAGAGTCCGATTCGGGCGTGCGACACACCGACGCGCAGCCGGCTCTCGAGGTACGCGGTGTCGTAAGGGCCGGTACACAGTTGCACGAAATGGGCGCGTTGAACTTGTTCGAGGTGTTGGATCAACTGCGGTTCCCGGAGAAACAGCGCGGTTTCCGGGAACGCCGACAACCGTTCGTAGAAACGATCGACCATCTCGCCGGCGATTTCCTCGACGAATTTGGAGATCTCCGCGAGTCGCGCGCGATCGTCGTCGGTAAACTCGAAGAACCGCATTCGTCGCTCGAATTCGGGTACGTCGAGGCCTATGAGATCCACTAGGTTTTCCATGGGTACTGCTTCGCACTGCTCACCAAACGTGTCAACGACGGGGCGGCGGTGGCGTCGCTCCGTCCACAGGAGCGTTCGACGATGATTGCGATGCGGGGATCGGTCCTGGTGGTCGATGACGAGGTGGCAAGTCGTGAGAGTCTGGCCGACGTCCTCACCGACGAAGGCTACGACGTCACGCGCGCGGTCGACGGCAAGGAAGCGTCGGCGTTGCTGCAGACCGCCGAATTCGACCTGGTGCTGACCGACCTGCGCATGCCCGAGATCGACGGCGTGATGTTGCTGCGCGAGGTGCGCCGCCTGTGTCCCCAGACTCTGGTGATACTGATGACGGCCTACGCGAGTGTCGAGACCGCGGTCGAAGCGCTGCGCCAGGGCGCGCACGACTACATGATCAAGCCGCTGGTCTACGAAGACGTGCTGGCCAAGGTCGGACGCCTGCTCGAACGCCGCGAACTGGCCTGGCAGATCCAGTACCTCAGACGCGAGGTCGAATCGCGCTACGACATCGAGAATCTCATCGGCGAGAGCAAGGCGATGAGGAACATCATGGCGATGATCGCCAAGGTGGCGCCGACCATCTCGACGGTGCTCATCACCGGCGAAAGCGGCGTCGGCAAGGAAGTCGTCGCGCGCGGAATCCACCGCGAGAGTGAGCGCCGGGACAAGATATTCTTGCCGGTCAATTGCGGCGCGATTCCCGAGACGCTGCTGGAGAGTCAGCTTTTCGGCCACGTCAAAGGGGCGTTCACGGGCGCCATCACCTCGCACGAAGGCCTGTTCCACCGCGCGCGCGGCGGCACGATCTTCCTCGACGAGATCGGAGAGCTTCCGATGTCGCTGCAAGTCAAGTTGCTGCGCGCGATCGAAGAGAAGGAGATCATCCCGGTGGGCGCCGCGACCCCGATCAAGGTCGACGTGCGCATCATCGCGGCGACCAATCGCGATCTCGAGAAGTGCGCCCAGGACGGAACCTTCCGCGAGGACCTCTACTACCGCCTCAACGTCTTCGGAATCGAGATCCCCGCGCTGCGCGATCGCCGCGAAGACATCCCTACGTTGATCGAGTTTCTGGTCCGGCGTCACAACGTAGAGATGAACCGCCACTTCAAGGGAGTCGACAACACCGCGATGAAAGCGCTGCTGCGGATGCCGTGGCGGGGCAACATCCGGGAACTCGACAACGTCATCGAGCACGCGATGATCGTCGGCTCCGGCGACTGGATCACGACCGCCGATCTGCCCGACCGCGTGGCCGCGACGTCAGCCGCCGAGGGGGCGTTCGTCGGCGACGAACTCAAGGGCGCTATCCGGTTCTACGAACGCGGACACCTTTCGAACGTGCTGCAACGCTGTGACGGCGACAAACGCAAAGCCGCCGATCTGCTCGGCATCAGTCTGTCGTCGTTGTACCGCAAGATCGAAGACCTCGACCTGTAGCACTCTGTCCACGACGACCCGTCGGCCGCGTTGGACGCGGCACGCCCTCTGCGACGTTTCTGACTTGCAGCCGTTGCTCGCTGCGCTCGCGGCGGCTGAGGCTTGGCATTCGGCTGGCGACGGTGGACGTGGCGTGTCGACGAGGAAAGCGCGACGTGTCAGAGTTGAGCGGTGAAACTTCCGGGGGCGGAACGAGCGCGGATCGACGCTGCCAAAGTGCGGGATTATCTACTGTCACGAGAGCACCCTGTGGGACGGTTCAAAGCCGTGTTCTTCGAGAGCCTAGGGTACTCGGTGGACACTTGGCAGCAGTTGGAGGCCGACTTGCGAGGGGTTGCAGCTGGCGGGGAGGCGACGTTCGGCGAGCAGACCCAGTATGGGCAGAAGTACGAGGTCCATGGTACCCTCCAGGCACAGTCGGGTGAGCCAGTGTCTGTCGTGACGGCCTGGATTGTTCGCTGGGGAGAGGATGCACCGCGCTTCGTGACCGCGTACCCGGGAGAGAAGAGATGAAGCACCGGCTACTCGATACCGTCGTACTCACACGCGACTTGCCCGAGCATGGGCTACGGACCGGCGATCTTGGTGCTGTCGTCGAGGTCTATGAGCCGGATGGTGTCGAGGTCGAGTTCGTGCGCGCTTCCGGACACACGCAGGCGGTGGTGACGCTGTCAGAAAACGAAGTGCGAGCCGTCCGTGACTCCGATCAGATCGCCGTTCGCTCTGCTGAGCAGGCGGCGTGAGCCGAACCGGCCGTTTCGGACGACGGCCAAGAACGGACCGCGTCTGAACTCCACGGTACATGGCACGGCTATACACTTGGGCCTAGCACGGCGTCCGCCTCGAGTCCGGACCGGTCTGCACCGCGGGCGTCTCGAGTGCCGCGGCGGCGAGTAAAAAAAGGCGCGGTCGGAGAGGATATCTCCGGCCGCGCCACGGCCGCCTGACTCTGGCTGGCTCCGGGAAGAGTCAGACGCACCGCATACCAAGAGTCGAGCGCACGTCGTCGGTATCGGCCAGGGCGAGGGACGGTGACCGGCACCGGCCGCCTTGCCTCACGGCGTTCGCGTCCGGCGAGTCTTGTCGTTCCGCCCGCTGCCCGGCCCCCCTGATTGTCCGAGCCGTGCGCTCTTGCCCACTACTACGAGATGGCTCGTAGCACCGAGCGTGCCATCGCACGCCTCGACGCGGTCGCTGCGAGCGGGCACGAAATGGCCGAAGCTATGCGCGGTTGCCGGGGGCCGCAGCGGACCGCCTGGGCCGGCCATTCGCAAACTTGCGGAAAGCTGCGCCGGCTGTTGCCGGGGCTGCGAAGCTCTCGAGGCTTGCGGCCGTGCTGTTTCAGCGGGCCGGCGCGGGCTCAAGTCGAAGGGCTGGTGGAGCGTCGCAGAGTCGTGCCGTTTCAGCGAGCGGGCCCGGCCGGCGCGGGCTTTGCGGCCGCGCCCGCGGCTCCGTGTTCGCAGTTGACGTGGGCCTTGCCGTCGGCGCCGCGCTCGGCCGTGGCGTTGGCGCGAAAGCCTTCGCCGAGTTGGGCTTTGACGCCGCTACCCGGGGCTGGAACCTGCTCGACCGCTCCGCTGACGCGCGGCGCGGGCATCGCGGCAGCGGCGGCGGCGCCTTCACCGGCCGGCGGGGCGGTGAGCTGGCCGGTGGCCGGATCGATGTAAGCGCGCTGCTTGGCAGTTGGCGCAGCCGGAGCGGTCTCGGCAGGCTGGCCGGCCGTCTGCGGCGCTGCCGGTTGCGCGGCCGCAGCGGCGGCCGCGGCCGCACACGGACACGGCGCGTCGGCTTTCGCTTGGCCCGTCTTGCCGCATTTCTCGCACGCCGCGCCCTTGGCACACGCCGCGCTATCCGGACACGCCGCGCCGTTCGCACAGGCCGAACACTTGGTGCCGGGCGTGCCCTTGGCACAAGCCGCAGCGTCGGCGCACGCCGCACCGGCTTCGCAGCCGGGGCAAGCCGCCGAGGGAGCGGCCGACAGCAACAGACCGAGAGCGCCGATGGCCACGGCAGATGTGAAAAGACTGAAACGGGCGGCGAGACTCTGCATGAGCGAATCCTCCCGGCTCGCGCACTGCGCGAACCCGCTGGTGTGCAGTCATCCTAAGCGCTCCCGCTTTGCGGAGCCAGTCGCGCACGACAACTTCGAGCAGTCGCCTCGAGCCGCCGGATCTCAACAGACTCAAAAAGCGTCGTGGCCCCGTTCAAAATGGCCCAGATGCAAGGCGCGCGCGAAAAGCCGCGAACGGAGGCGTAGAAGTCGTAGCGAGTTTACATGGGTAGGCGCACCCGTATGGATGAAACTGTAGGCGGCCTGACTGCCATCAGCAGTCCGCTCCGGCGGGCGTAGTTTCTCGAGAGGGGGGGCGCACGCAACGAGCTTCGAGCTGGCGAGGGGCGAGACCCAGCATACAGGCGTGATACTCGCGCGTCGCCAGCTCCGCACTCGAGGGCCATTTCCAACGGGCCGCTAACCGAAAACTAACCAGGAAGTCGATGCGAAACCGTTGCAATCGGTCGGCCTTGTGCGACAAGTGCGCGTAATGGAACAAGAGACTATTCTGGTCGTCGAAGACGAAGACGATATCGCCGAGTTGATCCGCTACAACCTGGAGTCCGAGAAATATCGCGTCGTAGTGGCGGCAACCGGCGAGAAGGGGCTCGACGCGGCCAGACGAAGTCAGCCCGATCTGGTTCTTCTCGATCTGATGCTGCCGGGCATGAACGGTCTCGAGGTGTGTAAGGCTCTCAAGGCCGAACCGGCCACGGCGTCTATCCCGGTGGTCATGGTGACTGCGCGTGGTGACGAGGCCGACATCGTTATGGGCCTCGAACTCGGCGCAGAAGACTACGTCACCAAACCCTTCAGCACCAAAGTGCTGACAGCGCGTTTGAAGACCGTGTTGCGGCGGCGCAAGACCCGCATCCCCACCGAGGACCAGGCGATCCGGATCCACGATCTGGAGATCCACCCGGGCCGCCACCAGGTGGTCGCCGGAGACGACGAGGTCGCTCTGACCAACACCGAATTTCGCATCCTGCATTTCCTGGCGCGCAGGCCCGGCTGGGTGTTCACGCGTTACCAGATCGTCGATGGCATTCGTGGTGACAACTATCCGGTGACCGAAAGGGCGGTCGACGTGCAGATCGTCGCTCTGCGGCGCAAACTCGGCGGTTTCGGCGGCCTGATCGAGACCGTGCGCGGCGTCGGTTACCGCTTCAAGGAGTGACGATGGCGCGTGCGCGGCTGCGCCGGCAGATCGCGCTGCCGCTGTTGGTGCTGGTCGCGGTCGCGCTCGGCGCGCTGACATGGCAGGCGTCGCTGCTGCTTCACGACTTTCATCTGCAGCGCACCGAGGCGGAACTCACAGCGCGCGCGGCGCTGGTCGAGGAAGTGCTCGGCGAGCGGCTGCGACAGCCGCGGCGCGAGCAGATCGATCCGATCGCCAAACGTCTGGGCGTCCTGGCAGCCATGCGCGTGACCATCGTTGGCGCCGACGGTGTGGTGCTCGGAGAATCTGACAAGGATCCCGCGCTGATGGACAACCACGCGCGCCGGCCCGAAATCGCCGCTGCTCTGGGAGGAACCTCCGGCACCGCGATCCGTTACAGCGATACGGTGGAGCGGCCGATGATGTACGCGGCGCGGCCGGTCTTTTCCGGAGACCGCGTCATAGGTGTCGTTCGCACCGGTCTGGCCCTGGAGGCGGTCGAAGCGGCGCTGCGCAGTTTGTACCTGCGATCGGCGGCCGCGGCGCTGGCGGTTCTGCTCGTTGCAGCGCTGCTCGGTCTGTGGACCACGCGGAGAATAACCCGCCCGCTCGAGGAATTGGAAGGCAGCGCCGATCGCTACGCGCGCGGCGACGTCACCGCGCCGGTTCCGGTGGGCGGCTCGGTCGAGATTGCCAGGGTGGCCAACGCCATGCATCGCAGCGCCGTCGAACTCGACGCGCGCATCCGCGCGCTGGTCGCTGAACGCAACGAGCAGGAGGCTGTGCTCGCGAGCATGGTCGAGGGCGTGCTGGCGGTGGACCGGGGCGAACGGGTGATGGCACTCAACGCAGCCGCTGCCGGCCTGCTCGGCATCGACGCCCGTCAGGCGATCGGCCGCAGCATCCAGGAGGTTGCGCGTAACGCCGAGCTTCAACGTTTCGTGTCCGATGTGATCGCGACCGGCGAGGCGGCCGAACGCGACATCGTGATGCACGGCGACGACGCGCGCTCCGTGCAGGCCCACGGTGCCCCGGTGCGCGACCACGCAGGCGAGCGCATCGGCGTGGTCGTGGTGCTCAACGACGTCACCCGCCTTCGCAGGCTCGAGACCGTGCGCCGCGATTTCGTCGCCAACGTTTCGCACGAACTGAGAACCCCGATCACGTCGATCAAGGGCTTTCTGGAGACGCTGCTCGCCGGTGCCATCGACGATGCGGCCAACGCGCGCCGTTTTGTCGAGATCGCTTCGCGCCAGTCCGACCGTCTGGGAGCCATCATCGACGACCTGCTGTTGCTTTCGCGTGTGGAACAGGAGTCCGAGCAGTGCTCGATCGATCGCGCGCCGGTCTCGATCGACGCGGTGGTGGCGGGCGCCATCGAGGTCTGTGCGCTGAAGGCCGAGCAGAAGGGCGTTACCGTGGTTGCGCAGTGTCAGCCCGGCGTCGGCGCGCGGATCAACGCCGCGCTGGTCGAACAAGCGCTGGTCAACCTGATCGACAACGCGATCAAGTATTCCGATCCCGGCGCGACCGTCGAGATCCTCGCCGAGTGCGAAGGATCCGATGCCGTGGTGCGAGTGCGCGATCACGGCGCAGGAATCGATGCCGAGCACCTGCCGCGCCTGTTCGAACGTTTCTATCGGGTCGACAAGGCCCGCAGCCGCGCACTCGGCGGGACCGGCCTGGGGCTGGCGATAGTCAAGCACATCGCGGCGGCGCAGGGCGGCAGCGTTTCGGTCGAGAGCAAGCCGGGCGCCGGTACTACCTTCTCGATGCGATTGCCGGCTGCCTGAGCGAGCTTTCGGCTGATTCGCTGCGCAGGTCCGAATTAGTCAAACCCTGACATTTCTCTTACATGATCCTGACGCGGCCGGGGTAGGTGTGGCTGAAGAGGGACCCGAAGTTCGACTACGGGTTTGACCGGAAGGCCGATCAATAAACAGACCGATTCGCAAAGGAGTACCAGTATGATGAAGAGATGGGTTCCCGGGGCGATCTGCGCCGGGGCGATGGTGCTGAGTGCGCAGGGCGCCGCGGCACAGGACACGACGTTCAAAGTCTTCTGGAAAGACGGTATCCGCATGGAGACTTCGGACGGCAATTTCAAGCTCAAGCTCG
>Ga0172375_10007026_pt1 | contig 15553 bp, 16 predicted proteins | sample LakKiv1m_FD_114537 | JGI IMG/M metagenome (GOLD analysis project Ga0172375, IMG submission 114537) | Freshwater microbial communities from Kabuno Bay, South-Kivu, Congo - kab_092012_11.1m | ecosystem: Environmental > Aquatic > Freshwater > Lake | place: Democratic Republic of the Congo... | reverse complement strand
TGTATCGCTGCCCGTGCAGCGTTGCAATGGCCGAGGTAGGGATAAGGACGTTCGTGATCGCCGTGTCATTCTTGAAGACGCCATAGAGCGCCTGACTGGCCGCATCGTTGATCGTGACATCATAGGTCTGATCGAAGCCCGGGATGATGGCCGCCTCGCTGGCGCTGATTCCGTCGAATTCGATTTTCCCATGCCGTGGTGTAGCGGGATCGGCAATGAAGCTCGCATATGCTTTGACATAAGGTGTCGCTCCGGTACCGGTATAATCCCAGGAGCCATCCGCATGATGATAGGTCAAGGCATCCGTGCCGGCGCCTCGATACCATAAGCCATTGACTTCGCCAGAAGTGACATAATGCGGATAGTAGATGGGCTGGCTGAAAGGTATCTCGAAGCGCCCCGCTGCCGTTGTCTCGTTCTCCCCGTAATTCTTGACGGTACGAGCCCTGATAACCTGTACCTGATTGATGATCTGTATCATCTCCAGGGCCTCTTCTACGACAAAGAGATTCGAGGTATTGAAGTCTCCTCCCTCGGGGCCTTCGGCCTGATCGAAGATGCTCATCGTAGAACCGCTGAGGAAGCACCATTCTCCGAAAACAACATTGATGAGGCTCAGGATCGCTTCCATCGGCGTCGTTGACTGCATCATCCATTTCATCAGAGGATAGTCAGTAAAGCTCGATGATACGGTCACTCCATATGCCGAGCATATGCCGGCAACAATAGCCCGGGCCATCTTGAGGTCTCCGATGGCTGAAAGCTGCGAGGGCATCGTCTGGCCCCTGACCATAAGGAGCTTCGAGCAGTCCGTGCCCGAGAGGCTGAGGAAGTTGCCCTCATCCGTTCGGCGCCACTTGCGGCTCATCGGGATGAGAGTAGGAGAGGTAAAGAGCGCATCGCCGCCGATGATTACAGAAAGAGTCCGGCCCGCCCTCGGCGCCAGAACGTCGCTGCCGTAATCTCCATCAGGGTCCTCGATTTCCAGAGTCCATGATGCCGGCCGATTCTTCCCCATATTGATCTGGAACGAAAAAGCGTTCGGTGTGAGGACACCGCCGCTGGAGCTTATGATCTCGATATCATATGACTTCTCGACGAAAGCCATCTATTCCACTTTCAGGAGCGTCATGTTAATACTCCACCAGTCTTCTCCAGGATTGCGAGAAGGAGGGCCGAAGCTCTCGCAGTAGAAGGTCCCGCTGCCATCAGGGCCGCTGTATATTCCCGTATCACCGACTGCGACTGCGGCTTCCAGAGCCGCTTTCGTAGCATCGGTAACGTAAGTCAGGGTGCAATTCCATCGTTTATGCGAGCCCCTGACCTGTATGATGTACGTCTGATCAAGGGTTCTACGGCATTTTCCTACGGGCTGAAGCCCCAGGTTAAAAGGAGGAATCGGCTCCAGGTCAAGCCCGACGCCGAAGAGAGTACAGGAATCCGCTCCAGGAATCGCCATGCCGTACCTCTAAGTGAAGGTTATCAAGGGGGAATTACCGCACCCCTGGAAGATCAAGTCAAATACGTTTGCGCCCTGCGCCAGGAATTGCTTCGTAAGCTCATCGCCCGGTACTGCGGCCGCCATCGTCACTGTACCCTCGCTGCCATTCGGCTTCTGAAATGTGAAAATGACCGTTACGGCCGTGTTACTGCCGAATTTCGTGATCTCTCTACCGGAATGCTCCATGAGCTTCGCCCTGATGGTTGCCTGCTCCTCGACAGTCTTCCAGAGGAGCGGCCGAGCGGGATACTTCGCCATGATGGCCTTCTTCTTCCGTACCCACTTGATCTCAACACTCTCCGTCAGGACGCCCATGCTGTCTCCCCCGACGGTAAGCCTGCCGATACCATATCGGAAGTTATCTACGGAAATGAGCCCTGTCATTGATTGAAATGTGACTGGCATGGCTGCTCGCTCCTAATCGAGAGACTGCCCTGTATATGCAGGGCTGTTGTAGACATCGAGCGCAGAGGGATCGAACTTCGGCATCATATCGGCCTTCAGACTCGATGCGAAGTCAATGGCCTTCTGCTGCGTACCTGGAGTCATCTGGCCGCCTGCCAGGACCTTTTCGTTAAAGGTTATCTGCATGCCGCTGATGTTGATATCCTGCGATATCGTTGCGCTCTTACCGGCGGCTTCCTTCCCGAGCTTTGAGAAGTCAATAGCGAGGTCCTTGCTGCCTTTTGTAGGATCTTCGAGCCCTCCGGCCTTCTTCTCTGGCGACTTCATGAAGTCATTCATCGCCTTGAATGCATCCTCAGCAGTCATCGGCCCCTGAAAGGCCGGACTCTTCTCCGCTGCGTCCTTCGCCTTATCAGCATTCAGGATCTCACGCTTCCGGTCGAGATAATACTTTTCGAGGGCAACCTTATCATTGAAGCTCTTTGCCATCTCAAGTATCTCCTGCTTGAGTTGATAGAGCTTATATTCGGTCTCCGAATGATGCATGCGGTAAGTGTCATCAGTCATCTTCTTCTGCAGGGTCTTTGACTTCTCGGCCGCCTGTAGTTCAAGCTCTGCCCGCCGCTCGATGAGCGCCGCCTTCTTGTCTTCTGACCCCTGGAAAAAGAAGAGCGCTGAGTCAATCGCCTTGATCTCTGCTGCTAGACTGCCTTCCGCTGCGATCTTGGCCTTCTTCAAATAGTTATCCGTTGACTTATCGTGGTCTTTCTCGGCCTGTTTCTCTTCGGCTCGCACCTGTAGGGCTGCCTGCTTCTTCAGGTCTGCAAGCTCCTTCGTAACGGTCCTTTCGAGGTCCGCATCCTTCAGGATGAGGTCCATGTGGTCCATTTCCCACTTCTTTAGATTATCGTATGCCTTCTTGTATTCGACCTCCTTCATCGCAGGCGCCGCCTCGGGCTTTGCCTCACCCAGTCCTACTTTCGTTTCTACCTCATCGATGGCCGTCTTTGCCTCGTTGATGATCTCCTGAACCTCATCCTTCGCAAGGGCGATATCTTCCTTCGCACCCTTCTTTCTAACGGCTGCCGCCTTGAGCGTCAGTTCCGTAATGCGAGTATTGATGGATTCCCGCAGGTCTGCATCCTGAAGCATGATCTGCCAGTTCTCCTTCGCCCACTTGCGAGTATCCTCGATCTCTTTCTCATAGGTCTGTGCGACCTTCTCCTGTATCTTCGAGCCCCGAGCCGCCGTATCATCGATAAGGGTTTCTACGGCATTCCTGGCCTGCTCATTCTGTTCCCTCATACGCTGAAGGCTTTTATTCGCCGTCTCTTCCTGCTGCCGGAGCTTCTCTTCATCGGCCTTCTTCTTGTCATCGATCTCTTCTTTATCGATCTCGGCAAGAGACTGCCGCTCGAATTCCGCTACTGTCACAGGATTGACGCCCGCATCCCGCATCCCCTTTGCCTCTGTTCTCACGTCCTGACGCTTGCCCTCATACTTTTTCCCTTCGAGGTCAAGCATCTTCCGATCCGCATCGGCCTGAGCCTTCTTCTGAGCATCGATGCGGGCCTCGTCTGCGAGCCTGAGCTTCTCTTCCCACTTCAGGCGCTCTTCCGCAGATAGCACGAAGGTCTTCAGGACTGTCTTGATGGCATCGATCTCCATCGTCTTCGTAAACCCGATGCGCTGTTGCTGCCTCGTGAAATACTTCTCTGCCGCATCGGCCTGCTTCTGATAGGCTTCTTCCTTATCGGCCGTCTCTTTCTGTACCAGGGCCTTGTTCGCATTGTAGAGATTGACCTCGGCCTCCTCGATGGCCGCTGCGACATCCTTCGCCAATTCGGGCCGCTTTGCGATCTCGGCCTTGTTCTTCTCGGCGAAGGTCTTCAGCCGGTCAAGCGCTCGCTTGTAGAAGGCGACATCTCCGGCTTCGCTGATCTGATTGAAGTTCTTCAAATGAGCGTGATACTTCTCCTGAGCTTCGAGCATGAGCTTCAGGGTATTCTGCGTGTGCTGCAGCCGCTTGTTGTTTAGCTCTACATCCAGCTGGAAGAGCTTCTCCTTGATGCGAATCTCTTCGGCCTCATTCCCCTTCGCCATGATGAGGAGCCGCTCGTAGAAGGCCCGCTCCTCCTGAAGAGAAGCGCCCTGCATGGCCTTCTTGTGAGAGAACCACTTTTCGGACGCTGCGATGGTCTCGCTGCCGGCCTTCATCTCATATTCATGGACCTTCTCCTGCGCCGCCAGTACACGAAGCTCTGCGTTACGAAGCTCCTCCTGCGATGCAAGTTTATTGCGCCGCATCGACTCAAGTATGGTCTCGGCATCCTGCTGCTGATTCATGTAGAAGGCGAGCGCATCGCCCGTCTTCTTGTATCCCATCGCCATGTCGTGCTGGAGAATCTTCTCCTTGTACTCATAGTCCTTCGTAAGCTTCTCCTCCGCTTCGAGCAGGTCTGTAAGCTCCTGGACTTCCTTCTGCATGGCCTGACTCCTGGCCGTCATAGATGCAAGTTCTTCACGATACATCTGGAGAAGGCTTGCCTTCCTCTTTGCGCTCAGGCCCTCCACATTGTCGAGATCCTTTATCTGAGTGATAATGGCCGCCCGGGCTGCATTCGTATTGATGATGGCCGCCTTCGTTGCTTCGAGACCCTCGATCTCCTTGCCCTCAATATTCTTCTTGTAGTTCTCGTAAGCCTTGACCCGCTCATAGTCCTCGGCCTGCTTCTCCTGCTGGAATTTCGAGAGTTCATGGGTCATTTTATATGCTTCCATAGCGATGTACCCAAGTCCGACCAGGAGGATGCCGAAGCCTGTAACCGTCGCCGCAGTAGATGCCATGATGGCCGTATTGAGCGCCGTGTATCCGGCCCTGAGCTTTGCAAGGGCTCCGACGGCCTGGACGCCTGTAACTTCAACATTCGTAGTCTGAGCGGCTGTATTGAGGGCTGTGGCTTCGGTATTCGCCGTTATTCCGACTGTATCGGCCGCCTGTACTGCTGCTTTTGCTGCGATGGAATCCCTCAATACCTTGTATGATACAATTGCCGGCATGAGGAGCGATGCCCACCTGACGAGCCATCCGGCAAGGGTCCCGAAGATTGCAACAAGCCCCAGGCTGACGCCGCCGATGAGCTTCAGGATCGGAGGAAGGTCCTCGAATTTCTTTATGACAGCAGAGGTCCATTTCACGAGGGCCGTCAAGGTCGGAAGGAACATCTGCGCCACATCGTTCATGAAGAGCGTAATGACATCCTTCAGGTTGCTCATCGCTCCCCCGAAGGTATCCATCATGCCTTTTGCTGCCCCGCCGAAGTCTCGCTGGACGATGGATTCCAGGGCCGTTCGCAAATTCCGGAAGTCCGCCGTCGATTCGAGGAGTACCTCGTTGTTCTTCGAGACCTTCACGCCGAATTCTGCGAGCTTCGGATTCGTGATGCCGAATTCGCTACGCAATTGCCTGAGACCCATGCGAGAGCCGGTAAGGGCCTTGGCGAAAGCATCGGCAGTATAATCTACTTCCTTTCTCATGCCCGCTGAAAGGTCTGCTACCAAGCTCATATATTTCTTTGCGTCCTGCCCATACGCTTGCATAATGACGGCGCCCTTCGAGAGCGCCGAGACCTCGAAAGGCGTTTCCTGAGACATTACCTTTACGAATTGGAGGAGGTCCTTGCCCTTCTCCGCAGACTTCATCGAGGTAGTCAACATGGCCTGGAACTTGTTGAATTCAGCCCCTACGTGAACGATCTCCTTCGCAAGGTGCGCCGCTCCTTCTCCGAGCCTCTCCAGGGCGTGACCGGCTGCAAACGCAAAGTCCTTGATGTGCTGGAGGCTGAGGGACTTCTGAATATCTGTTCCGGCCTCGTTGCTCTTCTGCTTCAAGCCGGCGAGCGCTTCCGTCACATTCTTTTCCATGCTCATGACGGCCTGCGTCATCTGAGACATGCTGGCCTGCGTGACGTTTGCAAGCTGTTGGAAGGGCGCTGATGAAAGAGAGACCCTGATACGCTTAGTGCTTCTATCTACAGAATCTCCGATGCGATTGAATTGCTGCTGGAAATTCGTCTGCAGCGTCTGCATCTGCTGTGCAACCTGATTGAATCCCTGCGTAATAGCAGAGAGGTCGAATCCGACCGCTCCCAGGATCTCTACATTTGAAGGGCCTTCGGCCATATCTCTCGCCTCAAATATTCATCAGTTTAGGCATGTCCGCTGCCATCATGCGCCGGAAAGCGTCAGGCTCCATATTTCCGTATGCCTTCTCCATTTTCAGTTCTGCCTCGACATCGAGAATCATTGTGAAGGTATCCCGAGGGCTGAGGTTTCCAATCTGCTCCGGCGTGAAACCGAATTCCCGTGGAAGGATACGGAGGAGCCACCCCCAGTCAGGGATCTCTTTCAGGCGCTCACCTCGTTTTTTCTTGCATTGATCGCCTGCTGCGCTTCCGTCGGCATAGACGATATGACCTGCATCAGGAGGGCATCCATGAGAGCCTGCATGTTGTCAAGGTCTACCAGGGTCTCAAGCTGCTCTACCGAAACGGCCTGCTCCTGGCTGATAACCGTAGAGACCAGGAAGAGGAAGTCCTCCTCATTATTCCAGTTCATCTTCTGTGTGAGAGCCTCGATCCATGAATCGCTCCCGAAGTGCTTGCGCAAGATGCCCAGGGTTCTGAAGTTGATGATCGGGATGGGATATTCCTGGCCGTCAGAGAGCTTCACTTTGCGAATCCTCTCGGGAAAGACCTCATCAAGCTCCATCGCTGCCGAATGCTTCTGGCCCATGTTCTCCATGGCGTTCTTCTTGACCGAATCCCTCTGAATTGCCCTTGTTGATGATGCCATTATGCCCAACTCTCCTTTTCGTATTTATTGAATATGGGGCGCCGGCTCATCACCGGCGCCCCGCTCGATCATGCAGTCGATGGACTAGGTGAAGAGGGAAGGATAGCTCCAGGGCTCTCCTGCCAGGGTGATCCACTTGGCGACCCAATCTCCCTGCGTCCGGGTCGTGTCGGCCATGAGCGTAAGTTCAAGCTCCATCGTGTTCTTATCCGTCTCGTTGAAGCCCTTGCTGAGATTGAGCTTCGGTACGCAACGGTAAGACTTGATGACGTCGTACCACTGAGAGCCATCTGCCCGCAGGGGCCTCGGATGGATAAGCTGGGCCGAGAACTTGCGAACGCTTGTTCGGCCGCCGTAGGTGAACTGCTGATAGGCCGGCGTGTAGGTATAGTATTCGCAGGTGACTGCGACCGTCCCGCCCGGCATCGAGTTACCCGGGAGGGCCGTGAGTACACGCCCGCTCCGGCTCCAGTCATGCCCTTCGGTATATTCGGTAAAGGGCGATCCGGTCATCCGTACCACGACGTTGTAGGGGCTCGTACCGTCATATGGCGTGTTTAAGAGCGTCCCTATGACTGCTCCCGTCCCTACGTTGTTCGTGAAGGTGAATTCCTGCGAATGGCTGGCGTATGCTTCTTCCTGATTGGTCCAGTCTCCCGAAGGGAGTCCCAGGTGATAGAAGACGCTCTCCAGCGGGGTCTCCAGAAGCGTAACCTTGATGGTACCACCTTCGTCGATGGCGAACATCTCGATCACATGCTGCGGGATACCTGCGCTGAATGGCACTTCTTTTCTCACGAGGTTCGCAGTCGCTACGCCCGAGAGCGCCCCGAGCGCTACGAGGTCGGAGCCATACGGCGCCATATCGAAACGGCATCCACCGATATCGAAGTTATCGGTACTCTGATGGCCCGTTATCTGTGCAAAAGTTGCCACGGTATCATTCCTCCTTTTTCAGTGTTATGCGAAAGGCGCTTGCGTTGCATACTGCGCCCACCACTTCGTAGGCATATGGTATTTGCCCGAAGCGGCCTCGATCATCCAGGGGCCTTTTCCTCCCTTCTGCAGTAGAATCTTTTGTATTGCGATATTCGTGCTGCCGAAAGACTTGCCGTGTAACAATGCGAACAAGCCTTGGATTGCGCCATACTCCGTAATGGTTGCGGCCTGATCATCCTCATAGAGTCGTTCAACCTCCTCGAAAGAGGATTCGCTCCACAAGTCAAGCTGAAAGAATACGTTACGGAGCGTCTTGTCTATGGGATCGGTATCCTCTTTCTGATGATGGAAGCTCATGCAGGGGTATTGAGGGTTCCTGATATTCTTCAGGTGAGTCGTGTAGACCCGCTGTGCTATGACATCCGCTCCAATCTGCTCGATGAAGAAGGGATCTGCGATTATGATCTGCCTGAGCCGCTTGTAGAAATTCATTAGACGCCCCCCGAACCGACGGCGAGCGTCTTATATACGAATCGGCCCTTGTCCTGCATCTCCTGAGTGATGGCGCCCTGCACTTGACCCATCGTAAGACCTCCAGGATCACGAGGAATCATCTTTGAATTCCCGTGAATGACCTCCTCGGCATAAGGGCAGGCACCCATATCGAGCCCATAGACATATCTGACGATGACCGTTCTGCCCGTATCGATGGTCTCGGGAAAGTCCCTGAGCGCTCCCAAAAGCGTACCCGACTGCTTGTGAACCTGATTCTTATCATGCCCGAGAGCCCCCTCGGCGAACCCAGGCTCGTGACGACTCGCATAAGGGTTATCAAGCTCGTCGAGAACCTCCTGCGTATGGCCGTCAACCAGGGCGATATTCTGTAGAAGCTGAGGGAATAAGATCGTCTGTGCGATGTCCTTGACGAGCCCTTCCAAGTACTTCAGAGAGCCGCCGGCCCTCGCCCTGACACGGGTAAGGGTAGTCTGAAAGCCTGCTGCGTTGACCTTAACTGATTCCGACACTTTTCTCTCCGAGCTTCAGATTCAGCATGAGAATGGACGGCGTGAGCTTCCATATCCCGATGACCGTATATGCGTTTCCTCCTACTGAATCGTATAGAATATCGTTTCGCTTGATGAGAAGCTGCCGATCTACTCCCCATACGGCCTTGCACAAGCCGATGGAATCGAGACGGCCGAAACGCCCGACGAGGAGGTTCATCAGGGCGCCAGACTTGTCAAGGACGAAGATCGGGAAGTCTACACGGAGGGTCTCGGGCTCAAGCGCTGGCGCCCCGAAGTCATCAAGCTCCTCCTGCGAGAAGCGCTTGATGGTCATACCGAGCCGAGCCCCCTCGACGCCATGCGTCATGAAGTCCTCGAAGTCAATGTCCATGTCAATCATGCCCATCGGTTATCGCCTCGGCTGATAGTTAGTCCCGAGGGATCGGGCCTGATGAATTGCCATGGCCGGAACGCTCCTGGCACCGGCCCCCTGATAGTAATCGTTCCTGAGCTTCAGGGCATTGGAATTTGTACTGAGCGCCAGGGCCTTGTAGTTGTCAGTAATCTTCTGCTGCTCGATCTGCAAGGGGCCTGCTACCTTCTTTACGAGGTTAGCCGAGCGCCGCTGCAGTTTCTCGTATGCCATCGAGAGGGCCCACTGTTCCATCGATATCTGCAGGCCCTCCGGAACCTGATCTATCGTGGCGAAGAGGCTCAAGAACTGCAGGCCGTCTTCGATGCAAGCGTCAAGATCGCTGTCAGTGAAGAGGTAGAAGTAGTACGACGCATTCAAGAATGATGCAGGGGGCGCCGGAAGGTCAAAGGAGCCTCTCAGGAGGTCCAGGTTAGAGACCGTTGCCTGGACGCCATCTGCATTCACTACGAGGCTGCCCGATACGATCTGCTTGCCCATATGCTTCCTGAAGTCGTATAGGACGAAGCTCGTGCTGAGTCCATCTACCTGCTCGAAGAGGTTCTCCTTTGCTACGAAATTATCGTCAGAGGAGTCATCGAGGTGCTTTCGGAGCATCGTTCTGAATTCTGAGAGGCTCGCCATTAGTCTCGGCACTCCTTTCTTCGGCGCCCAGGTGCGGCCGTACTTTCAAGGGCTGGCCGCTGCCGTCCCTTATGACGCAGAAGCTCCCGGTCTTCATCCGAGAGTCTCACCGTGATATCCCCGTCAAGCCCTGCCTGTATGCGGGCCTTTTCGAGCCCGTCCCAGGCTTCTCGCCTGACCCTTTCTTCTGCTGCGCCCATTACTCATCACCTGCCAGGATATCCCTGATGCGGCCTGCCGTAACCGATTCGCCCTTCCTGACGGGTAGATACTTGATTCCTCGCTCCTTCAGAAGACGACGCTTGCGCTTGATCTGCTCCTCGACATCAACGCCTTCGGTAGTGAAGATATCCAGGGCGAACTTTTGTTCGAAGTAGAAGCGGCTGACCGTCATATGGTAGCCCCGCAGGTCATTGAACCATTCCCAGGTATGCTTGTAAATATAGGCGTCTGATCCTACGGCCAAGCTGATGAGGTCTATATCCTGCTCCCTGAATCGCTCCTGCGGGTCATCGGGCTCTCTGTCAAATTGCTCGATGCGAGGAGGATTGATCCCCCCCCTGTTGACGGATACCTCCGGCTGCGCCGCTTGTACGAGCCCGGGCTGTATCGGCGCCGGCGGGATTTCCTCTGACTCTGTTGCGGCTTTCGGGGCCTCGGGAAGGGACTCTGACTCCTCCATCCTCTCACGCAGGCGCTCCGTCATACTCTGCTGCGCTCCGGCCTCGGCTTCCTCGCTGTGAGAAGCATTCGCCTGAGCATTCGCCCTGCGTCCATCGATAAGCGCCCTATAAGGCGCCATGAGGTCTGATTCGTCAGTAAGCTCTTCACCAGGAGACTGTGCGAGCGCTTCGAGCCGCTGCTTCAATTCCTCCTCATACTGAGGTGCTACCTGCTGCGCCTCTGAAGGCGTGAAAGGCTCCGCTGCAGGCGCCTCCTCCGGCGTGGGAGGGTAGACCGCCTCGATGAGGTCCTTGGCAGACTCTTTCTGTTCCGGCTCTGCCGCCTGTTCTTGTACCTTTTTCACTTTCGCTTTCGGCTTCCCCACCGTACTCCTCCGTTTAAGCTGCTGTGCTACTTTCATGCCCGCAATCTCTCCTTTCGATAATGAATTCAGGTGGGACAGACTGAGTTGGGCAAGACGGCCTGCCCACCTGAACCATTATACCTGATTGCGGGTCTTCAGGGAAGCCCTACTCTAGGAGGGGAGCCACCCTGCGTACTGGAACCGCGGCTCGATGATATCCGTCGCATAGCGCCGGCGCACCCGGAAGCGGTATTCGTCGCACTGGAAGCTCGCTCCGCTGGCGGGATTCTCCTGCATCACTTCGAGGGCATCCCTGTCCTGAAGTACGATGCCTGTCTTCGCCTGGAGAAGAATCCAGGTGTTACGATTGAGGAAGAAGCTCACACGGAGCTTATAGAGACCCTGGAGCGGGTTGACGGCCATGATGCCCGAGGTATGGCCGCTGGATGCGGTAAGGAAGGTCTCTCCGGTAGCGCCGGGCACGGAAGGCTGCAGAGTCGAGTTGAGAAGCCGTGCGGCGGTGAACTTGTTAGCCGATCCGACCAGGAGCGTATCGGGGATGACGAGCATGCGGTTTCCGAGAGGGTCGAGCATCTCACTGAGAGCGATGTCGGCGTTCTCCAGGGCGGGCTGACTGAGGGCCGCCCACGCTGCCGGCCTGTTGCCGTATGACGCATAGCTGTAGAAGCTGCCGGTCTGGAGCTTCGTCATCACGTCGTACTCTTCCCGATACTTTACCATCTGGCCCATCTCGGCGGCTTTCGACGATATCTGACCGGTCTGGTCATCGTCGATAAGCTCCCGCTGAATGGACAGCAGACGGCCGTACTTCTGGTTGACGACCATCTTATCGATGCCTCGAAGCTGCGACTCGGGGAAGTCCTCTCCGGGCTTGAGCGGTTTCGGCATCTCGGAGCGATACATGGGAGCGTAGAATTCCTGCCGGTTTCCGGAGGGTCTAACCGCTACGATGTCGGAATAGACGGTCGGGACGAGCCGGTAGCTGCCGAACAGGAAGTTCTGCACACCGTATCTGAGAAGCTGCGCAAAGGCCGTCGCTGCGACCGCCTCCTGCATGAAGCCTCTCGCTCTGCGGCGCAGGGATTCCCTGATACCCTTGATCGTAAGACGGGGATTCCTCCACTGAACCTCCGCAGGGTCGATGCCGAAGCTCTCCTGCATCTCTTCCCTGAGACGCTTCTTCGCTCTGGCAAGGTCTCTCCGCTGAGTCTCGTTGAGGTCGTAAGGAGTAATGTACATTGGTGTTCCTCCTGTGACGAGGGGCTTGCTCCCTTACGAGAGCTTCGCCGCCTCCTCGTTGACGTGGATTATGACGGGGATGCGGGTGAGACCATCGGCCTGGATGGGGCTCTGACCGTATTCAAGGTAGATATAGCCTACGTGGTTGCCGCTGAGTGACGGTACGTTCGTCACCCTCTGTGCATCGGCTCCGACATAGACTTTCTGATGGCGGGTGTAGGTCTGACCGGCCGTGCCATAAAGCCAGAAGATACCGAGCTTTCTGGCCTTGATCCAGTCAGGGCGATCTATGTTACTCGCCGTGCTGATGTTCGTAGGGCTCTGCTCTTCGGAGATTCCGCAGAAGTGATCGTCATTGGCCTGATCGTCAAGCTGCTTGACCGAATCCGCTCCTGAATCGAAGTAGATCATGTCACCCTCGTTGACGTCCTGATCGGAAGCAAGGGGCCACATCATCGAGTTGAGGACCTGCTCCGAGTAAAGGGTGTTCTGTGAGGTAGTCATCTGATCGCTGCCTCCTTATGACGTGTAGATTTCCTCACCGAAGGAGAACTTCTGAGGCTTGCCGTTCTGAGGTGCAAGCCCGAAGATCGCCATGGCGGGGAAACCTGCCGTCTGAGATTCCTGCATGATCTGCCCGTTGCCTCGGAGATAGGCGAACATCGCCTCCTGGCCTTTTACGATCTCGGCCTGTTCTCCGTGGTCTTTACCGATGAGCGTATGAAGGATGGCTCCGTGGCACTCCGCAGGGATCTTCGATTCCTGCAGGAGCTTCCTCGCCCTGCCTTCGCTCTGAGTGAGAAGCTGTTCCGCTTCGAGGGCTGCGACCTTCTTGCGCAGAGTCGTGAGGTCCTTCTCCTGATTCGCTCTGGCGAGCGCCTGAGACTCGAAGGCTTCCTTCACGGTGCGATACTTCTCACCGATGGCCCTGTCCGATTCCTTCGAGAGCTTTTCTGCCGCCTTGGCGAGCTTCTTTGCTGCCTTCTCGGCCTTTTCGAGGGCCTCCTTCTTCTCGGCACTAAGCTCACCGTCGGCCTCTTCGCCTTCCTCTTCCTCGGCCTCTTCGCCTTCCTCTTCCTCGGCCTCTTCGCCTTCGGCGGCCTCTGACTGTCCGACCTTATCGATGTCGGCCTCTTCGCCATCCTCCTTGCCCTTGCACGGCATTCCTGCCGCTTCGTGCATTTCCTTGATGCCTGCCAGGAGGCTTCGTGCATCCTTCGCCGTCAGGAGGACGTCTTCGCTATCGGCGCCTTTGACGGCCTCGCTGAGGATGCGCTGTGCTTCTTTAAGCATCTTCTTCTTGATGCGCTTCGCCATCGTGCTATCTCCTTTCGTTGCTGATTTGAACGACTCCGAGAGGATGCGCTCGAACTTGCCTCCTCGTGCCGGCCTCGTTACGATGTCACACGATTTTGCTTCCAGGAACGTGTCTACCATTGTCCAGATTTGCCCGTTATATTCTCCCTCCTCTCCTTCTCCTATGACGGAAACACTTAGTCCGCAATACACTTCTTTCGAGCCCGGGAAAAGCTCCTGATACCGGATGGCATGCTTGATCTTGGCGAGCATCGCCCTTCCGAGTTCAGAGTTCTCCAGGCACAGAATTCCTCGGCTTGCTGTCTCATCGGACTGACACTGTCTGAAGAATCCGACGAGGTCTCTTACGTCCCGCTCCGGCCGTTCATCATATTCGCTCTCGGCCATATGGTTGACATAGCATCGAGCGCCCTCAAAGATAGGCGCTGACTTTGCGACGGCGATGGGCAGATACAGATTCCGATCCTCCTCATTCCCTGGCCCGGGCGTGATAAGGATGACCGCAACCTCCATCCTCGCTTCATCGAGAATCGTCGATGCCGATAAGTCAATGGCGAGCCTTGCCTCTGCCTGCTTACGGGATCGTGTAAGCTGCGCCTGCCCTGTTTCTGCGACGGCCTCTTTGACCGGTACCGCCGCTCCGGCTGCTTCCTTCGCTCTCACACGCTTTCTGATGCTCATGACCGATTCTCCTTATGCGGGAATACTATCCCTCCATCGGGACGGCGAAATAGTCTTCGTAGTCTTCCCCAGGGTCAAGCTTCCGGTCTTCCAGGGGAATGAGGGTCTTCGGGATGGTTCCGATGGTTACGACCGGCGTCCCTGGCTTGAACCATCCCCAGGGCATGCCCCGCTCCTTGCAGAACTGCGCCCACATCCTGATGATGGTAATGAGCGTCTGACAGGCTGCCTCGTTTTGGTCAAGAAACTCAACAAGCTCCCTGTTGCGCCGCATCAGAAACTCGTACACGTCTCGGGGCCGTGTCGCCCTGACTGTGATACCGCCTCCCTCTTCTCTGAGCGCCTCGACTGCTGCGCTGATGAAGATGTGCCACGGAATCTTGTCCTCTGCGCATATGCCCTGCACAGACCTGACAAGCCGTTCCGCTCTCTCCTCGTCAGTAAGGTCCTCTTCCGGCTGTACCGGCCTGACCTCCCCCGAGGGAAGCTCGATGCCGGCTTCCGTGCCGGCTGACAGAATTTGCCCAACTCCGATGTCCATTGACGGCCTCCTATTCAACAAAATCGATAAGCCAATGACGGCAGTTATCGTAACAGTTAAGGGTCCCTGGGACAGGAGCGTTCGCTGCGGCATAAGGGCTGCCCGCTACGGCCTCGATGCATCCCTCGCAGGATTCCCCATCAGACGGCCCGACGAAATCCAGGCGAAGCCCAGGCCCGACCTCCTTCTCCATGTTGATGAACGTCTGCTTGAACGCCGCTTCCTCTTTCGTCCAGAGGGCCTCGCTGTAGTTCATGACCCGATAGGCGTTAGCCTCGAAGACGCCGGCCATCTCGGCGGGGTCTATGACGAGGCTGGCCGCCTTGTTCATATCACGCTGGAAGCTCGTCCGGAAGTAATTGGAATTCCAATGGATCGCATTCAGGATGGCTTGCCGTTCCTGCTGCTCCAGATAGACTTGATGGTATTCCTTCCAGATAGCCTTCAGGGGAGCCCGCAGGACGCCCGAAACGTCCTCATCGTCTCCCCGAGGAGGCTTTACACGGAAAATCTGCAGGTCAGAGCGCTTCTCCTTCTTTCCCTTCGCTGCTTCCTGGTAGCTCCTGACCGCCGCCTTACCGATGCGGGATTCGATGCGCCGTAGAGCCCGGGCCTTGCCTATCTGATACGCCAGGGTGAAGAAGGGCTCCGATATCTCGATGAACTTCGAGAACATCTGCCCGAGGGGGCCTTTTACGTCTGCGTTGCGGGGAAGCTCCAGGACGAGCTTCCTGGTCTTCGTCCACTCCTTCTCCAGGGCTGAAGCGTAATGCCACATGAGCGCCAGGGTTGCCTTATGCTCGATTGAATCGGCGGGCTTGTTCCTGGCGATCACGGCGGCCGCTTCGAGAAGGAGCTTCTGCGCCCTCTCCGGCGAGACATTGTGAAGCTCTACGCAGCAGGTCTTCATGAGGAGTACGTTAGTACGATTTTCTTCGCAAGATCGCTCTTCTCCGATTCTTTG
>Ga0172375_10007022_pt1 | contig 15562 bp, 13 predicted proteins | sample LakKiv1m_FD_114537 | JGI IMG/M metagenome (GOLD analysis project Ga0172375, IMG submission 114537) | Freshwater microbial communities from Kabuno Bay, South-Kivu, Congo - kab_092012_11.1m | ecosystem: Environmental > Aquatic > Freshwater > Lake | place: Democratic Republic of the Congo... | reverse complement strand
TCCAGATCCGTTTAATGTGTGTACAAATTTTATTCCGTCTTTACCTTGGTATCTACAATTCATTCTTCTTGCTTGGAAGTCTGTGCAGTTTGAACATGAAGAACATTCTAAATATCTTTTCATTCCTGGACTCCAAACTTCAAGATCGTATGTTTTTGCAGATGAGAATCCAGCATCTTGAGTTGATAGCCAAATTCTTCTATACGGTAATCCAAGTGCATCTAAAATTTTCTCTGCGTTAGATGTCATTTCTTCTAGTAGTTCAAAAGAATTATCTTGTTTCGCAATGTAAACCATTTCTACTTTTTCGAATTCGTGTAATCTAAATAATCCTTCTTCGCCAGCTTTTCTTCCAGCCTCTGTTCTGTAACATTGAGTGAATGCGCAGAATCTTTTCGGCAAATCTTTTTCATTTAGTATTTCATCTGCATAAATATTAGTTACGGGAACTTCGGCTGTCGGAACTAAAATTAAATCGTCGTTAGTCTTGTAAAGTTGGTCGTCGAATTTTGGTAAGTTTCCTGTTCCGAATGCAGATTTTCTATTGACCATTTGTGGCGGGTTTATTTCTGTGAATCCATTTTTTTCGTGAAAGTCAAGCATAAATTGAACGAGTGCTCTTTGAAGTTTTGCAGCTTTTCCGGATAAGATATAAAATCCAGCACCGGCAATTTTTATTGCTCTTTTCATGTCGATCATTCCAAATTTTTCTAAAAGTTCTAAATGTCCTTTTGGATTTTTCAATTCCGGTATTTTGCCTTTTTTATGAACTTCTTTATTGTGTGTTTCGTCGCCGACTGGAGATTCTTCAGATTGAATATTGGGAAGTCTTGATAATAAGTCGTCCATTTCTGTTTTGAGTTTATTTTCAGATTCTTCGTTATCTGTTAACTTTTCGCCTAGTTTTTTAGATTCTAGAATGAGTTTTTTAGCTTCGTCTTCTTGTTTTTTCTTTTTTGCTTGATTAATAGATTCAGAGATTTTGTTTCGTTGTCCTCTTAACTGGTCGTCTTCTGTTTTATACTCTCTCCATTTTTTATCTAATTCTATAACTTTATCTAAAATTTTTTCGTCATATCCACGATTAATTGTGTTTTTTCTTACTAGTTCTGGATTTTCTCTTATTAGTTTGATATCTAGCATGAGTTTGTTACACAAAAATCTTATTTAAACTTTTTCGTTTCGTATTATATGTAGATTATATCATTTATTTACAATAATATATTTAAATGCTGATTAATGTAATTTTTTATGAGAAGTGGTTGGAAATCTGGATTGGTTGGTTTGTTGACTGGTGCAATGTTGTTTTGTGGTGGATGTGGGAAGAGCAACTCCACCGAAGATGCTGGAGTTAGTATTGTTACGAAAGCTACTAGTCCGATTAAAACAGAAAATGTATCTAATTCTAGTGTCGTTGTGTGTCCGGACTATTGGGATTTAGCTGCTGCAGATTCCTTCAGGAGTTATTTACCACATGATCAAAGAGCCCTTCTTCAACCAAACGTTTTCATTAAGGATTTTCCACAGAGGATTATTTTTTGTGAAAAGAGAGAAGGCAGTGTATTATATAACGTACGTATAATTGACGAATCTGACAAAAAAACTAGAGAGATTAGGGCAGACACGGCAGAAATTAAGGGCGGTGAAAATGGCCCGATTTCTTTAATGATGAGTGATGTTCGCGTTCCTGTTCCAAGTGGATTAGGAGATATGATGGTAGACCGTATGCAGTATACTTTACCGGATTTAAGATTGGCGTCTTCGCGTGGAAATCCTCGCCCAGAAGGTTCGGTTAGATTTGATGTATTTGGGCAGGAATATTTTGCGCGTTTTTTCCCATCTAATAAATCTAAGGCGGGGAAAAATAACGAATTTAGTACGGCTATTCATTTGAACTATAATTCTTCAAGGCCAGTTTCTTCAAGTATAAATTTTGATGCGTCTAAAATGTATCTGGTATCATCTTGTCCTTTAGATAATATTAGGGTAGCACAACATATTGCTAAGTTGGTTTTCAGCGGTAATGAGGCTTCTTTTGAATCAGAAACCATTCCGGGAGAGTCTGTTTTTGAAGCAGATAAAAAAACATCTGAAAGAATTTTGAGCCTTATGATAGATTTTTCTAGTTTGGGAAGATTGTCGAGAGGATCCAAGGTTTATTGTGTAGCAAGTGGGAATAATGAAGCGCATCGATCTGGAATGACTGAGATTGGTGCATCTGGTGCGAAAACAAGATGGGATGGTCTTGGTTATGGTGGCGATTTTAGTTATAGTGATGATGCTGCTAGGGCGGGCGTGACATTTGCTGTTGTAGCAGATTTTATATTTAATAGTAACGCTACTGGTGAAATCGCAAGAAGAGACATCGTTTCATTTATTAATTATGCTCCGCCGCACTTTAAAGAGATTGATGGCTATTGGGATATCCCCTCTGAGAGAAGAATTTTTGGTTTCAATGACGGTTGGATTTTTAAGGCAGATACTCCGTTTATATATGACGATCGTAATCATGTAACTCATTATGCAACTACAGCAATACTTGGCAAGGGCGGACAGATATTATTGAATGGTATTGGTTCAAAAGAGTTGATCGAGGTGGTTTCTGGGAGAGATGGTTCCGCCTCTGTTATATATCATAATGGAGAATCTGAAGAGGTTCTAGTTAGAAGTAAAAGATATACCAAAAATTCTGTATCTACTCCGCGTGGACGAAAAGACTAAGAAAGCTTTAAAAGCAGATTACAACTCTAAAATATAGGTTACAACATATATATTACAATGGCAGACACACAAGATAACTTTGATTTGTTTTTTAGAAGAAAACCCGCAATGATGCTTTTAGCTTTGAAAAGAATGAATAAAGCAAAGTATGGTTCTGTTCTAGCTAAGGAAGTTGATTGCACGTATTCTCACGCTGTTAAAATTTTACAGATTCTGGAAGAGTTAGGATTAGTTGTTTTTGAGAAGAAGGGAAGAATAAAAATTATTAAGTTGACCAAGAGAGGATTGCAAATTGCTGAAAATATTGAATCGATAAAAGATGTGATTGATGGAAGAAAATAGGCTATAAAAAAAGTTTCTTAAATAGACTCTTTCTTATTTTTTTACCAGACCTCAGAGTTTGCTCCGATGTTTACGATGGTCTCTTCTCGGCATCTATTTTTGTTAAAACTTAAAGTTTAAAAGGGCTGAAAGATAGCAAATTATAATCTAATCAAAAATTGATGGCCTCGTAGCTCAGCCTGGTTAGAGTACCAGACTCTTAATCTGGGTGTCAGGGGTTCAAATCCCCTCGGGGTCATTTGTTATTGGAGTGTGTAAAATTAATAACCATCGTTTTACCTCTTAAAAGTTGTTAAACGAAACATTTAAAAAGCAATTTTTTTTAACTATCTTATCTAAACCTTATAGATGATATTATGCACGTTCTTCAGCCAAAACACACGAAATTAAAACAAGAGGAAGCAACCAAGCTAGTTGCAAAATATAATATTTCGTTGGCGCAATTACCAAAAATTTCTAAAGAGGATCCTTCTATTTTTGAATTAAATGTTCAATTGGGTGATGTTATTAAAATTGAGAGAAAAACTTCGGATGGGAGCGAAGAATATTTCCGTGTTGTTGTTTAATTATGGCTTCTCAAAAATCTGTTACAGTTGATAGAAAGCATGTTCTTGTTAAGGAGTTTTTGAGAAATCATTCGATTGTTGAATCTAATATTACCTCTTTTAATGATTTTATTGAAAATAGAATGCAGGAAATTATAACTGAACTGAATGAAAGTTTACCGAAAGAAGATTTTGAGATAAAGATGGGTAAAATTACCGTCGGCAAGCCAGATATTGTTGAGGCAGATGGTTCTGTAAAATTAATTACACCCGCTGAAGCTAGACTTAGAGGATTGACATATTCTGCCCCTATAAAAATGGAATTAACTATAAGATATGAGGGTCAGATTGAAACTGCCGAAGTTCAACTTGGTAGAATTCCAGTTATTGTTAAAAGTAAGGCATGTAATCTTCATGGATTAAGTAAAGAAGATTTGGTCTCGAAGTATGTAGATCCTGCAGATTCTGGCGGATATTTCATTGTTAACGGAAATGAAAGAGTTTTGGTTATGGCTGAAGACTTGGCTTCTAATCAAGCATTTTTAGAAAATCAAAAAGTTAAGGGTTTCGTTTTAAGATTATTTTCTCAGAGAGGAGCTTATAAGATTCCTATTTCTATTAATGAGAGCAAGGAGGGAATTTTAGAAATTTCTTTCTCTAGATTTAGAAAAATACCAGTAATGATTTTATTGAAGGCACTTGGAATGGTTTCAGAGGCTGAAATTTCTAAGATGATTGGAAAGCAGACAGATGGTTTACTTGTTAATTTATATGAATATGCAGCACTTGGCGATTCCGAAGAAGCTTTGATGAAGATAGCAGAATTAACTTCTCTACAAGGAACAAAAAAAGAAGTACTTGACAGAACAAAACAAAGAATTGATTCTTATTTATTGCCGCATGTCGGTCTAGATAAAAATGCTAGATTAGAAAAAGCAAAAACTCTTTGCAAATTAATAAAGCAATTTTATGTTTCCAAAGAACATCCAGAGGAATCTTTAACAGATAAAGATCATTATGCAAATAAAAGAGTTAGATTGTCTGGCGATTTGCTTGCAGATTTATTCAGAGTTAATTTAAATATATTATTAAGAGAAGTTCAGCATTCTTTGCAAAAGACTGTCAAGAGAAGAAAATTCTATTCTATAAAAACTATTGCTAAGTCTACTTTATTTTCACACAGAATTGAATCTGCTATCGCTACTGGTTCTTGGATTGGTGAAAGAACTGGAGTTACACAGAATATGAAGAAAGATAATTTCTTATCCGTTATGTCTCAATTACAGAAAGTTGTTTCTACTTTGCCTGGCGAACAAGAAAATTTTGCAGCAAGAACGGTACACCCAACGCATTATGGAAGATTCTGCCCAATTGAAACACCAGAAGGTACTGAAATTGGTTTAAGAAAGAATTTGGCAATGTTAGCTAGAGTTTCTACTAGATGTCAAGTTCCTGAAGATAAAATTGTTAAAGTTTTGGTTGAAGAAAAAATGTCCAAGGATGGCGCAGAGGGTATTGATGTTTTCTTGAATGGTAGATATATCGGTGTTGTTAATAACGGAAAGGAATTCTTTTCGAGCGTTAGAGAAAGAAGAAGAAAGGGCAATCTTCCTATCGAAATGAGTATAAAGCATGATTCATTTTTGGGCGCAGTATTTTTATCGACTGAAGTTGGAAGGGTATTGAGACCATTAATTATTGTTGATAATGGTGTTTCTAGATTAAAAGATGAGCATTTGAAATTGGTAGAACAAGGAACTTTAACATGGAATAATTTAGTTGAGCAGGGAGTTATTGAATATGTTGATGCTTCAGAAGAAGATAATTGTTATGTTGCTTTGTACAAAGAAGAATTAACACAAGCACATGATTATGTAGAAATTGATCCGATTGCTTCATTGGGAGTTATTACTTCTATTGTTCCTTATGCAAATCATGATCAGGCTCCTCGTTTGTTAAGAGGTAGTAAAACACAAACTCAGTCTTTGGGTATTTATGCTGCAAATTATCATGTTAGAATTGATACTAATGTTTCTATTTTACATTATCCACAAAAACCATTAGCAAGAAGCTTTACTTATGACACATTAAATATTTATCCAGCTGGACAGAATGTTATCGTTGCTGTTTTGCCATATGATGGTTATAATATTGAAGACGCAGTTGTTTTAAACCAGGGCTCGATTGACAGGGGTCTTGGACGAAGTTCTTTCTTTAGACCGTACACATCTACTGAATTGAATTATGCTGGAAGATTGAAAGACGAAATTTGTGTTCCAGAGAAAGATGTTTCTGGTTATAGAATGGAAACTTCATATAAATATTTGGAAGATGATGGTATTGCATATCCTGAAGCAGATATGAGAGAAGGCGATGTTGTTATTGGCAAAACTTCTCCACCTAAGTTCTTATCTGAAGCTAGAGAAATTTCTATACAGACTAAGAAAGAAAATTCTACTGCGGTTAGACAGGAAGAAACTGGAACTGTCGATGGTGTTTTCATCACATTAGATGGAGATGGAAATAAGATTGTTCAGGTTAGAATGAGAGATTTAAGAAAACCAGAAATTGGAGATAAATTTGCTACACCTCATGGACAGAAGGGAGTTATAGGATTTATTGCACCAGAGTTAGATGTTCCGTTTACTGCACGTGGAGTAAGACCAGATTTGCTTTTCAATCCGCATGGTATTCCGTCTCGTATGACTGTTGGTTATTTATTAGAAATGATGGCTGGAAAAGTTGCTGCTTTATCTGGTGTCGTTAGAGACGCTTCTGCATTCGCCGGAGAAGAGCTTGATAGTTTAGAAAATAATTTGAAAAAATTAGGATTCAGATATGATGGTAAAGAAGTTTTATATCATGGAGTTACTGGACAGAAATTGCCGGTTAAGATTTTTGTTGGTAATATGTATTATTTGAAGTTAGGACGTATGGTAAAGAACTTATTACACGCAAGAGCTTCTGGTAAGATTGCATTATTAACAAGACAGCCAATTGAAGGAAGATCTCGTGGTGGTGGTTTAAGACTTGGAGAGATGGAGCAGCAAGCATTAGTTGCACATGGCGCATCTTTGTTATTAAAAGAAAGATATGATTCTGATAAAGTCGTATTACATATTTGTGAGAGATGTGGCTCGCTTGCTACCGACGATAAAATCAGAGATAAACAAATTTGTCCATTGTGTCAATCTAATAAGATTGAACCAGTTGAATTGTCTTATGCATTCAAATTATTATTGGAAGAGTTACAGGGCATGCATTTATTAACTAAATTTGAAATGAAAAACAAATACGATCAATAAAAATGGAAAAGCCAGTAAAGAAACAAATTAATGCAATAAAATTTAGCTTATTTAGCCCAGAGCAAATTAAGAAAGTTTCTGTTGCAAAAATAGTTACACCGGAGTTATATGATGTTGATGGTTATCCTGTCGACGGTGGTTTAATGGATTTAAGACTTGGTGCAATTGATCCAGGTGTTAGATGTAGAACTTGCGGTGGACATTTGAAGGAATGTTTAGGACACCCAGGTATGATTGAATTAGCTAGACCAGTTTTGCATATAAAGTATATACAAATTGTTGAATTAGTAATGAGAAGTACTTGTGAAGCTTGTGGAAAATTATTATTAACTACTGAAGATGCTCAGAAAGATTTGAAGACAAGGTTGAAGAAAGCAAAAGAAGCTAAGAAATGTCCACATTGTGGTATAGTTCAAGAAAAACCAAAATTCGAAAAACCATCTCAATTCCACGTCGGTAAAAGAAGGATATTCCCTTCCGAAATTAGAGAAAGATTGGCTAAAATTCCAGATGAAGAATTAAAATTAATTGGTATAAATCCAAAAACACTAAGACCAGAATGGAGCGTTTTGACTTATTTATTGGTTCCACCAGTAACAGTTAGACCATCTATTACTTTAGAATCTGGTGAAAGATCTGAAGATGATTTGACACATAAACTTTCTGATATTATTAGAGCTAATCAAAGATTGTGGGAAAACTTGAATGCCGGAGCACCGGAAGTTATTATTGAAGACTTATGGGATTTATTGCAATATCACGTTACAACATTTTTTGATAACTCCGTTGCTAAGATACCACCAGCAAGACATAGAAGTGGGCAGCCATTGAAAACAATTAATGAGAGAATTAAGGGTAAAGAAGGACGTATTAGAAAGAACTTGGCTGGTAAGAGAGTTAATTTTTCCGCGAGAACGGTAGTTTCTCCAGATCCGTATTTGAAATTAAATGAAGTTGGAGTTCCATTTGAAGTTGCAACTGTTTTGACTGTCGCTGAAAAGGTTACAGAGTTAAATATTGAGAGAATGAGAAAATTAGTTTTAGCAAAAGGATATCCAGGTGCTAATTATATTATAAGACCAGATGGAAAGAGAAAAAGAATTTCTGATGATTTGAGAGAAGATTTGGCTAAGGAAATTGTTCCTGGTTATACAGTTGAAAGACATTTGGTCGACGGAGATGTTGTATTGTTTAACAGACACCCGTCTTTACATAGAGCTTCTTTGATGGCACACAATGTAAGAGTCTTGCCACACAAGACATTCAGAATGCATCCAGCTGTTTGTTTTCCATATAATGCCGATTTTGATGGAGATGAAATGAATATACACGCCCCTCAGACTGAAGAGGCAAGAGCAGAAGCGGAATGTTTATTGAATGTAAAACAAAATTTAATTTCTCCTAAGAATAATACAAATTTATTTGGATGTACTGATGACGCTTTGACTGGAAATTATGTTATGTCTGAACAGGAAATCGATAGAGATGAAGCAATGCAATTAGTTTATTCTTCTGGATTAAAATTATTTAATTCTGCAAAGAAAGTTAGTGGAAGAGATTTATTCGAAAATGCATTACCAGACGAATTAAGAAATTCTAAAATAAAATCTGAAGGATTTATTACAGAAGAAGGAGAAGACGTTAAAAGATTAGATAAAGAAATTGGAAGAGCTAGGACTATTGAAGTTTTGAAGGATGTATATACTCTTGGAATGACTTTCTTATCTAGAAATGGATTTACGATTTCTATTACAGATTTAGATGTTGCCGACGAGGTTAAGAAGGAAACACAAAAGATGGTTGAAAATGCAAATAAGAAAACAGAAGAAATAATTGAATCTTATTATAATAAAACATTAGAAATACTTCCAGGAAAGACTGCTGAACAAACAAGAGAAATCAAGTTGTTGCAGGTATTGAATGGAGTCAGAACGGAAATTGGTAAGTATGTTAAAGAAAAGTTCCCTAAAGATAATCTCGTTAATAAGATGATTTCGGCTAAAGCAAGAGGTAGTATGTTGAATATTACTCAGATTGCTTGTTCCGTAGGTCAGCAGGTTATGAGAGGACAGAGAATTAATTTTGGTTACACTGGAAGATCTTTAAGTTGTTTCAAGAAAGGAGATTTAACTCCAGCGGCTGGTGGATTTATTAAAAACTCTTTCATAAACGGTTTAAGACCTGATGAATTTTTCTTCGGTGGTATGACAGGTAGAGACGCTATGATGGATACTGCCTTGAGAACTCCTAAATCTGGTTATTTATATAGAAGATTGGTTTCTGCATTACAAGATTTTATTGTTGAATATGATGGAACTGTTAGAGATGCTAACGAAGGAATTGTTCAATTCGCATTCGGTGGCGATGGATTAGATGTTTCTGGATTACACAAAAATCAAAAGCTAGCGTCTGGTGAAGCTATTGGTATTGTGACTGCTCAATCTTTTGGTGAATCTTCTACTCAGATGGTTCTTAACGTTTTCCACTCTGCCGGAGTTGCTGAAATGCAGGTTACGCAGGGTCTTCCAAGACTTATCGAAATTTTAGATGCGAGAAAAAAACCATCTACACCAGCCATGGAAATTTATTTAGATAAAGATCATAATAATGAAAAAGACGCAAGAATTGTTGCTGAAAAAATTAAGGAAGTTAGTTTGAAAGAAATTATCAACGAAGTTAATGTTGACTTCGGAAGTAAGAAAGTCGATGTTTCTATCGATAAAGAAGCCCTTAAGAGAGTACACATGGGACTGGATAAAGTTGTTGAAGTTTTGAACGAAAAGGGAATGGGTGCGAAGAAGAAGGGTGAAGATGGAATTGTATTCGATTTAGGCGATAGCGATTTTAAGTCTATATTTAAATTTAAACAAAAAATCAAGGAAACAATTGTTTCTGGCGTTAAGGGAATAGAAAACGTTTTAGTTGTTAAGAGAGATGCGAATTTTGTTATTTTAACTGCTGGAACAAATTTGAAGGATATTTTATTATTTAAAGGAGTAAATACAGAAAAGATTTTCACAAACGATTTACATGAAGTTGCTTCTTTGCTCGGAATAGAGGCTGCAAGACAGGCGATTATTGACGAAATTAATAAGGTTTTGGTTTCACAGGGTTTAGATATTGATAAAAGACATTTAACTTTGGTTGCAGATGCTATGACATCTTCGGGTGTTGTTAAGGGAGTTACGAGAGTTGGTATTATTTCCGATAAATCTTCGGTTTTAGCAAGAGCTTCTTTCGAAACCCCAGTTAAACATTTTGTAAATGCGTCGAGAACTGGAAAGAAGGATAAGATGGCTTCGGTTATTGAAAATATTATATTAAATCAACCAGTTCCAGTTGGAACAGGATTGCCAGGATTGCTTGTAAAGGTTACTGGTCCATTGGCTGAGCAAAAAGGAGCTAAGAAGAAATGAGCTTAAAAGATTTAGTTAAGGCAAATAAGAAAGGAAAGTTAAGTTTTGGAATTAAACAGGTTCTGAGATTGGCAAAGAAAAAGAAGATGAAAAAAGATTCTTCTGTTTATGTTGCTAAAGATGCGAGAGCCGAGACAATTAAGAAACTTGAAGACGCTGGCGTTGAATTTGAGGTTCTTAAAAATAAAATAGATATTGCGAAGGAATTAGGAATAGATTTTGATTCTGAAGTTTTTTTAATTGAGTAAAATGAGTAGAAATTCTTATGATGCATATGGTAGTTGCGGCGCAATTACTAGAGAACTTTTAATTTGTCTTGAGCGAGCTAGAGAAAACCAACCATATTATGAGGTTAGAATAGACCCTCGTCAAAATCGCCATATTGCTTCTGATGTTGGTTTGAAAGATAGAGTTCGCGGAGGGATGTTTAGACGATGAGTAGAACAATTGATATGCAATTAATGAGATATATTAATCTTTTTGGAAAAGTTACGCGTGTGTCGACGACAGATTGTTTTGTTTATAATAATACAATTTATTTCGCTGTTCCTAAAGCTTTTATGATGCAAGCAATTGGAAAAAATGGAGAGAATGTAAAAAGAATTTCTGAAACATTTAGAAAAAAAGTAAAAATTGTTTCGATGCCAAGCGATACAGAGTTAGTAAATGATAAAATGTCTGCATTGAAAAAATTCATTGCAGAAGTTGTTTCGCCGGTTGAATTTACGGGAATTGATTTTAAAGACGATATAATTACAATTTCTGGAAGTAGAGAAAGTAAGGCAATATTGATTGGAAGAGATAGATCGAGGGAAAAAGAGTTATCAGAAGTTTTAGAAAGATCATTCGGAATAAAAGGCTTTAAAATTATGTAATGATAATCTTTATAAATCATTATTTCGAGGAGTTTGTATGGGATTGATGAGCGCAAGAAAATTAAGAAATAGAAGAAAGAAGTACCAGATGAATCACAAGAGATTCAGAAAGAAAAAGCTTGGAATTAGTTTGAAATGTGCAGTTATCGGTAGATCTTCTCAGGCTAAAGGAATTGTCGTTAATAAGTTTCAATTAGAAGCTAAGCAGCCTAACTCTGCTATGAGAAAATGTTGCAAAGTTCAGTTAACAAAAACAGGTAAGCCAATTGGTGCGTTTATCCCTGGAAACTTAGCGCAGAAGTTTATAGATGAACACGATGAAGTTTTAATTGAAAAAATTGGCGGTAAGATGGGTAAAACAAAGGGAGACCTTTCTGGAGTTAGATTCCAAGTAATTAAAGTAAATGATCAGCCATTAAGAAGATTGTGGAAAGGCAAGATCGAGAAGGGTAGAAGATAATGACATCTATGAAAGTATTTGGCTTGTGGGATATTTCAGAAGTGAAGGTTATGGATCCGGGCTTGAAAAGAGTTATAAATTTAGATGATAAATTGTTGTTAAAATCTCACGGAAGAATAAAATATGATCAAGCAAAAACTAGGGTAAATGTTATTGAAAGAATTATAAATTTATTACAAGTTCCTGGTTCTCGAGGAAAGAAACACAGAATTATTACGAGTTGGATTACTGGAAAACAACAAAAGACAACTATGATTGTTATTGATGCATTAAAGATTGTTGAACAGCAGACAAAGCAAAATCCTTTAGCTGTTTTGGTAAAGGCAATAGAAAATGCTGCACCAAGGGATGAGGTTACTGCTATCGAATATGGTGGAGCTAGATATCCTCAAGCTGTTGATGTTTCTCCAAGAAGAAGATTGAATTTAACATTGAGATTTTTAGTAAATGGTGCTTATGATAAAGCTTTTAATAAAAAAGCTACAATCACAGAAGCTCTTGCTAAAGAAATAATCGCTGCTTCAAACAATTCTGGAGATAGTTATGCTATCACAAAGAAGAACGATATAGAAAAACAAGCAGACGCTGCACGATAATAATTCTAAAAAATGATAGACAAAGAATTTGCTTATGCATGGGGATTAATAAGAAAGACTTTTCCTGAGGATGCTATGTCTTGGGAATTACGTAGACCAGGTATAGGAATCAGATGTGCAGATGACAAAACTCCGTTTTCGTATGCTTCTTCTTTGTTTGTTGATTTGGACAATAGAACGGTTTCTTCTGAGTCGGTAGAATATGTTGCGCGGGCTCAAAATTTAGTTAGGGTTTTGAATGATGGTAAAACATTGGGGGAATTTGTTTTTCGTCGATAAATAAACGCAAATATTTATAAAGCATCTTTTTTAATCACTAATAATGGCAACTGGAGAAAAAAATTTCGACAAGATTAAGAGAATTATAAAAAACCAAAAAAACATTAGAAACATCGCTACTTCTGCGCATATTCACCATGGAAAAACTGCTTTTACAGATAATCTTTTGGCTGCTGCTGGCAAGATGTCGAATAAGTCTGCTGGAGATTTAGAGGCTGGAATGGCAACATGGCAACATGCCGATGAACAAGAAAGATTAATGACTGTTGATGCAGCTAACGTATCCATGGTTCACGAATATAAAGGTGAAGAATATTTAGTTAATTTGATTGATACTCCGGGTCACGTAGATTTTTCTGGTAATGTTACTAGAGCTATGAGGGCTATCGACGGAACTGTTGTTTTGGCTTGTGCATCTGAAGGAATTATGCCACAGACAGAAACTGTTTTGAAGCAGGCATTAAGAGAAAGAGTTAAGCCAGTTTTATTTATTAATAAGGTAGATAGATTAATCAAAGAATTGAAAGTTACACCGCAACAGATGCAGGAAAAATTTAAGAAAATTATTGACGAGTTTAATACTTTAATTGCTAATATTGCTGAGCCAGAATTTAAGCAGAAGTGGCAAGTTAATGTGGCAGATGGTTCAGTTGCATTTGGTTCTGCTAGAGACAATTGGGCATTGACAGTTCCATTTATGATTAAGAAAAAAATTACTTTTGCAGATATTTACAAAATTTATGATGAATCTTTAACTGAAGAGGCAAGAAAAGAATGGGCTTTGAAAAACGCATCTTTATTCGAAGTAATGATGGATGTTGCCGTTACTCATCTGCCTTCGCCGTTAGAAGCTCAAAAATATAGAATTGGAAGAATCTGGAAGGGCGATCAGGAAACTGAATTTGGTAAACAATTGTTAGCATGTGATAAGGATGGTGAACCGGCTTTCGTTATTACAAGAATTGTTATTGAACCTAAGTCTGGAAAAGAAATTTCTGCGGGAAGATGTTTTTCTGGAACTATAAAAGTTGGAGATGAGTTGTGGTTGAATTTAGCGAAGAAAAAACAAAGAGTTCAACAGGTTTTAGTTTATGATGGAATTAGACCGGAACAGGTTGAGGAAGCTTGTGCTGGAAATGTTTTCGCTATTGCAGGTATCGTTTCTGAAGTTGGAGAAACTTTGACGAGAACAGAGCAAACTCCGTTTGAAGAAATTAAGCATATTTTCCAACCAGTTATTACAAAATCTATTACTGTAGAAAAATCTGCCGATTTACCAAAGCTAGTTGAAGTTTTAAGGAAGGTAGCGAAAGAAGACCCTTCTATTAAGATTGAAATTAACGAAGAAACTGGTGAAAATCTTATGTCAGGTATGGGCGAATTACACTTGGAAATTGTTGAAGGAAGAATTAGGGAAGAAAAAGGAGTAGTTGTAAAAACATCTAATCCTATTGTTGTCTATAGAGAGTCTGTTTTGAAGAGCTCTGGTCCAACTGAAGGAAAATCTCCAAATAAGCACAATGCGTTCTATTTGCAGGTTGAACCACTGGATGAAACACTTGCTAATGCAATTGATAAGGGAGATATATCTGAGGGAAGGATTAAGAAGGATAAGAAAGATGATGTGCTTTTGAAATCATTGCTTGCTGCTGGCGTTACACATGATGAAGCTAGGCAGTTTAGGGATATTTTTATGGGAAGCGTTTTCTTAGATAAAACAAAGGGAGAAGTTCATATCGGTGAAGTTATTGAATTGATTTTGGATTCATTTGAAATGGTTATGAAGGCAGGTCCACTTGCTAGAGAGCCTTGTCAAAAATTAAAAGTCTCTTTGGTTGATATGAAATTACACGAGGACGCAATCCATAGAGGTCCAGCTCAGGTTTATCCAGCAATTAGAGAGGGTTTACAAGCTGCATTCAAGAATGCTTCTTCGGTTTTATTTGAACCAGTTCAGGTTCACGTTATTGAAATTCCAACAGAATTTATGGGTGAAGTTTCGAAGTTGATTACGCAGAAGAGAGGGCAAATGATTGATGCTAAGCAAGAGGGAATCGTTTCTTTTATAAAAGCAAAATTACCCGTAGCTGAAATGATTGGATGGAGTTCCGACTTAAGATCCTGTACTGGTGGTAGAGGTATTTCTAGCTTATTAGATCAAACTTTCGAGAGAATGCCAAATGAATTACAGATGAAAGTAATTAGAGATATTAGAAATAGAAAGGGATTACAAGAGAATCAGTAATTTAATTTTGCAAACTTTTAAAAACTTCTTAATATTTGGCTATTTATGGTTATGAAACAATTACATTCTGGAGCAAAGTGGTTATTTAGAGTTGGAGGATTTTTTAGTTCGGTTTTTGTTACATTCTTTTTTGCAATGTTTTTTGGTGGTGCTTTCGTGGCGATGGAGAGTGGAGATAATCCGCTTAGTGTTTTTGCAGGAATATTTTCATATATTTTAATCATTTTAATCATTCTTTTAATGTTGGTTGAAGTTTATGCAAGGCTTGCTTATAAATTTTTTAAGTATGAATTTACTTCAGATCAGTTGAGAATCGAAAGGGGAATTATTTGGAAGAGATATAGCAATATTCCGTATCAAAGGATACAAAACGTAGATATTACAAGAGGAATTATTGCGAGAATGTTTGGATTTTCTAGTGTAAATATTCAAACTGCGGGATATTCGATGCCGGCAAATGGTAGGGGAATGCATTCAGAAGGGTATATTCCAGCTGTTTCAATTGATGAAGCAGAAAAGATTAGAGAATTTGTTGTGAAGAAAATCTCGAATAAAAAAGGAAGCGGGTTGTAAAAATATTTTATTCTCTAATTTCCTTTCTTAATTCTTCTACGGATGAAATTTGTTTTTCGGATGTTCTGCCCGGTTTTTCGAGTGGTTGCATCATTTCTGATAAATGTTGTTTTGCGTAAGTTTGAACTATAAATCCTAAAGCTTGATTTTTATTTTTCATTCCGTATTTTGCTTTGACTACGTTGACGATTCTGTTTTCTCTTTC
>Ga0172375_10007021_pt1 | contig 15565 bp, 13 predicted proteins | sample LakKiv1m_FD_114537 | JGI IMG/M metagenome (GOLD analysis project Ga0172375, IMG submission 114537) | Freshwater microbial communities from Kabuno Bay, South-Kivu, Congo - kab_092012_11.1m | ecosystem: Environmental > Aquatic > Freshwater > Lake | place: Democratic Republic of the Congo... | reverse complement strand
GTAGTAAAAAATGTGATTTGCAAGTTGTCTCTTGTAAAAATTACAAACACAGCAACTATTATATATTGCCTATTAATCCTTCGCCAAATTTAAAAGATATGACTGCCATTTACTTATATCCAAGTTTATGTTTGTTCGAAGGAACATGCATTAGCGTTGGAAGGGGCACCGATTTTCCATTTAAAGTAATCGGAAGTCCATTATTAGATTCGACCTTGTATTCGTTTACTCCACACAAAAACCTTGGAGCAAAAAATCCGGCTTTTGAAAATATTAAATGTTACGGTTACAATTTGCATAATGTTATAAATTCAAAATTTACTTTAAAATATTTAATACAATTATATAATTTGTACCCCGACAAAAAAAAGTTTTTTAATTCTTTTTTTAATAAACTCTGTGGCAACGAACAATTAATCGAACAAATTAGGGCAGGAAAAACAGAACAGGAAATAAAAAACACATGTAGTTCTGATATCGAAAAATTTAAAATAATCAGAAAAAAATACTTGATTTATAACGATTAATGGAACTTCTAAAAATTAATTAACCGTCATTCTGAACTTGTTTCAGAATCTAATTATCAGGTTGTTAAGAGATGCTGAAATAAATTCAGCATGACGATTTCGGTATTTTTAGAAGTTCTCTTAAATTAATTTGTGATTATTAAACTATAATGCATAATTTTTATTTATTTAATCAATAATATACATAAATAATTGTAGGTTAAAATATTTTATATATCTTTGCATCGAAATTAAGGAAAGATACGACAGGGGACAAAAGTCCCCTGTTTTATTAACTTAAACATTTATGATAGAAGCAGAAAAAATAAAAAATATTGCCAAAAAAGCCGACCTGGGTAAGGAATTCGTTATTATTGACGTAGAATCACGTCCTAATAATAGCTTTACTGTTTTTATCGACAGCTTAAACAATATTACTATTGGCGATTGTGTTAAAGTAAGCCGTTTTATTGAAGAAAATCTCGACAGAAATATTGAAGACTACGATTTAAGCGTTTCGTCAGCTGGTATTGACCGTCCACTAACAACTGAAATTCAGTTTCAAAAAAATATTGGCAAAAATGTACAAATAACATTAAACGATAATAAGGTTGTAGAAGGTAAGCTCATAGAATATAACAAAGATCACATAATAATATCGAATAACAAAAAAGAAAGAAACGCTACAACCAAAAAAAACGAAATTGTAACAATAAACACTAAAATAGAATTTAATAAAATAAAAACAGTAACAATAATAATTTCTTTTAAATAACAAAATGGAAAATATAAATTTAATCGAAAATTTTGCCGAATTCAAAGAGCTTAAAAACATTGACAGAGCAACAATGATGAGAGTTTTAGAAGATGTTTTTAAAAACACACTTAACAAACAATACGGCGAATCTAATAAATTTGATGTAATTATTAATATTGATAAGGGCGACTTTGAAATTTGGAGAACCCGTACAGTTGTTAACGATGGCGAAGTTACCGACACTATGACTCAAATTTCGTTAACCGATGCAAAAAAAATTGAAGAAGACTACGAAATAGGTGAAGACGTTTCGGACCAGATTAAATTCGAAGACTTTGGTCGCCGTACCATTTTAGCAATTCGACAAAATTTATCGTCAAAAATATTAGAGCTCGAAAAAGACAGCATTTTTACAAAATATAAAGACCGTGTTGGCGAAATAGTATCGGGCGAAGTATATCAAATTTGGAAAAAAGAAATTCTTATTATCGACGACGAAGGCAACGAACTTATATTACCAAAAAGCGAACAAATACCATCTGACTTTTTCCGCAAGGGCGATAACGTAAGAGCTGTAGTAATAAAAGTTGAAATGCGTAACAATACACCAATTATTGTTTTATCACGAACATCAAGAGCATTCCTCGAAAGACTTTTCGAACTTGAGGTTCCTGAAATTTTCGACGGGCTAATTACTATTAAAAATGTTGTTCGCCAACCGGGCGAAAGAGCCAAAGTAGCCGTTGAATCGTACGATGACCATATTGACCCCGTTGGAGCATGCGTTGGTATGAAAGGAAGCAGAATTCACGGCATTGTTCGTGAACTTAAAAACGAAAATATTGACGTAATAAATTTTACAACAAATTCATCATTATACATTCAAAGAGCACTTGCACCGGCAAAAATAAGCGATCTTAAAATATCTGAAGCCGACAAAAGAGTTGAAGTTTATTTAGACCCCGACCAGGTGTCGCTTGCTATTGGTAAAGGCGGTTTAAATATTAAACTTGCAAGCCAATTAACCGGTTACGAAATTGACGTATTCAGAAATATTTCGGACGACGAAGAAGATGTAGATATTGACGAATTTACAGACGAAATTGAACCATGGATAATTGACGAGTTAAAGAAAATTGGTTGCGATACAGCTAAAAGTATTTTAAACAAAAGTGTTGAAGAGCTTGTTAGAAGAACCGATTTAGAAGAAGAAACAATTGTTAATGTTGTTAATGTTTTAAAAGCAGAGTTTGAATAATAAAATATAAACTGCCTAATATGACCGAAGAAATTAAAGAAAGGCGAATAATTAGAGTTGCAAAAGAGATTAATGTTGGACCTCAAACAATAATTGAATTTCTTACTGAAAAAGGATATAATGATTTAAATCCTAATTCAAAAATTACGCAAGAAATGTACGAAGCACTTCTTGTTGAATATAGTGACGACAGCTCAATTAAAAAGAAATCTGCCGAACTTACCCTTAAAGCTAATGAAAGAAATACAACTGTTTCGTTAGACGATGTTCAGATTAAAACACCTGTAGTAGAAGAAAACGAAATTGAGAATCAAGAGGAATTAATTATTAAAGATAACTCTAAAAAACCAATAGATTCAACCATTAAAATAGTTGGAAAAATTGATTTAAATGCAACAAAAAAAACTAAAAAGAAAGTAGCCGATTCTGAAGCTCAGGTTAAGAAAAAAGAAGATAAACCTTTTTCAAAAGAAATAGAAAAAGATGTAGAAAAAGTTACAGAAAAAAAGCAGGAGGTAATTGAAAATTCACAAGAAACTGAAAATGGAATTATTGTCGAAACAAAGAAAGAAGAGTTTCTAGAAACCAAATATGAACAAATCGACAATAATATTAAGATTGTTGGCAAGGTTGACCTTTCAAACCTAAATCAAAAAACTAAACCCGACCGTAAAACTAAAAAAGAGAAATTAAAAGAAAAAGAACTTAGAAAACAGCAAAAAATTGATGAAAGAACAAAAGTAAAAGAAAAGCAAGAGCAAGAGCAAGAAAAAAATTATAAGAACAATCAGAAAAAAGAAGAAATATATAGAGCAAATAATTCGAAACTTTCTGAACCAAAAATTTTAGGAAAAATCGATATTAATAAAAAAGAAAACGATAAACGAAAACCTGAGTTTTCTACTTCAAATAATAATAATTTCGATAATAAGAAAAAAAGAAAAAGAATTAAAGTAAATTATAACGAACAATCAAATAACAGCAATAATAATAACAATTTTAATAAGTTTAGAGACAAAAAGGGGAAAAAACAACATCATACCCAAATAGATAACGATCAAATAGAACAAACAATTAAAGAAACAATGGCTAACATTTCGTCGGGTAAAGGAAAAACTTTATCATCAAAATACAGACGAGAAAAACGTGATGCTGTTAGCCAAAAACAACAAGATGAACTTGTAAAGCAAGAACAAGAAAAAAATATACTAAAAATAACCGAGTTTGTTTCTGTTAACGAGCTTGCAACACTTATGAATGCTCAAGTTAACGAAATTATTGCTACCTGCATGAATTTAGGTTTGTTTGTTTCGATAAATCAGCGACTTGATGCCGAATCCATATCAATAATAGCAAGCGAATTTGGATATAAAGTTGAATTTATTACTGTAGAAATTCAATCAGATATGGTTGAAGAAACTGTTGACAAACCGGAAGACCTTTTGCCTCGCCCACCAATAGTAACCGTAATGGGACACGTTGACCATGGTAAAACAAAACTTCTCGACTATATCAGAAATACAAATGTTGTTGCCGGTGAAGCAGGTGGAATAACTCAGCATATTGGAGCTTATAGCGTTGTTCATAATAACAAAACTATTACATTTCTCGACACCCCGGGTCACGAAGCTTTTACAGCCATGCGTGCAAGAGGTGCACAACTTACCGACCTTGCAATTATTGTAATTGCAGCCGACGATGGCGTAAAACCCCAAACAATAGAAGCAATTAATCACGCACAGGCAGCCAATGTTCCAGTGGTTTTTGCTATAAATAAAATTGATAAACCGGGTGCTAACCCCGATAAAATAAAAGAAGAACTTTCGAAAATGAATATTCTTGTTGAAGAGTGGGGCGGAAAATATCAATCGCAAGAAATTGCAGCAAAAATAGGGACAAATGTAGATTTACTTCTCGAAAAAGTAGTTACAGAAACCGATTTATACGAACTAAAAGCCAATCCAAATCGTGAAGCAACAGGTGCTGTAATAGAATCGTCGCTCGACAAAGGAAGAGGTTTTGTTACAAATTTATTAGTAAAAAATGGCACATTAAAAATTGGCGATATCGTATTAGCCGGCTCGTTTCATGGTCGTATTAAAGCAATGTTTAACGAACGAAACCAAAAGATTACCGAAGCCGGTCCGTCGTTCCCGGTTCAAATTTTAGGACTAAACGGTGCACCACAGGCTGGCGATAAATTTAATGTTGTTAAAACTGAGCAAACTGCTCGCGAAATTGCAAATAAACGTCAACAAATTATACGTGAACAAGGCCTCCGTACTCAAAAACATATTACACTCGAAGAAATTGGACGCCGCTTAGCTATCGGAAACTTTAAAGAATTAAATGTTATTGTTAAAGGTGACGTTGACGGCTCAATAGAAGCATTAAGCGATTCGTTAATAAAATTAACCAACGAAGAAATTCAGGTTAATGTAATTCATAAAGCAGTAGGACAAATTTCAGAATCGGATATTATGTTAGCTGCCGCTTCAAATGCTGTTATTATTGGGTTCCAGGTACGCCCATCATTAAGTGCTCGTAAGCTTGCCGAAAAAGAAGAAATTCAAATTCGTCTTTACTCTATTATTTACGATGCAATTGAAGAATTAAAACAAGCAATGGAGGGAATGCTTTCGCCTGTTATAAAAGAAGAAATTATTGGCTCTGCCGAAATTAAAGAAATATTTAAAATCGGAAAGGTTGGAAACATTGCCGGCTGTATTGTTAACGAAGGCAAAATTTTCAGAACATCAAATATTCGTGTTATTCGCGATGGTATTGTTGTTTACACCGGTACACTCGGCTCGCTTAAACGATTTAAAGATGATGCCAAAGAAGTTATATCGGGACAAGAATGTGGCTTAAACATTGATAAATTTAACGATATTAAAGTAGGCGATATAGTTGAAGCTTACAAAGAAACTGAAGTTAAAAAGAAATTATAACATTTTGTTATAACAATTCAATTCCGTCTTTAAAGGTTTTGTATTTAAGTTCAGGAAGTAAATCTTCTTTCATTCGTTTTGTATCGCCATAATACGACACATAACCTATTTTTACAAAGTCGCGGGTTAATAATGACCTTGTACCAAAAATAGAAGAATAAATTTCGCAACATTTTGCAAAAGTCAATATTAATCCTAAAGGCATTTTCCATGGTTGTTTAAAACCCCACTGTTTACATGCAACTTCAAAATAATCTTGTAAGGTCTGAACTCCATCGTCGCCAATATGGTAAATGCCATTTATTCCATTTTTTACAATTGCATTCTCGAACGAAAGTAAAAAATCAGTTTTCGAAATAAAATGAACCCACGTTGGTTTTTTCCAAATGCCAAGAATCCAATGTTTAGCGAGCCATCTGGCAACATCCATCATTAAAATACCTCTACCATAAACCATTCCTAAACGTAGCGATACAGCTTCAAACTTGTTTGTTTCTGCCATTTTAAACATGTATTTCTCTTCTTCAAGCCGTGTTTTTGCATGTGCCGATGTAGGTATTGCATCTAAACGCCCTGTTGTCGGCTTATCAGGAAAGGATTCACCTTCAACATGAGGAAAACTACATAAAATAATTCTTTTTACATTTTGCTCGATGGCTACATCAACTAAATTTTTAAAATATTGAGTATTTGTTACAGGCAAGAATTTCTCTGGATTTGGTTTAAACAAAACTCCTGCGAAATGAACTATCACATCAATATTTTTAAAAGCCACTTCAAGTGTTTCCTTTTGCATTAAGTCTGCTTTAAAAACCTTAATATTTGTGCCTTTCAAGCTTTCAGCTACATCTTTTTTATGTGTTAAAAGCGATAAATTTATTTGGCTATTTAATTTAATATGTTCTGCAAGTAATCCGCCTAAATTACCTGCTGCTCCTGTTATTAATACATTCAGTTTGTTATTCATTTATAGCGTGTCTAATAAAGCGGTTAATTGAGAATCGGAAATAGGACTTAACGATAAATTTATTTGATTAGAATTACTAACCTGCGTGTTGTTATAATAAAAATACAACTGATTGCTGCTATTAATTCCAATAAATATTATTTTAATTGGCTCACCATTTGGTAACGAACCCGATGTAGAACCATAAACCTGCATTAAACATTTTGCATTAGTAAAGTATATAAATTTGCTTACATTTTGCAAATCATCAATTGAAGAACTAAATGTGTAATTTGTTGTAACATTTGATACGCTAGCAGACATTGAACAACTTACCCAGCCTAAAACTGCAATGTTTCCAAAATATCCATTTGTAGTTACTAAAAAATCGCCCGCAGGATTATTTGTCCAGTCAACATAGCCACTGCTCTGAACTCCGTAATATATTTTCATACCAGATACGGGCGATACATCACGAACCTTAACTAACCAAAAGCAACCGGGACGCAAAACAAGCTCCTGCCCGTTTTTAAATGCCCTAATTCTCACTTCGGCTTTTGTAGTTAATAAGCTTCCATTTGAAATATTTGGCATTTGGTAGTAAACCATATCCTTTGGAGTATATAACTCTATAAGCTTAACTGTATATGGCCACTGCACACTATCGCCATTTGGAAACATTAAATTTTCTTTTGAAACCCAAATCATAGTACCTTGGTTTCCTATTATTGGTCCACTTCCGGTTGAATCTATTATAAATTCTTGTTCCTGCTGCTTTTTTGAATCGTAATAGCTGTTAATTGATGAATAAGAATTTAACTGCTCTTCTTTAGGTTCAATGCGTTTTTTAGAGCAACTAATTAAATTTATACCAATAAATAACAAAAAAGTAATTTTAAAAGAAGTTTTCATGTATTTTAATTTTGTTTTTTATATAAAAATAATATTTTATTTTAATTTATTGTTTATATGCCGGGCACGAAACTGCTTTTTTCTTACGCGATTTGCCTGTTCCTTTGTCTCTGCAGTTAAAAAAATACATAACCCCTACTCTTAAATTTGCTTCACGCCATTTTATATTGTATCTAAGTTCAACAAATGGTCTAATGCATTTACTTGTGCGAACGCCTAATCCCCCGTCAACACACCAGTTTGCAAAATGTGCATTTTCTAATGGCGAACTTGCATAATTAATCCATCCGTTAAACGAAGCATGAATAATAGCATAAAACATATAAGTACCGTAACTCATTACATTTATATGTAAACTTGCACCTGCAAAAAACTCAGATACCTTATTAAATGTAGGATAATAGGAAATTTGTGGAACAATACTTATTTCATTTTTTACAATCTCGCCTCGCAAACCTGCTCCAAAGCTTCTGGTCTGGAAATTATAAATACCCTCAGCTCCCAATCCAAAATTTTGCGAAAAAACAAAATTACAATACAAAAAAAATATGATAGAAATTAATATTGATTTTAGCTTTTTCATTTAGTTGTTAAGTAGGTTTTTTGCATTTGTTAGTGCTGCTTCGGTAACTTCCTTTCCGCTTAGCATTTTTGCAATTTCGGTAACCCTTTCGCTATTGCTAAGTTTATATATTTTTGTTTGAGATGTATTTGCCTTGTCGTCTTTATAAACCAAATAATGATGTTTGCCACGTGAGGCAATTTGAGGCAAATGCGTTATTGAAATAACTTGAATTTTTTCGGACATTTTCTGCATAATTTCGCCCATGTAATAAGCAATTTCGCCACTAATACCTGTATCAATTTCATCAAAAATAATGGTTTCGGTTTCGCTGTTACTTGCAATAAGCGATTTTATTGATAACATTAATCGCGATAACTCTCCACCTGAAGCCACTTTAGATATATCGTCGGGAGCAATATTTTTGTTAGCCGAAAACATAAATTTTACCCTATCGCTCCCATTAATATTTAATTCGTTCGTTTTTTCAATATTAATTTTAAAAATTGCATTTACAATTCCCAATTGTTTAATCATTGGTAAAATGTTTTTTTCTAATGTAGCGCTTGCAGATATCCGTTTTTTATTTAAGTTTTGAGAAATTTTTTCTAATTCAGTAGTTTGTTGTAACATTTTACCTTTATGCTGATTTATTTCATTTTCGATTTCAACAATTGAATTAATGTTTTTTAATATTTCATTTTTAACGCCTATTAATTCGCTTACTGTACTAACTTTAAACTTATGTTGAAGTTCATAAATATTATTTAATTTATTTGTTATAACATCTAGTTTTGATGGATTTGTTTCGATTTTTGAAACAGCTTTTTCGAGTTCGTAACAAATATCTTTTACTTCAACAACTATGTTTTCTAAACGCGATTTAATCTCATTTATAGGTTCAAATAAATTATTTATATTTTCGATTGATGCTTTTATTTGCTTAAGTTTTACAACAACTGAATTTTCATCGGTATTTAAAAAGTTTAATGCAGTGCTTAAGTTTTCTATAATATTATCGGCGTTTTGCAACAAATCACGTTCGTTTTCCAATTCACAAATTTCACTTTCGGAAAAATTAATTTTATCGAACTGTTTTAATTGATATTCATAGTAATCTAAATCTTTTTTTTTATTTTCTAATTGTTCCGATAATTCGTTTATTTTTTTATTTGTTATAACATATTCACTAAATATTGTTTTATAGTTTGAAAGCAATTCGTTATTTTTTGCTATAGTGTCTATTACATAAAGCTGGTAGTTCCCGTCAGATAGCAAAAGGTTTTCGTGTTGACTGTGAATATCTATTAATTTAATAGCAACACTCTTTAATTGTGCTAAGTTTACCGGTGTGTCGTTAATAAATGCTCTTGAAGTGCCGTTTGCAGCAATCTCTCGGCGTAAAATTATTTCATTATTACAATCAATTTCGTTATCGCCGAGGAGTTTATTAAACACGTTGTTATGAGCTGAAAATATTGCTTCTACAACACATTTTTTTTCTTTATTTTTTAGAAACGACAAGTCGGTGCGTTGCCCTAAAATAAGCGATAATGCACCCATAATAATTGATTTTCCGGCTCCTGTTTCTCCCGTTATTGTTGAAAAACCTTCGGAAAAATCAATCTCAAGTGAATCTATTATTGCATAATTTTGTATGACTAGTTTTTGTAACACTTTATTGTTTTAGGTCTGTTTGAATTATTTTCTGATATTTTCCGGAGTTTGTTGGGTCAATTTCTTTTAATAATGTGCTTACTCTTGCCTTTTCGTCGGGGTACGATTCAGAAAAAACATTTACAAACTCATCAGATTTAGAGTCAAAAACAACCTGCAGAAATGTCATAAATGGGCTTGGCTTTTCGCGATATACTTTTTGTAACAACTTTAACGATTCGGCAATTTGTGTGCGGGCATCGGCTGTTTTTTCGGCCATTAAGTCCATTCCGTTTCGGTGAAACATATAATAAAACTCGCGAACAGGTGCATATTTTGGGTTTAAAATATTTTCGACAAGCCAATATCTGTTTTTCTGACTTTCAAACGATTTCCACCCTTTTTCTTGTGCCGACTGGGCATTGGTAACAATTTTTTCTGCTTTCTGAAAATATGCTGTACCGCCGTCTAACGAGAACGAATCGTAATCTAAACCAATAATAACGTATGCATAATAAGCAAGTAACGAAGTTAGGTTTGACATGTTTGAAGTTTCGCTAAAATCCATGCTTTGAAACTCAACATATCTGAATTGCACATCGTTGTCTTTATAATTTAATAAAACTGAGTTATAATTTGTGTTAAAAATAGGTCGGTTTGCCTGTACCTGAATTGTACCTTTATATTCGTCGGCCGAAATTTGTTCGGTTAAGTTTATTAAGATATTACATTCAATTCGTTCGTCGTTCGAAAAAACATTATCTGTCCATTTTCTATTATTTACAAATTCGTAAATATCTTTTTGCATCGACTCAAAAATATGCTTATTTGAACTTTGTATTTGTTGCGAGACTACCTGTACGCGGCAGTTTAATTCTTGCGAAAATGCAGAAAAAGTTATAAAAGTGAATAAAACAAATAAAAATTTTTGCATATTATTATAATATTTTATACAATTCATCGGAAATATCTTTTGCCACATCGGTTTTTTGCTTTAACTCAAATTTACGCATTTTATTGTTTTTAAAAATAATCGAAATTTTATTAGTTTCTGTGCCAAAACCTGCTCCTTTTTCCTTTAGCGAATTTAATACAATAAAATCAAAATTTTTAGCTTTTAGTTTTTGTTTGGCGTTTTCTATTTCATTGTTTGTTTCTAAAGCAAATCCTATTAAAATTTGATTTTCGTTTTTAATTTTTCCTAAATATTCTGCTATATCAACTGTTGGCTTTAGCTCTAATGAAAAATCCGATTTTTTATTTTTTATTTTTTGAATTAATTTGAATTTAGGTGTAAAATCGGCTACTGCAGCGGCTAATATAGCTACATTTGTTTTATTAAAATGTTTTTTTACTTGCTCAAACATTTCGTTAGCTGAAGTTACGTTAATTTTAGTTATTTGGCTGTTTAAATTTAGCTCACTATTAACTTTACCCGAAATTAAAGTAACATCTGCCCCCTGTTCAGCTAAACAATTTGCAATAGAATAGCCCATTTTTCCGGTCGAATAATTGCTTATATACCTTACTGGATCAATCTCTTCAATAGTCGGACCTGCTGTGATTAAAATTTTTTTCGATTCAAAATTTTTTTTTTCAGAAAAGAAATTCAAAATTTTTTCCACGATTTTTTCGGGTTCTGCCATTCTCCCTTTTCCTTCGAGTCCGCTTGCAAGTTGACCTGTTTCTGGTTCAATAATTATATTGCCAAATTGTTTTAAGATTGTCAGATTATTTTTTGTTGTTGGATGGGCGTACATATCTAAGTCCATTGCTGGTGCAATCATTGTTTTGCAACGAGCCGACAAGTATGTTGTCAATAGTAAATTATCACATATTCCATTAGCCATTTTTGCAATAGTATTAGCAGTAGCAGGCGCAACAATAAATAAATCGGCCCAGGTTCCTAATTCAACATGACTATTCCAATTTTTTTGTTCGGTAAAAAATTCGCTAAAAACTTCATTTTGCGATAATGTAGATAGTGTTAATGGAGTAACAAATTCTTTTGCGTATTTTGTTAAAACAACCTTTACGCAAGCCCCTTCTTTTACAAGTTGCCTTAATATTAATGGCGATTTATAGGCAGCAATACTTCCGGTAATTCCTAAAATAATATTTTTGCCTTTAAGCTTCATTACTTAGTAAAATCGGTCTGTTCAGGCATTTCGAAGCTTAATTTTTTTTCGATATATTCTTGAAGTGCAATTGATGTTGGTTTTGGTAGCTTTTCGTAATAACGTGAAATTTCGATTTGCTCACGATTTTCGAAAACTTCTTCAAGATTATCTGTGTATGAAGCAAATTCTTCGAGCTTGCTACTTAATTCATCTTTTACTTCTAAAGCAATTTGATTTGAGCGTTTTGCAACAACAATAACAGTTTTATAGATATTTCCTGTTTGGTCTTCGAGTTTGTTTAAGTCTCTTGTAATTGTTGTTACAGATGCATTAACTTTTTTGTAATCCATATTATATAATTATTAGTTTTTTAAATTTATGGCTGATTGTTCAAAAATCTTTTTTATTTCCTTTAAATATTTTGTATCCGGAAATTCTGCTGTAATGTTATAATATTCGTCAACAGTTTGTTGATATCGCTCAGTTTTTTTAGACATTACGCTATTTTCGGCTAATTTATACGACGATTTAACTATTAAATACATTATTTCTTCACGAAAATGTGTGTCGGGAAAATCGTTTAAACAGTTTTTAAATTCTATAATTGCTGACTTATAATCTTCAACATTATAATATAGTTTTGCAGCATTTAATGCTTTTAATTCAAGTTTTCCACGCAAGTCATCAACAATTTTATTGCATTCGGAAACTCTGGAGCTTTTTGGATATTTTGTTAAAAATATTTGCATTTCTTCTATTGCTTTGCGAGTGTAATCTTGGTCTAGGCTTGGTTGCGGAGAATTTAAATAACTGCAATATGCCGACATGTAATCACATTCTTCACAAGATTTGCTTAAAGGGAATCGTTCAGAAAAATTTTTAAAATAGTACCCAGCAAGAATATTATCACCCTGATTGTAGTAACAATATGCCATATAATATTGAATTTTTTCTGCTTTTTCGGATCCTTTGTAAATATTTTCAAGTTCTTCGAACAAACCAATAGCTCTAAAATAGTCTTTTTTGCCAAAATATTCTACCCCTTTATCGTATTTTAAGCCATAATCTGAACTTTTCAGATATTTTTGATACTTACTGCAAGACATCAAAACAACTGATATTAAAATAGTTATAAAGTATTTATATTTATTAAAAAACATTTTGCGAAGATAATAAAAATTTTCAATTTTTAATTAAATCTATTGTGTTTAATAATTTATAACATTTTTTGTGAGTTCGTTATTTCAATTTTAAAAATTATATTTCATTATAAATTATGTTTATAGCAATTTTAATATATTTGTATGTATCAAAAAAAACATTTTTCCCTTTGTTTTGATAATGATATTTGAAAACGATTTTATAACATTGTGATGAAAGATTTATCAAAAATATTAGAACTTATACCTCAACGATTACCAATGGTAATGGTAGATGAACATATATCTACTGACGAAAAACTTACCATTACAAAATTTAAAATAGAACAAGATTCTTTTTTTACAGAAAATGGAATTTTGTCGGAAGCCGGAATATTAGAAAATATGGCTCAATCTGCAGCAACAAGGTTAGGATATTCTTTTATTTTAAAAAAAAGTGGCAACCCTCCAATTGGAATTATTGCCAGTATGCAAGACATTGAAATATTCTGTTATCCTAAAATCGAGCAGGAAATTACTACAGAAGTTTTGTTTGTAGATGAAATAATGGGCATAACGCTTGTTAATTGTGAAACAAAAATTGATGATAAAATTATAGCAAAATGTAAAATGAAAATTTTACTTAGAGAATAACTAAATAATTATTAAACTGTTTTTTATAAATTATTAAAAAAATTATGGACGAAACTCAGACTTTTGCAATAAATATAATAAAGGAACTCGAGAAAAAATTTAAAAACGCTTGTTGCAACAAAGTAGCAGAGGCATATTTAGACTGTGCTTTATTAATAAAACACAAACTAAAAGAAAAGCAAAACAGCCAAAAAACTAATTAGTCAGTCATCCTTTAAAATTATATTATTATTAGTAATTCAGCTCATTACTTCAATAATTTGTATTAAATTTTTACAAGAAATTAATAAAAACAATAAAATTCCTGCATTATTTATTGTAATAATGTTGAGTATTTTTCTTATTTTAATCGAAGCGGTGCGGTGGGGTGTCCACGAAGTTGTGTGAACTACAATTTTTAGGTTAATTTTATAAGGTGTTATAACAAATTAATTTCATTTATCAACATCCATAATATGAACGAGTTAAAAAATTGGAGTTGGACTTCGTGGAGTGTTTTTTGTTTCTTTTTTGGTGGTGAAAAAAGAAAATAATAAAAAACTAAATTAAAACCAAAAATGCTCAAAATTTTAAAAAATGGTTTTTAAGGTTCAACTAGTTAATATTGTACTGTTGCTTAATATTATTTAATAAAGCTTTCTCGTTTGGATCTACTGTACCATCAATAGAAGCGGCTTTTTCCATTAATCTATAAACTTTTTCGCGTTTTTTCTGGTCTTCGGGCATTTTTATCGACAACTGTCCGTTTTGTGCCATCTGAAACATTGGTTCAATTTTATCGACATTATATCCGAATTTTTTAGCAATTTGTTCGGCAAAGTCTTTTTCTTCCTGTGCAAAAACTCCGTCACAAGCCATAACAATTAATGCGTTGTTAAATGCATAATCGCGTACATCGAGTGCTTTATCTATAATGCTTGGTTTAACGCCTGCAGCAAAGCTTGCTCCATTTAGGGCATAAAAGCTATAGTAATCGGTTAATGTCATTAAATCGCTTACTATCCATTCGTTTGCAGGGCTATTTAACTCATAACCACAATATTGGCATTTCAAATCTATGGTATCACCAACAGGGCCACCACACGATGGGCAGCGGTGGGCATAAAGCGAACCTTTAGAGATTTCCGGATTTGCATTTCTGCTCAAAATAATCACACGTGTATCTGTTACAACCACAGAATCTAACTTTTCTACTTTTTTCTCTTTTGGAACAACTCTTTGATAAGAATATTTAATAGAAATAATCATTGAATTTAAATTATCTTTTTGCAAAGCACCAATAAGAGTAACATCGCTTAAGAAAATTCTATTATATACAAAGTTTTGTTCAGGTGTAAATGTCGATTTTATTTTTTCAAAAGCACTGTCGGTTGTAAATCGTCTTAATATAGCAGGGTCGTTTAATACTCTTGCTGTTTCAATTTGTAAGAAAGCATTACTTGCCTTGTCTTCGATAAGCTGAATTGAGAAATCTTCATTTTGCTGTTCAATTTCTAAAACTTTTTCGGTTAAGTTTGCAGCTTTTAATACTAATGGATTTGATGCTATGTAATCGTCGGCTTGCGTTACTTCTGCTAATACCCAGTCGAATTCTCCACTGTTTATCATAGTTCCACAAAACTCACACTTTGCAACTTCACCTGGGATTTTAGGTAATGCTGCACCGCACGACGGACAATTTTCTGATGAATAAATATCTTTTTCTTCTATCCCTCTTTTTTTCAAAAACGACCAATATTCAACAAATTCTTCGGAACCTCCTGAGTTTAATTCGGGATATTTTTCGCTAACAAAATGGTCGTTTACCGAGGCATGAATTGCAGTATGAATAACATCAAAATAACCGTCAGATTCAACTTTATCAATATAAATGTTTTTAACTTCTAATTTTTCAATTGTATTTTTTTGCGATAGCTTGTCCATCATTTTAAATTGCACATTTAAACGCTGATACATACCGTCGCTAATAAATTTACGAACTTTCGACATATCTTTATTTTGCCATGCTTCCTGTATTTGAACGAAAGAAGTTTTTACTTTTTCTTTGAATTTCTCTTCATTAAAGTTCGGGTTATGAGAAATAAAATCGTCATAACCTTTTGCT
>Ga0172375_10007020_pt1 | contig 15566 bp, 12 predicted proteins | sample LakKiv1m_FD_114537 | JGI IMG/M metagenome (GOLD analysis project Ga0172375, IMG submission 114537) | Freshwater microbial communities from Kabuno Bay, South-Kivu, Congo - kab_092012_11.1m | ecosystem: Environmental > Aquatic > Freshwater > Lake | place: Democratic Republic of the Congo... | reverse complement strand
TGACGAATAAATACGCGGAAGGTTATCCCGGAAAGCGTTGGTACGGCGGCTGCGAATTCGTCGATGTGGCCGAGACGCTGGCCATCGAGCGCGTCTGCAAGCTGTTCGGCGCCGAACACGCCAATGTCCAGCCTCACTCCGGATCGCAAGCCAACGCGTCGGTCTATTTCGCGGCGTTGAAACCCGGAGATACGGTGTTGGCGATGAATCTGGCGCACGGGGGACATCTGACGCACGGCCATCCGATGAATTTCTCGGGCCGGTTCTTCAAGATCGTTCCGTACGGCGTCAGCTCCAAAGACGAGCGCATCGATTATGACGAAGTGGAAAGCCTTGCGCTCGAGCACAAGCCGAAAATGATTCTCGCGGGAGCTTCCGCTTATCCGCGAATTCTCGATTTCGAACGTTTTCGCAAGATTTGCGACAAAGTGAGCGCATGGTTGTTCGTCGACATGGCGCATATCGCGGGTCTGGTGGCGGCCGGGCTTCATCCCAATCCCGTGAACTACGCCGAATTCGTCACGACGACGACGCACAAAACGCTTCGCGGTCCGCGCGGAGGCGTCGTGTTGTGCCGGAAAGAGTTCGCCAAACAGGTGGATGCCGAGGTGTTCCCCGGAGAGCAGGGTGGGCCGCTCATGCACGTCATCGCGGGGAAGGCCGTGGCGTTTCACGAGGCATTACAACCCGCGTTCAAGGAATATCAAAAGCAGATCATTGCCAATGCCCGGATGTTGAGCGAAACGATGAAAGAAAAAGGTTTTCGCCTGGTTTCCGGTGGTACGGACAATCATTTGATGCTGGTCGACGTGCGACCGAAGGGCCTCACGGGGAAGGACAGCGCCATCGCTCTCGATCGAGCGGCCATCACGGTCAATAAGAACGCGATCCCGTTCGACACCGAAAGCCCCTTCAAAGCGGGCGGAATCCGGCTTGGAAGTCCCGCGGCGACTTCTCGCGGGATGAAAGAGGCCGAATTCAAGCGCATCGCGGAGTGGATCGCGACGATCTTGTCGAATCCGAACTCGGATGAAACGATCAAGAAGGTCCGCGAAGAGGTGCGTATGCTCACGGCTCGGTATCCGCTATATCCGGAATTGCTTAAACGTTTGCAATCGGAGGCCGGTTCTCTGAAATGAAATGCCCCTTTTGCCTTCATGAAGACGACAAAGTTATCGACTCGAGATCGTCGAATGAAGGCAAGAGTGTGCGCCGGCGCCGCGAATGTCTGAAATGCAAAAAACGTTTCACGACCTACGAATACGTCGAAGAAATTCCCCTCATGGTCATCAAAAAAGACGGTCGACGCGAGGCCTTTGACCGCAACAAAATCATTTCGGGGATTTTGAAAGCCTGCGAAAAAAGACCCGTGAGCATGGAAAAAGTCGAGGCGGTCGTCGACAAAGTCGAGAGAGAGCTTCAGAAAAGTTTCGACAAAGAGGTTAAAGCGCAAGTCGTCGGAGAACTGGTCATGGAATATCTCCACAAACTCGACGAAGTCGCTTACGTGCGTTTTGCGTCGGTCTATCGCCAATTCAAAGACATTAATCACTTCATGAAAGAACTGAAAGACCTCTTGAGTTCAAAAAAGTCCTGATTAAAATTCTTCCGATGTGTCTTCGGCGGCCGCCGGAGAATCCGTGGAAAACAGACTATTCCAGACCTGCATGTTGAGGGAAATTTTACTGCGTAGTTTTTCCAAAAGTTGGTCCATTTGAGTCTGAGCCGCGTCGAGCGTGGCCTCTCGTTTCAACTTTTCTTTGTCGGTCTCGAAGGTCTTTGCGTCGCCGGGTTTGCTGGCCACGACTTTGACGATCGCCGCACCGCTTTGCACGGCCAAAGGCTCGCTGACTTGTCCGTCGGCAAGAGACTCGAGTGCTTGCGTCAAACCCTGCGGAGAACCGACATCTTCAAGCGGAGTGCCCATTTTGTATTCGGAGATGTCTCGAACCGTCGTTCCCGTCTCGGCCGCGATTTTTTCCATGTCGCCTTCGGTTTTCTTCCGGATCTCGCCGAGTTGGGCCATGGCCGCCTGAGTGGCTTTCTCGCGCACGAGCACGTCTTTCAGACGCGCTTTTGATTCGTCGAGGGTCATCGGGGTGGCCGGTTTTTTATCGGTCACTTTGATTTTATAAGAACCCTCGCCCAGGTGCAGCCATCCGCTTTCCCCGCCGACTTTGAGGCGGCCGGCTTCTTCGACGAGCTGCGTGGGCAAAGATTTGTCTTCGCCGATGACGGCCTGCTCGATTTTCAAACCGTTTTGCGCGGCCAGTTCCGTGAGGGGTTCGTTGTTCTCAAAAAGATTCTTGAGGGATTCGGCTGAATCTTTCGGGATGAGAAGATAGCTGACCGAAGTCGTCGCGGGGTGTATGAGCGATTGCTTGAACAGGCGCAGGGCTCGTTCGTAATCCGCGTCGGTCAACTGCACGGCGTCTTTCTCGGTTTCCCAAGGCTTGATCACGATCTGCAGATGTTTCGTTCCGTAACGCCGATCGTAAATTTTCTTGAGTTCATCGTCGGAAAGTTTTGTTTTCTCGACCAGTCGTTCGTGAATCTTGGCGATGGTGAGGGTGATACGAAGTTCTTCCTCGAATTCACGGGGAGTCGTTCTCAAGGTTTCGGTGACGAAGCGCTTGTAGGCCAGGTCGTCAAAGCCGCCGCGTCCGACAAAAAGCGGCTGGGCCATGAGCCAGCGCACGACTTCCTGGTCGGTCGTCTTGATTTTTTCTTTTTTGGCGTAATCGTTCAGCACAAGACGGTCGAGCGCTTGCGCCTTGATATTGAACATGCGCATGAGTTTGCGTGCTTGGGGCCCGTAAAACATGGCAATTTCATGTTCGACGGCTTTGTAGTTCCTGAGAAACTCCTTGATGGAAATCTTATGGCTGTCGATCGAAGCAATTGCGGTCGTCGGGTTGCTCTTATCCTTAGAAACCATCACACCCCAAAGGAGGAAAGACGGCAGAATGACGACCGTTAGCCCGATGAAGATGCGTTTCTTCGTTTTTTCGCTTCTGAAGAATTTTAGCATAGGCGGCATTATACCTGACACGACGCGCTGCTTCAACTCCAGAGTCTATGGGGTCAGACACGGGTCAGGCATGTGCCTGACCCGTGTCTGACCCCATAAGGAGACCTCAGCCGACAGGATTCGTTGTTTTCTAGCGATGACGATCCACTGATTGACAGTCAAATTTTGGCTATGCTATACTCCTTCGCACTGTCACAAGTCCAATTTGGATAACGACTCTCTAAATTAAGGTAAGGTTTCTCTTGGAACAACCAAAGACGAAATTAAAGTTAGGCCTCCCTAAAGGCAGCCTTCAGGAATCGACCTTCAAGATGTTCAAGAAGGCCGGATTCAATATCAATGTCGGGTCCCGCTCGTATTTTCCCTATATCGATGATCCCGAAATAGAAGCGGTGCTTATTCGCGCGCAGGAGATGTCCCGCTATGTCGAAGACGGGGCGCTGGACTGCGGTATTACGGGTGAAGACTGGATTCAGGAAAACGGGTCCGATGTAGTCCGTGTGCAGGAGCTGGTGTATGCCAAGACCGGCATGAACGCGGTCCGCTGGGTTTTGGCGGTTCCGAATATCTGCTCGATCCGATCGGTCAAAGATCTCCAAGGCAAGCGCATCGCGACGGAGCTTAAAGGTTTTACGGAAAAATATTTGAAGGATAAAGGCGTTACGGCCGACGTCGAGTTCAGCTGGGGAGCGACGGAAGTCAAAGTGGCATCTGGACTTGTGGATGCGATCGTCGAGCTCACCGAGACGGGTTCTTCGCTTCGCGCCAACAATCTGAGGATCGTCGAAACTCTTTGCCAGTCCACGACGCAATTCATTTCGAACAAGAAGGCCTGGGACGACGCCTGGAAGAAGCAAAAAATGAAGCATATCGCGCTTCTTTTGCAAGGGGCCATTCACGCCGAAGCCAAAGTGGGCCTCAAGATGAACGTGAATTCCAAGGATTTAAAGAGAGTACTCTCACTTCTTCCGGCGATGAAGAATCCCACGATTTCGAACCTGGCGAGCGAAGGCTGGGTGGCCGTCGATTCGATCATCGATGAGAGAATTGTCCGGGATCTGATTCCCAAGCTCAAGGAAGCCGGAGCCGAGGGAATCATCGAGTATCCCTTAAACAAAGTCATTTACTAGTAAGTTGACTTCATAACAGAGGAGCGGCAGTTAATGCCCTGCGGTAAGAAAAGAAAACGCCATAAAATGGCGGTCCATAAGAGAAAGAAAAGACGACGAAGAGATCGTCATAAGAAGAGAGACCGCTAGTCGTCGGTTTCGAATCGAATACCGTCTTTTTTGAGTAGTCGACCCGGATGCTTGAAGCGTTCGCAAAAAGGGGTGTGATTTCCTTTTCGCAGTCGGCTGCGTGTCGTTCTTCACCCCCAAATTTCAGCGCAAAAGCGCCGACTTCTTGTATAATATATTTATAAATCAACCCTAAAGAGGCCCACATAATGATGTTCTTCAGGAAACTCAAGCTTTTCTGGTGGAATCACTGGATCAAAATCCTCGTTGCGGCTTGGATCATTTTCATTTTCTGGATTCCCGTCGCGGCATTGGGTTCGATCGATTCCTATCAACGGTCTTATATGATCGCGTGGTTGTCGACGATGGGTCTTCAGGCGACGATCAGCGCCGTCATTTTTGTCGTCATGTACGCCTGGGTTCTTCAGGGTGGCGTTCAAAAATTGCGCAAGACCATGGTCAAGAGCGAAGCGGTAAACATCCATTGGTCGGACATCATCGGGATGGAAGGGGCCAAGGTCGAAGCCAGGGAATTGGTCAGTCTCATTAAAGATCGTGCCCGCATTCGAAAGATCGGCGGTCAAATCATTCGCGGCATGTTGATGATGGGACCTCCCGGTTGCGGAAAAACCTATTTGGCAAAAGCCATGGCGACCGAGGCGGGAATCCCGTTCATTTCCATGTCGGGATCCGAATTCGTCGAAATGTTCGTCGGTGTCGGCGCCTCGCGCGTGCGTCAATTATTTTCCAGAGCCCGCCGTTTGGCCTATGCGCACGGCGGTTGCGTCGTATTCATCGACGAAGTCGATGCCATCGGCCACAAGCGTGTACATGACATGGGTTTCGGCGGGATGCAGGAGCGCAACACGACGTTGAACCAGCTTCTCGTCGAAATGGACGGTTTGGGCGAAAAGCAGGAAAACATCGTCATCATCGCGGCGACGAACGCTCCCGAGAGCGTCATGGATGACGCGCTGCTCCGTCCGGGCCGGTTTGACCGGAAGATTTTCGTCGAAAAACCCGACCTCGACGAACGCGAACAGTTGTTCAACTACTATTTGAAGAAAATCCGATTCGACAAAAATCTCGATGTCGGTCGCTTCGCCCGAAAGGCGGTCGGCAAGAGCCCGGCGGATATTTCGAATATCATCAAAGAAGCCGCGCTCATCGCCACGCGAAGCCGGGAAGAGGTCGTCAGAGCCGATCATCTCTCCGAAGCGATGGAACGCATCGATTTGGGTTTGAAACGTCCTTCAAAAGTGAGCGAGCAGGACAAGCGGGTGACGGCTTTCCATGAAGTCGGGCATCTCATCGTTCTTTATCTATTGCACCCAACGGACGACGTATTTAAGGCATCGATCATTCCCCGGGGTCCGGCGGGCGGAGTCGTCTACCACCTTCCTCCGGAAGACACGCGGCACAATGATCGCAACCGCATTCTGGCGAACATTAAAGTCGCTTTGGCCGGGTATGCGGCCGAAAAAGTCAAATTCGGCGTGACGGCCAGCGGCGTCTGTTCGGATTTCACGAACGCGATGTTTTGGGCCCACAAGATGGTTTGGGAATGGGGCATGGGCACCAGCGGCATCGTCGGAGACTACAGCCATATCCCCGCCGATCAGCTTTCGGACGAATCGAAACGACGGCTGAATGCCGAAACGCAGGAAATTCTCCAATCCTGTATGAAAGAGGTTGAAGATCTCTTGCGAAAAGAATCGGTCATCTTCGAGCGTTTTGCGCACGAGCTGATCGAAAGGCAAGAACTGGACTATGACGAAATCGAAGCGATTTTCAAAGAATACGGGAAGTCGAATCCTAGGCTTGCGGCCAAATACACCCCCAAGGCTTGATCGACCCATGACTCACAAACGAGGAGCGCGGACTTTGTCCGCGCTTCTTTTGTTCTCGGGACTGGCCGGTCTGGTGTCGGGATGCGGCCCGAAATACACCTATCCCGCCGCGACGGTTCCCGAATCGGTCGAAAAAATCTGCCGGAAAGAATATCAGATCAATGCCCAAGCCCGTGTGGTCGGAAAGACGCTGGGCGCTCTCGTCTACGTCGATGCCATTTTGGACAAAACGGGGCAAATGCCCAAAGACGTCAACGAAAAAATGGGCAAAACCATGCAGGTCTTGACGCGGGTGGCGCTGTCGACGGATCTGCCTCTGGATTTTTGCACGGTCGTTATACGGGACAGCGTGCATCATAACGAACTGCTGGTCATTCGTTCCGTCGATGACACGAAAAGGGCCAACGCCGATGCGATCGGCATCGAAGAATCGATCAACCGGACGTTATTCGGACAGGATCGTTATCGCCCGGGGCTCGATGCGTTTGTTTTGAAGGAAGTGAAGCTCGAGACGTTTCTGGCGGATCAGATCGTGCAGCGCATCCGTTACAATTTTATGAAAGAGGGGACCAAGGAATCGAAGTCCAAGCGGGACAATGAGAAGCTTGAAACCGAAGAACGCACGATGATCTTGGCGGATGGCATGTTCGAGAGGGCCGATGGAAAAAGAACCTACCGGTTTTCCGTTCTCTCGTTGCGTTCGGACGACCCAAAGAAGATGATTCTCGGAATTTTCAAGATCATCAACGACGTGTTCGCCGGATACCATTTCGTCGATTTCGATCAAATCGAAATCCAGGATTATTTGAATCGTCAAAAACTCGTCATCGATCGCCAGACCTTCGTGGATTATCAAAATAAGAAGTTGACGGACGAAGAAATTTTGGACCGGTACCTCATCGAGTCCCAGTCGATCCAAGAAGCCTTCAAGCTATTCGGATTTTCCCTACCTTCGAAGACGGGCGGCTTGGGCAAGGATCCTTCGGACGCCTCGGGATCCGTGGCCACGCCTTGACACTCGTTCTACGCTCGCCCTGCAAAATTAATCTGTTCCTCCGGGTTTGCGGAAAACGGCCGGATGGGTTTCACGAAATCGAGACTCTTTTCGAACGCATCGATCTGTGCGATGAAATCACGCTAAAAAAAAAGGCTTCGGGAATCCGACTTTTGACCGGCGATCACCTTCCCAAAGGACCGAAGAATCTGGTTTGGCGAGCCGCGGAGCTCCTTCGGCGAGAATACGGTATTTCATCGGGAGTTGAAATCACGCTTCGAAAAAAAATCCCGGTCTCCGCCGGTTTAGGCGGCGGTTCGGGGGACGCGGCGACCGTTCTTTTGGGGCTCAACCGGCTTTGGAACCTCAAATGTTCCGAAAAACGGCTACTCGAATTGGCGGCGCAGCTGGGGAGTGACGTGCCTTTTTTCGTTCTCGACACCCCGTTTGCTCTGGGCCGGGGTCGGGGCGAACGCCTTCTCAAAATAAACGTTCCGTCGGTCAAGCTGTGGCATTGTCTGGTCAAGCCGCCCTTCGGGATTTCGACCCGGGAAGCCTATGAGAATCTAAAACCCGAAGATTTGACACCCCCTAGGGGCGATGCTAGAATGCTGCTCCGCTTGCTTCAAAAGCGAGATTTTGACCGGGCCGAAAGTCTTTTAACGAATACCCTCGAACGATCTTTGAATAAAAGGCTTACGTCGGTTTCGCGGATCAAGACGGAATTGAAAAAATACGGTGCAAGCGTAGCGCTCATGTCGGGAAGCGGGTCGTGTGTATTTGGGCTTTTTAAAGACAAAAAGTCAGCCGAAAAAGCCTCGAGATTTTTTAGAAAGCGCCGCGGCTGGAAAAGTTTCGTCGTCTCAACATTTTAGCTCTTTGATTTAAAATACGAACTTTCTCCTCCCCTAGCTCCAATTTGGGGTTGAGAGTCCGAGAGAAGGGGATTCGAATCCCTTTTTCTCGCTCAAGAGCCCGTTCCTCTTAGGAGGGGTGACAGCGAGGAGCGCAGAATAGTTTTTGCATGGCGAGCACCGAGCGCCATGCAGGGGGAACCCTCGGTTCCCCCTATGGTGTTTTTGCCCTGTGGTGTAATGGTAGCACACCGCCCTTTGGAGGCGATTGTCATGGTTCGAATCCATGCGGGGCAGTTTTTAAAAATCCGCTCCGCCAGCCGGCGGAGCTTTTTTGTTTAAGCGAGGTAATTTTCTGCTTCGGATGCCCGAACGGGGACGTTTTTCAAGTCCGACGGATCCGGGGGAAGGTCCGCGCGCGGAATCCGGCTCGCCAAAAGCAAGTTGAGTCCCTTGAAGGGAAAGATTTTTTGATAAGGAAATTGAGGACGGAGAACTTGACCGAGCGCTCCGATCGAATTTCTCCTGATTTTTTCTCGTGGGATATAAACGACCCACACGGCCGGTGTATTCGGATCCATTCTCTGAACGAGGCGTTCCAGCTCGGAGGTCGAGACGTCGGCCTCCCCGGTGCTTAAAGCGCCTTTCGAATGAAAATAGAGCGTCCGGGATTGTTCGGACTGATCCAAATAACGTTTGAAAAGGATGATGAACTGGCGCCCTTTATCGGCGACGAGAATGCGATCCCGGCGGCCGGCGCTCGAATGAATTTTCTCGACGACTCCTTTCCAATCCTGCCGGATCGCCGTTTGTCCAAAAGTGTAATCGGCCAGACCGTCGACCAAGACCGCCACGCAAAGAAGCGCGCAAAAGAAAGCGGCTAAACGCATCCGCGGAAGCAATTGAATGAAGCCTGCGGCGATTCCGATGAGTACATACGGAGCCGTGAACAAAAGATACCGGTTTACGAAAAGCGAACCGGGCAGAAGATAAGACAGACCCGCCAAAACCAGAAACGGAGTAAACGCCCACAGCGCGGTATAACCGACTTCCCGTTTACGCCGTCTTTCGAAAGCCAATATCCACAAACCGATGGAAATGGCGATGAAGAAGACCGGGATGAGCTCACTGAGTCGGTTCAAGTGAGTGGCCGACAAAAAGATATTTTCCCTGAAAATCACCTTAACGATGCGTGTCAATGACGGATCGGGGAGATTTCGAACCCATCCGAAAGGCAGAAATTTTTGAGTGTGTCTCGCCAAAAAAGTGGCGTAAGGAGACCATGCGATCACCAAGGCCAGCAAGGCCGCTTCAAAACGGATGCGGGTTTCCGGTTTTTTCCTGAAATGAAGAAAGAAGATGAACGCATCCGCCGGAAGACCCGAGGCCGCCATGGGAATGGTGATCAAGGTGAGAAACCGGAGCATCACCCAGGTCGCGATTCTCAAGTAACCCGGCTTGGATAAGGCTCTCAAGAGGGCGAGGGTGCCGGCCAAATAGAGGAACGTACCCATGGGGTACATGCGTATTTCCTGGGCTTTGAGCAAGAACGAAGAAGAAAGGACCAGGAGACCGGCCGCCAAGAGTCCTTCCGCGTCGCCGAACAATTTTTTCCCGACGCGGTAGGTCAAATAGACGCTCCCGAGCGCGAACAGAGCCGACAAGGCACGCAGCCACGCGATGCTCGAACCCAGCTTCATCCAAAGATGAAGTACTTGAAAATAGAGCGGATTGAAAGGAAAATGCGTAAGGAACGTCCCGTCATAGAGACTGTGGCCCTCGTCTTCCCAAAGACTATGACGGCCGATGTGGGTGCCGTAGAGACAGGCCGCCAGAATCAATAAGATAAAAAGGGCATAACGGCGTTGGGTTTTGTTGAAGACCATAGCCGATAGAGTAACTTAGTCAAACAGCTCTCTCAAATAAATTTTTTGACGACTGGCGGGGCTGAGGTAAAATACGCCTACTTGAAAGAGCGGATAAAAGGCCTTTGAACCGTCCGAGAATATACATACTCTGTGGCAATGCCGCTCACAATCGCGGCGATCGAGCTAATCTTTATTCTCAAATCAGTTTGTTGCGGAAGACGTATCCGGATGCCGTGATCACGGTCGAGTCGTTCGCGAGCGAACGGGACGGACGATGGTTTGACGCGGAGATTTTGGCCAGGCATATTATTCCGTCCCGGTTGGCGAGACGGCGGATGGCCGAAGCGGACCTCGTGATCTGGGGCGGCGGGGCGCTATTAATGGACAACTCGTGTTGGCCTCTGATTCCGTATTGGTTTTTGATTCATTTTTATCTCAAGAAAGTTTTGAGAAAACGGATTTTGGCTTGGTCGCACGGAATCGAGTTGGAAACGAAGATCGGACGGTTTTTTGCGAAGCGGATCCTCCGAGGGGTTGATCGGATCACTCTGAGGGATGAGTCCAGTCGAGAGGCGATCGACCATTTGGGCCTGACGAACGTGCGTTCCGAAAAAGTGCCGGACACGATTCTTTGGCTGGAAAGCGACTCGAGAGAGAAGGCGGAGAAGCTTCTTTCCGATGCAGGACTCGATCTTTCAAAAAAAATAATCGGTTTTGTCCCGACGTTTTGGCCGTTTTGCTGCAAACCGGGCGATGGACTGCATTATGAACTCGGCCGGCGGTGTGGCCTTTATCGGAATCGGAATCGCGTCCAAATCGACGCGTATCTCGACGACTTGGCTGATTTGATCAAACAGCTTCTCGAAAAAAGCGGCGGCCAGGTTGTTTTAATTCCGCATTATGCGTCGGACCTTTGGCCGGACCGAGCCTGTCTCAAGAGGCTTGCCGAAAGGTTTGCCGAGCGAGTGAAGGTCCTCGATCGAGAAGACCCGACACCGGCCGAGTTTTTTTCAATCTATAAACGACTCGATCTTTTGATCGCGAGCCCGTTGCATGATGCGATGTTGGCTTTAAGCCAATTCGTACCGGCTTATGGATTGGCTTACCGGCCCAAAGTTTCGGATTTTTTCACGAGCGTGGGTCTCGGGCATTTTTGGACGGATTGGCAGGATCTGCGCCATGCCGAGGGGAGAAGGCGTATCCTGGAAGGAGTGAGCGAGCTGGAAGCTTCTTGGTCCGATCTGAAACCTCTGGTCCGGGAGCGGATCGAACAAATGAGAGGAGCGGCCGCGTTGAACATTCTGGAAGCGGAGCAACTTCTCGGCGAGGGACGATCATGAACCCGATGACGTTGGCCTTGGGGCTTTTTATCGTCTGTTATTCGATTGTGTCGACTGCGCTCAAGCTCAAGTATGCGTCGAAAGTGCCGCGGCTGGCGCGGTTGAGAGTCAAATACGGAGAAAAAAAGGGTACGCAAATATTTCTTTTCGGCAATGCCGCGCTGCCTTTGGTCATCGGACTGGTTCTGGTCGTGATGGGATGGCGCGGCCAACGGATGTTTTAGCCAAACAATTGAGGGAGCAATGAAAAACCCGGTTCAGAAGTGTTCATTTTGTCAAAAGGTGATGAAGGGGGACGAAAAACTTTTTTCGGGACCCGAAGTGTTGATTTGCGAAAACTGCGTGAAGTTTTGTCACGAGACGCTTTCGCGCGAGACGGCGTTGCAGGAGCCTGAAGAAGAAGTGTCGTTGGCCTCGCTTCCCAAGCCGCACGAGATTCGCAAAATCCTCGACCAATACGTGATCGGCCAGGACCGCACCAAGAAGCAGCTTTCCGTGAGTGTCTACAATCACTACAAGCGCGTCTATTCGAAAGTCGATTCATCCGAAGTGGAGCTCGAAAAATCGAACGTTCTTCTGATCGGCCCGACGGGTTCGGGGAAAACGCTTCTGGCCCGTACGCTGGCGAAGATCCTCAAAGTTCCGTTCGCGATTTGCGACGCGACGACGCTGACCCAAGCCGGATATGTCGGTGACGACGTTGAAAACGTGATCCTGCGTTTGTTGCAGGACGCGAAGATGAACGTACGCCGGGCCGAGATCGGCATCGTCTATATCGATGAGATCGACAAGATCGGAAAAACGTCGGAAAATGTGTCGATCACCCGCGACGTTTCGGGGGAAGGCGTGCAACAAGCTCTGCTGAAGATTCTCGAAGGGACGCTGGCCAGTGTCCCCGCCCAAGGCGGCCGGAAGCATCCGCAAGGCGAATCGATTCAGGTGAATACGACGAACATTCTCTTCATCTGCGGAGGCACGTTCAGCCACTTGGGAGAAATTATCGGCCGGCGTTTGGGGAAACGGGACATCGGGTTTCACGACAAGCGGCTTCAGGCGATCAAACCCGAAGAATTGGTTTCGCTCGTCGAAACGGAAGATCTCGTCAAATTTGGAATGATTCCCGAATTTGTGGGCCGTCTGCCCGTCGTGTCGGTGCTGAATCCGTTGAGCGAAAAAGATCTTTTGAATATTTTGACGGAGCCCAAAAACGCATTGGTGCGTCAGTATCAAAAATTCTTCGACATGGAAGGCGTCGAATTGCGTTTCACCGACGCCGCTTTGAAAGAGATCGTCGGGGAAGCCGTGAAAAAGGGGACCGGCGCCCGCGGGCTCCGGTCGATTCTCGAAGATCTCATGCTCGACGTCATGTACGAGATCCCGTCGATGGAAGGGGTCAAGGAGTGCGAGATCACCGACGAAACCGTGAAAAACCGTCAACATCCGGTCTTGACGGACAAAAAAGGCACGACGCGGAAAATCGCTTGATGAAAAAACCGGCTGTCATTATTCTCGCCGCAGGACGCGGGACCCGTCTCAAATCGGACCTGCCCAAGGCGCTTCACACGCTTTGCGGCAAGCCCATGCTGGGGTTCCTTTTGGATCGGGCCGCTCAAATCGGAGCGGCAAAAACCGTCGTCGTGGCGGGTTACGGGATCGACCGGGTTCGGGATTTCGTCGGGTCGCGGGCGGCGGTAGTTGAACAACGACAACTTCTGGGCAGTGGACACGCCGTCAAACAAGCCGCGCGGGCGTTGAAGGGTTTTCGCGGACCGGTGTTCGTGCTGTATTGCGACACGCCGCTCATTCGTATCGAAACGTTGAAAGCGCTGATTCGCGCGTATTACGAAGGAAATTCGACTTGCGCGCTCCTGACGATGCGTCCTAAGGATCCGTTCGGGTACGGGCGCGTGTTGAGGGACATGGACGGTTCGGTACGGGCGATCATTGAGGAAAAAGACGCATCAGCGGGCGAAAAGAAGATCGGAGAAGTGAACGTCGGGGCATATGTGTTCGACGGACCGGCTCTTTTTACCGCTGTCGACCGGGTACGAATGAATCCGATCAAAAAAGAGTATTATTTGACCGACGCGATCGCGATTTTGGCTGAAAAAAGCCGCGTGGTTGCCCATCTAACCGACCGGGCAGAGGACACCGAAGGGGTAAATACCGGAAAGGAACTGGCTCAAATGGAAGAAAGAGCGCAACAATCGATCCTGGAAGGCCTCATGGAGAGCGGGGTTCGCATCCGGGACCCCAAAACGACAGTTATTGACGCGGACGTTCGGATAGGGCAAGATACTAGGATTCTTCCGAGCTGTGTTATCGAAGAAGGAGCCCGTATTGGCAAAAGGTGCGTCATTGGGCCGTTTGCCCGTATTAGGGGAGGTTCTGTCATCGGGGACGGGTGTGTCATCGGCAATTTCGTGGAAATTGTTCGTTCCCGAGTAGGCAAGAAGACTCAAATCAAGCATTTAAGCTATATCGGCGATGCCGTGATCGGTTCTGGCGTGAATATCGGGGCCGGAACGATTACGGCGAATTACGATGGCAAGAACAAGCATCGTACCGTCATCGCAGACGGAGCCCAAGTGGGCAGCGGGACGATTCTGGTCGCTCCGGTTCGCGTGGGCAAGAAGGCGAAAACGGGAGCGGGGACGGTGGTGACCAAAACGCATCCGGTTCCGGACCGGGCGGTTGCGATCGGCGTTCCGGCACGAATTTTAAAAAAATAAGTTTGACGACGAGTATTCACGATCATTTCTAAACAAGGGTCTTAACGAAGATGAACGGGCAGCTTAAGATTTTTTCCGGTAATGCCAACCCGGCGTTGGCAAAAGACATCTGCAAGTTTCTGAAAACGCCTCTGTCGAACGCGCTGGTGTCGACGTTCAGCGAAGGGGAAATCCGCGTGAAGATCGACGAAGACGTACGCGGTCGGGACGTTTTCATCGTTCAGCCGACCTGCCCGCCCACGAACAACAACTTGATGGAATTGCTCATTATGATCGACGCCGTCAAGCGCGCCTCGGCGCGTCGGATCACGGCGGTTATTCCCTACTTTGGCTACGCCCGTCAGGACCGCAAAGACCAGCCGCGCGTTCCGATCACGGCCAAGTTGGTTGCGAATCTTTTGGTGGTGGCCGGAACGGATCGGGTGCTCACGATGGACCTGCACGCCAGCCAGATCCAGGGTTTTTTCGATATTCCTCTCGATCATTTGTATGCGGTCAAGCCCACGACCGACTATTTCGAAAAGAAAAAGATGAAGAATCTCGTGATCGCCTCACCCGACGTCGGTGGGATCAAGATGGCGCGCGCTTACGCCAAGCGCTTGGGAGCCAGTCTGGCCATCGTCGATAAGAGACGCATCGATGACCGTCGTGCCGAGGTCATGAACATTCTCGGAGACGTGCGCGGAAAAAATATTGTGATTGTGGACGATTTGGTGGCCACAGCCGGCTCGATTTGCGAGGCCTCCGTGGCTTTGAAGAAAGCCGGCGCGCTCAAGATTTTTGCGGCCGTCTCTCACGCGGTTCTCTCCGGACCCGCGATTGAACGCATCAAGAGCTCTCCGATCGAAGAGTTCATCGTGACGAATAGCATTCCGCTCACGCCGGAGAAAAAGGATCCCGTCTTCAAGGTTCTCTCGGTCGCGCCGCTTCTGGGCGAAGCGATCAAACGGATCCACAATGAGGAATCGGTCAGTAGTCTGTTTAACTAAAACAATGAAAAATTTAAGGGCTAAATGAGGGGCTTCGCGTCGCTTCATTTTCAATTTTTCATATCGTAGCGAGGAATAAAGATGGAACAGATCAATTTAAAAGCGCAGATTCGCGAAGATAAAGGCAAAGAAAAAGTCAAAAAGATGCGGCGGGAAGGCCAGGTTCCGGGCGTGGTGTATCATCGCGGCGACAAAGCCGTCGAGATCTCCGTCCCGGCCAAAGAACTCGGCAAGATTCTTCACGGCGTCGGCGGCGAAAACGTTCTCATCAATCTGTCGATCGAAGGCGAGAAGAAAAAAGCCCGCGCGGTCCTCGTCAAAGAGGTCCAGCACGATCCCGTGCGTCGGGACATTCTCCACGTCGATTTCAACGAGATTTCGCTCACCGAAAAGATCATCGTCGAAGTTGAAGTCGTCGCCAAAGGCGAGCCGATCGGCGTGAAACAAGAAGGCGGTCTTCTCGACCATGCGCTGCGCATGGTGAAGGTCCAGTGCTTGCCGACGGACATTCCGCCGCACATCGACGTCGACGTCTCGGGGCTGCATTTGAACGGCGCCATCCACGTCAGCGATGTCGCGATCGACGAAAAAATCAAGATTCTCAATGATCCCTCGACCCTTCTTTTCCAGGTGAAGTTGCCGGCTGCGGCAGAAGAGGCTCCGGCCGAGG
>Ga0172375_10007019_pt1 | contig 15567 bp, 10 predicted proteins | sample LakKiv1m_FD_114537 | JGI IMG/M metagenome (GOLD analysis project Ga0172375, IMG submission 114537) | Freshwater microbial communities from Kabuno Bay, South-Kivu, Congo - kab_092012_11.1m | ecosystem: Environmental > Aquatic > Freshwater > Lake | place: Democratic Republic of the Congo... | reverse complement strand
TTGTATTCGATGAAGGATTGGCTGTTACTGATGTTCCGGTGGTTGCACTTAGTCCGAGAGCTGGTCCCCAAGTGTACGTTGTTCCACCACTGGCTGTGAGTACAACTGAATTACCATTGCAAATAGTCGTTGGATTCGGTGTGACTGAAATGGTTGGGGAGGGTGTTACTATAACATTAACAGCTTGAGTATAAGTACCAGGACAAGTTCCAACATAATAGGTAGTATTTGAACCTAATACAGGAGTAGTATAAGTAGCCCCCGAACCTAAAAGAGTGCCATTTACGGCAGCATTGTACCAATTAATAACAGTACCACCAGGAACTGTTCCAACCAAAGTTGCAGTTAGTGTAGCAGTGCCACCTGCACAAATAGCAACATCGGGTGAATTAATAGTGAAGTTAGTTATTGTAGCATTATTTATTCCTGCACCACCACGGGTAGCGCCATTTGGAGGAAATTCGATTAATGCAATACTAGTAGTAATACCGTTATTACCACCATTTGCAGTGCGGGTTATCGCACCATTTGAAATAGCAATATATCCGCCACCGCCACCACCACCGGGGCCTTCAGCATGATTTTGGTTTGAACAAAACATTCCGGAAGCCACAGTCTGAGTACCACCAACTCCCCCATTTGTATTAATTGTAATTCCAGAAATAGTTCCGGTTGAATTTAAAACAACTGTTCCACCCGCACCGGCACCACCAGCGGCATCCGTTGGATCAAAGCAAGCAGTTGTAGAACCTGCACCATTATTACCATTGCTCACAATCTGACCTACACCTGAAATCGTGCCATATGAAACTATATATGCTATTCCGGCACCATTACCACCTAAGCCACCAATACCGTTATCCTGATCTCCAGAACCACCACCACCACCGAGGAATAAGCGACCTGTAGAATAATCGAGTGGGCGTCCACCAATACCACCATTGACTCTTCGAAAGTCGCCTCCCCAGGCAACATTAAAAGGTCCGGTAACGCCAGCATCTAGGGGAGCAGTCGAAGAAGAATATCCACCTCTACCGCCACCGGAAGATGTATTTGTTGCGAAACCTGGGGATTCAAGATTCCAAGCATTCGTATAGGCAACATTGGGGTCAGGATTTCCTTGTCCGTTCCAAGCGTTTGGATCTCCGGCATTTGCTCCTCCACCGCCTCCACCATTATGTGCATTTCCGCCACCAGCTCCATTTGCGCCTGAACCTTTACATGACCGTCCTCCTAAACCATCATAATCAATGCTAAATCCAGCAATACCCTCGCCTTTGTCACCACCATAGGTAGTATTGAGTGAGGCATAATCCAAAACGCCCCAATTTGAAGTATTATCAGTTTCTCCTGCACCACGAAAACCTTTACCTGTCATATTTATACTGCCACCGGCATTGATAATAGTGTTGCCATTGACTTCAACAGCCACAACACCTCCATATGCTCCATTCCATGCTTCGCCTGTAAGCACACCACCGTTATTGATAGTCAATGAAAGATAGCGAGGAACTCTAATTACCTGTACCTTTCCTGTTGCAGTATAATTATTTTTTAACCCACATCGTAAATTAATTGTAGTTCCATTAGGTACCGAAGTAACTTCGGCAAACTCATTAAATCCTGCATTGTTATAAGAAAGAATTTGCCCCCAGTTTATTGACAAATAGTCAACAGAGTTAATGGAAGCACCTTGCATTTGAATAATCATTATCAAATCGCCAGGAATAAGATTACCTGAAAACCGACCATTTGAATTAAGTGCACTGGCTGCAACAGTTATAGAAGTTGAACCGGCTATTGCATTTGCAGTCAAGGTTGTATATTCATTGACTATGGTATTTGCAAGTGTAACCGTTTTATTACCGTGAATCCCCCTTTGTGCGCTTAGATTCGAAATAAAAGCAAACAAAAAGAAAAACAATAAAGCTCTCGTTTTAATCATAGTAAATTATAAAAAACAAATTTATGATTAATTATATAAGCAAATATACTAATTTTGTTAAACAAATATCTACCGAGAATAATTGATAAGTTTGTATTATAAACAGCGGAAAGCATTCAAATTTTGATTCATAAACTATGGTATCTCGAATTTCCTTTCTTTTATTGTTCATCCTAATTTATCTTTCTGTAGGTACTTCATGCAAGAAAGAAAACAGCTGTGATTGCTTTAAAGGAACAGGGAACAAAATAAAGGAAAGTCGCACCCCATCTGATTTTAATTACATTGAGCTTCATGATAATATAGATTTAATTATTACGCAAGACACTTTTAATAAAATTGAGGTAGAAGGTGGACAACAATTGTTACCAAACCTAGAAACGAGCTTCGAAAACGATAAACTAATCATTAAAAATAACAACAAGTGCAATTGGGTTCGTACCTACAAAAAGAAATTTACGGTTTATTTGACATTGAAAGAATTAAAACAAATTGAGTATTTTGGAGCGGGAAATATAACTTCAACAAATACTATTATTGCTGATACATTAAAAATTAATTTTTGGAATGCATCAGGAAAGGTTGATATTTCTATTAATACAAATAATAATTTTTTTGGGATGCATACTGGACCGGGTGAATTATATGTTAGAGGAACCACCAATGATAATTATTTGTATTACGCTTGCAATGGGTTTGCTCATTTGGAAAATCTTCAGACTACCTATACTTTTGTTGTTAGTAATGGTACCGGCGATTGTTATATAAATAATAATTATAGTTTAAAAGCAGATATAAAATATATTGGGAACGTTTATTATTACGGAAATCCGTCGATAATAAATCCTACTATTACAGGCAAAGGACAATTAATCAAATTGTATTAAAAAAAACAACTGATACTCATTTTTCATTTTATTTTCATAAAGGAAGTAGAAATTGCCGTTAAAAAATATTTTAATAAAATACTGGGGTCATACAACATTCCGGCCATTACAGGAAGAGATTATTGATTCTGTGATGCAAGGGAACGACACATTGGCTTTACTTCCAACGGGAGGAGGAAAGTCGCTTTGCTTTCAGGTTCCAGCTTTAGCTAAAGAAGGCATCTGTCTCGTAATAACACCCCTTATTGCTTTGATGAAAGATCAGGTTGAGAAGCTTAATAAAAAAGGAATTAAAGCCATTGCAATTTACTCGGGGATGCATAAGAATGAAATTGATATAGCATTGGATAATTGTGTGTATGGAGATATCAAATTTTTATATTTATCACCCGAACGACTCACAACAGATATTTTCAGAATGCGTGTTCGAAAAATGAATGTGAGTTTGATAGCGGTGGATGAAGCACATTGCATTTCTCAATGGGGTTATGATTTTCGCCCACCTTACTTAAAAATTGCAGAAGTCAGAGATTATATTCCCAACGTTCCTATTTTAGCATTGACTGCAACAGCAACGCCTAAGGTAATTATTGATATTCAGGAAAAACTTGAGTTTAAGAAGAAGCATGTTATTCAAAAAAGTTTTGCACGGGAAAACCTTATCTATGCAGTTCTGTTAGAAGAGGACAAGCTGAACAGATTATTAAAAATGTTGAATAAAGTCAACGGAAGTTGCATTATTTATGCAAGTAGCAGAAGAAGGACCAAAGAAGTTTCGGATTTTTTAATAAACAATGGAGTGAATGCCGATTTTTACCATGCAGGACTTGAGCAAAATGTCAGAGATGCTAAACAAGAAGCTTGGATGCGTGGGAGTAAAAGAGTAATGGTTTCGACTAATGCATTTGGGATGGGAATTGATAAGTCAAATGTAAGACTCGTTATTCATTTTGATATACCTGAAAGTATAGAAGCTTATTTTCAGGAAGCAGGAAGAGCAGGGCGTGATGAGAAAAATGCCTGGGCTATTCAAATGTATAACCGATCTGATTTGATAGATGCTGAAACGAGACTGCAACAATCATTTCCTACGATTGAAGAAATTAAAAACGTTTATCAGGCATTAGGAAATTATTTTCAACTACCTGTTGGTAGTGGGAAAGAGATGAGTTTTGATTTTGATATTTCGCAATTCAGTTATCAATATAACTTTAAACCACTCACTGTTTTTAACAGTTTGAGGTTCATCGAAAAAGAAGGTTATATTTTAACAACTGATGCTATTAATAAGCAATCAAAGGCGCATATTCTGCTCAACAAAACGGAACTTTATCGATTTCAAGTCGACAATAAAGTGTTTGACGATATAATAAAGTTATTACTTCGATCATATGGTGGAATTTTAACAGACTTTGTTACAATCAATGAATCTGATATGGCTAGCAGAGCAAAGGTTTCGAAAGAAACAATTATCCATTTGCTTGAAAAACTTCATAAATTGAATGTACTCGTATATACACCTCAAAAGAAATTACCTCAGATTATTTTTGCAATAGAGCGTCTTGATATTGTAGATATTTTGTTTGCTAAAGAAAATTATGAAATCAGAAAGCAAAACGCAATCAATCGATTTGAATCAATTAAAAACTACATTACCTCTAATAGCAAATGTCGAAGCGTAGCTTTGTTATCCTACTTTGGCGAAACTGAAACACACCGATGTTGCAAATGTGATGTTTGTTTGGAACGGAATAAATTAGAATTAAGTGATTATGAGTTTGAGTTTGTTTTAAATCAAATTAAGCCAATGCTGACTTCTAAACCAAGTTCACTAGTTGATGTTGTTAGCAACATCAAAGGAGTTAGCGAGGATCAATCACTAAAAGTTATTCAATGGTTATTTGATAATGATAAGATCATTTACGATCCAGACAATTTATTAACATGGAAAATGAAATAATTTTTTTCATTCTAATGCAAAAATCAAACAATGTACCTTACTTTTGTTTTAACAACCCATCATGAACTTGAGTAAAATTTTGCGACCAAATTTCAAAATTGTTTCAATTGCATTTTGCATAGTACTATGCACATTTCATTGCTTTTCGCAAAATTGCCCAATCGTAATAAACGAGGTAATGGTTACTCCTGCAGGCGGTGTTGCAACAAATTCGTTGTATGATTGGATATCACCGTTAGATGATGCACAGTGGATAGAATTATATAATACCAGTCCTTGCGACTCAATAGATATCAGTTGCTTTGTGCTTGCATCAAATATGAGTGATAGCACATCATTAAACACCGGAACTTTTTTATTTCCCGGAGGAACTATTATTCCTCCTTTAGGATTAATTGTTGTAGGTGGAAATGCAGCAATTAATAAAACCTTTAATATTTACGGCTCAATAAATCCTACTTTTTGCGTTAGTGAACGCTGGTGGCTGAGGGATAATGCCGGGTGGATAGCATTATATAATCAATCTTCAGCACCCATTGATGCTGTTTATTGGAATGATACAGGAACTGCAAGTGATCTTTTTGTTTATCCACAATATGGAAATGACGTTACTGCCGACCCTTCACATTGCACCTGTTGTAGTTCAGGTATGCTGCTAAAAGCAAAGGATATCAATGGTATCAGTTATGGTGGCCACGTTATTCCTTCTTCAAATTTTTCTATTTGCAGGCAAACAGATGGAAGTTCACTTTGGAGTTTAAGTTCATTCAATGGTGGAACACCGGGAGCATGTAACAAAGGTCCTGATAGCTGCTATGCCTTAGCTATTAACTTCAATTCTACTGAACCGCTTTGTACAAACGAACAGAATGGAAGTATTACTGCAACTCTCATTGTAACTGGCAATCCACTTGCACCTTATCATTTTTTATGGTCTACAGGCGATACAACAAATTCAATAAATAATATTTCTTCTGGTAATTATATAGTAACAATAACAGACAAATTTGGATGCACACTTGTAGAGAGTTATGCTTTGCCAGACCCTCCTGCGTTTAATGCAAGTATCATGGGCAACTTTCCTTTCTGTCCTAATGACACACTCCATCTTTATTCAAATGTTAGCGACGGAGTCTACAGCTGGTCCGGACCTTCGGGGTTTTCATCATCACTTTCGAATCTGGAAATTTTCCCGGCGGTTGAAGGTAATTACGTATTGACAGTTACTAACTCAAATGGCTGTATTGATTCTACTTCAGCTTTAATTACTTTTCAAAATTTACCTATTGCTAACATTGGCAATGATCAAAATGTTTGTGACTTTAACAATGTTGTTCTTTCAAATCAACTACAGTTTTCAAATTATACATACGAATGGATTCCTTTGAATTTGCAGGATCCAATTGTTGATTTTAAACCAGCAGATTTTAATCAGAATCCGATGCAGGTAATTCTTGAAGTATCAGCATGCGGAATAACTAGCATTGATACTTTATTATTAACTATTGAACAATGCAACCTTTTAATTCCAAATGTAATGACTCCAAATAGCGATGGATACAATGATAATTTTTTTGTTACTAACTTAGAATTTTATCCTGAAAGTAAATTACAAGTATATAATCGTTGGGGGAAAAAAGTTTATGAAGATAGTAAATACCAAAACAATTGGGATGGAGATCAATTGGATGATGGTGTATATTTTTACATATTGACTGTTCCAATACCTTTTCAATCAATGAAGGAATTTCACGGAACAATTACACTATTAAAAAACAAATAACTAAAAATTGAATGTCACTTCTTCCACTATCATTTTATCTGCGTAACGATGTCGTAGAAATAGCTCGTGACTTGTTAGGCAAATATCTTATTACAAACATTGATGGAGTTTACACATCAGGAATAATAACAGAAACCGAAGCATACGCAGGAATAAGCGATAGAGCATCGCATGCATTCAATAATCGCCGAACTGCCCGTAATGAAATCATGTACTCCAAAGGTGGCTGTGCTTATGTGTATTTGTGCTACGGCATGCATTATCTATTCAATATTGTAACTAACGAAATTGATATACCGCATGCTGTTCTTATTCGCGGAATTAAACCTGTTGAAGGGATTGAACAAATGAAAGTTCGCACAAACAAAATTCATAATTCAAAAAACTTGAGCAATGGCCCAGGAAAATTGACTAAGGCACTTGGCATTGATATGAAACAAAATGGAGTTTCATTATTTAATTCTTCAATAAAAATTGAAGATCGAAAATTAAAAATAAATGCAAAGGAAATTAAAGTTGGAAAAAGAATAGGAGTTGATTATGCAAAGGAAGACGCTCTCCTTCCCTATCGATTTATGATTGAGATTTGATTCCAAACGATAAAGGAAATGTTTCATATATTTGTATTAATTAATCGAACCCTCATTCTGTAATTATCAATGTATTAAAGATCAATTTGAATACAACTATCGTTGGAAAATTTCCACTAAAGGAAAGGGAGAATTTGATATGTGTTTTGTAGAAAATAAAAAATCATATATAGATTACAATTAATGTTCAGCCATTTTAAAAATAATAAAAAATTATCAATTGCCGGAAAGTTTCTTTTAGGATTTAATATCCTTGCAATAGTTTGTTTGTTGCTTTCTTATTATTCAGCTTATTTAAGCCCAGCAAAAAATTGGTTGATTGCATTTTTTGGGCTAGCCTATATTTTGATTGTTGCCATAAATTTCTTTTTTCTTTTATGGTGGATTCTGAGACTCAGATGGTTTTTTTTACTTTCGCTCATTGCAATTCTGATTGGATGGAATACTCTTGGCAAGCATATTAAATTACGCTTTAGTAGTTCAAAAGCACCAATTGAAAAATCGTTCAAAATTATGTCGTTTAATGTTCGCAATTTTGATGCTTACAACTATACAAAAAAATGGGAATATCAAACTGAAAGAAGAGATAAAATTTTTAAACTTCTTAGTTCAGAATCTCCGGATATTATTTGCTTTCAGGAATTCTTTTATGAAAAAACTGGAAAATTCAAAACGATTGATACGATGGTTCAATTTATGAAAGCAAAAAATGTTCATGCTGAATATACATCCTCTGCTAAAAGTGTCAACTTTTTCGGTGATGCTACTTTCAGTAAATATACTATCGTAAATAAAGGAATTGTCCCTTACACGACTAACTCTGGAAACCTATGTATGTTTACTGATGTTTTAATCGGTTCTGATACTGTTCGGATTTATAATGTGCATCTGGAATCTATTCGTTTAGGTGATGAAGATTATAAGTTTGCCGAAAAAGTAAATAAGGTAAGCAATATCAATGACGATGAAAAAGTGAAGCAGCATTCAAGAAGAATTTTGAGTCGTTTAAAAACTGCTTTTATAAAGAGAGCGCCACAAGCAGAAGTTATTGCAAAGCATATTAAAGAATGTCATTATCCAATTATTCTTTGTGGCGATTTTAATGACACTCCATCCTCTTATTCCTATCATCAGGTTTCAGCGGGATTGATAGATAGCTTTACTGAAAGCGGCAGTGGTATTGGAAATACTTATAATGGAATTTTTCCATCTTTTAGAATTGATTATATTTTTCATAGTTATCATTTTACATCATATGAATTTGAAACTATCCGAGTTGAGCTATCCGATCATTATCCAGTGAAGTGTTTTTTAAATAGGGAAAAATGAAGTTCGAAATAATTTCTGCTTTTGAGCCAACCGGCGATCAACCACAAGCTATTACTCAATTAACAGAAGGGCTCCTGCGTAACGATAAATATCAAACTTTGCTTGGAGTAACAGGGTCAGGCAAAACATTTACTATTGCGAATGTTATTCAGCAAGTTCAACGACCTACACTTATTCTGAGTCATAATAAAACATTGGCTGCTCAGTTATATGGCGAGTTCAAGCAATTCTTTCCAAAAAATGCAGTTGAATATTTTGTTTCATATTATGATTATTATCAACCCGAAGCATACTTACCTGTTACAAATACATATATAGAAAAAGATCTATCGATTAATGATGAAATAGAAAAGCTGCGGTTAAGCGCCTCTTCTTCTCTGCTATCCGGAAGACGGGATGTGATTGTTGTTTCATCTGTATCGTGCATATATGGTATTGGAAATCCAGCAGACTTTGGAAAAAATGTTATTCGAATTATTTTGAATGAGAAAATAAGTCGAAATGCATTACTATTTTCATTAGTGAACAGTATGTATTCACGCTCTGAAATAAATTTTAATCGTGGCAACTTTCGAGTAAAGGGCGACACCATTGATGTTTTTCCAGGTTCGATGGATATTGCTTATCGCATTTCCTTTTTTGGTGACGAAATTGAAAACCTTGTTTCTTTTGACCCACAAACCGGTCAGAGCATTGAACAACATGAAAGCATTGCTATTTTTCCTGCTAATATTTTTAATACCTCTAAAGACAGCATGATGAATGCCATAATTGAGATACAAGACGACATGGTAAAACAAGTGGAGTATTTTAAAGAAATAGGCAAGCCGCTCGAAGCAAAAAGATTAGAAGATCGTGTTTCGTATGACATCGAAATGATGCGTGAATTGGGTTATTGTTCAGGTATTGAGAATTACTCTCGATATTTTGACAGACGTGTAGCTGGCTCCAGGCCATTTTGTCTATTAGATTATTTTCCCGAAGACTTTTTAATGGTTATTGACGAAAGCCATGTAACCATTTCACAAATACGCGCTATGTACGGTGGTGATCGATCACGAAAACAAACCTTAGTTGAATATGGATTTCGTTTGCCTTCTGCTATGGATAACAGACCATTGAAATTTGATGAGTTCGAGAACATGATTACTCAAACTATATTTGTTAGCGCAACTCCAGCTGATTTTGAATTACAACAATGTGATGGAATTGTTGTTGAACAACTTATACGCCCAACTGGACTTTTGGATCCCATTATTGAAGTACGTCCTAGTGAAAATCAAATTGATGACTTGATGTCTGAAATTGATATTAGAGTCAAGAAAAATCAACGTGTACTTGTTACCACACTTACTAAAAGAATGGCTGAAGAATTATCGAAATACTTTATAAAACTAGACATTCGCTGTCGTTATATACATTCTGAAGTTCACACTTTGGACAGAGTAGAAATTCTTCGAGACTTACGATTAGGTGTTTTTGATGTGTTAATTGGTGTAAATCTTCTGCGCGAAGGACTTGATTTACCTGAAGTTTCACTTGTTGCTATTCTTGATGCGGATAAAGAAGGATTTCTCCGTTCAGAGCGTTCGCTGACTCAAACAGCGGGGAGAGCCGCTCGAAACCTCGAAAGTAGAGTAATCATGTATGCAAACAAAATTACTGATTCAATGCAACGAACAATGGACGAAACAGAGCGACGTAGAATCAAACAAATGAAATTTAACCTTGATCATAACATCACTCCAACTCAAATTGAAAAATCAACGGAATCAATCATGGGGCAAACCTCTGTTATGGATGTAAAAAATACAAAATCTCAAACGTATGTTGAGAGCACCAATATAAACATTGCAGCTGATCCAGTAGTAAGATATATGAGTAAAGAGCAGTTGGGAAAAACTATTCAAAAGGTTAAACGTTCCATGGATAAAGCTGCTAAAGAGCTTGATTTTATTGAAGCAGCACGACTCAGAGACGAAATGTTTGAATTAGAAAAATTGTTAAATAAATAATTGAAAATGAAATTTAGATTTCTTCTTTTTTTTCTAATTTATCTTAATGCGGTATGCGCTTTTTCGTGTACTACTTTTGTGTTAAAAACTTCAAACGAATTGGTATTTGGCAGGAATTTAGACTGGGTTTCGGATAACGGATTACTAATTGTGAATAAAAGAAATGTTGTAAAAAAATCATTAGTATTCACTCCAGATAAAGCCATAGAATGGACATCAAAATATGGAAGTATTACCTTTAATCAATTTGGAAAAGAATTTCCTTTTGGTGGAATAAATGAGAAAGGGCTTGTGGTAGAAATTATGGTTGCAGATGCTGAATATCCTGTTTATGATGAAAGACCAGCCGTCAACGAATTGCAGTGGATACAATACCAATTGGATAATGCAAGAACAATTGATGAAGTAATAAATAGTGATAAAATAATACGTATTAGCGAAATTGATCAAAAGCTGCATTTCCTTATCTGTGACTCCTATGGTGATGTTGCTGTTATTGAGTTTATGAATAATAAGATGATTGTTTTTAAAGGTAAAGATTTGCCATTTCCAATTTTAGAAAACGACACTTATTCAAAGTCGCTTATCAAATATAAAAACAAAACAAATTGTAGATTTGAAACTGCAACAACTATGATAAAAAATTATCAGCCCAGTATTCATAATTCTATTATTAATTATTCATTTGATATTTTGGATAGTGTTAAACTAAGCGGCTCTTGGTCTATAGTGTACGATATAAAAAATATGAAAATTCATTTCAAAACTCAGTCTAACAAAAAAGTACAAATCATAGATTGTAATTTTTTTAATTTTAGTTGCGAGCAAGAATGTATGATGTATGATTTGCAAATGAAACAAGAGGGAAATATTGACAAGCAGTTTATTCCTTTTGACTCCAAAAAAAATAAAAAGAAGATGCAATATGCAATAAAAAGTAATGATCTAAACTTTTCAAAAGATATTATTTTTCAATTCTACAGCTATCATAAAAATTGTATTTGCCTTAGGTGAAAAAGATCAAAGTGAATAGATCTATTAACAGCACCAATCATAAATATCTTTTACAACGAGTGTTTTACGTCAAACTTGTTTTTCAATTTCAAGTAAGCACAAATAAATTCTGTAGGTTTGCATCCACTATTCTATAAAACAGATAAATGAAAAAAAGAAAAACAAAACCCGAAAGTTTAATGATGTCATATGGCTATAAACCTGAACTTTCAGAAGGTGCCATAAAAAGTCCGATATTCCAAACATCCACATTTGTATTTAAAAGCGCTGAAGCCGGCAAGGGATTATTTGAAGTAGCTTATGGACTTCGCAAACAAAAAGTAGGAGAAAAATTAGGATTAATATACAGTCGGATTAATAATCCTGATCTTGAAATTCTTGAGAATCGTTTAACGTTATGGGATGAAGCAGAAGAATGTGCTGTATTCGAAAGTGGAATGTCGGCAATAAGCACAGTGCTTTTAGAATTTCTCAAACCAGGTAATGCATTATTAATTAGCTCTCCACTATATGGAGGGACAGATTATTTTATTAAAAAAATATTGCCAAAATTCGGTATTGAAATTATTGAATTTAAAGTTGGTCAATCCAAGCAGGAAATAATTAGTTTGATAAATAAAAATGGCTTAGGGGAAAAACTTGCCATGATTTTCATTGAAACACCTGCAAATCCTACCAATGATTTGATTGACATTAAAGCTAAAAAAGAAATTGCAAAACATTATTCTACAAAAAACAAAGAAGTATATCTTGCTGTTGATAATACATATTTAGGACCGGTATGGCAGCATCCTCTAAAACATGGCGCCGACCTAGTTTTGTATTCAGCAACTAAATATATTGGCGGTCATAGTGATGTGATTGCAGGCGCTTGCTTAGGATCAAAAGAAATGATAAAAAGAGTTAAAGGACTTCGCACATTTCTTGGAAATATGGCGGGGCCATGGACAGGATGGCTATTGTTAAGAAGTTTAGAAACTTTGAAAGCCCGTATGGACATCCAGGCAATGAATGCTGCTAAAGTTGCAGAATACTTAAACCAACATGCTAAAATTGAAAAAGTATATTATTTAGGAAATCTTAAACCCAAAGATGGTGAACAATATAAAATCTTAAAACGTCAATGTTTAACAAATGGTGGTATGATTTCATTTGATATCAAAGGAAAAGAAAAAGATGTTTTTAAATTTCTAAATTCTTTAAAACTAATAAAATTAGCTGTTAGCTTAGGAAGTACCGAAAGTTTGGCGGAGCATCCGGCAAGCATGACTCATGCTGATGTTGACCCAGCTTTACGTAAGGCACTTTCAATCACAGAAAAAATGGTGAGATTATCAGTAGGAATTGAAAACTATTCGGACATTATTAATGATATTGAACAAGCGCTTGAAACAATTAATCTAAAAAAAAAAAAAATTAAAAGGGAATGATTAGCTAATTTTTAAATTAGGAGGAATATCTTCGGTTACCCATCTATTTCCACCTATTACAGCATTCTCGCCAATAGTAATTCTACCAAGAATTGTTGAGTTTGAATATATAATCACACCATCTTCCACAATAGGGTGACGTGCTATTCCTTTTATTGGTTTACCATTTTCATCAAGTGGAAAACTTTTTGCACCAAGAGTTACGCCTTGATATAAGCGAACATTATTTCCAATTACGCTTGTTTCACCTATAACAACACCGGTTCCGTGATCTATAAAAAAATATTCGCCAATAGTAGCTCCCGGATGAATATCGATTCCTGTTTCAGAATGGGACATTTCTGAAATAATTCGTGGTATGATAGGAACACCTAATAGCCATAATTCATGCGCTATGCGATGATGCAATAATACTTTAATACTTGGGTAACAAAATATTACTTCACCATAACTTTTGGCTGCGGGGTCACCATTAAATGCCGCAATTACATCTGTTGACAATAATCTTTTGACCTCAGGTAATCTTTCAATAAAATCAAGTGCTATTTTTTTTGATGTTACTATGCAATCATCACAATTTGCTTCTTCCTTATTACAATCAAAGCAAAAACCTTTTTTTATCTGATCCGCAAGTGTTCGGTATATAAAATCGACATTAGATCCTATATAATAATTCATTGTTTTCTGAGTGATATCAGAGTTACCAACAAAACCAGGAAACAAAACTTCTTTAAGCTTATCAACAACTTCCTTTAAGCTCGCAATCGAAGGCATCGAAATGTCTTGCGATGAGTGATGATTAATTATTTTATATGTACTGACATCACTCAGTTTCTTTATAACTTCTTCTATTTTCAAAAAAAATTTATATTAAAATTATAGAAATAATTTATTAATTCAATTTGTGTAAAGATAAAACCAATCAACAAAATTACAATTATTTCAGTGAAATATAAAATAGATAGAGAGTACTTATTTTCCGCACAATTCTCTAAACAAGGTTTGTACCTGGTAATTTTCAGTTGAAATGGATTCTGGTGTTACAAGATGCATATCATCATAACAGCCGGTAGTTTCAATTAAAAACAAACTGTATAATTCTGTATGGTAATTAGGTAATAATTTAATTTGACTCTCTAATTCTTTCTTTTCTTTATTATAATTCTCAACCAATTTCTTCTCTTTTTCTGTTTTACCAACATAAACATCACCCATTTTGTTGCTTAGCATTCTATCCTTTAGATTGGTAATACCATGTTTTTCGGGTAGTTTTTTTAGCTTTGAATAAATTGCTTCATTTGCTGCATTATATTCTTTAATTTTCTCAACACTCCACTTGTTTTCGAAATGATACACAATTCTGCTCCTTTGTGGCTTACCATACTTTTTTATCCTGTTAACTCTATCGCTTTTTGATTCAACAGATACTGGTGCATTTATTTGATTTTCGAATAGTACAAAAACGGTATCGGTACTTTCAACAATGAGTAAATCTTCTTTAGGATACATAATCCAACCCTTTGGTAGGACAGGTTTAATTACTTTTAAAATGGCATCATTGGGAACAACAGACTCTGTTTGTGCACTAATATTCTGAATTGTTAAAATTGAGAATAGACCTAAGATTAATAAAGTTTTCATTTTGTGTTTTTTAATTTGAAATGAGAATCAAAATTTACAATAATTATGCCTAAAAAGATTAAACGATAACACGTCGAACAGCGTCAATCACAGTTCCATCAACCCATTTAACAACAGCAACTATTTCATCACTCAATTTAGGTTTATCAGGAACACCACATATTTTTTCTGCCTCTGCTTTTAACTCCTGGATAGTTTTAATTGGCAATTTAGATCCTTTTAATTTTTCGATCAAATCTTTTCTTAAAGGATTGATTGCAATTCCACGCTCAGTAACGATTACATCAATTAATTCCCCAGGTCCGCATAAAGTCGTCACTTCATCAATAATAACAGGAATTCTATCTCGAAACAAAGGAATAGGAAGAATAGTACATTTTGAAAAAATACAATTCTGCCAGCCTCCAATACCATGGAGTAAATAACCATCAGAATGGGTAACAACATTCGCGTTAAAATTAATATCCACTTCTGTAGCACCCAATATTACGACATCAAGCATGGTAGTAAAATTTCCTTTACCATGATAATTATAACTTGTGAAAGGGCTCGTTGCAATGTGATTAGGGTTTTCTCTTATTGATCGGACACCCTCCAAATCAAAAGTTTGCCCATCTAATATGTACTCAACCAACCCTTCTTCAAACATTTTCACTAAATATTTATTGCTTCCTGCTCGTGCAAAACGAGCCTTCATGCCTCTTTCGCGAAGAATATCTCCAAAATACACACCTATGGAAAGCGCTGTTCCTCCAGCGCCTGCCTGAAACGAAAAGCCATCCTTTATAATACCGGCTTCATCACAGAACTGAGCAGTCATTTCAGCCAACAAAAGGCGATCGGGGCTTTTTGTTATTTGTGTTGTCCCCGACACAATTTTATCCGGAATGCCCACTTTATCAACCAATACTACAAAATCTACATTGTTTCCGTGAATCTGCCAAGGGATGCAAGGAAATGGAACAAGATTATC
>Ga0172375_10007018_pt1 | contig 15567 bp, 8 predicted proteins | sample LakKiv1m_FD_114537 | JGI IMG/M metagenome (GOLD analysis project Ga0172375, IMG submission 114537) | Freshwater microbial communities from Kabuno Bay, South-Kivu, Congo - kab_092012_11.1m | ecosystem: Environmental > Aquatic > Freshwater > Lake | place: Democratic Republic of the Congo... | reverse complement strand
GCGCGCGAGACCAACCTCAAGGAACGCTGGAACCAGGCGCCCGTGGAGGTGGAGGCGCTGCTGGAGCGGGAGCGCTACCGCAGGCTGTGGGAGCTGCTGCGGGCCGGCAACGTCCAGGTGCGCGTGGTGCCCAGGGATCGGGTCTTCCTGCACGGCAAGGCCGGGGTCATCGAGACGCCGGAAGGCAAGACCTGCTTCCTCGGCTCCATTAACGAGACCGCCAGCGCGTTCGCCGGCAACTACGAGATCCTCTGGGAGGACGCGTCGCCCGAAGGGGTGGCGTGGGTCGAGGAGGAGTTCGAGGCGCTGTGGCGGGACGCGTGCCCGCTGCCCGACGCGATCATCGAGGAGGTCAGGCGCGTCGCCGAACGGGTCGAAGTGCGCTTCGAGGAGGTGGCGCCACGCGACCTGCCCGCGGCCAGCCTGGTCGAAGCGCCCATCTATCGCGGCGGCGAGCAGCTCAGGCCGTGGCAGCGTGCGTTCGTCGCCATGTTCCTGCAGCACCGGGAGACCTACGGCCGGGCGCGGCTGCTGCTGGCCGACGAGGTCGGGCTGGGCAAGACCCTTTCGCTGGCGGCCAGCGCCATGGTCGCCGCGCTGCTGGACGACGGCCCCGTGCTGATCCTCTGCCCCGCGACGCTGGCGCAGCAGTGGCAGACCGAGCTCAAGGACCGGCTGGGCATCCCCAGCGCGGTCTGGCTCTCCAACCGCAAGGTGTGGCTCGACCCCGATGAACGCCTGATCCGCACGCGCGGGCCGGAGGACGTCGCCCGCTGCCCCTACCGGATCGCGATCGTCTCCACCGGGCTGATCACCCACAACGCCGCGGAGCGAGCAGCGCTGCTGGAACGGCGCTACGGCACGGTGGTGCTGGACGAGGCCCACAAGGCCCGACGCCGCGGCGGCTTGGGCGACCACAAGGACGAGGCCAACAACCTGCTCGACTTCATGCTGCAGATCGGCCCGCGCACGAAGAACCTGCTGCTGGGCACCGCCACCCCCATCCAGACCGCGGTCTCCGAGCTGTGGGACCTGATGGCCGTGCTCAACGGCGGCGTGGATTTCGTCATGGGACGGCAGTACGTCAACCGCTGGTCGGACTGGGAGGCCGCGCTGCCGCTGGTGAAGGGAGAGCAGGCGCCGGCCGACGGCCGCGAGGCGTGGGATCTGCTGCGCAGCCCGCTGCCGCCGGCAAGCGAGAAGCCCCTGTTCGCGGCGCTCCGCCTGAGCGCCGGCATCCCTGACGACCGCTTCTTCAGCGACCGGGGCTACGGCTCGTTCGACGTCTTCACCCAGGCGTCCCTTGACCAGGCGTTGGCGTCGGGCTTCTTCCAGCAGCAGAACCCGTTGGTGCGCCACACCGTGCTGCGCCGCCGCGAGACGCTGGAGGCGCAAGGGCTGCTGGAACGCGTCGGCGTGACGGTGCATCCCTATCCCAAGCTGGAGGCCAACGCCTACCCCGGCCAGAGCTTCGCCGGCCTGGGCCTGCTGACCAACCGGCCCTTCGACCTGGCCTACCAGGCGGCGGTGGATTTCACCACGGCGTTAGCGAAACGCACAGGAGCCGCCGGCTTCATGAAGTCGCTGTTGCTCCAGCGTATCTGCTCATCTTTCGCCTCGGGCAAAGCCACGGCCGAGCGGATGCTGCGCCGGGAAGTGCTGGACGACGAGGAAGATGCCCAAAGGCTGCAAGATGCGCTTGACGCGCTGACGCCGGTCGAGGCGGGCTACCTGCGCACCATCGCCTCAGAGCTCTCCCGGCCCGAGGCGCGCGACCCCAAGCTAGGGGCGGTGAAGTACTTCCTGACCCAACATCGGGTCGAGGGCAAGACCTGGCTGGAGCACGGCGCGATCATCTTCAGCCAGTACTACGACACCGCACGCTGGATCGCGGCCGAGCTGGCTGGGATGCTGCCGGGCGAGCCGGTGGCGGTGTATGCGGGCTTGGGCAAGAGCGGGCTGTACCGCGACGCCGCGTTCAATGCGGTCGGCCGCGAGGAAATCAAGGCCGCGGTCAAGGCGCGGGCGATCCGCCTGGTGGTCGCCACCGACGCCGCGTGCGAGGGTCTTAACCTGCAAGCGCTGGGCACGCTGATCAACGTGGACCTGCCGTGGAACCCCTCGCGGCTGGAGCAGCGGCTGGGCCGCATCAAGCGCTTTGGCCAGGCCCGGCGCAGTGTGGACATGCTCAACCTGGTCTACCACGACACCCAGGACGAGAAGGTGTACCAGGCTATCTCGCGGCGGCTCAAGGACAAGTACGATATCTTCGGCGGCCTGCCGGACACCATTGACGACGAGTGGATCGAGAACATCGAAGAGCTGGAAGCGAAAATGGACCAATACATCCACCTCCGCCAGCAGGCGCGCAACGCGTTCGAGCTGCGCTACGAGTCGAGCATCGAGCCGGAGGCGAACCGGTGGGAGCTGTGCTCGCGTGTGCTTTCGCGGCAGGATATCGTCGCCAAGCTATCGGAGCCGTGGTAGCTACGAAATGGATGCAACGATCTCGTGGGAGCGCCGATGAAAATCACCGAGTTAGAAATCCTTCGAATTCCGCCCAGTTGGGTCTGGCTGCAGATTCACACCGATGCCGGCCTCACCGGCCTGGGCGAGCCGTACCTGGAAAACCATCCCGAAAGCGTCATCGCCGAGGTGCGGCGGCTGGAGCCGGCCCTGCTCGGCCAGAATCCCACCCAGGTCGAGCGGCTGTGGCAGGCGATGTACGACGCCGGGCTGGGCTACAAAGGCGGCCCTGTTACCATGAGCGCGCTCAGCGGCATTGATATCGCGCTCTGGGACATCGCAGGGAAGGCCGCCGGTCTGCCGATCCACCGGCTGCTGGGCGGCGCGTGCCGCGACCGCATCCGCATGTATCGGTCTGTGGCGGGCCAGCCGCCTTGGTGTGTTGAGCCGGGCCAGCCTTATCGCGCGGGGATGCCGGCCGCGGGGCGGATGGACGAGCCGGAGACGTGGGCCGAATCAGCGCGCATTTTGACGCAGGAATGGGGCTTCCGCTGTCTTAAGGTGCACTTCGGCCCCGGCAGCGGGCTGGAGATCACCTCGCGCATCGGCCGCTTCGCCGAGCGGTTTGCCGCCGTGCGCCAGGGCGCTGGCCCCGATGTGGATGTGGCGGTAGACATCCACAACCCGCACCCCGTCATCGCGTTGCAGATCATCGAGGCGCTGGCTCCCTATCATCCGCTCTTTGTCGAGGAGCCGATGCCGGTCGAGCGCGTGGATACATTGGTCGAGATCAGCCGCCGCACCAGCGCGCCCATCGCCGCGGGCGAACGCTGGATGGGCAAGTGGATCTTCTTCGATGCGCTCAGCAGGGGCGCGCTGGCCGTCTTGCAGCCCGACATCTGTCACGCCGGCGGCATCACCGAATGCCGCAAGATCGCCGCCATCGGCGAGGCGGCCTACGCGCAAGTGGCCCTGCACTGCCCTCTCAGTCCGCTGGCGCTCGCGGCGTCCATCCAGCTCGACGCCTGTCTGCCGAACTTCCTTGTCCAGGAGCACAACGAGGTCAACGATTGGCGCGGCGATGGCCGGACGGTCATCGGCCAGGGCTATCTCAAGGAGCCGTTCGTGTTGGACGCCGACGGCTGCGTCGCCGTGCCGCAAGGCCCCGGCCTGGGGATCGAGCTGGACGAGGCAGGGATGGCCCGGATTATGGCGCGGCCGTGGAGCGCGCAGCGCGGCTAAGGATCGCTAGAAGAATAACTTACCGCATCGCTCAGGCTGGATTGCCAAGTCCAGCCGTTGCACCGCCGGACTGCCAAGTCTGGCGCGAGCAGGGAGAGAAAGTTATTTTCCCACCAATCCTAAGTGTTTTTCAGGAGCTATCTATGACCGTACCCATTGTCCACATGATCGGCCAGGCGCACCTGGATCCGGCCTGGCTCTGGCGCTGGCCCGAAGGCCGGGCCGAGGCGCTCGCCACCAGCCGCTCGGCCGCCGACCGGTTGGCCGAATACCCCGACTTCCACTTCGTGCGCGGCGAGGCGCAGATCTACGAGTGGATCGAGCGGGAGGATCCCGTGCTCTTCGCCGAGATCGTGGGGCGCATCCGCGAGGGGCGCTGGCACGTTGTCAACGGCATGATCGTCCAGCCCGACATGAACCTGCCGCAGGGGGAGTCGTTCGTCCGCCATTTCCTGCTCGGCAAGGCGACCCTGCGCGAGAAGCTGGAGGGTGAGCCCCGCGTGGCCTACTGCGTGGACAGCTTCGGCCACGCGGAGACGTTGCCGCAAATCTTCCGCAAGTGCGGCTGCGAAGCCTATGTCTTCATGCGCCCCGGCCCCCACGAGATGCCGGACGTGCCGCAGGCGTTCTGGTGGCAGGCGCCCGATGGCAGCCGGGTGATGACCTTCCGCATCGCGGCCAGCTACGGCACGCGTTCGACTGATCTGTCTGCCCACATTGATCGCGCATTGGAACAGAAGCCGGCCGCGTTGAACGATACGATGTGCTTCTTCGGCGTGGGCAATCATGGCGGCGGGCCGACCATCGCCCAGATCGAGGCGCTGCACGCCCTCCAGAAAGCGCGCGACGACATCAAAATCCGTTTCAGCTCGCCGCAAGCCTACTTCGACGCGGTGCGCTCGACGGCGGATGGTTGGCCGACGGTCGCCGAGGAGCTTTACTTCCACGCCACCGGCTGTTATTCGGCCAACAGCAGCCTCAAACGCGCCCATCGCCAGGCGGAGTGCAGCTTGCTGGTCGCCGAACGGCTGGCGGCGTTGGCGCATGCGTGGGTGGGGCGCAGGGTCGAGGCCGACACGCTGCGCCGGCTCTGGCATGATGTCTGCTTCAACCAGTTCCACGACATCCTGGGCGGCTGCACGGTGAAGGAGGCGGCCGACGACGCTATCGCTGCGTTTCAGCGCGTGATCGCCACGTCGCAGGAGATTACCGATGACGCGGGCCGGGCGATTGCCAGTCGGATTGACACGCGTGGGCCGGGCGGCACGGTCGTGCTCTTCAACCCCGCGGCCGAGCCGGTGGAACGCACTGTCGAATACGAGCCGTGGACCGAGTGGGATGCCTGGGTGGAAGGCGGCTGGGGCCTGGCCGACGAGCGCGGCGCGCCGGTCGCCTGGCAGAAGATCACCTCGCACGAGGCGCTCACCAGCCCGGAGGGCCGCGGCATCCATCGCCTGGTCTTTCGCGCCAGCCTGCCGCCGCTCGGCTATCGCGTCTTCCGCTTTGCGAAGGGGCTGCCGCAGGGCGATCTTACATCAGATGTGAAGGTGACGCCGACATCGCTCGAAAACGAGCACCTGCGCATCGCCCTCGATCCGGCGACGGGCGACATCCGCTCGTGCGTTGATATCGAGTCCGGGCTGGAGCTGGTCGGGCCGGGCGGCTGGAACGTGCTTCAGGTGTTGGAGGATCTGAGCGACACCTGGTCGCACCGCGAGACGCGCTGGGACAAGGTCGTCGGAACGTTTGGGAAGCCGAAGATCACCGTAGCCGAGAACGGCCCGCTCCAGGCGTCGCTGCTGGTGGAGCGCAGTTATGAGGAGGTTGGCGCTGACGGCGCGCGCGGCACGCTCCTGCAGGAATTGATCGTTCACCGCGACGAGCCGGAGATCGTCATCCGTAACTGGCTCTTCTGGCAGGGGCGCTGGCGGATGCTCAAGCTGGCGTGCGATGTCGCGCTTGCCCTGAGCGATGTCGAGGGGATCACCGAGCCGCGCGCCGCCCGCGATGTGCCGTTCGGCTTTTCGGAGTGGCCGGCCGACGGCACGGAGCGCGCCGGGCAGATGTGGGTGGGGGTGTCGGGGGAGGCGACCGTCTCTGGTGCAGAACGCGCCCTGAGCTTGTCGAAGGGTGCAGCGGACGGCGCTTCGACAGGCTCAGCGACCGTTGGCCTCGCCATTCTGAACGACAGCAAATACGGTTGCGATGTGAACGGCAGCACCGTGCGCCTGACCGTGCTGCGCTGCCCGCCCTACGCCTACCACGTCCCGCCGCATGGCTTCGGCACGAAGCTGCGCTACGATTGGCTCGACCAGGGCAGTCAGGAGTTCACGGTTGTGCTGCGGCCGCACGTCGGCGACTGGCGCGAGGCGGAGATCGTGCGGCGGGCACGCGAGCTGAACCTGCCGCTGCCCGCGATCACGATGCACAGCCACGCGGGCAAGCGGCCGAAGAGCGCCTCGCTGGCCGCGCTGACCAACGCCGACATGGAGCTCACCGCGCTGAAGCTGGCCGAGGATGGCGACGGCTACATCGTGCGCGTGGCCGATCGGCACGGCCGAGCCTCCCGCGGCGCGCTGATCTGGGGAGCGCAGAGTTTCCCGGTCGCCTTAGAGCCGTTCGAGGTGGCGACGCTGCGGCTCTGCTCGCGCGGCGAGGGCTGGGAAGCCGTGCGTTGTGATATGATTGAACGGATTTTTTGACAGGATTCACAGGATTGATCCTAGGGTTTCTGCCCAGAAAATCACCGCCCACCTGTTCCGGTTTGGAGGCTTTAGCCGGTCTCTCTCGTCACCCCCCCAACCGGCTGAAGCCTCCAGACCAACACGTTTTTCAAGGAGGCCGTGGCGGCGCGTACACGGTATGGAAAACCACCCTATGAATCCTGTCTGCCTTCGGCTCTTCTGAGCTTGGGAGAAACCATGAACTCACGCGAACGGATGCTCACGGCCCTGAATAACGGCCGGCCCGACCATCTGCCGTGCCAGGTGCACGGCTGGATGACCTATTACCTGAACCACTACCTGGGTGGGATGGACTGGTGGCAGGCATATGAAAAGTTCGGCATGGACTACGCCATCTACGTCTCACCGCGTTACATCTACAGCGATCACGACCTGGCGCAGTGGCGCAAAGAGCGGGTTGAGTTAGGCGTAGATGCCGACGGCAACCACCGCTGGGAGGAGACGATCCACACGCCCGGCGGCACGCTGCACCACGCGGGCGCGTGGAACGAGATCACGGCCTGGGAGGTCGAGGATCTCATCAAGACGCCGGATGACTTCCGGCTGTGGGAGAAGTACTGTCCCGTGCCGGTCGCCGCGGATTTCGCGCCGATTCAGGAGGTCAAGGATCGGCTGGGCGACCGGGGCATCATCCGCTCGCACCCGTTCAGCCCCGGCCAGGGCAGCCCGTGGCAGAGCTTCTGCACGTTGGTCGGCACGCAGACGGCGATCATGATGGCGCTGGACACGCCCGACTTCCTGCACCACGCGCTGAACGCCATCCTGCAGCGCACGCTCAAGGTGACGGAGATGTGGCGCGGCACGCCGGCCGACATGGTGGAAACCGGCGGCGGCGCGGGATCGAACACTGTCATCAGCCCGAAGCTCTTCCGGGAGTTTTGCGTGCCCTACGACCGGCAGCAGCACGCGGCCTTGCACGACGCCGGGGTGAAGATCGTCTATCACCTGTGCGGCGGGCTGATGCACATGCTGGAACTGGTGACGGAGAACGGCGCGGATGGGCTGGAGACGATGACCCCACCCGCGATGGGCGGCGACTGCGACCTGCGGGAAGCCTCGCGGCGCGTCGGCGACAAGCTCTTCTTCATCGGCGGCTTCGACCAGAACGCCGGTTTCGAGCAGGGCACGCCGGAGGCGGCGCGGCGGCTGGTGATCGAGTGCTTCGAGGCCACGAAGGATCACGCCGGCTACATCTGTGCGCCATCCGATCACTTCTTCTACGGCGATCCGGCCAACTTGCAGGCGTCTGCCGATGCCGCGAAGGACTGCCGATATTGATAGCGGCATGGCACAGTAGTTGGTAGATTGGGAATTGGGCGACCATGTTTCCAATCTACCAACCTACCGCGTTAGGTCATCCTCCCATCCGGTGCTATAATCCACGGCAAACACTGGCGCGAGACCCATCGTCGCCTCTCGACCCATCGAGCAGCCATGACCATATCCAAACGAGACGGTTCTAACCGTCCGGCGGCGTCGCCGGGCTTCATGCGTATCTTGATTCGCGCCCTCGGCTACCTGCGTCCTTACCGTGGACTGACTATTGCGGCATATGTGGCGCTGCTCTGCACGACCGGGCTGGCGCTGTACATCCCGCAGCTCGTCCGCGCCACCGTGGATCGCGGCATCCGCGGGGGCGACCTGCCGGCGCTGCGGCTGGCAGTGCTGGGCATCCTGGCTGTGGCCCTGGTCAAGGGCGTGCTGTCGTTCCTGCTGGGCCGCTGGACCGAGGTCGCCTCGCAGGGCGTGGCCTACGACATGCGCAATGCGCTCTTCCGCAAGCTGTCGGGCCTCTCCTTCTCCTATCACGACCGCGCCCAGGTGGGGCAACTGCTCTCCCGCTCGATCCAGGACGTGGATCGCATCCGCTTTATGACCGGCCGGGCGCTCCTGCGGCTGGCCGAAGGCAGCCTGTTGCTCATCGGCGCGGCCATCTTCTTGGTGTTCATGAACCCTTCACTGACCCTCCTGGCGCTGTGGACCATGCCGATCATGTCGTATTGGGCCTGGCGTTTCAGCGGCCGCTTCCGGCCGCTGACCCTCGCCGTTCAGCAGCAGTTGGCCGTGCTGACCACCCGGCTGGAGCAAAACCTGCGCGGGGCGCGCGTGGTCAAGGCCTTCGCTCAGGAGCCGGCCGAGATCACCGGCTTCGATGCCCAGAACGATCACTGGTTCGACCTGTCGGTTGCCGCAGCCCGCCTGCAGGCGCTCAACCTGCCCTTGCTCGATCTGATCGCCAACCTCGGTTCGGTCTTCATCATCTGGTACGGCGGCTCGCTCGTCGTGCGCGGCAACCTGACGTTGGGCGAGCTGGTCGCCTTTTCCACTTATATGGGCTTGCTGATCCAACCGGTGCGCCGCCTGGGGATGATCTTGCCCAATCTGGCGACCGCCATCGCGGCCGGTGAGCGGGTGTTCGAGATTCTGGACGCCGAATCGGAGGTCAAAGACGCGCCCGACGCGTATCTGCTGCCGCCGGTGCGCGGGCAGGTGCGCTTCGAGCAGGTGTCGTTCGCCTATTTCAAGCGCAACAAAGTGCTGGATGCGATTTCTTTCGAGGCGCAGCCCGGCCAGGTGGTCGCGCTGCTCGGGCCGACCGGTTCCGGGAAATCATCCATCATCAACCTGATCCCGCGCTTCTACGATGCTACCGGCGGCCGGATCACGCTTGACGGCCACGACATCCGCCGGGTGCAACTGAGCTCGTTGCGCGATCAGATCGGCATCGTCCTCCAAGAGACCACCCTCTTTGCGACGACGATCCGCGAGAACATCGCGTTCGGCCGACCCGGCGCCAGCGAGGCGGAGATCATTGCGGCGGCGCAAGCGGCCCAGGCGCACGACTTCATCATGGAGACACCGGACGGCTACGATACCCATGTCGGCGAGCGGGGCGTCACCCTCTCCGGCGGCCAGAAGCAGCGCGTCGCCATCGCCCGCGCCCTGTTGAAAGACCCCCGCATCCTGATCCTGGACGACGCGACCGCCAGCGTAGACGCCGACACCGAGCGGCAGATCCAGGCCGCGCTGGAGCGGCTGATGGCCGGCCGCACCTCTTTCGTCATCGCGCAACGCCTGAGCACCCTGCGCCTGGCCGACCTGATCCTGGTGCTCGACCGCGGCCGGATCGTGGCGCGCGGCACGCACGCTGATCTGTTGCGCACCTCCGAGTTGTATGTCCAGATCTACGAACGGCAGTTGCGGCCGCCGGCCGCGGCCGGCGAGGAGGCTGCCCGATGAGTTTCTCCATCGGCTCGGCGGGCGCGCGCATGGGGCCGGGCGGCGCGCTCGAACGCTTCGGCGGCCGCGACGAGACGCACCCCTTCGATGCGCAGGTGGCGCGGCGGCTGCTGGCCTTCGTGCGGCCCTACTGGCGGCAGATGGCCGCCGCACTCCTGTTGATGTTTATCACCTCGCTGTTAACGCTGGCAACCCCGTACCTGGTCAAGATCGCGATTGACGAAAACATCGCCGCCGGCGATTTGCCCGGTCTCACCCGCACCGCGCTCCTGATCGCGGCCACCTTCGGCGGCATCTACCTGACGGCAGTCGGGCAGCGTTGGCTCCTCTCGTGGGTGGGGCTGCGCGTGCTGGCGACCCTGCGCCGCGACCTGTTCCGCCATCTGCAAGCGCTGCCGCTCGGCTACCACGACACGCACATCGTCGGCGTCACGATCTCGCGGGTTATCAACGATGTCGGCGTGATCAACGATCTGCTCTCGCAGGGGCTGGTGACGCTGGTCGGCGACAGTGTGGTGCTGGTCGGCATCGTCGTCGCCATGGTCTCGATGAGTCCGCGGCTGGCGCTCCTCTCGTTCAGCGTGTTGCCGCTGATGATCCTGGCGACGCTGCTCTTCACGCGCCGCGCCCAGCGCGCTTTTCGCCAGACCCGCTCCGGCATCGCGGCGGTGGTCGGCGATCTGGCCGAAAACCTTTCCGGGATGCGGGTGATCCAGGCTTTTGCCCAGGAAGGCGCGACCTTCGAGCACTTCGACGCGGTCAACCGGGTCAACCGGGACGCGCACATCTCGGCGATGACCCTTTCCTTCGTCTTTCTGCCCACCGTGGAAATCTTGAGCCTGTTAGCGACCGCGGTTGTGCTCTGGTTTGGCGGCGCGTTCGTTGTGGGCGGCGCACTGAGTTTGGGGGTGGTGGTCGCGTTCCTGGCCTACGTCACCCGTTTCTTTGATCCGATCCAGGAGCTAAGCCAGCTCTACACGACCGTGCAGGCGGCCATGGCTGGCGGCGAACGGGTGATCGAGGTGCTCGACACGCAACCCGACGTGGCCGACCGGCCCGGCGCGGGCGAGATGCCGCCGATCCAGGGCCGCGTCGAGCTGGATCATGTCAGCTTTGCGTATCGGGGCGAGGTCGAGGTGCTGCACGATGTCAGCCTGCGCATCGAGCCGGGGCAGACGGTGGCGCTCGTCGGGCCGACCGGCGCGGGCAAAACCTCCATCGCCAATCTGGTCGCCCGTTTCTACGATGTGAGCGCGGGTGCGGTGCGCATTGACGGGATGGATGTGCGCGATGTGCGCCAACGCTCGCTGCGGGCGCAGATGGGGCTGGTTCCGCAGGACCCCTTCCTCTTTAATGGAACCCTGCGAGACAACATCGCATTCGGCCGGTCCGACGCGCCGCAGGTCGAGATCGAGGCGGCCGCACGGCTGGCCCGCAGCCATGAATTCATCGCCGGGTTGCCCGACGGATATCAAACGGAGATCCTGGAGGGCGGCGTCAATCTGTCGCTCGGCCAGCGCCAGCTCATTTGTATCGCCCGCGCCGCCCTGGCCGACCCGCGCATCCTGATCCTGGACGAAGCCACGGCCAGCGTGGACACCGTGACCGAGGCGTACATCCAGGAGGCGATTGACCGGCTGCTGGCCGGCCGGACGGCCATCGTCATCGCCCACCGGCTCAGCACTATCCGCAACGCCGACCTGATCTGCGTGGTGCAGGATGGCCGGATCGTGGAGCAGGGCCGGCACACCGAGCTGCTGGCGCAGGGCGGCGTCTACCGGGAGTTGTACGAGAAACAGTTCCTGGCGGCTGCGCCGCAGGGGGGCAGCCAGTCGTGACGATTGCAGTGATTGTCTTCGCCCGCGCGCTGTGCGTTATGGGTGCTCGCACGACCATAAATGGCTCGTGCTACCCAGCAGCGCCCGGTCAACCGGGCTGGACGGCCGCGTCGGTGCTGGATCCAGCCCCGTTGACGGGGCGTCGCGTGGTAGCCCGGCCGATTCATCGCCGGGCGGCCCAGGTTGACGAACAACGCGCCGGAGAAGGCGATTGCCGGATTATTTTCTTAAGTTTTATCGTCGGGCGGATGTTGCTGTCCGCACGCAAGCCCAGATTGCACGGGCAGCACTGCAAGCAATTCCGGCGGCAGCGCCTCCGCGGCCGATCGCATGGCGCGCATGTCGGCGCTCGTCAACTCGCGAACTTCACCCGATTCGTCGGTTAGCAATTTCTCGTTCATAGCGTCTCACCTCGCGCTGATCTGCTTTTTACTGTAGTTACAAAAAGCACATTTGTCAAACTACGAATCGCATCGTGCGCGGTGCGCAACATCATGGCCGGACGAAAAGACCCAACTCATGTCACTGATTGACTCGATCGTTGATCGAAAGCTACAGGTCTTGAAGCAGATGGCCGACGGGCCAGCTGCGCCGACGGAAATCCGCCGCGACTGGCCGCGCTATCTGCGCGTCGCGACTTTCTTCGCGGGCGCGTTCCTCTCGTTCATCTGGTGGGAATTGATCGTCGGCCACATCCCGTTGATTGGGCCGCGGGTGCGCCGCGGTTCGTTGGCCCGTTGGCGGCTGGTCGCGCAGCGCTACCGCCGGTTGGCGATCCGCTATGGTGGCGTGCTGATCAAGCTCGGCCAGTTCCTCAGCATCCGCGTGGACGTGCTGCCGGCGGAGATCACGAGCGAGCTGGCTGGCCTTCAGGATGAAGTGCCGGCCGAGGCGCCGGCCGACATCCTGGGCGTGATTGCCGGGGAATTCAACCGGCCGATCGCGGAAGTATTCGCCTGGTTCTCGCCTGAACCGCTGGCCGCGGCGTCGTTGGCGCAGGTTCACAGGGCGCGCCTGCGCGCAAATGATGCCGCCGGCGAGCCAGAGGTCGTGGTTAAGGTGCAACGGCCGCGTATCGAGATGTTGGTGGAGACCGACCTGGCGGCCATCCAGTTAGCGGCGCGTTGGCTCAAATGGTATCGGCCGATCGCCGCCCGCATTGACCTGGATCGGCTCTACGCAGAGTTTGCGGCCACTACCCGCCGCGAGCTGGATTTCGTCGCGGAGGGCCACAACTGCGAGCACTTCGCGGCCGATTTCGCCGCCGATGCGGGCATCTACATCGCGAAGGTCTATTGGGAGACGACGACCCGGCGGGTGTTGACCCTGGAGAATGTCGCGGGGATCAAAATCACTGACACGGCGGCGATGGCGGCGGCGGGCATCAGCCGAAGCGCGGTGGCGCGGCGACTCTACGATACCTATCTCCAGCAGATTTTCGTCACCCACTTCGTCCACGCTGACCCGCACCCCGGCAACCTCTTCCTCCGGCCGCTCGATCCGGCCCCGGATGCGCCCCCCGACGCGCCGCGGCCGTTCAAGATCGTGTTCGTGGATTTCGGTATGGTGGCTGTCATCCCGGAGGAATTGCGCACGGCCCTGCGCGACTTCGTGATCGCCCTGGCGATGCGCGATGCGCGCGGGATGGTGCAGGCCTACGTTAAAGCGGGCGTCCTGCTGCCCGGCGCCGATCTGAAGCGCCTGGAGGAAGTTCACGAGGCGCTGCTCAAGCGCGTCGGCGGGGTGCGGATGGGCCAGCTCCGGGATGTCGCCTTCGAGCAGGCCGAGTTCATGTTCCGCGAATATCGGGACTTGATCTACGATCTGCCGTTTCAGTTCCCGGCCGACATGCTCTTCGCGGTGCGCGCCGTCGCCATCCTGTCGGGCCTGGCGACGACCCTCGATCCCGACTTCGATCCCTGGGCGGCGACGCTGCCGTTTGCTGAGCGGCTGGCCGTGGGCGACCTGACGCGAGACTGGCGCGCGTACCTGGAACGGGCGTTGGGATGGCTACAATTGCTGGCGCGCCTGCCGGGCGCCTTCGACCGCTTTCTGACCCAGGCCGAACGCGGCGCCCTGACCGTGCAAGCCGCGCTCGCCCCCGATCACGCGAAGGCCCTGCGTCGGATCGAGCGCGCGGTGGACCGCCAGACGTGGATCACGCTGGCGGTGGGGCTGTTGGTGGCAGGGGCGCTGTTGCGTGCGACGCCAGGCGCCGAAGGGACGAGCCTGGCGTTGTTCGTCGGGGCGGGGGGGGCGTTCCTGTGGGGGCTGACGCGGCGGTGAGCGCCGGGCGGTTGAAACCGCTGCAACGAGTGCAAAGCCTGCCGTCGCAGACTGAATGTAGTTGTTCGTCGGGCGGTTGTGGTAGGAGGTATGGGGTCTGAAAACAGGTGAGTCTACCGCAAAAGTGTTGGGCACGGTCGCTGAGCCTGCCGAAGCGCCGCCCTTCGACAAGCTCAGGGGGCGTACTTACCAACAGTTTTTCGGTATACTCAAAACAGGTGGTCGCGTTGACATTTGTTGCGGGGTATGGTATCTTGTCCCCCGGATCACATTCCAACGCTGGAATGCTCGGTTGCGTTTCCGCCCGCTTTCGCCGCCTACCTCTCACCCTGCCGCCATGATGGTAGCAGCCCCGGCCGTCTGACCCCAGACAAACGAGGCGCCCCGATCCGGGGGTAGAGTGGGCTATTTCACCAATTTATGGAGTGCCGCCCAATGGCGATGATTGACGAATTCGTTCATATCTTCGAGTTACCTCCGGCGATGATCCCGCACATTGATTTTGTGGTCCAGGGCCGCGAGATGGAGTTGGTCGTCGGCCTGGGCAAACAGACCATGACGCTCGATCAGGTCGCCGAGATGCTGCAAATGCCGCGGGATGAGGCTGAGACCTTCCTCACACAGGCATACTATCGGCATGTCATCAAGCGCAAGACCGAGGATGGGATCACAACCTACGCCGCCGGTTCCTTTTACCGTCGCCTCGACCCGCTCTCCATGTACGAGGGGTGGGGCGACGTGCCAGCCGATGCCCGAGACGCGGTGATCGAGTGGCAGTTGCAGGAATTCATCAATCTCTGGCAGCCGGTGGTCGAGGAGATGCGCAAAGACCCCGATGCCTTTATCCGCATCCCCAACCGCGACGTGTTGCTGTTGGATGAGGCGCTCGAGATGGTGGAGGCAGCGACCGAGCATGTGGTTGTGCCGTGCGATTGCCGGGCTATCGTCATGGCTTGCGACCGGCCCCGCGAGGTCTGCATCCGCCTGGACAAAGGGGCGCTCAACACGCTGGAGCAGGGCCACGGCCGCCGCGTGACGAAAGAAGAGATGAAGCAAATCGTCATCAACGCGGATCGCGAGGGGTTGATGCACACGGGGCGGCGGGCGTGGCGCGAACAGGGCGAGCTATTCGGCTTCTGCAACTGCTGCGCGTGTGACTGCTATCCCATCCGCGCCGGCATCAAGCTGGGGATGAGTCAGCAGTGGCCGCGCGCCCACCATGTGGCCGAGCGGGATCTCGACAAATGCCACATGTGCGGCAAGTGCGCGCAGCGTTGCCATTTCGATGCATTCTATCGCGACGGCACGAAGGTGCGCGTCCGGGGCAAGCAGGCCCGGTACGTTGCGTTCGACGCCAACAAGTGCTGGGGCTGCGGCCTCTGCGCGACGACGTGCCCGGAAGAAGCGATCACCATGCGGCCGCTGCACGAGATCGTGGCGCAGGCGACGGAGGCAGCCTTGTCTGTCGCGGCGCAGTCCGCCCCGGAGCTGCACGCATGACGCTCACCGTTCCGGTCCTGCGCGATATCACCGAACCGAACTCCCTGCTGGCGGCGCGGCTGCGGGCGATCTTCCGCCAACACAACGTCCTGGTGCTGGATGTCATCGCCTCGCCCGGCGCCGGCAAGACGGCGCTGCTGGAGCGCACCGTCGCCGGCTTGGGGCGTGAGCTGCGCCTGCGTGTGATCGAAGGCGATCCGACGACCAGCATTGACGCCGAGCGGATCGTGGCCGCGGGCGCGTCCGCAGTG
>Ga0172375_10007015_pt1 | contig 15574 bp, 12 predicted proteins | sample LakKiv1m_FD_114537 | JGI IMG/M metagenome (GOLD analysis project Ga0172375, IMG submission 114537) | Freshwater microbial communities from Kabuno Bay, South-Kivu, Congo - kab_092012_11.1m | ecosystem: Environmental > Aquatic > Freshwater > Lake | place: Democratic Republic of the Congo... | reverse complement strand
TTATTGCCGTTAAAACTGAAACAACCGAGATCCCCGAAAAGCCCGCAAGGCTTGCCGCCATATGAGGCGCCGAAAGACTGGGCCGCGTCCTCAATCACAAAGAGACCGTGTTCTCTGGCAATGCGCATGATCGCGTCCATAGCAGAGGGGTTGCCGTAAAAATGGACAGGGATGACCGCTTTTGTCCTTCGCGTGATCTTTCTTTTGATCTCCAAAGGATCGATATTCCAGCTCGTCAGATCGACATCCGCGAAAACCGGGGTTGCGCCGGCGTATAAGACCGGATTCACGGTCGCGATGAATGTAAGCGCCGGCACGATCACTTCGTCGCCTTTGCCTATCCCAAGCTCATGAAGCGCCAGATGGATAGCGGACGTCCCGCTCTGTGTCGCAACGGCCCGCGCCGCGCCGATAGATCCGGCGAATCTCTCTTCGAATTCAGGCACGAACGGCCCGGCCGTCGAGACATACCCTGAATCTATGGCCTTAGAAAGATACTTTTTCTCAAGGGCTCCTACGTTCGGCGCATCCAGATATATCGTACTATTTTCAGGCATTATCTGTCCTCTGCTTTTGTCCGGTACCATTCCCATGTGCGCCTGAGCCCTTCTTCAAGGCCGACCCTGGGCGCATAACCTGTCGCCCCTGCAAGTTTCCTTATGTCAGGGCACCGCCGGACCGGCGAGCCCTGATGATCAGAAAGCGGCTTTAACTTTAAAGACGGGTTGACACAGGCGATTATCTTTTTACCGAGCTCTTTTATAGAGATCTCCTCACAAGGATTGCCGACATTAAAAAGTTCGCCGTCCGCTTTCTTTGACGCGGCGAGCCTTGTCAACGCATCTACCGCGTCGTCTATATAACAGAACGCGCGGGAATGGCCGGGAGAAAACACTTCGAGATATTTTTTTGCGCGTCCGGCCTTTATCAAGAGCTCAGGGATCACGTGGTCGTAACCCATCCTGGGCCCGTATACGTTATGGAACCTGACCATGGTCACAGGGAGACCCGAGCGCCTGCGGTAATAGCGGCATGCCGCTTCCCCGACGATCTTACTGAGCGCATATGAGGTCCTGGGCTGCCGTATATCGTCCAGGCACAGAGGAACCTCTTCGTCTGTCGGGACCTTGATCTTTATAAGCCTGGCTGTGCCGGCGTAGGCTTCGCTGGTAGATGAAAATACCAGGCGCTTGACCTTTGTCTTTTTTTCTTTAAGCCATTCCAGAAGATTAAGTGTAGCTGTGATATTAACATACAATACCCGGTCAGGCGCTTCAAATACGTTCCTGACACCGACGATCGCGGCCAGATGATATATATAGTCATAATCATCTTTAAGCCGTTTAAACGCGACCGGCTCGGTGATATCGGCTTTAATGAACCGCACGTTCGGTTTGGAGATCAATCCTTCAAGTTCTTTGTCATGCCTGCCGCGCGAAAGATTATCCATAAGATGGATCTCATTTCCGGGCTTCGCGCCGAGATGCCTTGCCAGATGATATCCGACAAAACCCGCTCCTCCGGTGATCAGGACCTTTACTCTTTTTTTAGACATGTTTTACCATCCTGTTCCAATGTCCTTTGCCGACGCCGGCGACGTTAAGCCCCATAGAGCGCAGCTTATCCGCTTTTTTATTATCGAGCACGTCGGCTGCATCGAACACCAAGCCTCCGGGCTTAAGCGCCTTTTTAATATCGGCTGGGGCCATAGACTTGTATTCTAAATGTCCCACCGCGAACACGACCGCGTCCGCCTTACTTTTCATAACGTCTGCCAGATCGTTGACAGGATATATGCGGGATTCGGGCCAATATAAGACCATAGGATCGTGGACAACCACTTTAGCGCCCTGTTTAACGCAGCTGTCAAAGAAAAGTTTGCTAGGCGAATACCGCGTATCTGATACATCTTTAAGATAAGACACGCCGAATATGACTATCTTCTTATTCCTGACGCCTTTTAACATCGACCCTACAAGACGGAATGAATGTAACGGCATAGCGTCATTTATAACGACAGCTCCAACGGATACGCCGAGGCCCCGCCTCTGCCCGAACATCTTTTTGTTAGACCAATCCGCGAATAACGGGTCCTTGGTCAGGCAGTATCCGCCGACGCCGAAGCCCGGGCTCATGATATTATTATGGGTCTGGCGTCTACGTATAGCATTAAGGACCTCAAAGAGATCCACGCCCGCCGCCTCCGCATATTCTGTCCATTCCTGGATAAACGCGATATTCGCGGCCCTGTAAGAGTTCTCGAGCACCTTGCCCATTTCAGCGGCGCGCAGACTGGATAGTTCTGTAAGAGGATAGGACCTTACGTCGACAATGCTTTCAAGGAACCTCCTGGCGGCCTGACTTGAACGCTCGTCTTTCCCTGCGAACACCCTGTAATATGACGTAATGCTCTTAAGGTAATTTTTGCCGGGCATGACCCGCTCGTATGAATACGCGAACCTTAAATGGGAGGGATCGATCTTCCTTTTTTTGAACGTCTTTATAAAAATAGGGACAAGCACCTTTTCACATACCCCCGGCGGCACAGTAGACTCGACCATGACAAGGCATGAAGGCATGATATTTTCCGCAACGGTCCTCAACGCGGACTTGTAGTCGTCCAGGCGGATATCCACGTCGCCTTTGGCTATGTCCCTGCCTTTTTTCACATCAAGGTTCACGCTGACGACGACAACGCCTGCCTTTTGATAGGCGTACAGATCATGCGTCGCCATGATGTTGCCTGACTTTTGCATATTTTTAAAGACCCGTTCAAGATGCCTGTCGCTGCTTCGTATAGGAACTTCGCCTTTATTTATCATCGCGATCTTCCAATAAGACTTTTCGTCTAAAAGGTCCAGCCCTATCACCGCATAGAGCGGCTTACCGGATTTACCCTTTGCCTGGGCGATGGCGGTCATCATGGCGAAACCCACGAAACCTAGGCCCTGGACAGCGATTATTTTTTTACCTTTATTCCTGGCAAGGAACTTATCTATCGCCTGCCGGTCGTTCTCTTTACTGGAACAGACGTATTTTTTTCCGAACGGGGAGATAGAAACGATCTTTTTGGCCATTAAAGGGCTCATGCCTTTCCTTCTGCGCCTGGCTCTGCATCTTTAGTCTTATCGTTAACCGGTAACGGTAAGTCTGAAAAGTTAAAATTTAATAATTGTACGAGCATTGATATTTTTGCCTGCATATCCTTCAATTGCTGCAGCCTTTCTTTAAATACCTGGGCTGCTTTTTGGTCCTCTTCGCTTACCTGCTGGCTCTTCTCCACGAACGAACCGGCGAGAGCGGTCATTTCCGCCACCGAACCCAACCGTCGTTCCACCATGGACTTAGCCCGGTCCATGATGACCTTGGCGATGTCATGTTCAGCTTCATAAAAGTCTTTGCGCGTTCCTTTTACCCAGACACGCCTGACCACGCCATATCTCTCAAGCGCCCTTATGTTAACGCTCACGCTTCCTTTACTTATCTTAAGGCGCTCGCTCATTTCATCCAAAGAAAGAGGCTCATGGCTGAAATAAAGGATCACGTATAACTGCGCCATGACATTATTCAGGCCAAAATCCCTGCAGAAACGGCTTATCTGCTCAAGAATTACATCCTGGGCTTTGATCAGATCCGGGTTCATTTAGTTATATATCCTTTTATTATATAGAATAGTTAGAACGTTTAGAACGTTCTAAACGAATATAACATATTTTCCCCATTAAGTCAAGCTGCGTTGCTATATATTATAGTATAAAAAAATTGCATTTTAAAATAAAAAATGTTATTATGTGCCTATAAAGACAATGCCTACATTACCAGTATCTTCTTCTAAAGGGTTTGTGTATTATAGTTTCGGCCGGGATTATCTGGACGAAACCTTAGTATCCATCAAGACTTTACTAAAACATAACAGAACCGCAAAGGTCTGTGTCATAACAGACGCTCCGGGCGAACAATATATCAACGAAAAATATCCCGGATCCGGCATAGAACAGATAAAACGCGTCAAAGTGGACAGTTTTGAGGGCTTTTGGGCATTCAGGCTCCGCCTTGATACGCTCACTCCATATGAAAAGACCATATTCTTAGACGGCGATACTTACATCCTGGGCTACATAGAGGACCTGTTTGACTTACTCGATACCTTCGACTTTGTAGCTGTGCCGGATGAATCGCATCCTGCCAGGGGTTTTATACTTGGCCTAAAGGGCGGTTACAAGGCCCTGAACTATTACAACTGCGGTTTTTTCATATTTAAGAATACCGAAAAGATCCACAAGCTATTTGAGACCTGGCGAAAAGAATATGTAGACCTTGCCGAGCTGGAACCGGGCGACCAGGGTCCGCTGGTCAGGGCGCTTATAAAGACAGACGTCCGTTTTATTACCTTGCCTAAAGAGTACAATCTCCGTTTGATAAATAAATGCGTCAGTTTTCAGCAACGCGTCAAGATGATACATGGCCGCGCCAAGGACCATGATAAGCTCGCGGGGATCCTAAATAATATCGATTTCATCGACAGGTCATCAAGAGTATGGATCCCGCATCTTCAAAGGGTGATAAAAGCCGTTCAGTTCAGGAACTTCTACAGGATCTTGAGGCTTTTGAAAATGGATAATGTCCAGGAAGGCGCGCACGCGAAAGAATCGCAAAAAAACCTCGCCCAGAAAGTGCTCCCTTTCCTCGGGAAAAAAGCCGGTCAGATAAAAGATACTCTGGCAGAAGCGATGCCAAAAAAAACCTCTGGCGCTTTGGATTTACAGTCAGGACAGGAAAATGAGATCTATTGCCTTGATAAGGCGTTGATGGACCTTCTTACAAAAAAATGTTCCATACGGTCCGCGTTGGTCTGCGCCGACGGCAACAAAGACATTATCGCCCGGGCGTTCAACGGCCGGCCCATGAACATCGTATCCATAGACATCACAGGGAATAACGGGGAGCCTTACGTGTCAGGACAAAAGGCGGACCTTGTATGGTGCTGCGGGATAGCGGAACAAATGGCGCCGTCAAGGGTTAAGTCCCTCATTACCACGCTGACAGAAAATACCAGCGGGTTGATCGTCATGACGTGCGGTATACCAGGTTACCCGGCCGGCGATCGCCGCTTCCGTCTCATGCCGGAGAAACACTGGTCACAGCTAATCTCAGACCGCGGATTTTATCTTGATCCTTACCTAACACTTGAATTGCGTAAGGCCTCAGGGAACGGTTATTTCAAGCAGTGCGGCCTTGTATTCGAAAAGGAATGATCTAGGCTGGTAACTTGCCGCTCTTACGGATAATACAGACCCCTGACCAGAATTCTATCGAGGCGATCTCTCCGCGCTTATGATCCAGATCGCTGATCGTCCTCTCAAAGAACACATCAAGGTCTTTACGGGAATTATTAAGGTCTTCTTTCGGGTCGTTATACTCCATGCCCGGCCAAAGCTCACGCACGCCGCGCCCCTTATCCGAAACTATCTTCTCAAGTTCGCGGTAACTGCAAGCGAGGTCCTCGATGACATATATCCCGCCCGGCTTTAAGTGCTTAAAAAGCACTTCGTAACTTTTAAGGATGTGCTTATTCACGTGGCTTCCGTCGTCTATGACGATATCGAACCCGCCTGCCTTCTGGGCTACGCATTCCAGGAGGGACGTGTCCGTCTGGCTGCCTATCTCTATAGATATCCTGTCCTCTTCAAGCCGTTTACAATGCTGGTCGATATCGAGCCCGAATATCCTTGCGTGCGGGAAATATTCCTTCCACATCCTTAACGACGCCCCGGACAATACGCCGATCTCCAAAAGAGAGATCTCTTTATTCCTGAGCGGCTCAAAATGGCGCGCGTAGACGTCTAGATTACTTACGCCGCGGAAAGAATGGTCTTCGTTCCCCTTATCAGTGCCGTGCAGGAAACCTATCTTTTGTAACGACGCTGTGTCGCCCGATGAAGAAGATATGCCTGAAGGTATCTTCCTTAGGCCTGTAGCCAGATAGATGTTCCTGACCCAGCGTTTGACCACCGGCGGGAACATCGCTCTCAGAGTATCCGTAAAATTAGTTTTTTTCATGATTTTTCATTTTCCCATGATACGCATACAGAGTCAAGTCTTCTTCTTGAACAAAGCCTTAAGTATCCCCTCTCTGTATTGCACGAAACGGACCCTGGTCTTATTGTCAGGGAACATCCCCCACAATATCCATCTTTTAATACTTGTTGCCTGGATCTTCTTAAGGAGCTTCTTAACGACCGGGTCATTGCCGAGATCATTATCCCCAAAAGTGATGACGAATATGTTGGCCGGCAGAAAGCACGCCTTGAACTTTTCTTTGCCGCGCCTGAGTTTTTTCAGTATGGACACTATGCCCTGGAATACCAGCTGGCAGTCATGGAAGACTATGATGCCGGAACCATCGACCACAGATCTGCAAAAAACGAAATCCGAAACGACAGCGCTATTGGTATGCTCACCGTCTATAAAGCAGACATCGGGCCTTGGCCTTATAAGCGCCTTGTCGACATCGGAGGCGTCGCTGTCAAAAACAGTTATCTTGCCGACGCCTTCGGCTGAGACGGCTTTAAGGTTCTCTATCATCCTTTGCGAGGAATTCCCGGCATACCGGTACCCCTCTTTACGCCTCTCGTCAGCCTGGACCTCAGGCCGCTTATCTATGGAGAATATCTTTGCGCATTTCGGGTCCAGAAGATACGGTTGTATGCTTCCGCCCAGGGGAGATCCTATCTCAAGATAAACAAAGGACTTCTTGTAATTCCTGACGGCGTTCTGTATGGCCAGTAAACTCTGTTTGTCCAGTTCTGTGGTTTGACTTTTTATTGTGTCGAAGAGACTTGTCTCAAGATGTTTGATGGCAGTTTCAAAGTCTTGTCCGGATCCAGAGGATTTCATGATTTTTCATTTTCCCATGATATATAAAACCTGTCAATGCCAAAAGAACCCCGGGGTTACGCAGGTTTTCCTTGCCCGGAACGGCCCCTGGCCGTATAATAGGAATCCAATTATGAATATCCTCTTTATCTATTCTCTGGACGATATAAATACCCCTGAAAGGCCACTTGCCTCACCGACCCAGATGCAGTCGGGCATCTCTTACGTATCCGCTATGCTGAAAAAACATGGTCATACTACGAAGCTATTGGTCTTAAGCCGGCTCACACCGGAACTTAATGCCAAAAGGATCGACGATCATATCAGGGACTTCGATCCTGCCGTAGCAGCTTTTATGGCCGTTGCTACTGAATATCCGTTCATCAAAAAAACAGCCGAGCTTATTAAAAAAGATCATCCCAAGATATTCCTTTTGATAGGCGGACCCCATGCCTCCCTTGTCCCTGAGACCGTGATCTCAGGCCCGTTCGACGGGCTATGTATAGGCGAAGGGGAATATCCTGCCCTTGAGCTGGTGACCAGGCTCGGGCAGGGCGGGTCTTTGTCAGACATAAAGAACCTATGGATAAAAGCGGGCCCTGTAATTCACAAGAACCATACGCGGCCGCTCATCGAGGACCTGGACTCTCTTCCGTTCCCTGACCGCGGCATGTGGGACCCATGGCTTCAATCGTCGCCTGAGAGCGAATACCCTATCCTTATCGGACGCGGGTGCCCTTATTCGTGCACGTATTGCTGTAACCATGCCCTTAGAAAACTGGCCTCCGGCCCATACGTACGGTTCAGGTCGCCTGACAATATCATACAAGAACTAAAGAGCTTGCCTGAGGGATTTAAGAATATATATCTGGAAGTAGAGACCATCGGCGCGAATAAAGCGTGGCTCCTGGAACTTACCGGAAAACTCGAGGAGCTGAATAAGACAAAAAAAGCCCCGTTCACTTTCAGGACCAACCTGCGCGTGAGCCGTTCCATTGACCTGGACGCTATATTCGATGCGTTCAAGCGAGCGAACATAATGGCCGTAAATATCGGCCTTGAATCAGGAAGCGCGCGCGTAAGACAGGAGATATTGAAACGGGACTATTCGAACGAAGATATCATAAAAGCCGCCAAAGCCGCGAGGGAACGCGGTATCAGTATACATTTTTATAACCTTATCGGAGTGCCCGGAGAGACCTTGGGCGATTTCAAAGAGACCGTTAAGCTGAACAGGCTCTGTCAGCCTGAAAAAGCCTACGCGCATATCTTTTATCCGTACCCGGGCACAGAGCTATACGAGACTTGTAAAAAGAACGGGCTATTGCCCGAAAAGGCGGCGACCGAGCTAGAACGGTGCCAGGCCATTTTGGACCTTCCCGGGTTCACGAGGTCACAGATACAAAAAAGTTTTATCTTATTCGATTATTACGTCTATCGCGGTCATCGCCCTTTAGGCGCGCTTTTAGGAAAGACTTTCGTTTCTTGGATGAGATCTAATCCGGTCACGCACAGGCTCTACAGAAGGGCTTCATTTTCCCCGATAGTAGGAGATCTAAAAAAGGCCCTCAAACGGTCGTTATTTAAACGTATTTGATCCAGCCGCTTTATAATAATGGGTGAAATAAGACAGCTGCATGCGGTTCAAAATCCCCCTGGCCAAAGAACCTGTACTAGACGGCGCCAGTAATTTCCTCGCATTATCAGAGTATAGCCCTGTCCGCTCTATGACGAACATAAGCATGCCGGCTATTGCCCTGTCGATCGAGAACGGCCGGGCCCTAGCATGCCCTTTGGGCCTGTCCGGTTGAGGCGTACAGATCAGGCGGATATATTCGTCCGAGTAGAGTGTCCTGAGAGAGCGGCCGCCTAAAAGCCGCTCCAGGCTTTTTCTGTCGAAACTATAGGTATGCTCGATATCAAAATAAAGTCGCGGCTTCCGTATGCCGTGGACCCTGAGCCCGAGGCTCTCTATAAAAAGATAACCTTCAGGATGAAGCACTTCGACCAGAAGGTCCAGCACCGCGCTTACCTCAGGCACCTGGTCCAAAACATGAGAAAGTATTATAAGTTTAGGCTGTTCAGGTACCTGGATCCCGGATGAAAGGTCCCCTGTTAAAATGTTAAGGCCCTTGCCTCTGCCGAAAGACGCGGCCTTGTCGTCGAGATCTATGCCAAGCGTGCGGAACCCGTGTTTCTGCCATGGCACAAGATTTGCCCCGTCATTACAACCGCATTCCAGGACCAGGTCCCTCCCGGGTTCAAGGCGGCAATAACTCCTGATAAAATCGTAGCGCGGATACGCGCACTTAGCGACGCGCTCAAAAAAGAGCTCGTCCCTCCCTGTATCCGTGGTCTTTTTAGAGCGTATGACGTAGGAGAGCTCTTCATAATACGCGCGCTGCGCCTCAGGAGTAAATATAGAAAGATTGAAACACCCGTCGCACGAACCGCAAACGACTATTTCCGCGGGCAGGGCTTTTCGGTCAACCTCGGAGATCTTTACGCAGGAATCCGACCCGCAATAAGGACAAGCCGTTCTGGATATAAAATTATCTTTTCTATAAATCTTTTTTAAAAAGGCTTCTCTGGCGGCGCGGTCCTCCTGCGTTATATCCGCAGGGAAAGAACCCGGTTTATAGCGGTACTCTTCTGAGAGTATCTCGTCTTTTATCTTCATACTGTCCCTAGGTATGCCTGAATCCACGAAAACCCGCGTCCCGGCCGATATAGAGCCGCTCCATCTCTTTCAGCGATAGCTCCATCTTCCGGGCATAATAATTCTTCAGAAGCCGCGCATTGGCCTCCAAAAGCGCGCGGTGGAACTCATCGTCCGTCAATTCCGTAAAGTTCACCGTAAGCAGGTCGGAATTGACATGCCGCGTATAAAAATCTTCGCAATCTTTTATAAGCCCTCTTCGTATCGCCTCATAATATAACTGCGAACCCGGATAAGGCGTCACAGGGCGTATCGTCCTTAACTGCGCGCCGTCGTCATATTTCAATAAGAACTCGACGCCTTTTTGTAAAGTCTCTTTATTATCGCCGATATTGCCGAATATGACGTTCAATCCCGGGCTTATGCCGGCCTTAAGCGTCGCCTCGATCCCTTTAACGATCGTATCGGTATTCAGCGCCTTTTTCATGTTCTTTAAGACAACGTCGTCCATCGCTTCGATGCCGTAATTAATAAAGACGCATCCGCTCTTTTTCATGATATCCAGGACCTCAGGCCTGGCGAAATTCAGCCGGCCGTTACAGGTCCACTTCATGCCGAGCTTTGCCTTTAAAAAAGCCTCGCAGATACTGACCGTCCTGTCAGGCGACGACATCAAAAGCTCATCGGAAAATAAAAGGTATGTGATCCCGTACTTATCCTTTAGGAAAAGCGCCTCTTCAATGATGGCCTTGGCGCTCCTGGGCCTGAACCCCTCATCCATCCTGTAACAGAACGTGCACGTGAACGTGCACCCGCGGCCGGACAGGACCGGCAACGCGAACTCCCCTGACGATATATGCGGCCCCCTCAGTAACCTGTAATACTCCATGGGAAAGAGCTCATAAGCGGGAAAAGGGAGCGTATCGATGTTCTTAACAAGGGGCCTTCGCGGATTTATAACGACCTTGCCGCCGTCCCTATACGCGATACCCGCGATATCTTTGAGCGGCCTTTTATTCGATATTGCCTCGGCTAGCTCAACGACCGTGACTTCGCCTTCGCCGATAACGGCTGCGTCAGCGCCTGTCTTATTCAGAAAGAACTCAGGTTCCGGCGAAGGCCCGTGCCCTCCGATAACATATACAGGCCTGTTCCTGGAAGCATTCACAGCCCGCGAAATGCTCAAAAGTTTTTTATACTGGTAATATCCCGCGATAACGCCGAGGCCGACCATGTCGTAGCCGTTCTTATCCAAATATTCGGTCAGGTGTTCTTCAGGATAATGGTTAAGGTCCTGGTTATATATATGGACCTCATGGCCGGCCTTGATCAGGACAGCAGCTATAGCCGCGATCCCTTGCGGGAACCAGTGGATGTACGAATCATTATCGTATACGACGAACAATATTTTCATGATATGACGTGATCCCCCGACGGTCTTTTGTTCATATTTGCCCGAACAACGCGCTTACGGCAGAGCGGTATTTTGAATCCATGATAAGGCTCACAGGATAGGAGCGGGTAAAAAAATCGATCAGATCGCGTATCCTCATCTCATCATATTCGGGAGTGTCTTTCCTGAATTTGTTCTCGATCTCTACCTGATAAAAATGAAGGTTCTTCTTATTATCCTTTATGCTCTGCATCGTACAGTCGTCCAGCGATATCTCGAAATGGAGCTTCCCGTTCTCGGTCAACTGGTACCTGTACCTGGTCTGCTCGGCATAAATGACCGGCGCCAGAGCGCCCGGATCTATATTATTATCGGATAATAATTTCCTTATCACCTTCATGGTATTTATACCATCTCCTTTGAACGCGTCAGACCAGTCGCCGCGGGAGATCCTTTTGCCGATCCGCGCGGCCAATACATCGTCGATCTCTTCGCGCTTAAAAGAGCCTGACTGAGTGTTGCCGTATTCTCGCTTCAACTGGACAGCGTATTCGATTTCTCCGTCCCCTTTATCCCGTATCCTGAAACGGTACGAATATCCCAACCGGGCCAGGGCCATATCTTTTGTATCATAATAATAGTCCTGGTAATAATACCTGCCTAAAGGCTTGTTCTTATAGGTCAATATGTACGGCGCCTGTTCTATTTCCTTGAACACCGAGCCGTTAGCGGCCTCAAGTTTGACCTGTTGTTCCATGACTACGGCATGGCAGGTCCCGCTCATAGCGGACGCGGCCACTAAGACAGGCAATGTCTTCTTTAAAAGATCACGCGTAAAGTTCGGATACACCGATAGCATATTTCGATCCCCTTGTCATACGGAACGGGAACAGGTTCGTTATCTCATCCACTCGTTCATCATTAGGTTTATTATATTTTATTTCAATGACTATCCCGCCGAAAGGCTCGCTCTTGCACAAAAAATCGTTGCGGTTCGGGAACAATTTATAGTTCGTAAGGTCCGTATCCACAGTAAGACGGTATTTCCCGTCGGCGCTAAGATAATATTTCCTAGTATAACTATTGAGCATGCAAAGGTCCAGGCGCATGACATAGGCATAGACGCTTTCCGGTAGAGCGGACGCGCGCAAGATATCGCGTATCGAGCTTATGGAAAGGCCTGTAGTAATGTCCATAGGCTTAAGATCAAGCGAGATCTTGCCGATATGCAGGTTATGCTTAAGCTTTAACTCAAGTACGGGCTTTTCGACGTAAGAAAATGTTTTACCGTACCACCTGACCCGGGCCTTTACGCGTTTTGATACGCCGTTAAGATTGTCGAAATAATTCACCAGGTCGAGGGTATCGAGATAGATATTGTTCACGACCCGCTCGTAGTATATCTCCCGGAATAAAGCCGGATGGAATTTTATGAGAGACGAGACATCATCTTTACGTAAGTCGTCCACGTAAAATTTGCGCTCATACCTGAAATCTTTTACGCTCTTAAAGAATAGATCTTCCATATCCTATCTCAGATCTCCGGCGTCTGGCTGGTCTTTTATTTTGTTCGCGGCTACCGGCGCTCCGTCTAAGACAAGCGTCGAGCCTTCGGAGATGTTATACAGTTTAACCGTGTTCCCGGCTTTTATGCCGGAGGCGCGGGCGCTCGTGTTCTCAGCGCAATCGATACCCGATCCTTTGACATTATCCATTGAGACATCCGTTATTCCTATCGCGCTGCCTGCGCACGATACAGCATTATGCCCTATATCGTCAAAGGCCGAATTCTTTATCTCTCCTGTAGAATAGTCAGAGGCAAAGGCATCATATTTAACGTGGGCGAAAAGGACCGCTTCCATGCTATACTTCGAACGCCATATATTAAGGTAACTGTCGCCGTCGTGGTTGGAAGTAAATGAGCAGTGTTCTATTCTGACAGGGGACTCATAGAACATTACCGCGCCTTCGATATTCAATGTCTCTGTATAAGACGCGGAAAGGTCCTGAAAATCAACGTAACGGAGCAAGGTCTCGCCTTCAGCGTAAAAGACCGTCAGGCCGAACCCCAACTTATCTTCGGAATATATCATAACCGGTCTCTCGGGCGAACCCGAAAAAGTCAGCCTGGAATACGAGACTATCCCTGCCCCTTTAGACAGGTTCAGTCTCACCCCTTCCCCGGCTATCACTTCATATCCCGGCGGCAGGACCAAAGCCTCTTTTATCGTCCATGTCCCGGGCTTAAAAAATATCTTCTTTTCGGCTTCTTTGACCGACAGGAACTCATAAGCCCCAAGGCCTTTCATGTCTTGGGCCGGATTGAATTTTGTCCGGGAAAGATCCCCGTACGGCCATGGGGAAGCAGGCTGGGTCATTATACGCTTACTGCCCGGTATCCCGTATTCGACCTTTAGCTCGCCGTCTTCCTTATCTTTCGGAAGAGCCTCGCCATCAGGCAATGTCACATGTATCTCTTTATAATCTACGGCCGCGTCCTTTTTTTTGCCGGCCAGCCTCATGTTCGGCTCTGATGTTATGACAGGCGTACCTTTATACGTGACGCGAAGGACCTCAACAGGCATCGTTTGTATATTACCTAAACGCAGGATCATTTGCTTATCCCCTTCGGCAGGGGTCCGCACAAAAACGTTAAGACCTCTCTCCGGCTCAAGTATAGAACGGATGAAACGCTGATTGGCGTAAAGGACTTCTCTATCCTCATCCTTGAACACATACCAGGGATAACTTCTGTGGATGAGTTTTAACTTCTCATCCGCTTCTTTTTTAACATTGTTAAAAAAAGTATCCAGGTAACCCGGTTCATCTATCGCCTCGAGCGCCTTTACATACTCGCGGAAAAAGACATCATCTGAAAAAAGCCTCTGTTCCCATGTCGAGAAAAAGGTCTCTCTTACTTCTTTTTCCGCAGAACCCGCTATATGGTCTATAGGCAGATACTCGCCCACGTCGCTGCCGATGGGTTCCAAAAGGTGAGTTATCGGGTTATAATAAAATTTGGCGTTCTCGAATTCATGGGCGTGTAAAGAACCGAACAGCTCACAAACGGCCATCAATCTTGCTGTCTTTTTGATATCAAAGACCTCGCTGGCTGCGATCTCGCCGCGCCTGAAAAGCTCCAACGCGTCTTTTGCCTGCTGAAAAAGTTTCTTTAAGTCCGGATCCCTTGAGAATTTCGAGGCCGCATATCCGTCCACATCTCCGGCCCAGTATGCTTCCTGGGAATAGTCATAGAAGCTCCCCTGGCCTTTTACGGATATGATCGAGTCCCATAAAAGATCATCGTTATAATATACGATAGGCCCCTCCTGCCGCTTGCCGTGAGTAAGGAGCAGTTTCCCGAAATGTTCCTCGATGGCGTAGATGCCCATGTGCTTCCCGTTAAGCGTCACGTCGATAAAATCATATCTCTGGGCAAGAAGCCCGTTATATTCCAGGAATTTCTTAAAGAACCATTCACCCAGCCCGTCCCTTGTTCCGGGATGCTGGATTGAAAAAATATTCATGCCCATGACATTGCCTGATTTTAGTTTAATGCGGAAAGACCAACGGTCGCCTCTCCAATGGTCAGGGATGTTACCTTTGAGACGTATATCAGCCTTGACGATATCGCCGTTATATCCTATAAGGCACGGTACCTCTTTTCTGTCTTTCGAAGAAAGGTAAAATTCTTCCATAGCGACTGCCCGGCCGTAAGCGAGCTTCTTAAAATCCATGTCTTTTATATGGATATCCATATGTGCGGGTTTTGAGGTCATGCCCAAAAGATAATTAAAAGGCAGCATGTAAGGCTTGGACGCTGTAAGGCGTTTGATCCGCCCCATGAAACCTGAGTCATTACCGGTAAGGACCAGCGCGCCGCCGAGAACGGCCGCGACGGCCCCGAATACCAGGATCGCCCCGAATATCTTCCTGCGTCTGGCTGGATCGGACAGGTCGCCAAACCAGGCGAACGGCCTGAAAGGATGGTCTGTCTTCTTGATCAGCATTAAATATTTCCTCTGTGGTCCAGAAAGTTGATCTTCATTTTACCGTCGGCTTTTTGCAGAGCGTCCTTGGCCCTTTGGAGCGACTCAAGGCTTGCCACCTCTACAAGGAAAGAAGCCTCTATGATCTCAGCCGTCTCATCGAACCTCTTAAGATCTATCATAGAGCAATATTCTTTCAAAGTCCCTGTTATCTTTCCGATATCGATCTTATTAGGCGCATAGCTTGTTAGGGTCAGATAGACATTCTTCCCATGGTCGGATTCGATGCGGCGCCTGCTTATAATTATCAGCGCTCCGATAAGGGCAAATGCCGTCAGGGTAATAAAGCGCTGGTTCGCGCCGAACCCGAGCCCTATCGCGATGGTAAGAAAAAGATATGCCAGTTCTTCCGGCTCTTTGATGGCCGCGCGGAACCTCACGATCGATAATGCGCCGACCAGTCCCAGGGACAGCGCCAAAGACGACTTTATGATGCTTATGACGAGCATGGTCGTCACTGATATGAGCAGAAAATTCCTGGCGAACATCTTACGGTTGGAAAGGCTTGTGCCGTACCTGATATAAAGCTGGCCTAGCAAGAATGCCAGGAGCGCCGTCAGCACAAAATCCAGCACGAAACTCGGCAATGATATCTGC
>Ga0172375_10007014_pt1 | contig 15574 bp, 13 predicted proteins | sample LakKiv1m_FD_114537 | JGI IMG/M metagenome (GOLD analysis project Ga0172375, IMG submission 114537) | Freshwater microbial communities from Kabuno Bay, South-Kivu, Congo - kab_092012_11.1m | ecosystem: Environmental > Aquatic > Freshwater > Lake | place: Democratic Republic of the Congo... | reverse complement strand
TTTTTGATTGGTAACAGAAAAACAGGTTGGAAAATCGAGATACATGGTGCTGGCAGTCCAACCTTTTAATAAACCAACGGCATAGTTTAGGGGTTTTATGGAACTTCCTGGTTGGCGGAGTCTAGTTGTCAGATTGACGTTACCGTCGTTGTCGAGATCGAAATAGTTTTTGGAGCCAACCATGACGAGAATTTCTCCTGTTTTTGGCTTAGTAATGAGAGTAGCTCCGTTATTGACATTAAGTTTTTCCACTTTTTTTATTTCGGCAGCAAGAGAGCTTTCGGTATATTCTTGAAGATCTAAATCGAGACTGGTAGTGACTTTTAGCCCACCAAAATTAACAAGTTCTTCCCCGTATTCTTCGGTGATTAAATCTTTAACCATTAAAACGAAGTGAGGTGCTTTGATAGTGTTAATGTTGGAAGCAAATTTTAAAGTTTCTTTTTGAGCTGTTTCGGCTTCTTCTTTAGTAATATAGCCATCTTCAACCATGCGGCGAAGGACTGAATGTTGACGATCAATAGCTAGATCTGGATTGGCACCAAAAGGAGAATATTTTGTGGGTGATTGAGGTAAACCAGCGAGTAGGGCAGCTTCGGCTAAAGTTAAATCTTTGGCGTTTTTGGAAAAATAGGTTTTAGCGGCAGTTTCAATACCATAAGCAGTGCCGCCATATGGAGCGTGATTAAGATAAAGTTCTAAAATTTGATTTTTTGAGTAAATTAGTTCGGTAACGATAGCCAGTCCGGCTTCACGGATTTTTCGACTTAAGGTACGGCGAGGATCAGAAAGAAGGGCGATTTTAACTAACTGTTGAGTAATGGTTGAGCCGCCTTCAAGTCGTTTGCCGGTGATGGTGTTGTAAGCGGCGCGGATAATGCCAGATGTATCTAAGCCGTGATGATGGTAAAAATTTTTATCTTCGATGGCGATAGTCGCTTGTTTGACGTAGTTGGGTAAATCTTCTATTTTTATAGGTTGACGGTTTTGGTCAACATAAACTTCGTAGAGTAATTTACCGTTTCGGTCAAGAATTTGAGTACTAACAGGGGCGGGGTTTTTGGTGAGTTTTTGAGGATTAGGGACATCGTTAAAGAGGAGAATGAAGATGATAATAGTAATAATGGTAACGAAAAGAGAGATAAAAATGATAATTTGACGGCGTTTATCAAAACAATGGCGAAAATAAATTAGTTTCTTTTTTAAAATTTGTTTTCGAGATAATGAAGCCATGAGGACTATTATATGTGATAGGATGAGGATGTGTTTTCTCAAGTTGTAATGTATCTAGTTTACTTGTTTTTTACTTGGTCCAGTTTTCGTTATTTTTTTAATTTGCCAATAGTAATTGAAGAGTTGTGGTTTAAACCAGTGATATGGTTAGTGCCAATTTTTTGGATTTGTCTATCTAGCCGAAGAAAAGTTAATTTTTTTCGGGGGAATATTTTACTATCGCTCTTTTTAGGAGTAATGGCGGGATTAGTATGTGGTTTGTTGGTTTGGTTAGTGATTGGGATGGTTAGACCTGTATTTGGTTGGGAAAAGTTTGGGGTAGGTTTGGTGACATCGGTAACAGAAGGCTTAGTTTTCTTTGGTTTTGTTTTACCAGTTTTAATAAAAGAGTGGTCAAGGAAATGGGGATTAACGATAACAGCAGTTTTGTTTAGTTTGATACATTTTCCGGTTTTGTTGTTTGATTATCAATTGGATTTTTCTCTGGTATTAGCGGTTTTAGTATTAACATTGTCAATGGGTTTGATAAATGGATTTTTGAGGATGAAAATGGGAAATGTAATCGCTCCAATAACTGCTTCTTGGATATTTATGCTATTGATTTAGCTTCCGTGTTGGACAATTTACTGAAGATGGTGGTAGGATGATTGGTGAATGAAACAAAGGATAGGGACTAAAGAGATACAGAAACGTGTTGAAGTAAACTTCGATGAGCAAGTGGAGTTTCTTTCTGATTTGGTAAAACAAACAAGTGTAAATTGTGAAGATAATTCGGGAAAACCAATTGAATTAGGCGTGGCAAGATTGATTAAAAGTAAATTAATAGGAATGGGTTTGCCAGCTAAATATTTCAGAGCACGGAAAAACAGACCTAATGTGGTTGTGACTTGGGGAAATGTCCGAGCGAGGAAAAGTTTAGCTTTAGTGGGACATATGGATACAGATAAGCCCTTGTTTGGAGATGAGAAAGTGTGGTATTCGGGCCATATTTCCGGAAACTGTTTGTATGGTGCTGGAGTTTTAGACATGAAAGGTTCTTTATCGGTATATATTTATGCTCTTAAAGCGGTTTTGGATTTAGGAATGGAACCTTTGGGGCAATTAAAATTAGCCTTTACGGTTGACGGGAAGAACCCTCGACCCTCAGAGTTGGGGCTTAAGTTTCTAGTTAAAAAAGGTTTTAAGGCAAATGGAGCGATTTTAGGGAAGATGGGGACAGATAAAATTGCAATTGGGCACAGAGGTGGATATCGATTTAAGATTACGGTTTATGGAGAAGCGGTGAATACTGGTCGGAGAGCGTGGGAGGAGGGCAAAAGAGGAAGGAATGCGATTCTGGGGATGGCCAAGATAATAAGAAAATTATCTAATTTTGATTTGCCATTTCGATCGGCCAAAGCTTTTCCCGGTAGGGTGCCAGTATTTACTTTCCCGACTAAAATGGTTGGAGGAAGAGCGATGGATGTGGTGCCAGACTTATGTGAAGCTTGGGGGGATGTTAGATTATTGCCAGGAAATACAGATGTTCAAGTTAAAATGTGGATAGAAGAAAAATTAGCAGACCTAAATGATGTTTCCTGGGAATTGGAAGATGAATTGTATACACCATCAATGGAAATTGATAAAACAAATAAACTACTGTTACTTTTACAAGAGCAAGCAAGTGATGTATTGAAGAAAAAACCTCGCTTGGAAGGTTGTGGACCATGGAATGAAGCATGGATGTTATCATGTTTGGCTGATACACCGTGTGTAGCCGGTTTTGGTCCTGATGGTCAAGAGGGGGGGGCAAGTGTTGACGAACAAGAATCAATTGACTTATCAAGTTTAAAGCACATAACTGAGATATATGCAAGGGTGATTTGGAAATATTTGGGAGACGTTAGAGACAAAGCGATTGGTAATTGAAGCAGGTTTTGCGGAGATAGAACTAAATGATATTTTTTGATATATAAATTGCCAGTTGATATACTGCGGGTAGTGTTTTAGTTTAGTTATTACTACTAAATTTAGTGTTTATGCTATGTCCTTATTGCAATCATAAAGAGACAAGTGTTTTAGAGAGTCGAACCTTAAATGAAGGAGCGGGGATACGACGACGACGGGAATGTGATAAATGCGGAAAGCGATTTACAACTTATGAAAAAGTGGTGAAATTGGACCTATGGGTGATTAAAAGAGATGGTCGAGTGGAACTGTTTGATCGAGAAAAGATAAGAAAAGGAGTAAAAAAAGCATGTTGGAAAAGAGCGGTTGGAGACGACCAGGTTGAAGATTTGATTGATAATATTGAAACGAAACTATTAAATCGAAGAACAACTAAAGTTCCCAGCGGAGACATTGGTCGAATGGTGATGACTAGGCTAAGAAAATTGGATGATGTGGCCTACTTGAGGTTCGCTAGTGTTTATCTAGAGTTTGAAACAGCAGTTGATTTTAAGAGATTTTTGGCTAATTATTAATTAACTTAAAGATTAAATGCTAAACGATGGTGTAACTTTGTACCAAAAAAACAAGAGGAACAAAAGAAAGGGATTGGAGCCTAAGGCGGTTGATAAAAAACGAAATGGAGTGATTAAAGATAAAAAAAAAGCAAGAAAGTTTTTTTTGCCAGCTAGTCAGCTGAAAAAAAGAACTGTATTGGAGGGGATGAGAGCGACAGTTTTTCGTGATAGATATTCTTTAAAAAACGAACAAGGGGTTCCGACTGAGGATTATCCGGAACAAATGTGGTATCGAGTTTCAAGGGCGATAGCACAATTTGAGAGAACTAAAAAATTACGAGAAAAATGGGCGAATAAATTTTTTGAAACAATGGACAATTTTAAATTTGTTCCCGGGGGTCGGATATTATCCGGAGCAGGGACCGGATATGAGGTAACATATTTTAATTGTTATGTGATTCCATCACCCCAAGATAGTCGAGGGGGGATAATGGAAAATATTACTCATACGGTAGAGATACAGGCTAGGGCAGGTGGGGTGGGGATAAATTTGAGTACTTTAAGGCCGAGCGGAGCGAGAGTAAAGAAGGTCAACGGGACGTCTTCTGGTCCAGTAAATTGGGCATCCTTATATTCGGCAGCTAATCACGATGTGATTCAGCAAGGAGGGTCCCGCAGGGGGGCGTTGATGTTGATGTTGGCAGATTGGCATCCTGATTTGGTGCAATTTATTAAAGTGAAGGAGGATTTAACAAAAATTCCTGGAGCAAATTTATCAATTTGTGTGTCGGATAAATTTATGGATGCGGTTAAAAACGATGAAGAATGGGAGCTAGTTTTTCCGGATTTGGACGATCCTGAATATGATAAAGTGTGGGATGGTGATTTAGATAAATGGAGATCTTTGGGAAAGAAAGTTAAGGTTTATGAAACAGTAAAGGCAAAGGAAATTTGGGATATGGTTGCCGAGGTAGCATGGAAAAGTGCGGAACCCGGGGTGGTTTTTTTAGAAAGGTATAACAAAGAATCGAACACGGCTTATTTTGAAAAAATTATTTGTGTAAACCCATGCGGTGAGCAGGGTTTAGGAGCTTGGGCTGTTTGTAATTTGGGAGCGTTGAATTTGGTAGCTTATGTTGATGATTCTGGAGAGTTTGATTATGAAAGTCTGAAAAAAGATGTAGCGGTGGCAATGAGGTTTATGGATAATGTAGTTGAGGCGAATTTTTATTTTTATAAGGAGAATGAGGAGGTGCAAAAAAACATCAGGCGAATAGGTTTGGGGACGATGGGGTTAGGGGATGCTTTGATTAAAATGAAAGTTCGTTATGGTAGTCCAGAATCACTAACGGTTATCGAAGAAATATATAGGATAATTAGAGATAGTGCCTATAGAGCGTCGGTAGAATTAGCAGTTGAAAAGGGACCGTTTCCAATGTTTGATAGGGATAAATATTTACAGGGGAAATTTATTCAGAGATTACCAGAAGATTTGAGGAAAGATATTTACGATAAAGGAATTAGGAACGCGGTAATTTTGACTCAAGCTCCAACAGGAACGACGTCACTTTTGGCGGAGGCGAGCGGTGGGATTGAACCGGTTTATGATTTTGAGATGAAACGAAAAGATAGAACAGGAGAACATATTATTTATCACCCTTTGTATAAAAAGTGGAAAGAGATACACGGAGATGAAGAGGTGCCAAATTATTTTGTAGGAGCGAAGGATTTGACTCCTGAAGACCATATCTTAGTTCAGGCGAAGATCCAGGAAATGACTGATTCGTCGATATCTAAAACTGTAAATGCGCCAGAACAGTTTACAGTGGAAGAGGTTAAAAAACTTTATAATATGGCTTATGATTTAGGTTGTAAGGGCGTGACATTTTTTAGAGATGGATCAAGACAGGGGGTGTTACAAAGTGTTGATTCTAAAGAAATAAAGAAAGATAAAGAGGCGGAAGCAGTGGTAGAGATGGTGGCGGATATGAGGACAAGACCGAAAAGATTGGCAGGAAGTACTTATGAGGTTAAAACGCCGGTAGGAACAGCTTTTGTAACGATTAATTCAGACGAATTAGGAAACCCGTTTGAAGTGTTTATTAATATTGGTAGGGCTGGTTCACATGTTTTGGCTGATGCTGAGGCGATGGGAAGATTAATCTCTTTGTCTTTGCGAGTACCCTCGATGTTACCGGCAAGAACAGTGGCTGAAGCAGTAATTGATCAGTTAACGGGGATTGGAGGTTCGGAAAGTGTGGGATTTGGAAATGGAAAAGTAAGGAGTTTAGCGGATGGAACAGCTAAAGTTTTTAAGGAACATTTAAATAATCTTCTAACTAACGGACAAGCGAAAGACTCGCCTCTACTGAAAAAGAATGAAGAACAAATTGTTCAACAAGAAGCATTGCCGTTTTTGACAAAGCGCCGAGATTTGTGCCCCGATTGCGGTCAGCCAACTTTAGTTTTAGAAGAAGGGTGTGCAAAATGTTATTCTTGTGGAGCAAGCAAGTGCTGATTTGATATAGGATTTTGATTGATTTATGGATATATTATTTATATTTTTGATGACATTTTGTCAATCTCAACTTGCTGTTGCTAAGTTAAGGTTGTATGATTATTTTGCTTGATTTGTCAATTTTATTTTAATTTTTTGTTTCTAAATTTGTAAAATTTTTTAGAGTAGAATCGGGGGTTAATCGGTGAATACCTCTTTGGGGTATGAGAACAATTGACTTATACTGCCAGGGGTATGATGAGGGTTTGGAGATTGAGGATGGCAATTTAATGGTGCCCAAGTTTTATTCTTGGTATATTTAAAGTATGGCAGGAGTAAGGCAAGAAATTGATAGGGGGGGACGGGACGAACGTGTTCGTTTGGAGGTTGATGGATATATGGAAAAGGTTGAAAAAAGAGCGGAAGTGGTAACGGATCAAGGATCAGGAGTAGCAGGAACGAACAATTCACAAACAATTCCAAAACAAACATATACTGATATGGGACAAACGGTGGTTCAATCTTTGGGGGGGCAGCAGAAACCGAAGGTGATTTTACCCTTAACTGAAGAAGAATTAAAATTAGGTTTGCATCGAAAAATAATCGATGGGTTTCGCTGGATGGCTGAATGGTGTCAATTGGTAATTAAAAAATATCCCGGGAGAGTGTTTTATCCGGTGAGAGTTTAAGACCTATGGACCTTGGAAATTTAACGATATTTATTTTTGAAACAGTATTGTTTTTAGGACTATCGGTGTTAGTGGTTTTAGGGGGAGTAAGTTTGTGGTTACAATGGCTAAAGTTTAAGAGCAGAGAGGAAGTGGCGCTTAATTTTGTTTTATTAGAAATTGCCGTGCCGAGAGATAATGAGATAAAAATAGATGCAATGGAGCAGGTATTTGCTTCATTGTCAGCAATTAAAAAAAGTGGTTTTTGGCAGAGATTTAAAGCGCAACAACATTTGTCTTTTGAGATTGTGGGGAAAAAAGAAGACATTCGTTTTTATATTAGTTGCCATAAAGATAATGTTGAATTTGTGGAGAAGCAATTAGCAGGAGCATATCCAGGCATACAAGTTATAGAAGTAGATGAATATAATATTTTTGAGAAGGAAGGAAAAGTAGCATTTACGGAATTGGTATTAAAGTCGGAGAGTTACAAGCCGATAAAAGTTTATAAGGAGTTATCGACCGATCCGTTGTCAGCAATAACAGCGTCTTTGGCAAAATTTGGTCAAGGTGAAGCGGCGGTGATTCAGATAATTGTAACGCCAGCGGAATCGGTTTGGGCAAAAAGTGGTGAAGATTTTTTGGCGAAAACCAAGAAATCTGAGGCTGATCCAGAAAAAGCCAAGTTTAAAATGGGACCAGCTGATATGGAAGCGATTGACAATAAGACTAATAAACCTGGGTTTTTAACAGTGGTGAGACTGGTGGCAACAGCACAAAGCGATGGTCAGGCAAAGATGATACTTAGTAATTTAAAGGGTGGATTTACTCAATTTAAAGGAAATCAAAATGGTTTTAGTAGTAAGAAGATTAGGTTTAAGGGTGGTTTTATGATTGATTTTATCTACCGTTATCAGTCTCTTTTGGGGAATAACAGTGTTTTAACAAGTGAAGAGTTGGCGACACTTTGGCATATGCCGAACAAAACGATTGAAACACCACATGTGTTTTGGCTCAACGCTAAGTCAGCACCGGCGACGGGAGCTTTTCCCTCTACTGGTTTGTGGTTGGGCAGATCGATTTATCGGAATCAGCAGAGAAATATTTATGTGTCTGAAGAAGATCGGATGCGCCACACATATATCATTGGGAGAACAGGAACGGGGAAAACGGAACTCTTAAAGTCGATGATCATTCAGGATATGAGAGCGGGAAGGGGTCTATGTTTTCTTGAACCGCATGGCGATGGGATTGAGGAACTTTTAGAATTGGTGCCACCAGAAAGAGCTGAAGATGTGATCTTGTTTGACCCTAGCGATAGAGAGATGCCCGTAGCTTTTAACTTGTTGGAGGTGGGGAATATTGAGGAGATGTATTTTGTGGCTAGTGCAATTATAAATTTAATGTATAAACTTTATGATCCGCATAAAACTGGTATGGTAGGGCCACGTTTTGAGCATGCGGTGAGAAATGCAATGCTTACAGTAGCAGTAGAACCCGGAGCAACATTTGTTGAGGTTAATCGGGTTTTAACGGATTCAAAATACGTTCAAGAATTATTACCAAAAATTAAAGACCCAATAGTTAGACGTTATTGGACCGATCAAATTGCACAGACGAATGATTTTCATAAATCAGAAACGCTTGACTATATTAGTTCAAAATTTGGTCGATTTGTAACTAATAAATTGATTAGAAATATTATTGGGCAGTCAAAAAGTACCTTAAATTTTCGTAAAGCAATGGATGAGGGGAAGATTGTGTTTTTGAAACTATCTAAGGGGTTATTGGGTGAAGAGGATGCTAATTTCTTAGGCTTATTATTGGTGCCCAAAGTGCTTCAGGCGGCATTATCGCGTCAAGATATTCCCAGATCGGAACGGCGGCCGTTTTATTTTTATGTGGATGAGTGTCAGAATTTTGCGACACCAGATTTTGCCCAGATTTTATCGGAGGCAAGGAAGTATGGTTTGGGTATGATAATGGCAAATCAGTTCATTAGCCAATTAGACGATCAGGTAAAAGCGGCAATTTTAGGTAATGTAGGAACACTAATGACTTATCGGGTGGGGATGGAAGATGCAAGTATCTTACAAAAAGAGTATGCGCCAACATTTAACGAAACCGATTTAACCAATATTCCAGCGAGAACTGTTTATGTCAAAACGATCGTTGATGAAATACCAGTACCACCGTTTTCAATGAATACTTGGCGGGACCTGAAGATAGAGAAAAGTCAGGGGAGCAAAGAAGTGGCGAGAATGGTGAAGGAATTATCACGATTAAAATACGGGCGGGATGCGGTTGAAGTGGGAGTGGAAATTGAACGAAGAGCAAAACTTTAGGATATTTAGTCTTTTTTGGGGAAATTGGTTGGTTTAAGTTATATAATAACTTTGTTTGTTTTAGGCCGGTAGCTCAGTTGGTTAGAGCGCGAAGCTTATACCTTCGATGTCGCAGGTTCGAATCCTGCCCGGCCTACAATGAAAAAAATAAAAAATCAAGAAGATCGGATGGTGGGAGTGGCGGCAATGCCGGAAGAGTTTGGTGAAATTGTTGTTTCAGGTAAATTGAGTGTTGGTAGCGAAGGTAATCCGGTAACAATAGTAATTATAGACGAGGAAACTGGTGAAACATTAGAAATTAATAATGTTAATAGAGCCTTTTTAATGATTGAAGATACACGTCAATCGAGTAGTGGTTGGTTAAGTTTAGCTTTAGGCGAACTGGATAAATTAGCTGAAGTATTAGGGTTTTTATCAAAGACAACACTCTCTGGTCTGAAGAAAATAGCGAAACGATAAAAATTTTTTGTTTTACAATTCCTCGAGTTTGGGGCGTTCATGATTGGTTTTTCCGTCCACAAATTCAAGATATTTTTCGGTAGTAGAGAGGCGTTTGTGGCCAGCAAGCCGACTGATATAAGTAAGAGGTGCACCGGACATAAGCTGATGGGCAATAAAAGTATGGCGAAGATCGTTGACACGAGCATTTTCTATACCAGAAAGACGGAAATATCGATCAATACTGGAGCGGATGTTTCTGACTAGAAAGGGGTTACCGGTTTTTGTAATAAACAAATTGAGAGTTGAAGTTTTTGGCCGTTCTTTAAGATATCTTTGTAAGGCGGCTTTGGTTGGTTCGTTAATGGGGATGGTTCGAGGTTCGTGAGATTCGTAAGCACTAATTTTAATTTTATTATTGTTAAGGTCGACATCAGTTAATTTTAAGTTGGCAGCTTCGGAAATACGAACTCCAGTTTGAAGAAGGAGTTCAACGACAGCAGCAATACGAAGATCGTTTTTACAGGTATCACGAAGAGCTCTATACTCCATTTTTGAGAGAATCCTTGGTGGTTTGATGTCGTATTTAGGGTGACTGATTTGAGTGGTGGGGTTTTGACTAATAATAGTTTGGTCTTTGAGAAAGCGAAAAAAAGCTTTAATAGAATTAATTTTGCGAGAAATTGACTTGGCAGTGAAGTTTTTTTGATTGAGATCCTGTTTGAAATTTTCGATGTCTTCTTCGGTTATGGTTTGAGGAGTGGTTTTACCAAGAGAAGAAACAAAATCGACCAATTGGTCGACGTCTTTGGTATAAGCTAAAATGGTAGCGGATGCCCGACCTAAACTTTCAAGTTGATTTTTAAAATCTTTGATGTTTTGGCGGAGGGGCGATAATGATTGATTCATTAGGCAAAGTGATTAATGGGTTTATATCATTTATTTTAATATTACAGGTTATATGATACAACCAGTGAGGACGAGTGTCAAGAAAAGAAAAAGTGATCAGTTGCTAGGGTGGTTTATTTTGTTATTTGGAGGATATTTAGTAATAGTTTTGAGTAAGGGGTTGTGGGAGATAAAACAGGCTTACAAAAGGTTGGATGAGGCGGAGATGGTTTTGAAGGCAGAAGAAGTGAAGCAGACAAATCTGACTTACGAGATTGTTGAAGCTACAAGTCCAGCTTATATTGAGAAGGTAGCCCGTGAGGAATTAGGAATGCAAAGGTTGGGGGAGACCTTAGTTATATTGCCCAATGACAGAAATTTGGAGTTTCCTGATAATAGTATTCAGGGTGATTTACAGGAAAAAACGAAGGAAAAAGATAGGGAAAATTGGCAAAAATGGTGGGATTTAGTCAAGTAATTTGGTTGCGGGTCCGGGGTTCCGCCCCCCGATTAAGCGAGATTATGAGCCTCGCAAGATACTTACCTTCCACCCGCAAGTAGGAGTTTATTTTACCATGGTTGGTTAAGCTGGTAAAATAAGGGGGCTGATAGTGCGGCAGGGTAGCTCAGTTGGTTAGAGCGGCGGATTCATAAACCGCAGGTCGCGGGTTCGATTCCCGCCCCTGCTACTTTAAATATTTATATTTTATTTTGAAGATAATGAAAGATTTAATAAACTATAGTGATTTTGAAAAGTTAGATATAAGAGTGGGAAGGGTGGTTAAGGTTGAGGCTCCAGAATGGAGCGAAAAGCTATTGCGGTTTGAAGTAGATTTTGGAGAAGAAGTTGGAGAAAGGATTATCTTTTCGGGGATAAAAAAGTGGTATAAAAACGAAGATTTTTTAGGAAAACAATTTATCTTTTTAATAAATATGACACCCAAAAAAATGGGGACAGAAGAAAGTCAGGGGATGATGCTTTTGGCGGACGGAGAAGAACAGCCGGTGCTTTTGGGTTTAGTAGAGAAAGTTTATTCAGGGGCGGTAGTTAGGTAGTCAGCGTGGTAAGATATGAATGAAAATATGGCAGATAAGAAGAATAAACAGATAATTAAACGGGGAGTATCGATGAAAAAGTTGGAATTAAAGTTTAATTTCAACTTGCGAAGGATGCTTATTTGGTTTTTGATACTAATGTTGTTTGTGCCTGGATTGTTGAGTTTTTTTGTTGAAGGGGGGGGAACAGTAGAAACGATACCAATATCAAAAGCAATCGGTGAAGTTAAGGAAGGCAAGGTGGAGAAAGTAGAAATAAAAGGAGAGGAGTTGGTGCTTTATTACCCGAAAGTTGATGAACAGATAAAAATTAAATTATCTCGGTTGGAGCCGGGAACTAGTTTTGTGGATATTATGCAGAAGGGAGGAGTTAATCCGGAGGCAGTTAATATAGATGTTTCTTCTCAAACATTGTCAAAACTAGTGATAGGTTTTGTTTCTTTAGTGGCGCCAATATTGGGTTTTGGATTGTTAATGTTTATTCTGATGAGGCAGAGAGGTGGGGCGGCAGATACGATTTTTGGGATTGGTAAAAGTAAAGCAAAGTTATTTGCCAAAGGAAAGCAGTCGATAAAATTTACAAGTGTGGCGGGAGTAGATGAGGCTAAGAAAGAATTGGAAGAAGTAGTCGATTTTTTGAAAAATCCCAAAAAATATAGATTAGTGGGGGCGAGAACGCCGAAAGGAGTTCTTTTGACTGGTCCTTCTGGTGTGGGGAAGACGTTGTTAGCGCGAGCGGTGGCTGGAGAAGCGAATGTACCATTTTTTTCAATGGCAGGATCAGAATTTATGGAAATGTTGGTGGGTGTAGGAGCGAGTCGGGTAAGAGATTTGTTTGAAACAGCAAAAAAAACTTCTCCGTCGATTATTTTTGTGGACGAGATAGATGCAATTGGACGAACTAGAGGTATGGGAGGGGCGGTAGGTGGACATGACGAGAGAGAGCAAACTCTAAACCAGATATTGGTAGAAATGGATGGATTTACTGCGAATGATAATGTGATTGTAATGGCGGCGACAAATCGACCAGATGTTTTAGATCCAGCACTGGTTAGGCCAGGTCGGTTTGATCGGAGAGTAACTTTGGATTTACCGGATATTTCAGGGAGAAAGGATATTGTTAAAATACACGCTCAGGGTAAACCTTTCGACAAAAAAGTTGATTGGGATAAGGTAGCCAAGAGGACGGTGGGTTTTTCTGGAGCGGATTTGGAAAATATGCTTAACGAGGCAGCGATTCGAGCGGCAAGATTTAACCGGAAAGAAATTGAGATGGAAGATCTAGAGGAAGCGGCATTGAGAGTTAAATTGGGTCCAGAGAAAAGACGTTTGCAAAGCCCAAGAGAGAGAAAGATGACTGCATATCACGAGATTGGTCACGCCTTAGTAGGACATTTATTGCCTGGAAATGACCCAATTCATCGGGTGAGTATTGTTTCTAGGGGTATGGCTTTGGGGTATACGATGAGTCAACCAGTGGCAGATAAATACCAACAAACCATGTCTGAGCTTAAGGATCAAATAGCGGCGATTATGGGAGGTAGAGCAGCTGAGAGATTGGTTTTTGGAGAAATGACAGCGGGAGCGGCTTCGGATATTGAGAGAGGAACAAGAATTGCTCGAGCAATGGTGATTGATTTGGGGATGAGCCCGCTGGGACCAATTGCCTTTGGGCCAGTTCGGGAAATGATAGATTGGGGTAAGGTGTATATGGAGCCAGCAAAAATTTCTGATGCAACTCAAGCCAGAGTAGATACAGAAGTAAAAAAAATAATCGATGAAGGATACGCTTTGGCAGAAAAAATAATCAAGGTTAATCGAAAAAAAATGGATAAGTTGGTTGAAAGATTACTTAAGGTGGAAACAATAGAACAAGAAGAGTTTGAAAAAATAGTTGGAATTAAGAAGGCGGCGTATGAAGAAAATTCTATTAATTGATGGTAATTCTTTATTGCATCGCGCATATCATGCTTACCCGAGTTTGACGACGTCAACAGGAGAATTGGTTGGAGCAATTTATGGTTTTACAATAATGTTACTGACGACGATTGAGAAAATTAAACCAACACATGTATCAGTAGCCTGGGATACGGGAAAAAAGACATTTCGTCATGAGATATACAAAGAGTATAAGGCAGGAAGAAAGGAAATGGATGTAGAATTATTTGATCAAATTGATAGGACAAAACAAGTAGTAGAGAAATTAAATATGCCACAGCTGGGAATTGATGGATATGAGGGGGACGATATTATCGGAACTGTTTCGAGATTGGCAAAAGAGGATAAAGAGAGTCATGTAGTAATACTAACAGGAGATAGAGACGCACTTCAATTAGTTGAAGATGAAAAAGTAGTGGTTTTTATGCCCTCCTCTGGTGGTTATCGGGGAGTCAGAAGTGGAAAAGACAGAGGGACAATGCTTTTTGACGAGAGAGCGGTTGAAGCTAAATATGGATTGAAACCCAAGCAATTGATAGATTTAAAAGCATTAATGGGTGATCCTTCTGATAATATTAAAGGAGTACGGGGAGTAGGTCAAGTGACAGCGGCCAAATTGATAAAGATAGCGGGTTCGATAGAAAAACTTTACACTTTAATTGACGAAATTGAAATGAGCGATAGGATGAGAATGATGGTTAAGAATGGGGAAAAAGAAGCGCGTTTGAGTCGTGACTTGGTAACAATTGATCGGTATGCGCCGTTGACCTTTTCCTGGGACAAGTGTCGATTAGCCGATTACAATCGTGATGAGGTAGTGAACTTATTTAACGAATTAGAGTTTAAAAGTTTAATTAACCGATTACCTAAAGACAGTTGGGAAGAAGATGTTGAAAAAGTTTTTGGCTAGAATTTTGGTTTTGAGATAGAATAGATTAGATGAAAGTTGCTTTGGTCCATGATTATTTGCGGGAATTTGGGGGAGCGGAAAGAGTGCTTAATGTATTGACAGAAATGTACCCAGAAGCCCCTATATATACAGCTTTTTTTTGTAATAATGGTAGTTGTAAAAAGGTTTTTGAGAAGAAAGATATAAGAGAGAGTTTTTTGGCGCCGATTTTAAAAAAATGGAATTTATATAGCCCGTTGAGGTTTTTAATCCCCTGGCTGTGGCGAAGTTTTGACTTATCTGACTATGATTTAATAATTACTTCTTGTTCCAGTTATATTGCTAGAGGATTTAAAGTTGGTTCAAAAACAAAAGTGGTAGCTTATTGTCACACCCCGCCGCGATATCTTTATGGTTACGAAACAAGTATTGACTGGCAGAAATATTTTTTGGTGAAAGTTTATTCGGTGGTGGTAAATCATTTTTTAAGACTTTTTGATTACAAGAGTGCTCAGGAAGTCGATTATTGGGTAGTTAATTCTGAAAATGTGAGACAAAGAGTAAAAAAATTTTACAGAAGAGAGGCGGAAGTAATCTATCCGCCGGTAGAACTATCTGGGTTAACAGATGATATTTTGAGGACAGAAAAAAGGAATTATTTTTTGATTGTATCGCGATTGGTGGGAGGAAAGGGTTTAGAGGCAGCAGCAAAAGCGGCGACAGAACTAGGATTTGACCTCAAAATTGCCGGTGAAGCGGTTGGATTTAGTCAAATTGAAGAGAGGGTAAAACAAATAGGAGGTAAACGAGTTGAACTTTTAGGACGAGTTAGTGATGAAGAGATTTATCGGTTATACGCTGAGGCTAAGGGGTTTATTGCTTTGGCGCGAGACGAGGATTTTGGGATGACTGTGGTTGAAGCTCAGATGGCAGGAACTCCTGTATTAGCTTTTAATGGTGGTGGTTTTCGAGAAACAGTGGTAGATGGAGTGACGGGGATTTTAATTGAAGACATGACTGTGGGGGCAATTAAAGAAGGGATAGTAAAATTTAATAAATTGAAGTGGGACAAAAATAAAATATATGAAAATGCAAATAGATTTTCGAGAGAAAATTTTGAGATAAAATTTGGGAAATTAATTAGTCAAGTGATGAAGAATTATGCCTGAATTACCGGA
>Ga0172375_10007013_pt1 | contig 15575 bp, 11 predicted proteins | sample LakKiv1m_FD_114537 | JGI IMG/M metagenome (GOLD analysis project Ga0172375, IMG submission 114537) | Freshwater microbial communities from Kabuno Bay, South-Kivu, Congo - kab_092012_11.1m | ecosystem: Environmental > Aquatic > Freshwater > Lake | place: Democratic Republic of the Congo... | reverse complement strand
GAATTCTACGACAGGATCTACTATGATCCCAAGACCAAAAAAGTCATACAATAATCATATATGCTACCGATCCCTATTTTTTGCGGAGACATTACTCTCCTTATTTTTCTCTTGACTTTCGGCTCCGCTTTCCTATAAAACCACCATACAAAACCCCAGACAGCAGGTTGTCCTCGGAGGCAAAACACAGTTCCTGCCTAGGTTGATGCAATCAGATTCTTTTCTTTTTGTGTGAACCTAAAAAGGTTCATTTTTGTTTTTTAAAGGTTTTGTTGTTTATTTAGAATTTAGCATTTAGAATTTAAAATTATTAGAATCATGGCAATTACAAAAGACAAGAAGAAACAACTTATTTCAGAATATGTAGAAGATCTCAAATCTGCAAATAATGTTGTTATCGTACAACAGAAAGGCGTGCCTGTAAACGCAGCCAACAAGATGAGAAAAGATCTCGCCGGCACGGAATGAAAATTCAATGTCATCAGGAAGAGATTGTTCCTTAGGGCAGTCAAAGAGGCTGGTTTGGACGACGTCAGTGTAGAGACATTGGACGGTCCGGTAGTAGCTTTGTTCGCTAAGGGTGATGAATTCGCTCCACTCAAAGTCGTAAATAAATATCTCAAACAATTCAAGACTGACGACAAGGGGACGAGCATGACCTTCATCGGAGGTCGGTTCGGTAAGAAACGGGAAGCCGGTGAATATGTTAGTGAATTGGCAAATATCCCAAGCAAAGAAGAATTGCTCTCCAAATTGGCTTACTTGTTCAATTATCCACTCACTTCGTTCGCATGCGTTCTGAGTGAAATCGCCAAGAAATTAGGCGGAGGTCAGCCGGTAGCGGCTGCCGTAGAGACGCAACATGTTGCGTCTGTAGAAGAAAAAAAAGAAGAGGTCAAAGCTGAGGCTCCAGCGCCTGTCGCTGAAACACCTGCGGAAGCTGCACCTGTAGCTGAAGCGCCTGCTGAAACAGCTCCTGAAGCTGCGGCAGAATAATCACGTCGTTCAACCGTCTCGGCACGGTTTAACATATCATTTATTTTATTATCGTATTACAAGAATGGCAGATTTATCAAAGAATGCACAACAGATAATGGATCTTGTGAAAGACATGAGTGCAGTCGAACTAAACCAACTCGTAAAGGGATTGGAAGAAGAATTTGGAGTAAGCGCAGCTGCTATGGTAGTTGCTGGTTGAGCTGCTGCTGGCGGAGACGCTGGTGCTGCTAAATGAGCTGACACAGCCAACATTGAGTTGACTGAGATCGGTCAACAGAAAATCGGTGTAATCAAAGTAGTGAAAGAAGTACTAGGTCTCGGCTTGAAAGAAGCTAAAGATTTGGTTGAAAAAGCACCTGCAATCGTTAAAGAAAATGTTAAGTACGAAGAGGCTGAAGCTATCAAAGCGAAACTCGAAGCTGAAGGTGCGAAAGTCACTCTTAAGTAGTTTTTGGGTCGTAGAGTTTTTGTGCGTCAAGGAGCGACGAAAGTCCGCTTTGCGAGCTAAAACTTTATAGCTTTTCACTACGTTCTTTATTTCGAAATTTTTACATTCATGAGTATATCTGTAAAAGATGTTATAGATGCTCAGGCTCACGTCGGCACGCTCAAGAGCGAGGCTTACCCGAAAACCAACAAATATCGGGCAGGTATCCAGAATTGAGTAGTGGTGATCGATCCTGAATCTATTCTCAATCAAATCCAGACTGCTAAAGCTAAGATCCAGAAAGCGAAAGCTGAGGGGAAGAGCGTTTTGGTGGTATGCGAAAAAAAGATGTATGCTGACGAATTGGCAAAATTGGGAGATACGTTGAAAATAGGCTATCTCAATCACAAGGTGCCTGCATGATTCTTGACTAATTTCGCAACATTACAGAAAAGAATCGAATCTATGAACACTATGGCTCGCTTTATAGACACGGAAGCTTATCGCGCCTTGACCAAGAAAGAACAATTGGTCTACAAGAGAAAATTGGCGAGAGTGCAGTACGTATACGGCGGAGTCAAAGATTTGGTCGCTAAACCTGATCTCATCATAGTCTTGGACGGAGAGATGATGTCAAAATTTGTTGACGAACTCCAGAAGCAGACTAACGTAGATAATATCTTGATCTGTGGAACTAATTTTACAAGACGGCGGAAAGAAGATAGTTTGATCATCGCAAATGTACTTAGCTACAAAAGTGTAGATTTTGTACTAAGGAATATCTTGTCATAAGATTTATCCAACATATCGTCTGATGCCAGAAATTCCATCACCCGCAGAAGTCACCGAAAATGTCATCATTCCCACGGATGCAGGCCAGGTCGCATGAATATATGCACCCAGCAGCATAGAGAAGAAGAGGGCAGTGATGATGTACATGTTATTTGGTGTGATCATAGCTATCTCCAATAAAAAGGTGAATAGTTTTGAATTTTTCCATCTCAAGCAAGCCATTTGACGGCGATTGTGCTTCATTCTCGTGGTGATTGCAGCTATCGTGCTGATGTTGATTCCAGGGATCAAGTATCTCGGATTGTTGGCATTGCTCGCTATGGTTGCCATCTTCATCGTGCTCGCTAAGCAGGCACGGGGAGGAAAATATCACACAGACATGAAAAAATATTGATTTCTCGGTCTCTTCCCCTCATTGGGAGCGCGGCTGGTGAACTTATTTGAAATTAGCCCAAAAGAAGATAACGCACAAACGACACCTACGGTGCCTAGTGAGCAACTAACAACGAATAGTGAACAATGAATAGCAAATATACAACCACCAATTTCTGGCTCAACGCCCGATCAGAAATCTAATTAATTGTTAGTTTTTAGTTATTAACTGTTAACTTATTATGTCAGTAGATATGAATCTTTTGAAACAGCTCAGGGATGCGACATTTGCACCGATGAAGGACTGTAAAGATGCCTTAGTAGAGGCAAACGGCGATCTCGCGAAAGCAGAAGAGTTCCTCAGGAAAAAAGGTATCCTGAAGGCAGGAAGCAAGGCAGACAGAGCTACCAACGAAGGTATCGTAAAAGTAGCTCAGAAAGATGGACGATTGGCTTGACTCAAATTGCTCTGCGAAACAGATTTCGTTGCAAAAAACGAGGATTTCATTAAATTATCAGACAATTTGCTCGATAAATTGCTCGCTTCAAAAAAAGCAGCAAAATCATTGGAAGAAGTAGACGCTGCACTTTTGGCAGAATTGAATGAGATGGTAGCGGCATTCGTAGGTAAGATCGGAGAAAATATGAAACTTACCGAAGCAATGGTAGAAAATGAAAATGCATATGTATACAATCATCCAGGGAACAAGGTCGCTTCCGTGATTTATTATGAAGGCGGAAATGAAGAGGTTGCGAAAGAATTGGCATTACAGGTTACTGCTATGAATCCGACTTTCCTTACCTTCGAATCCGTTCCTGAAGAACATCGCAATTCGCTCATGGTAGAATTTCGCAAAGAGATGGAAGGAAGCAGTAAACCTCAGAATATCATAGATCAGATTCTCGATGGGAAGTTGAAGAAAGCATTAGCTGAATTGGTATTGTTCGAACAGGAATATATCAGAGACGCAGCCAAGAAAACCAAAGAGATCGTTCCAGCTGACATGAAAGTGAAAGGATACAAGAGGATATCCGTTCGCTAGTTACTATCCGAATAAGTTCGAAATGAAATGAGAAATTATCGTGATAGTGACTATATAGTGAAACTATATAATCAATGACCTTTTATCTTTAGACATATATCATAATGCAAAAGTATGAATTAGTGCTAATGCTCGATGCGTCTTTGCAGGAAAAAGAGCGTCAAACGACTGTTTCTGCCTTGGAAGCTGAAATCAAGGACAATATCATCAAGAAGGATGATATGGGGCTCAGGAAGACGATGTATGACTTCCACAGAGTCAGAGGACATAACAATTTCTATATCCAATCTTATAATATCCAGGCTACAAATGATGATCTGGATGCTATCAAGAAGCAATTGCTCTACAACAAGACAGTAGCGAGATATTTCATCTTTAGGATGAACAATACCGAAGAATTTTTCATGTTTGATGAATTGCAGAGCAAGCTCAATAAGATGCTTGAAGAGACAGAAGAAAAGAAAACCTGACAGAAAGTAAGCTTTTTCATGAACAAGGACAATAAGAAATACCTCACATGGAAAGCTATCCCTGTCCTGAAGAAATATATGACAAGATTCGGTAGCATCAAGCCGAGAAAATACACCAAGAATCCAATCTTGGTTCAGAAGAAAGTGAAAGAATGTATCCATAGAGCCAGAGAACTTGGCTTATTGGAATATATCAAATAATAGTCAGTACGACAGTAAACAGCATTTATAATTTAAAATTATATAAAGGATGGCGAGCAAATTAAGAAGAGTCAGGAAGTATTCCCGACACAAGAGATTACATACACATGGGTTCAGGAGCAGGATGCTTACGACCTCAGGAAGGAAAGTATTGGCAAAAAGAAGAGCAAAATGAAGAAGCAAATTAACAGTTCAAAGAGCGTAATTTTATTATTACGCTGATTTTTAAAAATAGTCTCGGCATCCGGTCCTTAGCCAAGGACTACTGACTAAAGACTAACGGCTACATTATTGATTTCGTTTATTTTCTTAATTAGACTTTTGTTATGAAATCAAAAAAAACAGCTTCAAAGAAACAAAACAACAAAAAGCTACCAGCAAAAAAAGTAAAAGTAGCTGCCAAAAAACCGGCAAAGAAGACAAGTGCCAGCAAGCCGGCAAAAAAGACTCCGCCTGCAAAAAAGCCGGCACCCAAAAACCCAGCACCGAAGAAAACATCCAGCAAAAAGATAGAAGTGATAAAGCCTTCAGCAAGCAAAGTGATCGCTAAGAAAGCACCTAATTTAGCTACTAAATTGGGCCTTTTTGATAATTACGTAAAAAAGAACGGAAGGATTTTCCTTAAGCCACCGAGAGAATTCACAGATTTTCCTGATCTGCTTTCTTTGCAGAAAAAATGATATGATGATTTCATCAACAAATATCTCAACAAGCTTTTTGATAGCATAAATCCTGTACGGGATATCGCGTGAGAGAAGATGTATGTTGCGATTTCCGATATCAAAGTATCTGAGCCTATCGACGATGTAAAGACCTGCAAAAAGAAAGAATTGACCTACGGAGGTATCATCACCGGTAAAGTGAAACTCGTAGATTCACAGAACAAGAAAGTGTTGTTCAGCAAACGTGCAAACATAGGTATCCTGCCGCTCATGACGTCATCAGCTTCTTATATCGTCAACGGTGTAGAGAAGATCGTCATTTCACAGATTGTAAGATCATACGGTATCTTCTACGTAAAGAGAGATTTCAAATATTCATTCAAGATCGTTCCGGAGAACGGACCACGGTTGGAAGTACAAGTAGAGAAATCAGGAGTAGTCGTCGCGAGAGTCAACAAATCTAGAAAATTCCCTATCACGTCTTTGCTCAGAGTATTCGGCGCAGAGAGCGATGATGCGATCAGAGCATATTTCAAGGATGTCTTCGAAGAAGACGATTTCGATTATCTCGAAACGACGCTCAAGAAAGATACGACGACAGATGCACTATCAGCTGCGGAATTTATCTACAACAAATTGAGACCAGGGGAGTTGATCGATCCTGAAAATGCGCTCAATTATATCAAAGCGCAATTCATGTCAGTCGAAAGGATTTTTATGGGAAGGATCGCAAGACGCAAGATCAATGCCAAACTCAATCTCAACAAGCCATTGGACGGTGATGTAGCAAACATCATGGACGGCGAAGATCTTATCGCAGCGCTCAAATACTTATTCAATCTTTCAAACTACAAAAAAGGATATTACACAGATGATTCTGATCACCTTTCCAACAAGCGTATCAGGACTATGGGAGAGATCCTTTACGCTCATCTCCAACCGGTGATGAGAAAATTCGTTAAGAGTATCAAAGGAAAACTTTCCATCTTAAATTCCGAGAACGCCATCAAGATCACTGACTTAGTAAATTTCAAAATCGTAGATAATTCTATCAAGAGCTTCTTTGCGACATCGCAATTATCTCAGTTCTTGGATCAGATCAATCCGATCGCAGAAGTAGAACACAAGAGAAGAATCACAGCGCTCGGACCTGGAGGACTCAAGAGAGAAACTGCAAAATTTGAAGTGCGTGATGTCCACCCTTCTCACTACGGAAGAATCTGTCCTATCGAAACGCCTGAAGGTCAAAATATCGGACTAGTAATTTACCAATCATTATATTCTCGTGTAAATGATGAAGGATTTTTGGAGACTCCTGCATTGAAGATCCATCGTGAAGTGCCTGCGACAGCAGAGAGGCTAGTGAACAGGGTTGCTCACCGCGACATCCACGAATTGGATGTGAAGGGTAAGCAATTGAGGACAGTCATCGTCAAAGAAGATCATTATATCGACGAGAAAGCTGCTAAGACCATCGAAAAGATGTATGGTAAATTAGGCAAGGCTATCGCAGTCAAACCATTCTTCGATAAAGCAGTCGAATATGTTTCTCCGGAATTGGATGAGAGATATTTCATTGCTGATGCGACGACACCTACGGATGCATATCGCAATATCACCGAAAGCCGCGTCGCAGCTAGACATTTCAATGAGATGGGAATGTTCCACGTCAACGACATCACCCACATCGACGTCAATCCTTCACAGATATTCTCACCGAACACGTCAGTGATCCCATTCGTCAACCATAACGATGCCGTGCGTGCCGCTATCGCGACCAATCAACAAAGACAGGCATTGCCGTTGATCAAGAACGATACGCCATATGTAGGTACGGGACTTGAAAGAGATATCATCCAGATGACGCATGCAGTGACCAAGGCAGAAGATGCTTGAGAAGTTGTCTATGTCGATGGAAAGAGGATCAAAGTGAAATATCAAAAATGAACCAAGGAATATATGCTCGGCGTCTTCATGAGATCCAATCAGAAGACGTGTATGAATCAGCTTCCTAGAGTTGCTCTATGACAGAAAGTGAAGAAATGAGATATCCTCCTCGAATGACCATGCTCCGTCGATGGAGAATTGGCAGTGGGAAGAAACCTCAGGATTGCCTTCATGCCATGGAAAGGATTCAATTATGAAGATGCGATTGTCATCTCACAGAGATTAGTGAAAGATGATGAATTGACATCAATCACTATCGAAGAACATGAGATCGAAGTGGCAGATACCAAGCTCGGACCTGAAGAAACGACAAACGATATCCCATGAGTTTCTATGAGTAAATTGAAGAATCTCGATGAAGACGGTATCGTAAGGATCGGTTCCAAAGTCAAAGGATGAGATATCCTTATCGGAAAGATCACACCAAAATCTGAATGAGAATTGACGCCGGAAGAAAAATTGATCCAGGCTATTTTCTGAGATAAATCGAAGAATGTAAAAGATACATCATTGTATATGCCTTCCGGAAGTGAAGGTAAGGTCATCGATGTCATCATCCTTGATGCGAAGAAAGGAGACAATCTGATGGCAGGAGTGAGAAAGAAGATCAAAGCATATGTAGCTACAACAAGGAAGATAGAAGTCTGAGATAAGCTTGCAGGTAAACACGGAAACAAAGGTATCATCGCCATCGTCGTGCCACAAGAGGATATGCCGTTCACGGCAGATGGAAAGCCGATCGACGTAGTGCTCAATTCTTTGTGAGTAATTTCACGTATGAATATCGGACAGTTATTTGAAGCGCAATTATGATTCCTCGCGAATCATTTATGAGTGAAATTTGCTGTTCCTACCTTCTCAGGATTTGGATTCGACGATTTGTCTGCATTGGCGAAACAATGTTGATTTGACGATCTCAAAGTGCCATTATACAATGGAGAAAATGGAGAGCTATACTCACAAAGAGTGAGTGTAGGATATATGCATATTCTCAAACTTGTCCACATGGTGGAAGATAAGATTCACGCAAGATCCGTAGGGCCATACTCATTGATCACCCAACAACCGCTTGGAGGGAAATCAAGACAGGGAGGCCAGAGATTTGGAGAGATGGAAGTGCGGGCATTGGAAGCATATTCTGCAGTATATACCTTACAAGAAATGTTGACGGTAAAATCAGATGATGTTATCGGAAGAAATAAATTATATGAAGCTATCATCAAGGGTCAAAAACCTAAGATATGATGATTGCCTGAATCGTTCAACTTGTTGACCTTCTTATTCAAAGGACTGTGTCAGAACATAGAACCATTGACCGTAGATGAATTGGAGAAGGTGCATCAAGAAAGAGTGAAGAAGATCGTAGATTTGGGTCTCTCATGAGTGATGAGTAATACGGCATTAGGTGATGAACCATTAGAGACAGGAGAAGAAGATGTCACTCAAGAAAAGGGTGAGATCATCGACAATGTAATTCAAGAAATGGAAGATTTCGGAGAACTTGGATAAAAGCGGTGTCATTGCGAGCGTAGCGTGGCAATCTACCGCTGCTCCGCAAAATTCATTTTAATTTCTTATTTCTATTACATGTACAAAACAAAATTCGAGGGACTTGTAGTGAAATTAGCTTCGATCGAGGATATAGAGAAATGGTCACACGGTGTGGTGGACAATCCCGATACCGTGAATTATAGGACAGGAAAGCCTAAACAAGGATGACTTTTTTGTGAATCCATTTTCTGACCAGTGAAGAACTATGAATGTAGCTGCGGAAAATATAAGTGAGTCAGATATAAGGGTATCGTCTGTGAAAGATGTGGCGTAGAAGTCACAACTTCCAGAGTAAGGAGATCAAGGATGGGACACGTCGAATTGGCAGTTCCTGTGCTCCACGCTCGGTACAAATCAAGTCCATCAGGATGAGTACATCAGATGCTCAATCTCTCTTCCAATGAGATCGATAAGATCTTGAGTTTCGTAAAATACGTATTAGTACAAGATATCAATGAAGAGACGAAGAAGAAGATCAAAGAGAAGATAAAGGGAGACTACGAGCAGAGAGTAGAGGAGTTGAAAGCTCTCTACAAAGAAGAATTAGAAAAGGCTGATGACAAAAAAAAGCAGAAAGATATCGACAAATTATTTCAGGATAACAAAGAAGAGCTCGAAAAAGAATTGAACAGATTAAAATCTATCATCGCTGATTTGAATATGGGATCTACGATCCTGGAGAGCGATTATAGAAATATCTTCTGTCAATTTTCTGATATCGTCACCTTCCAATCAGGACCGGAAGCGCTCCTCAAGATGCTTCAGAGCATCAATGTCCAGAAAGAGATCAAACGCAGAATCAAACAATATGCAGAAGTGAAATCTGAAGACCAGAGAAAGAAAGTGATCAGTCTCATCAAATTACTTATCAATCTCCACGTATCCGACGTCAAGCCGGAAAATATGGTCATCAGAAAATTGCCGGTAATACCACCAGATTTGAGACCAGTCGTACAGCTCGAAGGAGGAAAATTTGCATCATCAGATGTAAATCTTTTCTATAGACGCGTATTGATGAGAAACATCAGATTGAAAAAAATGATTCAGGTAGGAATGCCAGATGTGGTAAAGAAAAATGAAATCAGACTTTTGCAAGAAGCCGTAAATAATTTATTGATTGGAGAAAGAGCTGGCGCAGGTGGCGCAGGAGCAGGCATTAAAGTGTTCAAATCACTTTCAGATATGCTTTCTGGTAAAGAAGGTATTTTCAGAAAAAATTTGCTCGGAAAGAGGGTTGATTATTCAGGAAGATCAATCATTACCGTAGGTCCAAACCTCAAATTGAATGAATGTGGATTGCCAATCTATATCGCGGTAAAAATGTTCACTCCATTCATCATTGGAAAACTGATCGAAAAGAAAATCGTTTATACGCCTAAACAAGCTGAAAAACTTATCAAAGACGAATCGCCTTTGGCGTTGAGATTCTTGGAAGAAGTTATCAAAGACAAATACGTATTACTAAATCGTGCGCCGACTTTGCACAGATTGTCTATCGAGGCGTTTAAGATTAAATTGATGCCAGGAAAGACGATTAGACTTCATCCGCTCGTGTGTCCAGCCTTCAACGCCGATTTCGATGGTGATCAGATGGCGGTGCATTTGCCGATTTCAGATGAAGCACAGCAAGAAGCAAGAGACTTGATTGCAGCAGACAAAAACATTTTGAAACCTGGATCAGGAGAACCGACAATTACTCACTCGCAAGATATGGTATTGGGAGCCTATTATCTCAATGATTTTTACGATCATAGATATCCTGAATTCAAGACGGAAGAAGAACGAAAAGCTAAGGCGCCACTCAAAGGAATTTTCACAAGTATGAATGATGTTCTAGAAAAATATTACAATGATAATGTAAAAATCAAAGACAAGATAATCCTGATTTACGACAAGCTACCTATCGAAACAACGGTGGGAAGAGTGATTTTCAATCTTGCATTGCCAGAAAAAATCAGATTTATCAACAGAAAAATAGTAAACAAGGATCTCAAAAAGATTCTGAGTAGAATATTCGATGAATATGACATGGAGACGACAGTAGTTGTAGCGGATGCTATCAAGGATTTGTGATTCAAATATGCGACCATTGCTGCGACATCAGTTAATGTTTTGGCCATGAAAGTTCCAAAAGAAAAAGAAGAAGAATTGAAAAAATGAGAAGAAGAATCTAAGGAATTATATAAATACTATTACAAAGGATTCTTTTCTGAGACAGAAAAACACAGAAATGTGGTTGATGTCCGAAGTAGAGTGAAAGCGAACATAGAAAAGAGTCTGAAAGGAATCACCGGTCCTGGACAGGATTTGTATACCATGGTTGATTCATGAGCAAGATGATCACAAACACATATGACGCAGATTTCAGGTATGAAAGGACTCGTCGTCAATCCGAAGGGAGAAATCATCGAACTTCCGATCAAGGGATCATTCGTAGAAGGATTGAAACCTATTGAATACTTCATCTCCGCCCACTCAGGAAGAAAAGGAAAAGCTGATACGGCGTTGAGAACAGCAGATTCAGGATATTTGACAAGAAAACTTTGTGACTCTGCGCAAGAAGTTGTGGTCAGAGAAAAAGATTGTTGAACAGAAAAATATCTGATCTTCTCCAAACAAGAAGTGGAGGCTATCGGACAGAAATTCGGCGAAGCTATCTATGGTAGAATAGTAGCTGAAGATATCAAAGATGCAAAAGGAAATATTGTACTCAACGCAGAGGATCTTCTCAATAAAGAGAATGTGACTTTGCTCGAGGCTGCGAATATAGAGATGGTGAAAGTGAGGACACCGTTGGTATGTAATACTATCAGTGGAATCTGTCAGCATTGTTATGGTATGGATCTCTCTACAAGGCAATTGATACAGGTATGAGTGCCGGTAGGAGTTATCGCTGCCCAATCTATCTGAGAACCGACTACACAGTTGACGATGGATACCTTCCATGGTTGATGAGTAGCATCCGAAGGATGAGAGATGGCACAAGGTGTGGACAGAATTAAGCAGTTGTTTGAGGTGAGAGCGCCTAAAAATCCGGCAATCATTGCTCCATTCGATGGAAAAGTCTCTTTCTACGAAACAGCCAAAACCAAATATGTGAAAATCGTTTCAGAATATCAGAAGAAGACCTACCTTATCAAATCAGGATACAAGTTGGACGTGAAAAAATGAGATGTCCTTGCAAAATGAGGAATATACGCGAGCAAAGCAAAGAGCAAGCTCAAGGTAAAAGAAGAAGGTAAGGTATTGGAAATCAAGGGAGACCATATGATCTTGGGAATACAGGAAGTATTTACCAAAGCATTGCTTGGACTCGCGCCCAAAGTGAAAGAGAAGGAAGAAGTATACAAAGGTATGATCCTGACTTCAGGTTCCTTGGATATCAAAGAGTACAAAGATATCGTCGGTGATCTCGAAGCTCAGAAATACATCATCAGAGAGACCAAGAAAGTATATGCATCACAAGGACAGGACCTCAATGACAAGCATATCGAAGTCATCGTGAAGCAGTTGTTCTCTAAGGTGTTCATAGAGGATTCCGGAGATAGTAGCTTTATCCCTGGAACCAATGTGAAATTCGAACACTTCATCAAAGTGAATCTAGCGCTTGAAGCGGAAGGCAAGAAACCTGCGAAGGGAAAGAGACTGGCTCTCGGACTTACCAATATAGCCAAAGAGACTGACTCATGGATGTCGGCGGCTTCATTCCAGGAGACGATCAGAGTCATGGTCGGTGCATCACTCAGATGAGCGATAGATGATCTTTCTGACCTCAAATCAAATGTAATCATTGGTAGATTGCTCCCTGTAGGTGAAGTATATAGGAAAGAACACGAACAGGCAATTTAGTATTGCAAAAAAGTCAAGAATTCTTATATATTCGCGACAGTCGTAAAAATACATCATTTATACTTTAAAACATATTTGTAATGGCACACAAAAAGGCCGGTTGATCGGCAAAAAACCTCAGGGATTCGAAACCTAAGTATCGCGGGGTGAAGGCATTTGGATGAGAAACAGTAAAAGCTGGTGACATCGTCATCAGACAGAAAGGTTCCAAATTTGAATGTGGAAAAAATACCTACACAGGGAAGGATTTTACCGTCCATGCAGAAAAAGCAGGTACTGTAGTTTTCAAGACTAAGAAATTCACGAGATTTGATGGTAGAAAATACCTCAAGACTGTCGTTGATGTTAAATAGTTGGTAGAACTTAGTAACGGCTTCGCCTTTAGACCTTAGTCTAATTTCTAAGCCCTAAGTTCTAAGTTCTAAGTTCTTTATCGTTTAATATTCATTATCATGACTATCGGTCCAAAGAAAAAGATATCCAAGACTAAGTCTCGCACAAGACACGCAACGCGGCAGAGACTCAATCTCGTGAAGATGTCAGATTCTTATCCTGTTGCAAAATGCAAGAACTGCGGTGCTACCAAATTGGCTCACCATGTTTGTGCCGTTTGCGGATATTACAAAGGTAAGCAAGTGATCACCATAAAATCCAAATCAAAAGGCAAGGTGATAGACGCATAATAGTCGGTAGAACTTAGTAACGGCTTCGCCTTTAGACCTTAGTCTAAGTTCTAAGATCTAAGTTCTAAGCTCTCATCAAGTAGGTCTTTAGTGCTTATGGAAAATCAGTCATGAATGTAAAACAGAGGATTAACGCCAGAAAAGTCATTCTATCCTACATTTACCAGTATTGCTTTTTCAATAATCTGCAAAGCCAGGATGTAGTAGCCATAGAGTCGCTTTTTATCGGCAATATCTTCAAGACAGATAATGAGAGATTTGACACAGCAAAAAAAGATTACCTCAAAGATATCAAAGCATACCTAAAAGGTCCTGAAGCAGAGGAAGATTTGCTGGCGTTCGTGGATCTTTTTTTCGATGAGCGGAACAAGGAAGATATCGATTTCGATTATCTCAAGAAGATCGGTCTTTCTTTCGTAAAATATATCCCTGATATCACTGAGAAGGTGAACGGTCTCACGGAGAGTTTCAAATTTGATCAGATGGATACCATCGATCAGGCATTATTCATCCTAGGATATACTGAATGGAAAGAGCTCGAGACGCCCAAAGAAATTCTCATCAACGAAATGATAGAATTATCCAAGAGATATTCAGACGACGGCTCACCTAAGTTGCTTAACGGCATCATGCACAAGATCGTCAATGATATAAAATAATAACTAGCGGTTGTCATTGGTCCGTCATTGTGAGCAGAGCGTGGCAATCTGGACCAATTAAGCGGTTAGATTGCTTCACATTCGTTCGCAATGACATGATGCGTAATGACGGACCATGGTATTTTTACTTGCACATTAAATAGTATCATGCAAAAGATAGTAGACTTCCTCCGCATAGATCCCAACAGTAGGATCTATCAATTGTTCAGAGCCTACCGGCCATTCCGGGTATTTTTGGCGATGTTCAAATTCGGCGCCGGTCTGCATTTCACCATGCTCTCTCCTTTGGGAGAACAAGTGATGCCGCTCCGGATCGTAGGTATCTTGATCGGACTCGGTTCGATGGTACAATTGATTTTTGATATCCCCGCATGATATCTGCTTGATAAATACGGATATGTGAAGATGTTGAAGCTCACGACCATAGCGTTTATCGTCGCAGCATTCTGTCTGATATTCGAATTCACCGCGGTCACGTTCATTCTGACTTTGATTTTCTCTAGCTTCGGGCGATTGTTTTTCGGCCCAGGAGCGAATGCATATACCCTATCGGAAGCGCCCAAAGCGGACGCCGGCAAATTCGTTTCTCTCAAAGAGACATTCCAATCCACAGGTATCGTACTCGCGAGTGCGATCATAGCATTTATCATCCCATTGCCGCCGGTATTTGCCGGGATCATCATCATGTTGATTATGATTTTTGCATGGCTCTTGCTCTTCATTACTCCCGAGGAGACGGTTTCCGTGCATGTAGAGAAGAAGATTATCACGCACGATTATTATATCAAAAAATCATACAAACATATCCGAAGCATACTACGCAAACTCAGCCCGGTAAGCACGATGTTGATGCTGAGCAATTTCGCTTCAGGGATTTTCTATTCCTTCATCCGGTTCGTCGTACCACTGATGATCGCCAACAATAAAGGAGGAGGACGGATGGGTATCGGCCTTGGCGTCTTTGATCTCGCCGTTGTTGCCTTATGATTCACTATCGGAAAAATAGCTGATAGATACAACAAAAAGAAGCTGATTTTCCTCGGACTTTTGGTCTTCGCATTCGCGGGCATTTTGCTTGGATTCAATTTCGGCATACTCTTCGTGATATTATGATTTATAGCGACCACTGGTGATGAGTTAGCATCCATTTCGCTCCGAGCTTGGCTTAATACCGTAGAAAAAGATCACACCAACGACGGGAAGATTTCTTGAGCGATCAATCTCGCTTCAGATCTTTGACGGTGAATCGGTCCGATGTTAGCAGGTATCTTATTCGCCATAGTCGGTCCTTCATTTACTATCGTCATCGGAGGATGAATCTTGATCGCAACATTAGTCATCTATCAGATACTCATCAAGAAACACGGATTCAATCTGGAAGACGATGTTTCTACCGACATTCCCAAGCCTCATAGATTTAGGCACAAGCATTAGGTTCCCGTGATATTGAATACACAGACTTTTTTTCTATACTACCCCTATGACCATCATTTGAAATCAAGATAGCATAAAACTCCTTACGACCTGCGTCGATAATTTTCTCACGAATAAAGAAAATCAGCATTCATTTTTCGTTGTCAGCGGACCGCAAAATATCGGCAAATCGAGTATCATCCAAGAGATCATACATGACCGTGTCGGTCAGTATTTTTATCATGATTTCCTTCGGATAAGGGATCTCTCTGATATTGTAGGCAAAAAACATTCGCTCAAGATAGAGCTTCCCAAAGACAAAGACGATCGCCAGATCGCGCTCGATGAGACAGGGAAGACCTTCTATGAAGATATAGGGATCAGGGAGATAAGTCACCGGCTCCAGACTTCGCCGATGGGAAAATGCAAAGCCGTTCTCATAGAGAATATCGAAAGTATCGTGCCTGCAGCAGCGAATGCCTTCCTCAAGAACCTCGAAGAACCATT
>Ga0172375_10007008_pt1 | contig 15585 bp, 11 predicted proteins | sample LakKiv1m_FD_114537 | JGI IMG/M metagenome (GOLD analysis project Ga0172375, IMG submission 114537) | Freshwater microbial communities from Kabuno Bay, South-Kivu, Congo - kab_092012_11.1m | ecosystem: Environmental > Aquatic > Freshwater > Lake | place: Democratic Republic of the Congo... | reverse complement strand
CAGGCTTATTTCTATACTCGCTTCAATATTACTGGATTTATTTTTTAAATTTAACCATAAAATATCATTTTTTGTGCCTTCATTTGCTGGGTCATATTCTTCAACTAATAATGAATTTGGATATTTAAATTCAAACCCATATTTATCATTTTTATAAGTTTTCCAGATGGGAATATCCGTTGCCGCGGAAGTGTCTATCGGCGGTTGACTGGCGGGCATATCGGTCGGCGGCTGGATAGTTAGCGGCATCGGCGCGGCTGCTGGCGCTGTTTTTTGCTGGAATTTAGCAACAATCAGCGCAATAATAAGGATAACGACTACCACTGAAAGTATTGCTAATCCTATTTTGATTGGTTTTTGCATAAAATTTTAATTGAAAATTTTAAATTCAATTGGTCGCATGAGTGTTACGTAACATGCTACGTAACATGACTTACAACAGTTCTTCCTCTACACAAATTATGTTTTACCTTATTAGGTATAAAGGTAAAATGAATATAATTTTCTATACCTTTAATTTAGTCCGGTCCAAAATTTCCCGGTTGACGATGTCTTTGTCGCGGCCGTATTTGAGCCGCGAAAGTTCTTTGAGCGCGTTGGCGATCTCCTGGTCGCCTTTGGTCGGCGGATAGCCCTGGATATTAAAAGGCCTGGACAGTACACCATTCACAAGAATTTTAGCAAAACCTTTATGATTATCCACATTCACCAAGTCGTTTTTGGTAAAGACCGGTTCCAATTGCTTTTCTAAAAATTCGGCGTCTTCCGGGCCGACGCGGTAAATCACCATTGAACCGACATTGCCGAAAACCGCTTTGGAAATTTCTTCTTTGAGCTGGGCGATGAACTGGTGCGCGATATTGAGACAGAGCTTGTATTTGCGGGCTTCAGAAAGTATCTGGGCAATGGAGGTAGTCGTCACGTTCTGGAATTCATCCATATACAGGTAAAAATCTACCCTTTGCTCTTCCGGCAGATCCACCCGCGAGAGCGCCGACATCAGGATCTTACCGACGATCACCATACCCAAAAGCCGCGCGTTAATCTCCCCGATCTTGCCTTTGGACAAATTGATGAGCAGTATTTTTTTATGGTCCATTATTTCCCGGAAGTTCATCGTGCTTTTCTGCTGGGCGATTATCGGCCGCATCATATCATTGGAAATGAAAGTCGTAAGTTTGGAGGTAATATAGGGAACCATATTGGCCAGCGCCGCTTCCCCGCCGGCTTTTTCCGCTTCATTAGTCCAAAAATCAATCACCGTTGGGTTTTGACAATGGGATAATTTAATTTTTCGGAAATTTTCATCCGCCAAAACTTTGGGAATTTCCATCAAAGTGTTGCCCGAATCCGGATCTTCCATTACCAAGAGCATGGCGTTTCTCATATACTGTTCAAACATTGGCCCGCCGGTTTGTTTAAGATCATACAATTGGTCAAAGATGCCGATCATTTCATTGATGACAAAAGATTTCTGCTCCGGTTTTTGCGGGTCGTATTCCATCATATTGAGCCCGAATGGCCGGTCAATATCGGCCGGATCAAAATAGACAACGTCTTCGGCACGCTCTTTGGGAATGGAAGCCAGAATGTCCTGCACCGCTTCGCCATGCGGGTCAATAAAACAAAAACCCTTGCCGGCTTTAGCATCCTGCTTGGCCATTTCCTGGAGAATGGTGGTTTTGCCGGTGCCGGTTTGACCGATAGTGTAAAAATGCCGGCGGCGGTCGTTATCAGTGAGCCTAATGTCGGTTTTGGTGCCGCGAAATTCGTTAAAGCCAATGACGACCCCTTCGTGCGGCACGTCCACCGGCGGCGCGGCCGCGTTTGATTTCAGCCATTTAATCTTAGGCGCTTCCGTTACCGAAATCGGCAAATGGAAAATGCTGGCCAATTCTTCGGTATTGAGGATCATTGACTGTTCCTGGATGAAATTGCGGAAAATAAAATCATAGGAAACATTTTTCTCTTTGGCGCGCTTTATAACCTGGAAAAAATTCAGGTCGGCATTCTCGTATTGTGCGAAGGCGTTTTCCAGGTGGGCCAGGATGTCTTCGGCCCGTTCGGCGGTTTCCGCCGAAGCCACCAGCCGAATATTGGTTTCAAAGCCGGCTTTGTTGGTTTTTTGCTCAATGCTTTTGACTAGTTCCTGTTCTTCGGATGTGAGTTGGACGGTCTTTTTTTCCCGGAACGGATCATCAGTCTTGTCTTTTTTAGATTTAAGCAAAGCGTCGCTCATCGCATTGCCCATACCTTTGCCGATTTTGGAAACCACGGAATTATTTTTCACGTCTTTGAGTTGCTTGCCCTGCTGCATTTTGTGCGCGATGGATCGGCCGGCCGAACGCCAAGCTTTTTTGGTCGGGCGCAAAACCAGCTGGATAGCCGCCCCTTCTTTAACTGTGTCCAGTTTGCTTAGGGCATTGGTAATGGCATTGAGCGGGTCAATTTCCAGATTCTCATAAGTTTTTATGGGGAAAGCGTGGCTGTTTTTGAGTTTAAGCACCGCCGCCGCCGTGTAACTTCCCGGAAAGAAAATATTGAAGTCTTTTGAGGTTTCCAGTGAGGCATTGGGGAAGAAACTGTGGATTTGTTTTTCCACGTTTTCCCTGAATTTTTTGGGGAAAGCCACAAAAAAAACAATTTCTTCATCGTTGGCCGAATTGGCGATTTCAAAAGACAGGTGCGGACGGCCATACAGCCAGCTGGCAGAACTTTTCAGTTTGGAGAGTGATGCCAGCAGTTGTTCCATCGCCCCAATTTCTTCTTTCCAGGCATCTTGCCGATCTTTTTCTTCTTTCGGCTTGGCGCCTTTGGAAACGCGGATAATTTCCAGATCCATATTCAGCGACTGGTTGATATTGACCCGGAAATTCAAAAAGCCTATGACTAACACATACAGACCGCTAAACAAGCTTGCTGTTCCGAAAATAGCGGTGAAAATCAGGAGAATTGAGTTTAAATTAATCGCTTCCACTTTTTTTACCCCATCAAATTACCGTAAAGCGAGATCGCCGAAGGCGAATTTGACTGGGTGAATTTATATTTTATAGTTCCTTTAATAGCCCTCTTTTTACCAGTTCCTGATGCAGTTCTTCGACCAATAAACGGTCGTGTAGTTCGTCCAGGGTATAATTATCTTCCAGATGCCGGGCGACTTTGACCGCATGGATAACCCCCTTTTCCACCGCCAGAGAAACCAGCTTCTGGATTTTATTTTCAGCCGATACTTCAACACTCACGCTCTGGGCATCCGGCGCCACTTCATCATCTTTGGCCGGCTGGATGGTACGCACACGCGACAGGATTTTGGAATAAGCCTTTTCGTTTTCAACCGCACCTTCTTTTCTGTCTTCCGGCGGTTTTTCGGCCGACGGAGTTTTGGCTTCCGGAATTTTTTCAGCGCTTTCCGGTTTTGGTTTTTCCACTCCGGTATTTGGGGCAAATTTATTCTTCAGATCCAGATCCTTATCCTCAATCGGTTCCAAATTGGACATATATTTTTTAAAAAATTATTAGACTTTTTTCATTTCCGCTTTGAAATCAGCCAGGATTTTTTCCAGCAGCTGATCATAATCGGCGATTTTTTCATGCAGGAATTTGTCAATCTTCTCCGGCGACGACTGGCTTTCTATCATCTGGGTATATTTGTCCCGGCCTTCCTCGTCCAGTTTTTTCATCACCGCCGTGAAAATCTGCTTGAGCACCGTTTCGGTCATTTTGATCATCAGCTCGTCTTTTTTGTCCTGGGGGAGATCCGAAAGCCCCAATTCTTCCATTAGTCCTTGTTGGATATTGTTATTTTCCATTTTATTTTAATTTAAAAATTTAGACGGAAATAGTTTTGTTCTTTTCGGCCATGGCTTTAGCCATTCGCGACATCCAGTGCCGCAAAGTCTCACCCCGCAACGGTTTGGCTTCTTTCTCACCGACCAGACGCGCGTATTCTTTGACGACTTTGGTCAGATTCCAGCCGCGGTGCCGGCCTAAATTATGTTCCATAATAAATTGGCGCGCCCGGGTGAAAGTCATCCCCTGCATTTCTTTCCAGTTATCCCAGCTGCCGTTGGAAATTTTTTTGGCGATTTCAGCGCCTTGTTTGATTGCTTCCTCAGAAGGAACCGAACTCAACATTGTTTCTGCGCCAGTCAGATTATTGACCTGCTGCAGATTTTCCACTGGCAGTGAAGCATCGCCTGGGATATTTTCCGGAATATGGCTTTCAATATTAGGCAGATCGGCTTGTGACGGCATATCTGCGTACGGCTCATCCAGTGAAAATGGTTCTCCGGACGGAGTTTCAGTATGCAAATTAAACACCGGTGAGCCATGACTGTCGGTCGGTATGCCCTTAAGGTCAATCTGCGACGGATCCAAAACCGGCGGCCGGTCCGGAGTTCCTTCCAGGTGCATCCCGTCAGAACTTAAGTATTCGTCGCCCGGCTGGATATGGTTCAACTTGTCAAAATCAATGTTTTTATTTTTGGCGTATTCCAGCGCCATCCGGTGGGCAATCTGGCCGGCGTTGAGCTTATGTCCGCCGCTTAATTCCGTCGTGGAATTATATTTGTCAATTAAATCTTTGTGATCGCCCAGATAATCAATGATGGATTTTTCAATGCTGCCGCCTTTTTTGACCGCCAGCTTTATCAGCTCTTCTTTGTCAAAGCCGCTGGCCGGCTGCTCGGCCAATCCTTGGGCCAGCCCGGAAGTTCCGGCCGGCTTGTTCTCGGCCAGTTTTTCAGCGGCTGCTTGCACCTTGGCCGCCATCGCATCAGCCTTAGCGGTTATAACTTGTTCGCCCTTGGGCATTACATTGCCAGCTTTGCGGTTGGCAATTTCTTCAATGATTGATTTTTTGATTCCAGGAACAACTGTCTGATGCTCGCCAAAAAACTTTTCCATTGCCTGACCAAAACCGGCTTTAATTAAGTGCCCCATAGCCCCGCTGCCTACAAAGGCAAAAACAGCCACGCCGGCAACTTTCCGGCTGAAAGCTTTCCGGATTTCACGGCGTAATTTTTCATCGGTTTGCCCCACGGATTCGCCCAGCGTACTTTTTAAAAAGGCAAACTGCGCTTCTTCGCCATGCATACTGTCAAGAAAATCCAGCATATCGGCAGCTCTCTTTTCCGCGGCTTTTTCGTCAGACCTGCGCCGCAGGTTTTTTTGCAATTCAGCCATACCGACACCGGATGCCGCACCGCCCAAAATCCTTACGCCCCCTTGGACTGCCGCGACTGCGCCTGCCGCTCCGGCCGCGCCCACCAAACCCAAACCGGCGCCGGTGATGCCCAATGCGACAGAAACCGCCACCTTTTTCTTCCAATCAAGTTTACGGTACCAGTCAACGGTTTTTTTGGCATTCTTAACAATAAAGTTATCTTCGCCCTCGGTTTTATTCCTTTTATATGTTTCCCTTTCATCATAAAGTTCGGCAGCCGAATAATAATCAAAATATTTCACCAGTGCCGCCATTTCTTTTTTCAATTCATCGCCGGAAAGATTCTTTACCCTAAGCTCATGGATTTTATGTTCCTTAAGTTTAGTAAGTGAAGATAAATAATTCTGGTACGCGTCATTGACTTCCGGAATCTGCTTGGATTCGGTTTTTAGCCAGCCGCCGAAAAACTTTTTCATCCCCTTAAGGGAATCTTCAAATTTGTCATTGGCCGCGACGTAAGCTGTCCGAGTTTCCCTAAGGTTTTTTTCCAGATCGCTTTCTCCGGCTGTTTCCGCGCCAACCGGTACAAATATGCCCTCTGCATTTTGTTCCATTGTGATTGATTCTCTGGCTGGTTCATTGGCTGGTTTTTTCTCTTCAAATTTTTCTCCCGCGGCATTTGAAGTGGAAACTTTTGTTTCTGTAATAGGCACGTCCGAGTCTTTTTCAGCCTGCGTTTCAACTTGTTTATAAGCTTCTTTGCCGGCTAAAAATATTTCGCCGCCCTCCTTATTCCAGCATTCATTTACGTCTTCCTTGGGCAGCTCGTTTTGCGGCTGGTTACGAGCGTCAAGCTTAATTTTCATTTCTTTTTTAGCATTGCTAAAAACCTTTTGTTTTATCTCCTGGATTGTGGCCGGATTTTTGTCTGGCATAATTATTTGTTAAAAATTTTCACCAATATTTTATTCGCGTTTTTTTTAGCGTCTTGTGGATTAAGGTTATATTCGCCCATAAAAATATTCTGAAAAAATTCGCCGACATCATTCTCCAGGCTTCCAGTTTTTTGGTATTCTTCCCATTTGCCGGCACTTGTCATTTCTTTTTCCATTTGCGCGGCGATATCTTTAGCAGTTGCTTCAAATATCGCTAGCTCGTCGGCGGAAAAAAATTCCGATTGGTTTTCTTTTGCGGCTGGCGGAGTTTCAACTTTTTCCGGTTCCGGTTTAGTTTCTTCAGCCGGCGCCGGTTTTAGCGATCCGGCTATTTTTTCATACTGTTCTTGGCTTAAAGTAAATCCGCCTTCGGAAACGATTTTTTTCAGGTCGCTCACCGTCCTATCACCAGCGTATTCTTTTTTATTAGAAAGCAGTATGATCATTCGGTCGGTAATTTTAAACTTTCCCAATCGCGGGGAAATCCAGCTGCCATCCTTGTTGAAAAAATACTTGCCTAATAAATCACTCCAGGTGCTTTTAACAGTATCTTTTTTCTCCTTCGGCGCTTGGATAGTTTCCACTGCCCCCGGCTTAGTTTCAACCTTATCAGCCGAGCTGCCGACTGCCGGTGTGGATAATTTTTCACTTGGATTATTTTGGACGTTCATATATTCTTCATAAACTTCTTTAAGTTCTTTCCAGTTTGGACTTTCACCAAGTTTTTCTTGCACTAATTTTCCAGTATCAAATTCTTCCCCGGCCAGGAATTTTTGTTTCATTTTTTCATGCAATTCATCTGTAAATTTTTCAATAATTGAACCGGCAATATAATCTTTCCCCACCGCCTTAACCAACCCCGCAATAACTTCGCTGGGAAATTTAAAATCTTGCATAATTTCCCCCTCTTCATTACGGGAAATCTCTTCTTTTCTGTCGCTGACGGAAACTTTTTTTGGTTCAACGGATTTTGTTATTCCTTCCGGATTTGCCGGCTCTTTAAACACATCTTTTTTCTTTATTGGAATAACTTTATCTGCCGGCTGTTCAGGCACAGCTTCGCTGATAATGCTCCGGTCGCGTTTATCCTCTCCCCGCTTCCAGCTCTTGCTTTTTTTCCGGCCCGGCACATACCGTTTTTTTTCAGGATTTAGTCTGCCCATAAAATTTAAGCTGATAATTCCAGTTAGTGTTTCCAAATACCATCAACCGCCGCCGGTTTGGAAAATTTTTCGGGCGGACTTTTTGGTTCTTTATTCTTGGTTAAATTATACCACAAAAAAAACATAAGCGCCTGTGGATAATAACGCTAGATTATGCTATAATTTGGACAAAATAAAAAATTACCCCAAATTAATATGCAAAACAAAAAAATCCGGGTCTGGAGCCTTTTATTTTTAATTGTTGCCCTTGGCTTTTTTTTGAGAATTTACCGCATTAGCAGTGTTCCGCCGGGAGTTTATCCGGATGAAGCAGTCAACGGCATGGACGCCATCAGCGCCAATAATTCCGGCCACTATCAGTGGTTTTATCCGGCCAACCAGGGCCGCGAAGGACTGATGATGAACCTGGTAGCATTGTGCTTCAAGCTTTTTGGCATCAGCATGCTGTCTTTGATTCTGCCTTCCATCATTGCCGGCGCACTCACCGTCTTGGGAATTTTTTTGCTTAGCCGCGAACTTTTCAACAATCGGGTGGGACTTATCAGCGCCTTTCTGGTAGCCGTATCTTTCTGGCCGCTGAATTTCAGCCGCATTTCTTTCCGAGCCAACCTGCTGCCGGCTATCTTGGTTTTTTCTTTTTATTTTCTGTTTTTGGGGCTGCGGACCAAAAAGTGGTGGCCATATATCATCGGTGGCTTTGTTTTCGGCATCGGTATGCACACTTATATCGCCTGGCGTATCGCCCCTTTAATTCTGATATTGCTTCTGGTTTTTGTAATCCTGTCAAGGAAAAATTATCTTAAGGAAAATTGGGGCAAGATTTTGGTTTTTTTGGCAACTTCCATAATTGCCGCCGCCCCGATGTTCTGGACTTTTTATGCCCATCCGGAATATTTTGAATCACGTTCTGATTCAATCTCTATTTTTTCACCCAAAATCAATAATGGCCACCCAATACTGACCTTTTTGCGAAGTTTCGGTTTAAGCCTGGCTAAATACAATTTCTGGGGTGACCAAAACTGGCGGCATAATTACCCGCCTTATCCGATCCTGGACTACGTTACCGGCATCGCTTTCCTTTTCGGCCTGATATTTGCCTTGATCAAATTTTTCAAATTAAGCTGGTACCGCTGGCGCTATAAAATTCAAAACAGCGAACTGGAAGTTTACGCGCTACTGGTATTTTGGTTTTTCATAATGCTGGTGCCGGAATTTATGACCGCTGAAGGCAACCCGCACGCCCTGCGTTCCATCGGCACTTTGCCGGCAGTTTTTCTGCTGGCCGCCCTGACTTTTGAATTTATTTATCAGAAAATTGAGAAATATAATTATTCTTTCAAAAAAATAACCCATTCCATCCTGCTGATTGCCATAATTTTTATCGGCGCTTTCAATATCCTTAAATACCATGTTTTTTGGGCGGGAAAAACTGAAACTGCCCGGGCTTTTGAAAAAGTGGATATGGATGTTTCCGATTACCTCAAGACTTTGCCGCACGACAAAGAAATATATGTAATTACCGGCGCCATGCAAAGAATCCCGATGCAGGTATTCAACCAGGAAAATCAGAATATAAATTATATTTATCCCGGACAGCTTGACTGGATCCAGCCAAAAAACCCCGCAAATCTTATAGTAATTATGACCGAAAAAAATGATGATGCAATCAATGCTTTACAGTCGCGTTTTCCCAATCTCAAATTCTCTGAACATTCGGAAAAAGTGCAGGAATATGCTTTAAACTTTTACGTTTTAGAATAATTATTATTAACCCAGAGCAAGCTCTGGACTCTGCTTGCGCGACCAGCTGCGCAGCATTTACCAGCGGGCTCGCCCGCCTTTGGCGGGAATAAATTTATGCAAAAACTTTTGGAAAAAAAATACGCCTGGATCGCCGGAGCGGTTTTATTTTTTATGGCCGCAGCATCAATTCTCAACGCCTGGTGGGACAGCGCCATTTTTGACGAAACTGCCCATATTGGCGCCGCCTATACTTATGTAACCCAGCACCAAATACGCCTTAATCCCGAACATCCGCCGCTACTTAAAGACTTGGCCGGATTTCCGCTGCTTTTTCAAGAACTTAATTTTGACATAAATAAGCCTTTTTGGGACGGCAGTTTGCCGCGTAAATGGGACGAGGGCCAGTGGCTGGCGGGTAAAAATTTACTTTATGATTCCGGCAATAACCCTGACCAGATAGTCTTCTGGGCCAGAATTCCAATCGTGATTTTATCCTTGATCCTAGGCTGGTTCATTTTTTTCTGGACCCGCCGGCTGGCCGGAACTTTGGCCGGACTTTTGGCACTGGTGCTTTACGCTTTTGATCCCAACATCCTGGGACATAATCATTTTGTGACTACTGATCTGGGCATTGCCGCCGCTTTTACCTTTTGTTTTTATTTTTTCCTGAAGTTCATAAAAGAACCAAGCTGGAAAAATGTTTTCTGGGGCGGTATATTTTTGGGTATCCTGGAACTCACTAAATTTTCTTTTATTGTCGCCTTTCCGGTTTTGGGAATAATGCTGATAATTTACCCGCTGGTGCGGATCAACCGCCACCAGCTGGAAAGCGATTTTGTTTTCAAAATGAAAAAACTGGGCGAATACCTGGGTAAAGGCATCGCGGCTTTCCTGGTTTCATTGGTATTAGTCTGGGTGGTTTATTTCCTGAATACCTATAAAATGCCGCCGGAAATAATTTCCAAAACTATTGACGCCAATTTTTCCACAGTCATGACTGATAATCCAAAAGATTATTATACCAACCGGACTTTACATTTATTAAACAACTATACAATTACCCGGCCGTTTGTGGTTTGGGGCGAAGGCATCGGTTATGTCTTCCGCCGCGTTTCCGGCGGTAACGGCGCCTATTTTATGGGCGAGGTTTCCGGCCAAGCCTTCCGCGCATACTTCCCGACAGTTTTTTTGCTCAAAGAACCGCTGGCCAACCTTTTCCTGATGCTCACTGCCCTGATTATATCGCTCGCCTTGACTATAAAATCCACCCGGCAGTCGTTATCACATTCCTGGCGCCGGCTGTGGCACAATTTCATCAATTTCCTGCGCACTGAAATTACCTTGGTCGCCCTATCTTTGTTTATTTTGGTTTACGCCTACATCAGCATCACCGGCAACCTCAATATCGGCCTGCGCCATCTCTTTCCTATTTTTCCGTTTCTCTATATCCTCACCGCGCGCCGCCTGATGCTCACCTGGAAAAAAGTTGGAGAGGCTTGGAAAAATATCCTGGCCGTTATTATTTTATCCCTAGCCGTATTTTTAGTCTGGGGCACTGTCCGCGCTTATCCGTACTATATGTCCTATTTCAACGAAATCGCCGGCGGGTCGAAAAATGGTTACCGCTATGTTACCGATTCCAATGCCGACTGGGGCCAGGACATAAAACGACTTAAAAGCTGGATAGAAAATTATAACCGTTGTATCGGTTATTCGCTTTATTCGCCCCAACTTTGCAGTTTCTATGAACAATATGGACCGATTCAAAAAATCCGCGTGGATTATTTCGGCGGCGGCGATACCAAGTATTACATTGGCCCGTATTACACGACTTGGTGGGACAGCAAACGCCCGATTGAAACCGGTTGGTATGCTATTTCCGTAAACTATCTGATGGGCAGTTTATACACCCAGGGCAATACGGAAAATAATTCCTATCGCTGGCTATTGAAACTTAACAAAAAACCAACCTACCAGGTTGGCACTTCCATTTTGATTTATTACATAACTCCAGAAGATCTGGTAAAACTGGCCGGCTGATGTAAGTAATACTTTACGTAATAAAACTTTGGACATTGGATGTCCAAAATTTTATTTTTTATCCTTCTTTTTCTCCGGTTGCGTTTTTTCCGGCTGGGCATTTTCATCAACCGCCGGCTCGCTGTGGCGGAACTTGTAGTAAACTTTATTGTCGGTGCGCAAATCCAAATATTCCAAATCGGTTTTTTGTTCGGGCGTAATTTTTTCCGCCAGCACCACTTCCAGCATGCCAAGCTCTTTTTCCACAGTTATCTCGTTGCTGAAATATATCTGCCAGCTGTCCTTGGTCTTGAGCCGCAAATCTCCCGAAGCCAATTGCGGAGTTTCAATTTCCCTTTCAATTTCCAGATTGAGCCGGCTGGCCAGTTCGGTTTCCGCTTCCTGCAAATAGCTGATAATAGAAAACGGCAGCATCTTTTCCCCTTTATTTATTTTCCGGTCGCCATAATTTACCAGCCGCAAAAGATTATTTACCGCCTCGGGCGAATTTTCCGAATCATACGGCATAAAAGCCGCGCCCTCCTGGTCTAGCACGAAACAATCGCCGTTGCTGCATAAGATCAGGGACGACCGGTATTCCGTTACACCAATTTCCAGTCCGTTGGGAAATTTTTTTTTAAGGCTTAAGTTTTTCACCAGCCCGAATTGTTCCGAAATGGCTTGCGCGATTCCTTGCCTGTCGGAAAGCAGCAGATTATTGCGGGGGATGAAATCCAGCCATTTGCCGGAAATTTTGGCTTCGGCGATTTTTTGTATCTCCGCCGGCGAAACTAAATCGGTTCCGCTCACGGTTATTTTTTCCACGGCCAGATATGGCGAGAAAAATAAAACATAAACCAGCGCGCCGAGAAAAATTAAGAAGCTTAACCAGTATAAAAAACGCGCAAAAGATATTGGACTGCGGCCTTTTTTCTTTCTTCTTTCTCCCAGCCGTCCGGGCTGGTACATTTTTTTCATTTTATTTTAGATAAATAAATTCTCCAGGATCAGCCTGGGATTAGCGTTGGTTTCCCGGAGCAATTTGAGGCTCATTGCTATTTTTTCCGCCAGAGCCAAATTTTTTTCCGCCGTACCGTTCCTATTTTCTCCCAGAAAATTTTCCCTGGCCAGTGCCTGCCAAAATTCCAGCTTTTCCGAACTGATCCGGACATCCTTGGCCATCTCTTCGGCCAGTTTGAATTTTTCATCCAGGCTGCCGTCAAAAAGCCTATTGAACTCCTGCTGCCAGCTTTGCCTGGCCGCCAGAATATTTTTGTCGCGCAGCATTTCCAGCATTAGCCCCGGCCGACCCAGCGACCAAAAAGCGACCTCTCGGGATTTTTCGGTTCCGGCCGGAATATTTTGGGAAATTTCCGCCGCCGGAAGCAGAGCATAGTTTATGCGCAGGCAGCGCGAAATTATGGTTGGCAGAAGTTTTTTTTCATCTTTGGCCACGATGACTATCACATTTCTGGGATTCGGCTCTTCCAAAGTTTTCAGCAGCGCGTTTTGCGCCTGGACGTTAAGCTGGTGGGCGTTATCAATTATCAGCACCCTGTATTTGCCTTCGGCCGGTGTGAGTGTGAGCCAGCGTAGCGCTTCGCGGACTCTTTCCACCGGGATATCTTTTTTGAAACTGCCGTCTTCTCCGGTTTCCGTCCGGACAATCATAAGATCGGGGTTTACTCTCACACCAAAATTTATTTTTTCAGAATTAAAATTGTATTTATTGCTAAAAACTGCGTCTTCTTTGTTTTTGGTACGGGGATTTATTTTATCATCCGCCGGTGAAAGCCGGCCGGCAAATTCCAAAGCCAGCGTGAATTTTCCCACGTGCTCCGGTCCGGAAAACAAATAGGCCTGGCTGATTTTTCCGGATTTAATGATTCTATCCAGTAATTTTTGCTGTTTTTGGTGACCAACAATATTCATAAACTCTAAATTCTAATATCGAAATTCTAAACAATATCCAAATCCAAAATACTAAATGTTTAAAACTTTGGATTTAATTATTTGAATTTGTTTCGGATTTCGGATTTCGTGCTTAGGATTTTATTATATTACTGATAAAGTTAACGAATTCTGTTTTAAATCTGTCCTTGCTAAACCTTCCGGCTCTTTCTATTATATATCTTTTATCGTATCTTGCCTCGTTTTCCAGAAATCTCCTCACGCAGTCGGCGATGACTTCGGGCGTGGCTGTGTTAAAAAACTCGCCGCTTTTGCCTTCCTCCACCGTTTCCAAAACTCCGCCCTCGCGGATAGCCAGCACTGGCACACCGTAACCCATCGCCTCCACCGGCGCGATGCCGAAATCATCCGCGCCGGCAAAAATGAAAGCCCGGGCATTTTTATAATACCCAGCAATTTTTTTATCGGACTTCCAGCCCAATATTTTGACATTTTCACTGGCAATTTTACGCAGATATTGTTTCTGTCTCCCCTCACCGATTACAACCAGAGGCAGACCGAGCTTATTGAAAGCTTCCACCACTGCGTCAACTTTTTTGTACGGCGACAGCCGGGAAACCACCAAAAAATAGTCTTTAGTTTTTAGTTCGTAGTTTTTAGAATTTTGAATTTTATTATTTGAATTTATTTGGGATTTATGATTTTGGTCATTGGAATTTGATTCGAAATTAGAAATTCGAAATTCTAAATTTCCGCAGGGCGGGTATATCACTGTACTTTCTCGTCCGTAATATTTCCTTATCCTTTCCTGTGTATATTTAGAATTGGCGATCAGATAATCCGGCCGGTCAGCAGCTAACTTGTCCCAAATCCGTAAATAATTTAAAACAATCCTTGTAAAAAAATTCTGCGTTTTGCTCCGCCGGCCGGCGGATTCGTTTTGCGTTTCATGATTTTCCCAAACAAAACGCATCGGGCTGTGGATATAGGAAATGTGGATAGTATTGAGCCTCGTCACTATTCCCTTGCTCCAGGCCCCCGAACTGGAAATCACCAAGTCAAAATCCCTGAGGTCAAAAGTTTCCGGCGCCGTCGGCATCAGCGGCAGTAGCCATCGGTAATGTTTTCTCAAAAATTTCGGAAATTTCTGCAGAAACGAAGTTTGGATATTTTTGCCAGCAAATTTCCCCCGCATACCCTGTTCGTCATAAAGCAAAGTATAGATCGGCGCGTCCGGATACATCTCGCACAATGCCTCCAAAACCCGCTCCGCGCCTCCATAATAGAGCAAAAAATCGTGGATTATGGCGACTTTTAAGTCTTTTTTCATAGGTTTTTATTCTAGCATAGGCTTGAAATTCTTGGAAATAAAAAAATGGCTTAAATTATCTTTGATTAAAGCCACTTTCTAAATTTAGCTACTTGTTATGCTGTCAAAATCTTATCAATTTCCTCCGCGCATTTGTCCCACGAAAATCTTTTAACGTTTTCAAGGCCTTTTTGAATAAGGTCTTTTTTCAGATTTTCGTCGGAAAGAATTTTCTGAACTGCGTCAGCAATTTCTTCCGGTTTTTTCGGATTAACTAAAAGAGCGCCGCCGCCTGCCACTTCGGGAATAGAGGCCTCTATAGAGGCTACTATAGATGTCTCTACGCTTTGCGCCTCAAGAATCGGCAAGCCGAAACCCTCATAAAATGACGGGAATAAAAATAAATCTGCATTTTTAAGAAGTCTATATTTTTCAGACTCATTCACAAAACCAGAAAGAACGATATCTGACTTATGAGACGACTGAGACAAATAGGACAAAATTTCTTTATAATTGAAACCTGGTTTTCCGGCCAAAATCAACCGATGCGGAATTTTATATTTTTCTTTTAGGATTTCAAAAGCCTTGATAATTCCCAGAATATTTTTTCTTTCCTCAAGCCTACCAATAAATAATAAGTAGGGTTTAGTAATTCTGTCATTAGAGCTTGATTCGAAATTCGAAATTCGAAATTCTGAATTTAGATCATAGCCTTCATATATAACCTCTACCTTCTCTGTCGGCACTTTGTATAGTTTTATTAGATCCTTTTTAGTATTTTCCGAAACCGCTATGATTTTCTTCGCCCATTTACAAGAATTCTTAATGCTCCAGCGCATATACAATCTTTCCCAGAAAGAATAAGCCTGGGGACAAAATTCATATTCCAACCCATGAATAGTGACAATAGTATTTTTTGGGTGGATGAACGGCACCGTATGCGCGGGTATAAACAAAGTATCAACTTTATTAAAAAGCATTTCCAGCGATAAACCAATTTGTGTCCACAATCTCGGCCAACTTATTTTTTTAATTTTCCAATTGGCCGGAATCTGTAGTGTTTCGAACACTACTGTAGTGTCCGAAACACTACAAAAACATTGGGGTTTTTTAACATACAAAATAACCTGGTGTTCTTTGCTGATTTTGTCCATCAGGTTTTTTATAACTTGGTAAGAATATTCTTCAATTCCTGTCCGTTTTTCTATAAACGCCCGGGAAGCGTCAATGCCAATGATCATAGCCTACAAAATTACAAAAAAATACGAAATTACAAAAAATTTTTGTACTTTTGTAAAATTTTGTATTTTCGTAGGAAAACTACTTAGTGAGCATTATCGT
>Ga0172375_10007007_pt1 | contig 15586 bp, 22 predicted proteins | sample LakKiv1m_FD_114537 | JGI IMG/M metagenome (GOLD analysis project Ga0172375, IMG submission 114537) | Freshwater microbial communities from Kabuno Bay, South-Kivu, Congo - kab_092012_11.1m | ecosystem: Environmental > Aquatic > Freshwater > Lake | place: Democratic Republic of the Congo... | reverse complement strand
TCTATTTTTCTATCTGGTTGATTTGTATGTAAATTTGTTCGTAAGGTTGATTTAAATTCTAATTTTTCATTTTCTCCTTTTGAGATTAATTCTCTTAGCTCTTTTTCATCTGTTTCTTTTTCAAATATTTCTGGATTTTTTGCCTTGAATTTATTTACTATTTTTTTTAGGGGGTTTAATCCTGTTTTCATATAAATATATCCTACAATAGAGGAGATTAAAGCTCCGGCAATTACATAAGTTAAGGTGGACATAGAGAAGGTATAAACTCCTAGGGTAATGGGCTGGCCTAAAACTAATTTAAGATAATATTTTACGATTTCAATTGCGGTTCCAAATGCAACTGCTAAACTAAAAGAGAAGATTATAATTAGGAAATGATTTTGCTTTGCTTTTTCCGTGGAATGTAAAATCATTGAAATTATAAAACCTATAAACGCTATCCCTATTCCGAATGCTAGGGGGGCAATAATTCCTTTTGTTCTTCCAAAGATTATTGTAATTATTATAAAAACTAAAAGGGTCCATTCAAATTCTTTTGGAAAAATAATTTTTGATGAACTTTTTAGGATATCCGGAATAAATACCAGGATTAAAAGAAAAATATTTGCTGAAAGTAAATGCCAAAGTTGAAAATAAATTGAATTAAGAATGGACAGAAATAGAATTAATTTAAGTGCAATTGAGAGGTAATTTCTTGATTCTTGCATTGGTTTTTGAAGGGGTTGGAGTTTATAGATTTTGTTGGGATGAAAGAGTAAGTTTTATGGGGAGCGTAAACTTTAAATACTACTTGCTACTACTTAGTATTACTATGGAAAATGTGAGTTTAAAATTAGAACCTAACTTTCTTTCTGCTATTGAGAAAGTTATGAAGAAACATAACTACATGACTAAAGCTGAATTTATTCGGGAAGCACTTAGAGATAAAATTAAAAAACTCGAAGAAAAAGAAATATTATCTGATAAAGAACTTATGTCTCAATTAAGGATGAGTGAACAAAATATAAAGAAAGGTAAGATTAAATCGTTTAATTATTAGTATATCTTATGAGTTCCTATTGCTAGGATAATTATGGATTTATTTTCTTCATTGATTATATAAATTGCTCGTATATTTGATCCTAACCAACAAGCCCATTTTCCATCTAATTTTCCATGAAGAGGATGAGCTCCGATAGATTTTCTAGGATTTTCTTTTAATAACTCTAATTTTGATTTTATATCTCTTCTTTCTTCAATGTAATTTCTTAAAATTTTTTCTGTTTTTGAATTTGCTGTTGATAAAGAATACATTTTATTCATACTTCCAACTTTCTTTTTTTTGAGAACCTAACTCTTTTTCTATTTCTTCTAGAGTTGTTATCTCTGAAAGGGGTTTGTCTTCTCTTAATGCAACAAATCTTGGAAATCGCAATGCTACTTCCGATTTGTAATTAGGAGATTTTTGAATTTCCTGATAAGTTATTGAAACAACAATTTTTGGTTTAATTGTAACTTCTTTTCCTTTTTCTGAAATTATATGAGGTTTTAATAGCTCCGTGAGAGATTGAAAGGTAATTTTATTATCTTCTGTTTCTTTTTCTGAAATACCTGTTCCAACTTTTCCTATTTCTAGATATTCATGGTTGTGCTTGCATGAGAGAATAAATGAAGAGAGCCATCCTGAACGTTTACCGGTTCCCCATTCTGCTCCAGTAATCACCAAATCAAAATCTCTTTGTTCGGGTTTTAGCTTTAACATATTTCCTACTCTTCTTCCTGGTTTATATTCTGCTTTGATATTTTTTAACATAACTCCCTCTTGATTATTTGCAAGAGCTTCCTTGTAAAATTTGTCTACTGCTTTTTCATCTGAAGTGATAATCATTTTTGAGGCGATTATTTTGTAGGGGTGATTAGTAATTATCTTTCTAACTAATTCTGCTCTATCTTCAAATGGTTTGTCTAATTGAGATTTTCCATTGTAATAGAGAATATCAAAAACGTTTACCTCTACAGGAAGTTTTTCTTGCAGTTTATCTATATCATATTTTCTTCTAATTCTTTGAGAAATTGCTTGGAATCCAGTATACTTTTTTGTTTTTCTATCAAATCCTACTGCTTCTGAGTCTAAGATAAATGAATCTCCTTTAATGTACTCTTTAATATATTCAACTACTTCTGGAAATTGTTTGGTTACATTTTCTAATCTTCTTGTAAAGAGAATTATTTTTTCTTTATTTCTGTGAATTAAAAGTCTAAATCCATCGTATTTGTACTCTACTGCAAGGGGGGTTCCTAGTGCTTCAAAAGCTTGCTCTATGGAAGAGGCTTTTTGTGCAAGCATAGCTTTTATGGGTTTACCCACTTCTAGGTTAATTTTTTCTAATTCTTGTAATTTCTTTTTTCTAGCTAAAATAAATATTTCTGCAATGTCGTTCGATTTATCAATGGCTCTTTGAACTATCTCATCCGCTTCTTCTTTATTCTCAAAAAAAGCTTTTATTATTGAATACTTTATTGTCGACTCTTGCACCCCTATTCTTAAATCTCCAATAAGAGTTCTTACTAAATATATTGCTTCTATTGAAGAGGCAGAGGTTAGGAGTTCTGTGATTAAAGATAATTTTTTCTCTACTGTTCCTTTGCCTTCTAATTCTGGAAGCTTTCTTAGGTTTTCAAGAACTTTTTGAGTGGTAAGAGTGTGAGAATGAAGGGTGGTTTGAGTTTTGGTTTTTATTAATTTTCTTGCTACCTCTCCAATATCTCCTATTTTTTTCCATTCTTGTATTATTTTTTTTGCATTTGTCCCGGTTGCTTTTGAAAGAGCTTTTATTGCCAATTGATTTGAAATACCGATTTTTCTTTCATCATATTCTGGGTAAATTTCTCCCTGAAGCAGATAAAGAAGTTCTCCGTCTTTTTCTGAAACTTTCTCTAGAAATTCTGCTAAAATTTCTATTTTTTCTAAACGTTTTGTTGTAGAAGAAAGTTTTTCGTAGGTTTCTGCAAGAGTTTTGTAAAGCATTTAAAGATAAGGGGGGAGGAGTTTTTAAGGATAATTCTATTCAAAATATTTAAAAAGGTTAATTGTATTCATTTTTTAATGACAGAATATAACTTTTTGCAAGCAAAAGAATATGTAGACAAGTTTATGAAAGATCTTGAAGATAAGGGAGTTTTTTTATCTGAATGGTCTGTGGATAGAAGAATAAACTCTGGAGACAAAAACGAAACTATAACTTTTTATCTTCCTCTAAAAAAAGAAATTAATCTTTATAATATTCAACAAAGACTTACTCAACATAGTTCAAGGCTTGAAGCAAGAAGAACTCCTGGAGTTTCTTTCACCTTGGAAGACCCTTCTCTAAATTTTTCTGTTAGTTTTTATGAAGGTCCTGTTCATGGAGTTACTTATAATAAATTTGGAAAAATATCTAAGGAAGAATTAGATAATATTCTAGGTTTATATGCTGAAATTAATAATAAAGATAAAGTCAAAGATCCAAGAAAACTTTTAGAAGATTTCGGAGCTTCTATTTATTTGCCTCGTAAAGATTTAACTTGGGATGCAATTGCAGGATATGATGAAATAAAAAAGCAACTTCAAGAAAATGTTCTTTTACCTTTCACCCATCCAGAAATTTTTAATGGAATTACAAATCAAACTAGAAAAATGCAAGAATCAAATTTACCTAAAGCAGTTTTGTTTCATGGTCCTCCAGGAACATGTAAAACTGTTTCCGCTAAAGTAATTGCTGGTCAAATTAATGTTCCTTTTATCTATGTCCCTTTAAAGGCTTTTTTAAGTAAATGGTACAGTGAGAGTGAAAATAGAATGGCTGGAATTTTTGAAGCAGCCGATTTATATGATAAATCTATTTTATTCATTGATGAGATAGATGCAATTGCAGAAGATAGAGATAGCGGAGATTCAAATGAAGCTTCTAAGAGAGTAACTTCAGTAATTTTAAAAAAGACGGACGGAATTGAAGCTAAGGGAAAAACTCTTTTACTTGGAGCAACAAATAGACTACCCGTAATTGATCCAGCATTATTAAGTAGATTTGATACTAAAATTTATTTTCCTCTTCCAACAGAAGATGACAGAGCATTAATTTTTGAAACCTATGCAAAACAATTGGATAAAAAGTCTTTAGAAAAATTAGCTAGAGAAACAGAGGATTTTTCTGGAAGAAATATTAAAGATGTTTGTGGTTATGCTGAAAGAAGTTGTGGGGCTAGGTTGATTAAAGAAGCCTTAAAGGAAGGAACTCCAAATTTAGAAGAATATCTTCAAGCTATTAGAATAAGAAAAGTTAGTGATAGGGGAGAAGCAATTTAATTTTTAATTACTCTTCCATAATTCATGCAAATTACAATCAAAAGACACCCCTGGTTTCTTTTGTAAGCTTCCTCTAATTAGAAAATGTTTCTGTAATTTGTTTTATTATTTGCTCTTCCATAATCCGTGCAAATTACAGTAAGCTCTTGCAAATTTTGGTTTAAAAGAAAATTCTACTTCTGGTTTTTGATTTGGTTCTAAAAAGATTATTGCTGTTTGTTTTCCATCACTTGCTTCAATCCATTCAATATAATGTTGAGCTTCCATTGGATGAGGAACTGAGCCGACATTTACTTTATTTCCTTTTATTATCGGGATGTGTTTCTCTGTTGAGGCCTCAACAGTATTTTCTTTTTGAAGTTTCATGGGTTGACCGCAGCAAACTAGTTGTCCTCTAGCTTCGTGTAATACCTCTACTATGTTTCCGCATACTTCGCATTTGTAAATTTCTTTTTGTTTGGTCATTTTATCTTATCCACCTTTTTAATTTAGGAATTGTGTTCATTGCGATTTCTCTTGCTTTATCTTCAGGCATCCAGAGCTTTTTAGACATTTCAATACCAACCTTAATTTGTTCTTCCATTGTTCTGTTCGGATGAACAAAGGTTCCATTCTTAAAGCAAAATTTGCAATATTCTTCACTTAGAGTATTATCCTTATTTGTGCCTTTATTTTCTTCTTTTGTTAATGGCATTCCGCAGCTTTGACAAATTTGAACACTTCCCATTTAATAATTTTCCTCTAGAACTTCATAATAGGTTTGAGGATGTTTACATGCAGGGCAGGCTTTGGGGGCATCTTTTCCTTCATGAACATATCCGCAATTTCTACATTTCCATTTTACTACTTTATCTTTTTTGAAAACTTTTCCTTCTTCTACGTTTTTTAATAATTTTCTATATCTCTTTTCATGTTGTTTTTCTACTTCTGCAATTTCTTTAAATGAGTCTGCAATATCCTTGAAACCTTCTTTTCTTGCTATTTTTTCAAATTCAGGGTAGAGTTTTGAATGTTCTTCTAATTCTCCATTTGCTGCAGCTAAAAGATTTTCTTTTGTTGTGCTTATTTTTCCTGCAGGATAACTCGCAATTATTTCAATTGGCCTGCCTTCTGATTTAGCGAGATATTGAAAAAATATTTTTGCATGTTCTTTTTCATTATCTGCTGTTTCAGTAAATATTGCTGAAATTTGTTCATAACCTTCTTTTTTAGCAACGGATGCAAAATAGGTATATCTATTTCTTGCTTGACTTTCTCCAGCAAAAGATTTCAATAGATTTTTTTCTGTCTCACTTCCTTTAAATTCCATTTATTAGATAGATTAAATGGGTTTAAATAATTTTTTAAGAATGGATTTAGGCAAAAGCTTTCTCTAATGATTTTTTTCTTTGTTGACTTAATTCTGAACAACTTTCTTCCTTTTTGCTATTTGCTAAATTTTGTTCAGAAGTAAGTTTAAAAAATATTTGGGCATCTGGAAGATTTTCTATTCCCTTATCTCCAAAAGGAATTTTACTCTCATATTTTTTTAAACATTGTTCTTTTATCTTCTCAAGGTTAGGAAGATATTCTCCTTCGAGTATTTTTTGAACTGCTTCAAAGTATGGGGCTAATTCTTCATATTTTCTAAGGTAACTAAATGGATTTGACATAATCGTGTTTAATTGGGTTCTATTTATAAATTTTTATGTTCTAAAGAATTATTATTCTAAACTTACTTTCCTCTACCCTTTCCTGCCCGTACAGATGGTCTTACTTTTGAAGTAGGACTCTTGTTCTCTAATCCTCTTGATTTCTTACCCGCAGTAGTAATTCCTCTTTCCGGTCTATTCTGATTTTGAGGTTTAGTTATCCAGTTTAATGTTTTATCGTTTTTTATTTCTGGCCTTTGAGGGTCAACGCAGATTACTTCAAAGAAATAATGTTTTCCGTCTTTTCCAATTTCATAGGAATTTAATACTTCTAAATTTGTGAACTTTTTAGAAACTCTTTGTTCTGCAATCCATTGATAAGACATTTTTAAATTTTTATTAGTATGCATTCTTTTAGATCTTCTTCCCTTATTGGGTCTTGGTCTAACATGCCCTCCTCTAACTAATCTTATTCTAATAACTACAAATCCTTTTTTTGCTTTATAGCCTAAAGCTCTTGCTCTGTCTAATCTTAATGGTTTTTCAACTCTTGTAAAAACGTCTGAGGCTCTCCAGTCAATCATTCTCTCTCGAAGAGTTTTACTATCTGGTTTTTTCCAAGCTTGTTTAATATAGTAATAAGCTCCATTTGCAGAAGGTTGAGGAGCTTGTTTAACTGCTTCTTTAGCTTCTTTTTTCTGAGGCTTTTTAGTTTCTTTTTTTTCTGTCATGTTTATTTGAGATAAAATTGGTTTTTAAAGGTTTTTAATTATAAAATATAACTAAATGATCCTGCACGGAGTTGAACAACAACCACCTGCGGGTTCTTGGAGTCCTGCAACCCAACTCCTAAATGATCCTGCACGGAGTTGAACCGTGGACCTCTGCCGTATCAGAGCAGCGCTCTAACCAGGCTGAGCTACAGGATCTTCTGTTTTGGTCTTGTAGCTTTCTTCAAGGAGGTTGAAGGTCAAGGAACCTTGGTTCCTTACCAGCTACAGGATCAGGTTAGACTAAAAAAGGAGTTTTAGAGGATTTATAAAAGTTATGAATCATTCTTTGGCTTCTAATTCAAGGGTTATAACTCCTTCTAAAAGTTGATATTTTGTGAGGGGTAAATCTATTTTTATCGATTTTTGATAAGCCTTATTTTTTGCGACGGCTTTTACTTCTAGACCTTTTTCAAGTCTAATAATTGAGATATCTTTAATAGATTCTACTCCTGGAGTTTCAAGTTCGTAAATAATTTTATCTCCTAATCTCTTTAGGCTTGTTTTTGGTTCTGTTTTTTTAAATTTGCTAAATTTTTTTTGAGATTCTGTAGATAATTCTATTGGCATTATTTTTACTGGAACTTTGGGTTTGCCTTTCTCTTTTAGAGGGATTTCTTGTCCATTAATCATAATTTTCATACGTGGAGTCTTTTCTTGCGAGGAAGTCTCTTTTGCAATTTCTTTTTCCAACATTTTCATGGTTTGATTTAACATTTTTCCTAGCATTCCTCCTCCCATTCCTTGAAGCATCAGGGCTAATTCATCTTGTTGATTGATTGCATCGTTTTTTCCTAACATTCCCCAATCTTCAAAAGATTCTTGTTTCAGAATTTTTCCACAATTTGGACAAAAATTGTGAGCTCTTTTTACTCTTTGATTGCAGTTTGTACATTTATTTCTTGTCATGATTATTTATTTAAAGTTTTTGCTTTAAAAAACTTTACACTTTTATTTTTCCTTAAGATAATCCGGAAGGGAAGCGATTTCATGAATCTCTTCTTTTAAGGCAGGTTTCGCCTCCTTTAATATTAATGATTCTACTTCTTTAAGGTTTTTTAATTTAGGGTTTTGCTTTATCTCTTTTATTTTTGAATTCCAAATAATTACTACTATAAATCTTGCTATTGCTCCTAAAATAAAGATGAATATTATTGGAGCGATGAACTTTGTGTTAATCATTTTTATCAATAAGGCACTTACTAGTGCTCCTAAGAAAATACCTATTCCATTTAATAGATTAAAATAAGAAACTGCAGTTCCTCTTTTTTCTTTTGAAACATTTTCATAGATAAAGCTTTTTGTTGCAAGATTAATTCCTGCCCAAGAAATTCCTCCAATTATTGAAGGAACAATAATTAAATAAATTTTTGAAGAAGAGAGAATCCAAGCAAGAGGTATTAGGGGTACAAAAAGCGAGCAGAATTTTATAACTTTATAGCTTCCGTAATAGTCACTAACTTTTCCAATAATATTTAAGGTAAACAAAGAGAAAAAAGTTCCTGCAAATATAATAATCATATAATCTAAATATCCTAAGCTTAGATTTCTTAAAAGATAGATAGCTAACAAGGGAGAAGAGAGAGCTATTGCAAAACTTAAAACAGATCGATAAATTGTGAATTTTCCAAAATTGTTTTTTGGAGCCTCTTTTAAAAATTTCCAAAAGGTTAACTCCTCTTTTTTATCAACTTTTATTGAAGGATAATATTCTGATTCGTAAATTGCATGGCATTTAAGTCGGGTAAAAAAGGATTATTGCGTAGGGTGTAATCTTGATAAATCTTTTTTTTTCTTGTTGCCTAAGGAAGATAAAATAGAGGATTGGATTTTAAAAGAGAATGTTTGTTTTTTATCTTTTCTTGCTGGTTATTCCGATGCTGAAGGAAATTTTGGAGTTTATAGCAAAAGAGCGAGATTTAGGGTGGGAAGCTATGATAAAAATATTTTAAGGCAAATAGCAAATAAGCTAAATTTATTAGGAATAAATGCAAAGTTTAATCTAGAGGGAAAAGCAATAGCTGAAAAGCATAATAAAGATTTTTATAGGGTGAGTATTAATGATAAGAGTTCTCTTTTAGACTTTATTAATCTAATAAAACCTTATATAAAGCATAATAAAAGATATAAAGATATGATTCTTTGTGAAAACAATATATTCGAAAGAAATAAAAAGTATATAGAGAAAAAATAAATCATGAAAAACAAAAAAACCTTTTATATAACCACAACAATTCCTTATGCCAATGCTCCTCCCCACATAGGGTTTGCATTAGAACTTGTGGAAGCAGATATCTTAGCTAGATATCATACTCTTATTGGAGAAGAGGTATTTTTCTTGACTGGAACAGATGAGCATGGTTCTAAGAATTATAAAATGGCTAAAGAAGCCGATTTGACTCCTCAAAAATTTGTGGATAAAAATTCTGCTTTCTTTAAAGAGCTTACTAAAGCTTTGGATATTTCTAATAATAATTTTATTCGTACAACAGATAAATTGGCTCATTGGCCGGGGGTTATTGAATTATGGAAAATTTTAGAGAAAAATGGAGACTTATATAAGAAAAAGTATGAAGGAAATTATTGTGTTGGATGTGAAAGATTTGTTACTGAGAAAGACTTAATTGATGGGAAATGTCCTAATCATCTAAATTTAATTCCAGAAAGAATTTCAGAAGAAAATTATTTTTTTAAACTTTCGAAATATTCTTCGAAAATAACTAACTTGATTAAGAAAAATGAATTAAAGATTTATCCAGATAAGTGGAAAAATGATTTTTTATCTCTAGTGGAAAATGGTTTAACTGATGTCAGTTTTTCAAGGGAGAAAAAACATCTTCCTTGGGGGATTCCTGTTTCAGGAGATGAATCTCAAGTGATGTATGTTTGGTGTGATGCATTACCAAATTATCTTACTGGTATCGGTTTTCCAGATAAAAAGTACAAAAAATATTGGCCTTGTAACCTTCATGTTGTTGGAAAAGATATGTTAAGATTTCATGCTGGAATATGGCCGGGAATGCTTTTGTCAGCGGGAATGGAACTACCTCAACAAATCATAGTTCATGGATTTTTAACTTCAGAAGGGCACAAAATGTCAAAATCTTTAGGAAATGTTACAAATCCCTTAGAACTTAGAAAAAAATATAGCTCTGATTCAATTAGATATTATCTTACAAGAACAATACCTTTCGGAGAAGATGGAGATTTTTCAGAGCAAGCTTTAATTGAAAGACATAATAATGAACTTGCAAACAAATTAGGAAACTTAATTTCTAGAGTTGAGGGGTTAATTGAAAAAAATGGAATGCAAAAGTGTGAAAATGAGCTTGTTAATGAATTACATTTGGAAGAAATCAAAGATTTGATGGAAAAATTTGAACTGGACAAGGCTCTTGGAGAAATTTTTAGTTTTATCGATAGATGTAACGAATATGTTCAAACTAAAAAACCTTGGGAAACTAAAGATAAAAAAGTTCTTTATGAAGTTGCAGATTCAATCAAGAAGATTGCAATTCTACTTTGGCCCTTTATGCCTTCTAGTTGTGGAAAAATTGCAAAAGATTTTGGGGGATTTAAGTTTGAATTAAAAGAATTAGGAAAGCCGTTGGATGCTAAGGTTAAAATAAAGAAAGGAGAAGTTTTATTTAAAAAAATAGAATTAGAAGAAGAGAATATTGATAAAAAAATAGAAGATAAAAAGATTAATAAATCTGTTCAGCCTAAAGTTAAAATGGTTGGAGAAGGATTAGGTAGCATTGATTTTAGTGAATGGGATAAAATTGATTTAAGAGTTGCAAAAATAGAAAAAGTTGAATCAATTGAAGGGGCAGATAAATTATGGAAATTAAGTCTTGATGTTGGTGAACTCGGAAAAAGAACCATCTGTGCTGGACTTAAGCAGTATTATTCTGATAAAGAATTGAAGGGTAAAAAGATTATTTATTTCTCTAATTTAAAACCAAGATTAATGAAAGGAGTTGAATCTCAAGGAATGCTCTTAGCTGCTTCAACTTCGGACCATTCAAAGGTTGTTTTAATTACTCCTGAAAAGGATATTGAAAATGGAGTTAGGATAGGTTAAATTATTACAATAATTTTTAAAAAGGATAAACTAATTTGGTTTTTATGGATTATGAAAAAATTTCTGATTATCTTTATGCTACATTTGTTATTTTTGCAATTTTACCCTTTGTAATTGTTAGAGCGGTTAAATTTGTTAGAAATGAATTGAGATAATTTTGCGAAAGATTTAAATAATTAAAATTATCTTCTTTTTTACAATCTCTGAGGTGTGGGCTTCAGAAACCTAATTCTGAAAAAATAAAATGAACTTAAAAGAAAGAAAAGATTTAGAAACAAGATTGGAAAAAGAAGATGGAAAATCTTTAGCAAAATTCAATAGCTGGAGAATGTATTTTATTTATAACTCTCGTTTAAATAAAAGTCTTGATTATCTTAATTCTACTTGGAGCAAAAAAATATTAAAAGAAAATGATGAAAAAGTGTTAATTAAAAAATATGTTTATGGTGTTGCAAAAACTTTTGCGAGTTATCCCTTAATTCTTGGTTCTATGCTTGGTTATCTTATTACTAAAGATCCAGTTGTGCCGGCTATTGGTGTACCTTTAAGTCTTTACTTTAACCTAAAAGGAGAAGTTGAATTTTTAAATGCACAGAAGAGAATGAAAGATTTAGGTTTAGATAAGGATAAATTAATTGATGAATTTTTTTATAAGTTTCGAAATTAAATTGAGATAATTATCTTCTTATTAAGGCCATAACAGAAGTTATTGCAAAAATTAATGCTAAAAAATATCCTATTGGGGAGGTAACTCTTTCTAGGTTTTCTATATTCAATATTCCGATTGAAGCTAAATACAAAATTACACTCATTATAATTGCCACTCCAATTTTTGCTTTTTTGTTATTATTCTTTATTCTGTTTAAGGGGATTTTCTTTTTAGGAGGGTGATTTTTAATTAACCAAATTAGTATAATTGAGCTTAATAATAAACTAAAAAAGGTAGTTAAATAAAAGTTTAATAAGCTTATTTTGTAAGTTCTTATTCCAAGAAAGACTGATATTAATAAGAAAAAAAGAAAGGATATTAAGTCTTTAAATTTCATTCTCGTTTTAATATCCATTTAAAGAATTTCTTTTTGTCTTTTTTAGAATCATAATTCACTCCAATTAATTTTGCTGCTATTTCTTTGTAAGCTCTTGCAGCTTTACTTGAAGGATGAGTATGTACTACTGCATCTCTTAGGCTCAATGCTTTTTGCATGCATTTATCTTCTGGAATCATTCCTAATATTGGGAATTCTAACATTTCTCTTACCGCCTCAGATTTCATTTCAAAATTGTTTCTTTTTACTCTTGTTACTATTATTCCCTTGATATTTTTATTTAAGTTTTCTGCAACCTTTAGAGTTTTTAGAGCGTCTGTGATTGCAGGCATTTCTGGATTTGTTACTAAAATTATTTCATCGGCAATTTCTATTGCTGATTGAGCTTCAGAACCTAATCCTGCAGCACTATCCATGATAATATATTCCCCCAGATTCCTAAAATCTTCTTTAAAATCCTTTAATTTCTCTGGTTTTAATTTTTTTAACTCTTTAACCGAGAGGGAGGACGGAATAATTTTCATTCCTGAATCATGTTCATAAACTGCCTCATATGGTTCGGCTTTATTTTGGATAACATGATTTAAACTTATTGGAACTTCTGGTGAATTTAAGTGAATTCCTACATTTGGAGTAGACATATTTCCATCGATTACCAAAACGTCTTTTCCAAAAGAATTTATAGCCGCTCCTAAATTAATTGCAGTAGTTGTTTTTCCAACTCCTCCTTTACCAGAAGTTATTACAATGATCTTTTTTCTCATTTTTGAAATTTAGGATAGAACAAATTGTTTTGTTGTACTTATAAATTTTTCCAACATATCGGCGTAAACTTTGAGTTGTTCAAGATTGATTAAAACTTCCTCGCCTCTAAATGTTACTTTGAGTGCAACATTTTTTCTAAATTCTCCAATTCTCTCTTTTTTTAATTCTTCAATCTTTTTGAGCATCATAAAAAAATCAATTGTTTTCTGAAAATTTTCATCTTTTTTGAAAAGAGTTTTTATTTGATTTAATTTTCCAATTGGACTCTCTTCAACTCTTGTAATCTTTCCTTTTTTTAAGGCATGTTTTAAAATTCTCTCTATGCTTGTATCAATCATTTTTCTCCATCTAAGAAGCAAGTTTAGGATTACATCGCATGTTTTGGTGTATTTTAAGCTCACATAAAGAAGGTGATCTGCACTTATTTTTTCCTGAATAATTTCTTCCATTTTTTAAAATATAAAATTTAGAATAGAAAGTGCCGGGGGTTTTTATAGTTATGCTTTATAAAGGCTTTTATTTAACTTTGGAGTGAAAGATTAACTTAACTCCAAAATTGCTTCTGCGAGGTCTCCATTTGTCTTTTCAAGAGTTTCTATTGCCTTTTTCTTTGTGCAATTAGTCTTTTCTATAACTGTTTCAATGTCTTCTGGAGAATATTTTTCTGCTATCTCTTTTTCTTCTCCAGAAATTTGAAAGCTGGTTTGTCCTTGCATTTTTATTCTCATTACAGAAGGGTCATCAATGATTATTTTATTTCCATCCTTTTTTTCAATAATTACTCTGTTTGCAGAAATTTCTTCCTGGGAGATTCCCATCTTTTTCATCATCCCTTGCATTTGTGAGGGGTTAATTCCGCCAAACATTTTAGAAAAGTAAACCTAATCCAACTCTTAGAAGAACAATAAAGATGAGTAATCCTATTACATGAGCCGGTTTTAGGCTAAATTTAGTATGATATTCTTCATTGTAACGCATTAAACCTCCAAATCCTGAAGGTAAGTGAATTCCTGAGTCTGCCATGATTTAGAAAGCAATAGATAGTTTTTAAAAGTTATTGTGAGTTCGAATTTTATGAAAGGAATTTATGCCGGAAGTTTTGATCCTCCAACAAAAGGTCATGAATGGATGATTCAGCAAGGGGCAGAGATGTTTGATGAATTGCAAGTTGCGGTTGCCTTAAATGCAGGAAAAAAGCCGCTTTTTTCTTTAGATGAAAGAATTAAAATGCTTTCCGATTTAACCTTTAATATTTCTAATGTTTCTGTTGTTGAGCTACCAAGTCTTGAATATTTGGCAAGATATGCTTCAGATAGGAGAATTAAATATCTTCTTAGAGGGGTTAGGGACATTAAGGATTTAGAATATGAAAGAACAATGAAGAATGTTAATGAACTAATTGCCCCTTCTTGTAAAAGCATATTTTTAATGCCTCCAAGAGACCTTGCTCTTGTTAGTTCTAGTTTAATTAAAGATTTAATCGGACCAAATGGGTGGGAAGAGATTGTTAGAGAATATGTACCTGAAAATGTTTATAAAAAATTGGTGGAGAGATATAGCAATGGTAGTAAATAAAGAATTAGCAGAGAGATTGTTCTCCAGATTTGAGGGGTTAGTTAAAAACATTGCTTATTGGGAGTCTATTGATTCTGTTTTGTATAAGCCTCTTGTTAAAAAGTATGATGAAGAAGGGAGAAGTTTTCATGATTTAACCCATATTAATGATTGTTTAGATGAATTTGATGAAATTAAAGGATTTTTAAAAAATCCTCTTGAAGTTGAGCTTGCAATTTGGTATCATGATGTAATTTATAATTTTTTAAAAAAAGATAATGAAGAAAAAAGTGCAGAGTTTTTTAAGAAAAGTTTTTCTAATCTTTTTGGATATATGCCTTTACTAAAAAATGTTTCCGAGTTAATTTTAACGACCAAAGATCATATTCCTTCCAAGAATCCTGATTCAGGGTATTTAGTTGACATTGATTTTTATTCTCTTGGAGTACCTTTTGAGGTGTTTGTTGAAAATACTAATAAAATTAGAAAAGAATATAAATATTTTTCAGATGCAGATTTTAAGAAAGGAAGAATAGCTTTTCTTGAATCGGTTCTTAAGAAGGATAGAGTTTATTTTACAGATTATTTTCATTCAAAATATGAAGGTCGAGCAAGGGACAATATGAAGAAGAGTATTGAACTTTTAAGTGCATAGAAGAACTTTTAAATCTGGAGGAATTAAGTGAATTATGGCTAAAAATGATTTTGATTTTAGGGAAACTGAGAATAAGTGGAAGAATTTTTGGGATAAGGAAAAACTTTATTCTAGTAAAAATTTAACTAATAAAACTGTGTACTCTGTTGATACCCCTCCTCCAACTGTATCTGGAGCTATGCATATTGGACATGCTTTTAGTTATGCTCAACAAGATTTTATTGTAAGATTCAAAAGAATGTCTTCAGGAAATGTATTTTATCCTTTTGGGACGGATGATAATGGACTTCCTACTGAAAGATTGGTAGAAAAACTAAATCAAGTTAAGAGTAAAGAAATGGGAAGAACAGAATTCATTGAATTATGTCTTAAAACTTTAAAAAATATTTTGCCTCAATTTATTCAAGATTGGAAAGACTTAGGAATTTCTTGTGATTTTAGTAAAGTTTATTCTACAATTGATGATGACTCAAGAAAAATTGCACAGAAAGGATTTATTGATTTATATAAAAACAAGCACATTTACAAAAAAAAGTTTCCAACTCTCTGGTGTCCAGAGTGTCAAACTTCTATTGCCCAGGCAGAACTTGAAGATAAAGAGGGAAAATCTTTATTTTCTACATTAAAATTTTTGGTTGGAAAAGATATTTTACCAATTGCTACAACAAGACCTGAATTACTTGGAGCCTGTGTGGCTGTTTTTGTAAATCCTAAAGATAAAAGATATAAAAAATATGTTGGAAAAAAAGCAAGC
>Ga0172375_10007006_pt1 | contig 15590 bp, 16 predicted proteins | sample LakKiv1m_FD_114537 | JGI IMG/M metagenome (GOLD analysis project Ga0172375, IMG submission 114537) | Freshwater microbial communities from Kabuno Bay, South-Kivu, Congo - kab_092012_11.1m | ecosystem: Environmental > Aquatic > Freshwater > Lake | place: Democratic Republic of the Congo... | reverse complement strand
TAAGAAGTTCTTACTGCTTTTTCCAATCCTTGAATATTTGCAGGTGTTGGAGCTTTTTTTAAAGCTTCTAGTGCTTTAGATAATCTTAAAAATTGCTTTGGAGAATATGTCTTTTCTGTTTCATCTATTTCACCAAGACTAACTTCATAAGTAGTTGGATTTGCTTCTGTGGCAATAGTTACTCCAAAAAAAGGTTCTCTTCTATCTCCACCAAAAGAATATCCTACCACTCCACCATGTTCTACTGAATCTGAAAACATTGTTCCTTTTGGAACTCTTAAAAGAAGTTGATTTAATTGTGCATCATTCATTAAAAAAAGTGCTCTTGCTGAATCAGGGTAGTCATTAACTAATTGATCTATTAAAATAGGTTTATCCGGATAACTTAACTTACTCAAAGAAAAAGCTAAACCTTCTTGATCAACTTTAAATTGTCCATTAGCATCAAATGAGTGTCTATCATAATCTCTTTCTGCAAGAACATTATGTGCAATATAGACTAAGCCCTTTCTTGGTCTAATTATTCTAGCTGAAGAAGAGAGTATCATTTTCCATTCTATAAATCCTTTACTTCTATCACTACCAAGATATGCATGAGCTAGCATCCATAATGCGGGCATAATTGTTCTATTGACCTTGAATTCAGGAATTTTTGGTCTGATTCTGGCCATTTCTCTCAATAATCTTTCTTGACCCTCCCCATAACCACTTGGGTGTCTTGCTTCATTTTCATAGAATGTTAAAGAAATACCTTTAGCAATTTTCTCCCTAAATTTTGGATCCAGATTTATTGCATCAGCGGGAATTTGTGGGAAAATATTCAACGAAACTTCATTATTTACCATAATACCATTATAGAACAATGCCTTTTAAACCTTTCTATTTAGTTACTACTTCTTAAGAATAACATATATAAATCTAATTCCTGGCCCTATCCTGATGAACATAATGCCCATTACCATTATACTTTCTTCTCTGCAAACCAAGAATTCCAAGTATAGTTCCGAGGGGTAGAAAAACAAAACTACCTGCAACCTCAAATTCCGCCCTCAAATCACTATAACCCGGCTCCTTATAAAGTCTAAAAGCCCAAAAATCGCCTGGCATGGGTGGTTGAACCTGAATAGGAGAATCATTTTTATGTTTATCTTTAATTTGATTTGAAACATAAATCATATCGGCTAAACCCGCTAGCCCAAGAGTAAGACAAGTTAAGCCTACGGCTAAGAATTTCTTTGCTGATTTTCTTACTCTATTAATTTCGCGTTTCTCGCGTTTTCTTTCATAGTCTACCATGAAAAAAGGTAAAAGAAGTATTATTTAAAGTTAACTAAAGAAAAAAGAAGAGAATATCTAATTAATTCTAGCCAAATATAGAAGATTATTAGTAATTCTACTATTTCGAACTTGTACAGATTTAAATCCCTTCTTAATAATAGATTTTTTTATATCTGCTTCATCTGAAAAATGACTATAACCTTTTGTTTTTGCTATTCTATTTCTATAGAATAAAAGCATCCTACCTATAAATCCTGATAGCATTTTTTTAGTTTCGTGGCTTAGATAAGCACCTTGTTTCATTCTTCTTAATAAATTAATTATGTTTTTTATAGAAAAGTCAAATTCTTCCGGAGTTAGATAAGAATTAAGAGTTTCTGCTATAACAAGCGTTCTTTTTTTATTATCTAGTAGTGTTCTAAGATTTTTGTATAAATCCGAGTTTATTGCATCAATTTCTACTAAATGATGATTCTTACTTAATTTAATCTTCTCTTTATTTTCTATATCTCTTAATATTTTTTTCTTTCTTTTAATTACTAAAGAAAAATCTGTTTCTATATAAGATAAATTATGATTTTTTTGTGTCATTAATAACCCTCTAGTAGAATAACCACATGCAAGTTCAACTATTTGTTCTGGTTTATAGCTCTTAATAAGATTATCAATTTCGTTAGATAATTTTATTCTTTTGCGAAACATATTATCAATATAAGAATTTGGGATAAAAAACCTAAGCATCTTAAAATTTTTTAGTATTTGAGAACCTACAAAATAGTTACTAAATTTATCATGTCCTAAGTAATCTCGCATGAGAGCAATAGCCTCTGCAGTAAATGCAATTTTATCATTCCCTTTCATAAAAGTATATAGAATCTAGTAATTTAAACCTATTCCTGTTAATATCTTTTTCTAAGATTAGAACAAACCCCTGCAAGTCCAGCAGGTAAAAATAAAATACAAATCATGCCTCCCAGAATTATAGCAGTATTATCTAAGCCCGCTCTTAAAATTTCATAATAAGATTGATGATAAGTTTGAGAAGGAGTTTCAACTTTTGTTTGTTGATTTCCTTGCAATAAAGCCATTTGTTGCTTTTGCTGCTGCCTTTCTAATTTAGTTCCATCTACAGCTCCTGCTGTTGCAATAGCTAAAGCTACTAGCCCCGTACACAAGGGCTTATCAACACATTTTGTAAAAAACCCAGACATATAAACTATTAAATTAACTTAACTTTAAAAGAATTTCGGTGATAAAAATATATTAATTTATGGGAATCTTTAAAATAATCGAAGTAAGTTTGTCTGAATCCTTTAATTGAGAATTCAAACAAAGTTTTGACGAGTCCTTATAAACATTAAAAGTATATGTCTTTCCTTTAACTATCCAAGGCGCATTAATAATCTGACCAGAGGCTATGCAAGCCATAATACTTCTTTTACCTTCTAATTCTACAGTAACTACCATAGGAATACTTGAAGGTATCATTTTTGCTGAAAGAATAGCAGTGCATATATTATTATTGCAAGATGAATAATTTATATATGAACCGATAAATCCAATAGGGTTATTTTCATAAAGAATGTCTAGATTTATAGAATCTGCTGTAGAAGGATTTGTAAAATCTATGGGCGTTGTCCAGAAATTCACACCAGTAAAATTAGCTCTATAAAAATTATCTCGCCAGGCTTGCAAACTTCGTAATCCTGATACTGGGTCTGATTGATAATCTGTTTCTTGAATATAGTATTTAACATTCTTTCCAGCATTTTTAGCCAGATTTTTGTCAAGCTCATTAAAAAAAGAATTTACAGCATTTGAAGGATTAGGACTCAATCCAGTATAAAAGGATATATCTATTCTATCTGGAATAGGTATAGAATTATCTTTAAAATATTTCAAAGTATTATAGAGATAAGTATCAGCATCTGAATAAACATAAAGCCAAAAGTATGTTGCAGGTTCTATTCCAGCAGCACTAGCCTTACTTAAAAGATAAGCATACAAACCGCTATCCTTCATGAACCATCTATGAAAAGCAGAGGAATAGTTGTCTATGGGCGGGTTAGTTGTAACAACCTCCCCATCTAGATAAATCTTATTTACTGTTTTTGTTCCATCTTTATTAGTTATATCTGAAACAGAATTAATTATTTTATCTATAGATGTCTTATAAGCACTTACTAATTGAGAAGATGGAAATGTTTTATCTACAGGACAATCTTGATTAGAGCAACCCGTTGCAATTTTAATCTCTTGGACATACCAGCCCCCATAAAGCAAATCAAAACTTAGATTTAAACCACCTATATCAGCAACATCTTGAACATATTGTCTGAGGTTTGCTGCTTCTTGTTCAGTTATAGGGAGATGATGGTGATAGTAAGTTCCATTAAAATAAGTTGGATTAGGATTAACCCAATTTAACCATATTCTTGTACTTATAGTCGTTATTCCTCTCTGTTTCATAACAATTAACTGTCTTCTGACTTCTTCTCTAACTTCTGAAGAATTATATCTTACTAAAAAAGCGTCTTTAGCATAGTTTGTTCCAATAGCATGATAATCAACACCTATTTCTTTTCCCAGACTAGTAAGCTTTGTAGAATTAAAAAAATCACAGGCTCTAGTTAGTTGAGGACTTCCATCAACACAGCCCGAAGGCGAGCTAGAAAGTATTGTTCTTGCCTGAGTGTTATCAGGTTTACAAGCACCCCAATCAGAATAACTAAAACTTGTGCAAGGATTAGGACTAGAACCATATACAGAAAAACCTGTAATTTTTGTTCCAAGATGAGACATAATCGTACTTGGAGAAGAAATACAGCTAGCCCCATTAGTTAGTTGATAAGCCTCAAAAGTATAACTCTTACCTTTGGATATCCAAGAAGCCTGCTGATTAAAATTTCCTCTGTTACACGCAAATAAGTTTTTAGTTGGATTAGAACTAGTATAAACTACAATAGCATAATCTGTTGATGTAGCTCCAGAAATACTAACTGTTGAAGTACAAAGATTATTTGAATTAAAGTTAGTACAATACTGAGGAGTAGCTGAAAGAGTTAGAGCAGAAAAAAAATCGATTGATAATATTAAAAGAATTGAGGTTAAGAAGAGCAGGGTTGTGAGTAATAAAACTTCTCTACTGTTAACCACTTTTTTCATATAAACCTTTAAAATAGAATGTATTTAAAGATTATCAAGAAAGATTATATATTTTGGTTATCTAATCAAATATTAACACAACTGCCGGGAGCACAACACCAACCACTAACAGTTTTTTCTCCACCACTTGAACACTTTTCAGTTGTAGAACATAAAACCAAGCCCGAGCCACAAGAACTTGAAGTTCCAGAATCTCTACCAGAACTATCATTTATTGGTGGCCTTGTATCATTAGTATTTGTATTGCCTGTATTCACATCTTCAAGAGTTTTATAGTCTGTAGCTTCTTGCCATGCATGAGGCAAGTAACTAGAAAGCGATTCTGTTGTTTCCTGAATATAAACGGGGCTTTGGCCAAGAGTGATAGTTATTTTTCCGCCAGTTATTTTTAAAACTCCTGAATTAAATGCAGAGTTAAAGTCAGTAACATCTTTTCCTTGTTCATATTTTGGAACAGCTTCTGTTATCTTTGCATTTCCTGAAAATGAAACAGGAATTTGAGCTTGAGTAGTTAAACTAGGATTATTCCAATAATCACACCAAGCAACATAAGTTTTCTTTCCTGTACTTTTATTAGTGAAAGCATAAACATAAACATGATTATTCTCGTCTTCCATAACTGTCTGAATATTATTCCAATCTGAGCCTTCAAGTTTCTGAGTCATTAATCTATAAGAATAATAACTAAGCTTCTTAGTTCCTGCTGGAATACTAGAAGGATTTACACCATTATAAACAAAGCCAGTATGACTAAAATAATTATCTCCTGTTGCTTGAACAGATTCATCATCAGGGCCCATTGCTGAAAAAATCTTTTTTATTCCAAGCGCAGTCCAATAACTATAAACTTTAACTATTTCTGCTGCTTGAAAAGCTTGAGTATGAGTTTTCGGCTCACCTATTGGAACTCCATTTTTATCTGCAGCCGAAGTACCAAAACTATCGCTAAAACTGCCCATTCCTGTGCTCCAAATTTCAACATTAGTCAAACCCCTTTCATCTAATTTTTCTCTAAAATAATTGTAAACGACTTTCATATTTCTATAATCATTTCTACCATTATTATAATAATGTAAATCAAAAATATCAATGCATGAATCATCAATTTGAGAAAGTATTCCATTATAAAGAGGAACAGCTATATTATTTATTTGGTCTTCAACAGAAAGTCCTCCACCAAAAGGACCAAAAGCACCAAGTATAACTTTAGCATTAGGATTAGTTTGCTTTATTATTGGACAAGTATAATCAAAATATTCTGTATAGTTCTGGTTTAAGCCGGGCTCTGATTTAGCCATCCAATAATTTACAGAATTTTTATACCTATTAACAATATTTACAAGAAAATCTTTGTAAAGTTCTAGTCCAGCATTATCAAAAGGTAAAAGAGCTTTACTAGTATCCTCAGGACCAACAGAATTTATTGGTCTAATATCTCCAAGTATATGAACACTGGAAGGAACACTTAAAACCATCTCGTCAAATGAAGGTCCACCTTTTAAAGACGAAGTATAATCATAGGTTACTTGACCATTTCTATCAACTTGTTGAAGAACTTGTTGAAGAAACATAATTCCAGTATCCCAATGCTGTCCAATATAAGTTGAATAAGTGGGATCATAACCCTCAACTCCAAAAGGACTGTCTAAATAATTATTTGAAGAATTTTGTTCAGGATTAACAATAACTCTTGGTTTTAAAACAAAATAACCAACAACAACTACAACAATAAGTAAGATAACAACAATCAAAACTGCAACCTGACCTTTTTTCATAAAACTATATAATTTAAGAATTTATAAATCTACCCTAAATAATCAGCAACACAACTTCTATAACTATCCGAATTAAAAAAATGAGAAAGTTTACAAATAATTCTTATAAAAAAAGATTTTACACTATTCGAGGTATTTAAAATTAATTTTAGTGGTTTAAAATTATTGCTTATTGTTTTATTTTCATCTGTCTGCTCGGGTATTACTGGATTTAATACTGTATTATTGACTACTAAATTTGGCGTGTAACTACAGTTTTGAACGAGAAGAGAAGAACCTCCAGAACAATTTTCAGGACTTTGTTGGAAAATAACTCGGGTTTGAACTCCTGAAGCTGAACAATTACTCCAATTAGAATAATTAAAGCTCAAGCAAGTTAGAATAGAAGAATCACAACTAATATTTGTATTGCTGGGTTTTCCAATTCCTATTGTTTCATTACAATTCCCAACTTTATAATAGCTTTTTGTTTGAATCTCATTCAAAGGACAATCAGTAGGAGTTATATTCTGAGCCCAGTTTGAACTTGTGCAAGGAGCAGAACATTGCCGAGTTAAATTCTCAGGCAAGCCCCCGATACAACCATAAGGTAAAGAAGAAGTTATAACTCTTGATTGAAGTGCTGAAGAATTACAAACAGTCCAAGAAGAATAATTATAAACACAGGTTAGTGTTGAAGCTGCAGGAATATTATATCCTAAGATTATATCACTCGGACTAGTACAACCTGTAAAATCACACTGCTGATTTATTATAACTCCTTCATTATAAACTTTAATATAAGAAATAGTTGGAATTGCTTGACTATCAGAAGAACTTATTACAGAACAAGAACCACACCAATTATTGCAGCCTTTATGACTAGTCATATACTGCTTTATTCCTTCTGATTCATAATAAATACCTCGCTCACACCCATCATGACCATTAACCCAAAGAAGAAAATTTTGGTGTGAAGTTAAAATACTCTTTATAGCAGCAGCATTTGTAAATTGAACAGATTCGTGACTAGGATTTCCAGGAACTTGCAAAATAGGATAGTGACTAAAAACTATTGTTTGTTTTCCATTATTCAAAGAATCAGATAAGAAATTTAATTCATTTTGTGAACATGTAACACTAAGAATACTGTTATCACTATTCCAATTTCCAATACAACTTAAAAAAACAAACTGAAGTTTATCACTAACATTTATAGAATAATAATCACTTGTCAACCCAAAAATACTTCTAAAGCCCTGATTAAAATCACTTGAAAAAAACTTGTTTGTATAAAAGCTATCGTGATTACCTGGCAAGATATAATAACCATTTGCAAGACTATCCAAATAACTTTTAGCAACAGTATATTGCTTATTTCCCGAATCTATAGAAGGATAATTAAAAGCAAGAGAATCTCCATAATGAGTTATATCTCCATCTATTATTGTTTTTGTTACAGAAGGAGAGTGAGAATTTATTTTTGAAACAACATTTACTATATTTCCTGAGCCAGAAACACCATAGCTTGATGCACCATTGCAGTAATTTCCTGAAGAAACTTGGCATATATGGGTATCTGAAATAAGCGCATAATTTGCTTGAGTTGTTTGAGAAAAATTAAACCCTTTTACTTGCAAGGTATCTAAAAGAGTTTTGCTTGTGCTTGAAACAAGATTAGAAGGATTGGAACAACTTGCTCCTGCAAGACTATAAAGCTTAAAAGTATAGTTGCTCGAGGCAACAATCCACGAAGCATCTTGTGAGCCACCAGCAGCATTGCAGGCAAATAAACTTTCACTTCCACTGTCTTTTTTTACTGTCACAAAAGCTGCTTTGCTCGTATCAGGATTTGTCCATGATATTTTTACATTACAGGTAGATTGCCCGGGAAATATTGCACAATTTGGAGAACTTGAAGTTAAAAGACCTGAAGCAGAAATAAAAGTAAAAGCAAAACTAAAACTAATTAAAAATGCAAGCAAGATAAAAGCCAATCCAAATACTATCCCTCTTTTCATATAAAGCTCATGAAAAAAGAGTATATAAAAGTTATGAGGTGATATAATCGCTCGCTCCCTTCGGTCGCTCGCAATAAAACTCAAGGTTTAATAATTACAATCTCAATTCGATGTTTGGTTAGTTGCTTAACTCGATTTAATTGCAAATACTTAAATCTACTTTAAAACCTCAAATCAAAGACGAATTTACATTACCAAAACATAAACTTTATTAATAAGTCTTATCTTAATTGATGTTTATTTAATCTTTAGACTTTGGTTTAATCTTTAAAATTTGGCTAACCCCCAATCATCTTTAGTGGCAAGAATCAAGATTATGAGAAATTATCAAGAATATTTATTAATTTTTATTCTAATCTATGTTGAGTCATTCTTTAAGCGTTGGGTTAATTGCAAAACTTTTAGTTGATTAAAATTATTTTAGAATTATTAGATTCCTTCTTCTTCTGAACTAGAACTAGATTCTTCTTGTTCATCTTCTGGAGTTGCAAGTTCCATAATCTCATCTTCTTCAACAGTTTCTTTCTCAGGCTCAGCCTCTTCGGTTTCTTCTGCTGGTTTCTCTTTAACTTCTTCTCCTTCTACTTTTTCTGATTTTTCAGTTTTTTCAGCTTTAGATTTCTTTGCTTTTTCTTTTGCTGCTTCAGCTGCTTCTTTCTTCAACTTTGCTTCTTCCTGTTCAGCTAATTCTCTCTTATGTTCTTCTTCTTTCTTCTTTAATTCTTCAACTTCTTCTTGAGTTAATTTCTTAATCTTAGATTCTCTTTTCTTTGGAAGAGGTCGATTAACAGTTATTGGTAAAACTCCTGCGAGTAATTCTTTCTTAGCTATTTCAATAGGATTATAATTGATTTCTTCAAGTTCTTTTTCAGAAATCTTAAGTAATATTGGTGCATCCATTGCTATCTGTAATGCTCTTGCTCCAACTATTCTGGCTATTTCATATTTTGTGAATTGTTCTTCGAGTTTTTCTAACATGTGATATTATTTTCTAATTTATTTCTTACTTTTTTTCTTTCCCTCTTTTTCAAACTTCTCTGCTTCTGATTCTACTAGGGAATTCAGTTTTTTAAATATTTTTGTTGCTTCGGTCATGATTTTTTCAATATCTTCTGCGCTAAGAACTGCTTCTCCGCCTTTTTGCATAGCATTAATAATTTCTTCTTTGCCTGGTTTTGAAATTTCAACTGTTAATCTTCCTTCACATGCATCTTCTTCATCACGAGTAGGATCAACTAAAAGACTATCATCTATCTTAAAGAAAGTCATTGTTACAGGCATTTTATCAACATTTAATGGAAGTTTTTCGTCTGTAAATTCTCCATATTCTATTTTATCTTTTTCAGCATCATAAACTGGTTTTCTAGCTGTGCGTAATGCGAGTAAAGCAGCTAATGAACCTGCATCAATTAAATTTCCATCATCATTTATAGTAGCAATATCTATGAATATGCTCCAAACTTTTTCTCCTTCTTTTATGCAAAGTTTTTTGAAATCAATAAAACCAGACTCACGAATTCCTCTGTCAATAATTCTTGCAGTTTCAACACTTTCAATTGTTGGCTGTCCATATTCGAAATTTGGCGAAGATAAAGGTAATAATTCAAGTGAAGTCATCATTGTTCCTTCATTTTCATGGTCTGTGTAAGGTTCTGCTACTCCCATTTTTATTCCGCAAACTACTTCTGTTTTTCCTATTTTAACGCTAACGCTTCCTTCAGCTTTATTTGAAACTCCAAATCTAACCTCAATATCTCTGTGGTCAAATAATCCTCTACCATCAAATCTTTTTCCAGCTACAACGGCCTTTACTACATTTTTCTTTGTTACTTTGTATGTCATTTTTTTGTTTTATCTTTTTAGTTTTTCTTACTAAAAGCTTCTTTCCTAAAGAAACTTTAGCTATATTCTTTTAGCGCTTTTACTTGGATATCATGAATCTTTTTGCAAGCTTCTCTTGCTGCTTCCATAACTTCTTTTACTTTTCTTGTTGGAAGTTTTCCATCCAGCTGCATTAAAGTTATTTTTTCTGAATTTGAAAGCATTGCAATTGGAATATCTGTTGCTGCTTTTTCTCCATCTTCTTCATAATCTTCTTCTTCTTTTGTAACATCACTAACAATAGTATCGCCCATTTGTCCGATAGCAACAGCTGAAACTAGCTCTTTCATTGGAACTCCAGCATGAGCAAGAGCCATAGCTGCAGCATTTATTCCTGCGCATCTTGTTCCTGCATTTGCTTGCAAGATATTTATGTGAACATCAATAACTGTTCCTGGCAATTCTTCTAGCATAACTAGAGGCGTTAAAGCCCATTCAGTAACCCGGGATATTTCTTGACTTCTTCTTGAAACTCCTGGTCTTATTCTTTCTCCAACTGAGAATGAAAGCATATTGTAGTGGACTCGTAGAACTCCTTTTTCAGGATTTTGCTGGTGTTTTGGATTTAATATTTTTGGACCATAAACTGCAGCAATCGCAATTGTATCTCCTTGAGCAAAAATAGCTGAACCATCTGCATTAGGAACAACTCCTATCTTAGCACTAGTCTCACGGAGTTCATCAAATTTTCTTCCATCAATTCTTTTTGTGTATGACATTTTTTTGTTTTAAGTTTTATTTAAATTTATTTCTTTTCCTCCATATCTTTTATATAATTTTCAACTTTTTCTGTAAGTCCTTCAGTAATTGTGTTTTCGACAACAAAGTTTATTATTTTTTCAGCTTTAATTTCGTCTTCAATCTTCTCGCCTTTTATCCATATCAAGCCATTTTGTCCAACAGTTATATTTGTTTTTGTTGCATTCTTTATTAAGGTTATCATACTTCCTTCTTTTCCAATAACTCTAGGAACTCTATGAGGATTTACAGCAAGTATTGTTCCATCTCTTATTTTTGTTAAGCTTCTATCTCTAGATTTCATTGATAGGTCAACGCTTGTTCTTCCAACATTAAATATTTTAGTTACAATTAAATCTCCAATCCCATAAACACTCTCCATTTCTGCAGTTTCAACAAATCCCGGACATTCTCTAAGTGGTAAGAAAGCTTGATAAGGACCTTTAATATCAACTTGCCAGCCAGCAGAAACGATATCCTTTACTTCACCTATGACTACATTTCCATATCTTGGAATATAAACTCCTGAAAGAGGTATAACCTTAACAAGTTTATCAGATTTTTCAACAATTCCAAGTCTTGTAGAAATAATATCTTTGCCTTGTTTCATGGTCCAATCTCCAGGCAAGAAATCCTCGCCAGCAATAATTTCGCCAGGAACTACTATCTCTCTTTTATCTTTTTGTTTTAATTCTTGTGTTTTTTCTGTCATTTTTATTATTGAGTGTGATTTTAATATTTATTTTTTTTGTTTCTTATTTTTCTTTAACTTCTTCGCTCAGGGCTGCTCCGTGAGTTATTGCGTTTAATTTATCATAAAACTCCATTTGTAAGCCAACCGGAACATTAATTGTTACTCGCAAATCGCCATTTGAGAGCCAATCTTCTTTTTCCTTATATTCGGAAAGTACTCCGTAAGCTTTTCCTGTATATACTGCAGGAACTGTAATTATGAGTTTCTTTGTCTCTATTTTAAGTGGAAGTATGGTTTTTAAAGCTTCTGTTATAGCAGGTATTTGCTGTTCAATAGGCCTATTATCTACATTTACACCCTTTTGGTTCATTGCACTCTCAATCATCTGGCTAGTAAATGGTCTACTTGTTCTAGCATCAATTGCATTTCTAACAAAAAAGTCGAGAACTTTCTTTCTTTTATTTTCTTGCTCTTGGTCTCTAAACTCTTGAGGTATTTCTATATCTCCTTTTTTTACAATCCTTTCAGCGATTGGAAAAAGTTCAGTTGTGTTAAAAGCAGCAGTCAAATCACTTGTAGAAGGTTTTGCTCCTGTTTTAGCATTAGTAAAAACACCATCAGCCGCAAGTACGTTCTGAATATTAACTGGCATTCCTTTTCTAAATTTTATAGCAGACTCAACATCAACCATAACTTCGAATTGTTTATTACCTACTCTAAGTTTTGCCGGTACTATTTTTCCCATTTTTATTATTTTATTTTAAGTATTTCTTTAACTTTTCTCCGTTTAATCGAACAACTTTAGATTCTTTGCCTTCTAAGATAAAAGCAGCATCAAAATTCTCTGCATTAAATGCCTTGCCTTTAATTTCTTTAAAGATATTTAATCCAAGTTTTAAAGCTTCTTCAACTTTCATGTCTTTTTTATAGCCTTTTCTTAATAACTCACGAATCTTATCATCATTTTCACCGATAGCAGAAGCAAAATATTCAAAATAATTTCCAGTTATGTCTGAGACATATAATCTTGGTTTTTTATCCATTCCAGCAATCATTAAAGAAACTCCAAAAGGTCTTACTCCTGGATGTTGTGTATACTGTTGTTTAACATCTGATAAGTCTTTTATAACAGAAACAACGTCGATAGGAGTATCATAGGTAACTCTATGTTGTTGAGCAAGTAGCTGGGCTCGGTCAACTAGTACTCGAGCATCGCTTAGGATTCCTGCAGCTGTTCCTATAATATTATTATCAATTTCAAATATTTTATTAGCAGATTCAGGAGCAATAAGTGAATCATTTATTCTTTTATCTGCAACTATTACAATCCCATCAGCGCAAGTAAAACCAATACTGGCAGAGCCAAGTCTAACTGTTTTTTCAGCATACTCTACTTGGAGTATATGTCCGTCAGGAGAGAACATAGTTGCTGCTCGGTCATAACCCATCATTTGATTTTGTGCTTCTTGTGATTCCATGTTTTTGTTAATTATTAATTATTGTACTTATTTTTTAGTTTTTGTTGTGTAAAGTATATTTCTAGAAAACTGAATAATCAGTTTAGTTTTTTGTTTTCCCTTCAAAATTCTTAATTCTGAGAAGTTTTTAAATGTTTCTAAAACAGCAGATTCAGAGTATCATTAGAAATCTAGAATTTCTTAAGATTACTAAAGAGTATATAAATCCTTAAAAACCCTAAAATACTAGGAAAATTAACCCTAAGGAAAGAGTTCTGGTGATTGATAAGAAGATATTAAAAACAAATAATATGTCAAATTCAAAAACATTAGATGGGATAAACAAATGGGAAGATGTAAGAGATAATCAGGGAGCAAGTAAACTCCTTATTCTTAAAGTTGTTCAAATTGCAGAAGCTGAAAATAAGAGGCACGAACCTCTTGGACCTGTTATCCCTGCTAATCCCGGAATTGTAGCAAAAAGAAAAGAAGATGAATTAATAAAAAAACTTATCTTTTATAGAGATGCTAAAAGAGTAGCACAAGGTCAATATGGCTTGGACTGCTCGGCCTTTGATAGTGCTATCAGACATCTAATTCCAAGAAATTACTGGGAGCACATAAGATGACAATACAAACACTTCAACAATATTTGCAAGCTAGATTTCAAGCACAATATAGAGATAGAGAAAGAAACCAAGGCGGATTAGTAGAACATTTTGAAGCACAAGATATTCCGGGCACAAAAGCTTTTAGTGAAAGGGCTCTAAAAAAAGCAATAAAAGATTATTTTAGTGAGAGAGGTTTTAAACCAGCATCGATGAGACCATTTCTGAAATATACTGGACCTCATGGTGAAGAATATGGAGTTAATCTTACTTTCATTCAAAGAGGTCATCCTCTAGAATCAGGAATGTCCCATAGATTCAGGGTATCTATACTAGATTTAACTGAAGCAAAATAAAAAACATGACAGAAACACATACAAATGCAGGAAGAATCGTCGGATATGGATTGCATACTGCTGGCTCAGTACAGTATCCACAAGAAGATATAGAAGATTTAGTAAAGAGAGCAACAATTAACTTTCCAGGACCCCTAAATCTTGGACAAACCGAAGATTTATTAGAATATATTGCCAGAGAAATGCCAGGAAAAGTTTATCTAAAAGAAGAAGTACATAAAACTTTTTCTTTTGAACCTAAAGTAGGAAATTTAGTTAAAGATCAGGGTACTATTGGAATATCTGCAACTATCATAAATTCTTGCAACCCTGTTAGTTTTGATTCTTGTGAAAGTGTTAATTATGATAGAGATTCAGGTTTTATATCAGGATTAAGATTTTTTATGGTTCCTGGTTTTGATATTCCAGATTATAGGCCAGAGAGAATGACTCTTTGGGATAAAGTTAGAGACTTAGTTGAAGATTATTTTTATGGTCCTAGAGAAGCAAAGACAGAATAAAAAGATAGTTCTTACAGCTTTCCAATAATTCCACTAACTCTATCAATATGAATATCTTTGCCTGAAAGAACAAAACTTGCTTTTATTTTATCTAACTCAGAGCGGTTAACAGAAAGAATAACTCTACTTCCAAACCTATTGTGAGCATCTTTGACAATCTGAGGGCTTGCTTTAGCATATCCAAGTATTCCAACAAATCTTAGTATAGCTTCGTCTATATCTTTACTAGAAACATTTTTTCCACTAAGCAAAAGATATCTCTTATGTTCTCGATGTGAAGGTTTAAGTGGTTTCATTTTGTTATTTTTTTGTTTTTTTGCGAGTTTTTGGCTCAGGTTTTTTATTTAGCTTTCTAAAAATAAGGATAATTATTGCAATAAAGGCTACAACAATAATAACAAAGACTATTATATAACCTTTTTTATCAGTATTTCTTGCTGCTGGTTCAGGTTCTGGCTCAACATCGCTTATGCTAATTGATCTATTAATAGGCCTTTCAACATTTATAGATTCATATAAAGATTTAACAGTTATATTTGCTTTATTATAAAGAATAGAGTTTAATTTTACATCTAAGTCATAATAACTATCATTATTCAAATCAATTTTTTTCTCATCACCTGGTGCAAGAATCAAGGTCATAGGATTACTCTGTAAGATAAAAACAGCAAAATTTGTTCCCAAATTACTCAAAGTAAGCGTATGATTTCCAAGTGAGCTTGATAATGATAATTCAACCTTCTCGCTTTGCGCTAGAGCTTTATTATAAGAACTTCCAGAAGAACTAAGTGAAATAACTTCAGTCTTAACTGTATTTGTTGAACCACCGCCACCACCTCCGCCACCCGGAGGACTCGAAGCCTGACTAACACTAAAGTTTCTAATATCACTTGAGTTTTGATTTCCTGCTCTATCACTACAATTTATACTCCAGTTATGATTTCCAGCACTCAGACTTTTTGAAAGGGTTTGACTAGCAGATAAGTCAGTTATATCTGAATTACTAGAAACAACTTGATTATCAACAATTAAGCTGCAATTACTTATATTAAAATTTTCAGTTATATTATAAGAAAAAGTAATTGTATTTGCAGTAGTATAACTAGAATCATTTAATGGAGAAATTAAATTAACAATT